>Ga0306926_10010973_pt1 | contig 10032 bp, 12 predicted proteins | sample flu12Cox44000178_FD_203759 | JGI IMG/M metagenome (GOLD analysis project Ga0306926, IMG submission 203759) | Lab enrichment of tropical soil microbial communities from Luquillo Experimental Forest, Puerto Rico - flux8day.12C.oxic.44.000.178 (v2)... | ecosystem: Environmental > Terrestrial >... | reverse complement strand
GGGTGCCGAGGCCCGGAGCTCCTTCATATCGTCCAGATCGAAATTGCTGACGCCCCAAGCGCGGATCTTGCCAGCGCGCGCGAGCGCCGCGAAGGCATCGAGCGTCTCGGCCAACGGCACATCGCCGCGCCAGTGCAAGAGATAAAGATCGATGCGGTCGGTGCCGAGGCGCTTCAGGCTGCGCTCGCAGGCGGCGACTGCATCCTTGCGCCCGGCATTGTGCGGATAGACCTTGCTGACGAGATAGACTTGATCGCGCCGCCCGGCGATGGCGCGGCCGACGACTTCTTCGGCGCCACCCTCGCCATACATCTCCGCCGTGTCGATCAGCATCATGCCGAGATCGAGGCCGAGCTTGAGGGCAGCCACCTCCTCGGCAGCGCTGGCCCGCTTCTCGCCCATGCCCCAAGTCCCCAGGCCGAGCACGGGGACCTTGTCGCCATTGGGCATCGAGATGTGGCGCACCGCTCCCTCTTCGCTTCGCGTCCACGATGATGGGAGGCTGCGCAGGCCGCGGCAAGGGGAGGGCGGGCGTCACTCGCTCGGCGGCGCCGCTCCGATCGATCCCACCTCGGCGACGCGGATCACGCCGCCGAGCCCCTCAAGGCCGGTCAATGAGCGGTTGCTGGCGATGGCGATGGGCGTTCCCGGCACGATATAGGCCTTGTCGAGCCGCGCCTTTGCCGCCAGCGCTCTCGCCTCGGCCGCCTCATAGCCGTGGGTGAAATATGTCACGGTGTCCGGCGGGTCGGCGGGCGCGCCCAGCACGATCTCGTTCCACGCGAAGTCATTGGGCGCGAGCGCAAGGACGCTGCCATCGACGAGGACGCGTCCCAATGCCGGCTTCGCCTTCACCAACGCCGCCACCGCTTGCTCGACGCTCAGTCGCTCGCTGGCCGAGGGCGGCGACAGGAATGCCGCGGGAAGACGCATGCCGGAAGGATTATGCTGACTCGAAAGCGCCGTGAAGGAGCCGGCGATCATCAGCGCGAATCCCGCCATCGCCGGCGCGGCGCTCGCGGGTCGCGGTCCGATGAGCCCGGCGGCCAGCGGCCAGAAGCTCGCGATCATGAAAGGGAAGGCGTAGTAACTCGACAACGTCGCGGCGAGCGGCGCTGCCGCGGCGAGGTGCAGGAGTGTCCACGGGATCACCGCGACATATCCCGCGAGGATATAGGGATTGCGCGCGAGCACCGCCCAGCCAAGCGCAATCGCTGCCGGCAGGACCACATAGGTGCGGTAAACGACATAGGTCAGGACGCGAATGAAGACGGTTTGCGGCGTGATATCGGCAAAGGCGGGATGGCCGAGATAGACACGCGCGAATGACGAGCCGTGGGCCGGAAAAAGCATGCTCTGCGCGGCGAGCGCTGCGGCGCTGTAAAAGAGCGCGAGCGCCGCAAAGGCGAGCGTCGCGCGCCAGATCGGCCGCCGCACCCCGCGCCAGAGATCGAGCGCAAGGAAGACGCTGAGCAGCGCGAGAAGGTGAAAGCCCGCATCCTCGCGCGTCGCGAGGCAGAGGGTGAAAGCGAGGCCGGCGATGACCAAGCGTTGCGTCAGCAGCGCGGCGATGAAGAGGATGGCGCTGCCGGCGGTCAACATCTCCAGATGTGGGTAGCGGGCGATGGCGAGCGCCAAGCCGCCGAAGGCGAAAGCGAGGCCGAGGAGCGCCGCGCCCGCAATCGCCATCGGACGGCGCAGCCGATAATTCTCCACCAGCAGCCACAGCACGCCTACCGCGGGGAGTGCGTGGGCGACACCGATGAAGCCGGCGAAGAAGGTCGACATCGACACCGGCAGAAGTCGTGCGATGAGCGTGACGAGCGAGAGGATCGGCGAGACATGCGTCGCATAAAAGCTCTCGCCCCCGAACAAATGCGGTGTCGGCAGGCTCGGATCGCCCTGCGACATTAAGAACGCCACCAGGCCCACATCCCAAAAGAACGACCCCTGGATATAGATCTGATGCAGGACGAGGCTCGCATAGGCGGCTAGCGGCAGGGCGGCGACCACGAGAAACGCGAGGACGACAACCGTGCGCTCTCGGCCGGCGCGCACGACGGCAGCATCGGCGATGGAGGCGCCGTCTGGGGCTGCGACAGTGGTCTTGGCGGTGCTGGGCATGGACGCGCGTCGAAGCTGCGGCGCCAGCTTCGCCGCAGCGCGACAATTTTTCGTTAACTCATCGCCACCGTGTCGGCGAGCGCGGCGTCTTCGTCAGGGGGGTGCGCCGCCTTCGGCTTGCTCGCCTGACGCGGCAGCAGCGGCGGCCTCGCGCGCGGCGGCCTCTTGCGCGAGCTTGATGGGGTCGACGCCCTTCGCCTGCATCTCCGCCTCTTCCGCGGATTGCGCGACGTTGGCGGTGATCTGCACCGACACTTCCGGATGGAGGACGAGCCGGAGCTGGTAGAGACCGAGTGTCTTGATCGCCTTGTCGAGCACAACTTGGCCGCGGCCCACGGTGAAGCCAGCGGCGGTGACGCCCTCGGCAATGTCGCGCGCCGTCACCGAGCCATAGAGCTGGCCGCTTTCGCCAGCTTGGCGGATGACGACGACGGCAATCCCGTCGAGCTTCTTCGCGACGTGCTCGGCCTCGCTGCGGCGCGCCAGGTTTTGCGCCTCGAGCTGCGAGCGCTGCTTCTCGAAATAGGCCAAGTTCTCTTTGGTGGCGCGGAGCGCCTTTTTCTGCGGCAGCAGATAATTGCGGGCAAAACCGGGCCGCACCTTCACCACCTGGCCCATTTGCCCGAGCTTCTCGACGCGCTCGAGGAGGATCACTTCCACCATGGCGATTTCCTATTGCACGCTATAGGGCAAGAGACCGAGGAAGCGCGCGCGCTTGATCGCTTGCGCCAGCTCGCGCTGCTTCTTGGTCGAGACCGCGGTGATGCGGCTCGGCACGATCTTGCCGCGCTCGGAGACGAAGCGCTGCAGCAGCTTCACGTCCTTGTAGTCGATCTTGGGCGCGTGCGGCCCCGAGAAGGGGCAGGATTTGCGCCGCCGGAAGAACGGCCGGCGTGCACCGCCGGAGCGGCCACCGCCGCCTTGTCGCTCGCCGTCGCTCATTCCTCGCCTCCCTCAGCGGAGCGTGGCGCCTCGTCGCGATCGCGGTCGCCATAGCCGCGCCGCCCACGCTCGCGCTCCTCGCCGCGGCTACGTGCTTGCATCACCGCCGAGGGGCCTTCCTCAAGCGCGTCGACGCGCACCGTCAGATAACGGATCACGTCCTCGTTGATACGCATGTTGCGCTCGAGCTCGTTCACCGCCACAGGCGGCGCGTCGAGATTGAAAAACATGTAGTGGCCCTTCCGGTTCTTCTTGATGCGGTAGGAAAGGTTCCGGAGGCCCCAATATTCGCGCTTTGTGACCTGGCCGCCTTGCTCGGCAACGAGCGCGGCAAAGGTGTCGGCCAGCGCCTCGACCTGCGCCGATGAGACGTCCTGGCGCGCAATGAAGACGTTTTCGTAGAACGGCATAAACCGCGATCTCCCTATGGCTGTTTCGCGGCCCGGCGCTGGTCGGAGGCTCCGACGGTCAGCCGCCCGGGCCTAGCCGGCGGTGCCGGCAAGGAGGCCGCGCACTATACACGAGCGGAAGGGGGGTGCAAGAGGTCGGGCGCACCGCTGCAAGAACGTCGGTGCGTCCTTCGAAGGGCTAAGGATTAGGAACATCGGGAATGGCATATCTTCTATGCCACTAAGAAAAATGCCTCATCCTGAGCCTGTCGAAGGACGCACGGCAGAAATGCAGCGGCAACCGCGCCGCTTGCGTGCGCGAGGGGCCGATGCTATGCCCGGCGGCCATTGCGAGGGGCCATGCGTTGCGCGTTGTTGATCACCGTGATCGCGGCTCTGTCCGCCTGCTCGACCCCGCGCGAGCCGGATCGGGTCGTGTTCGGCGTGGCCGGGGATCGGGCGGCGACGGAGACGACGCCGGCAAGCGATGACGCGATGCGCCGGTTCCTCGACGCCAAGGTCAACCGTGTCTGCACGCTGGGCTACGAGACCCAGAAGGTCAGGACCATCCCGGCCGAGGACAATCACGCGCTCGTCGATGAGGACGTCCGGTGCAACGACTATTCTTTCCGTCTCTTCTGAGCCCGTGCCGGCCATGACACGGGCGCTTGTCTTTCCCGGCCAAGGCTCGCAAGCGGTGGGCATGGGCCGCGCGCTCAACGACGCCTTCGCCGCGGCGCGCGACGTCTTCGGCGAAGTCGATGAAGCGCTGAAACAAAACCTTTCGCGCCTCATGTTCGAAGGTCCCGAAAGCGAACTCACGCTCACCGAGAACGCGCAGCCGGCGCTGATGACGGTGAGCCTCGCGGTTATGCGCGTGCTCGAGCGCGATGCCGGGCTCGACCTGAAGCGGCATGTCGCCTTCGTCGCGGGCCATTCGCTGGGCGAATATTCGGCGCTCTCGGCAGCGCGCGCGTTGTCGCTTGCCGACACGGCGCGGCTCCTGAAGCGGCGCGGCGTTGCCATGCAGCGCGCAGTGCCGGTGGGGAAGGGGGCGATGGCGGCGCTCTTGGGGCTCGATCTCGAGGCGGCGCGCGCCGTCGCCGAGGAAGCGGCGCAAGGCGAGGTATGTGCTGTCGCCAACGACAACGGCGCGGGTCAGGTGGTGGTGAGCGGCAGCAAAGCGGCCGTCGAGCGCGCCGTCGCCATAGCCGCCGAGCGCGGCGCCAAGCGCTCGATCATGCTGCCGGTCAGCGCGCCCTTCCATTGTCCGCTGATGGCGCCGGCGGCGCGCGAGATGGAGGAGGCGCTCGCCGCGGTGCCGCTCGGCGAGCCCTGGGTCCCGCTCATCGCCAATGTCACCGCGGCTCCGGTGCGCACGCCGGGCGAGATCAAGCGCCTTCTCGTCGAGCAGGTCACGGGACTCGTGCGCTGGCGTGAATCCGTGCTCGCCATGAAGGAAGCGGGCGTGCATGAGTTCGTCGAGCTTGGCGCGGGCCGCGTGCTGAGCGGCCTTGCCAAGCGCATCGATCGCGCTCTCGCCGCGCTCTCGCTCGGCGCGCCGGCCGAGATCGAGGCTTTCGTCAAGACGCTCTGAGGTGATGCCAATGTTCGATCTCAGCGGCAAAAGCGCGCTCGTCACCGGGGCTTCGGGCGGCATCGGCGGCGCCATCGCGCGCACGATGCATCAAGCGGGGGCACGCGTCGTGCTCGCGGGAACGCGTCGCGCCGCTCTCGATGAACTGGCCGCGGCGCTGGGCGAGCGATGCTTCGTTGCCACCGCCGACCTGGCTGATGCGGCCGCGGCCGATGGTCTCGTCAAGCAGGCGGAGGAGATGGCGGGACAAATCGACATCCTCGTCAACAATGCCGGCCTCACCCGCGATCAGCTCGCCGTGCGCATGCGTGACGAAGATTGGCAGCAAGTGATCGACGTCGATTTGACCGCCGGCTTTCGCCTCGCGCGTTCAGCGCTCCGCGGCATGATGCGCCGCCGCTGGGGCCGCATCATCGGCATCAGCTCGGTAGTGGGCGTCACCGGCAATCCCGGTCAGGCCAATTATGCGGCGGCGAAAGCGGGGATGATCGGCATGTCGAAGGCGCTCGCCGCCGAAGTGGCAAGCCGCGGCATCACCGTCAATTGCGTCGCCCCCGGCTTCATCGCCAGCGCGATGACCGAGAAGCTCGCCGGCGAGCGGCGCCTGCGCCTCTCACAGCTCATTCCCCTGGGCCGCATGGGCACGGCCGAGGAGGTGGCGGCGTGCGTGTTGTTCCTCGCCAGCGATGAGGCGCGCTATGTCACCGGCCATACCTTGAACGTGAACGGCGGCATGGCCATGATTTGAGGTTGAGCGGCGCGGGGGGCTACTGGCAATGTGCCGGGAACTGTGTTATGTGACCGCGCTTTCGCCGTCCGGGCACGCGGCACCGGCCGATGCGTCGCCCTGCATGGCGCGTGCAGCCCAGAGAGTTTCAGTCACCAGCGCGTTTTCCGTCGAGGATATGAACCGATGAGCGATGTCGCCGAGCGAGTGAAAAAGATTGTGGTGGAGCATCTTGGCGTCGATGAGGGCAAAGTTACCGAAAATGCCAGCTTCATCGACGACCTCGGAGCCGACAGCCTCGACACGGTCGAGCTGGTGATGGCATTCGAGGAGGAATTCGGCTGCGAGATTCCTGACGATGCCGCCGAGAAGATCGTCACGGTCAAGGACGCCGTGAACTTCATCGAGGCGCATAAGTGAGGCGCTGCGGCGCGAGGGGGCCTGAAGCCAAGCCAGCATGAAGCGCTTCGTCACCAGCATCGGCCTCCTCACGCTGCTCGGGTAATCGCCCATGAGCGATGTTGCCGAGCGAGTAAAGAAGATCGTCGTGGAGCATCTTGGCGTCGACGCGAGCAAGGTCACCGAGAATGCCAGCTTCATCGATGATCTCGGAGCCGACAGTCTCGACACCGTCGAGTTGGTCATGGCCTTCGAGGAGGAGTTCGGCTGTGAAATCCCCGATGATGCTGCCGAGAAGGTCGTCACCATGAAGGACGTGATCGCCTTCATTGAGACGCGCGGGCGCCGGCGGCAGTGACATGCAGCAAGCTAGCATGAAGCGAGTGGTCGTCACCGGCATCGGCCTTGTCACGCCGCTCGGCGTCGGCGCCGAGACGGTGTGGCAGCGCTTGATCAAGGGCCAATCCGGCATCGGCTCGATCCAGAGTTTCGATGTCTCTGATCTGCCGGCGAAGATAGCGGGACAGGTGCCGCGCGGCGACACCGCCTCGGGCTCCTTCAACGCCGACGATTGGGTGGCGCCCAAAGAGCAGCGCAAGATGGACGAGTTCATCGTCTACGCGTTGGCGGCGGCGGAGCAGGCGGTCGCGGATGCCGGCTGGAAGCCCGAGGACACCGAAGCGCGCGAGCGCACCGGCGTCATGATCGGCTCCGGCATCGGCGGACTTCCGGGCATCACCGAGGGCGCGATCACGCTCCACGAGCGGGGACCGCGACGGCTTTCGCCGTTCTTCATTCCCTCCAATCTCATCAATCTCGCCTCCGGCCACGTCTCGATCCGCTACGGCTTCCGCGGACCCAACCACGCGGTGGTGACCGCGTGCTCGACCGGCGCGCATGCGATCGGCGATGCGGCGCGGCTCATCCTCTGGGACGATGCCGATGTGATGGTCTGCGGCGGCGCCGAAGCGGCGATCTGCCGGCTCGGCATCGCCGGCTTCGCCGCTGCGCGCGCTCTCTCGACCAATTTCAACGACGATCCGACCAAGGCATCGCGTCCCTGGGATCAAGCGCGCGACGGCTTCGTCATGGGCGAAGGCGCTGGTGTCGTCGTGCTCGAAGAGCTCGAGCATGCGAAAAAGCGTGGTGCCAAGATTTATGCCGAGGTGCTGGGCTACGGCATGTCGGGCGATGCGCACCACATCACCGCGCCGGCTGAGAACGGCGACGGCGCCTATCGCTCGATGCGCAACGCGCTGAAGCGTGCCGGCCTTGGTCCCGACAAGATCGACTACATCAACGCGCACGGCACCTCGACGCCGCTAGGCGACGAGATCGAGCTGGGCGCGGTGAAGCGGCTTTTCGGCGAGCATGCCTACAAGCTGTCGATGTCCTCGACGAAGTCCTCGATCGGCCATCTCTTGGGTGCCGCTGGCAGCGTCGAGGCAATCTTCTCGATTCTGGCGATGCGCCACGGCATCGTGCCGCCGACGCTCACTCTCGAGAATCCTTCGCCTGGCTGCGACATCGACCTCGTGCCGCGACACGCAAAAGAGCGCCCGGTGCGCTATGCGCTTTCGAACTCCTTCGGCTTCGGCGGCACCAACGCCTCCTTGGTTTTCGGACCGGCCGGGTAGTACGAGCGTCTCCCTTCAGTGCCGCGTCGTCCCCCTCACCCTGTCCCTCTCCCACGTTGGGGAGAGGGAACGCGCGGTGCTGTTCATTCCCTCTCCCCTACGCGGGAGAGGGAGGGGCCCATCGCGGAGCGATGGGAGGGTGAGGGGGTGTTGCTCCAAACGAGATGATGACGTCGCCGCTTCGCTGGAGCGCCGCGGCGCTGATGCTTGCCGCAGCGCTCGCGCTCGCCGTTCTCTGGACCTGGCGCGATTACACCGGTCCCGGTCCGCTTGCGGCAAGCAAGGTCGTCGTCATTCCTCATGGCGCACATCTGCGCGCGATCGCCGATGCGCTCGCCGCGGCGGGCGTCGTCCGCCACGCACCGAGCTTCATGCTGGGCGTGCTGGCGGAGCGCCGATCGGCGGCGCTCAAAGCCGGCGAGTATGAATTCGCGCCGGCGATGAGCGCGCGCGCCGTCGCCGACTTGCTTGCGAGCGGTCGCGTCGTGCAGCATCGCCTCACCGTGCCGGAGGGCCTCGCCAGCGCCGAGATTGCGGCGCTCATCAAGGAGCAGGCGGCGCTCGAGGGGGCGATCGACGCCGTGCCGCCTGAGGGAAGCCTGCTCCCCGACACCTATTTCTTTGTGCTGGGAGATCGCCGCGCCGAGCTCGTCGCGCGCATGCGGCACGCCATGACGCGCGCCCTCGCCACGCTCTGGGCCGAGCGCAATGCGGACGTGCCGCTCGCCAATGCCGAAGAGGCGTTGATCCTCGCCTCCATCGTCGAGAAGGAGACGGCGCGCGAGGACGAGCGTTCCCGCATCGCCGCGGTCTTTCTCAACCGCCTCAAGCAAGGCATGAAGCTGCAAGCCGATCCGACCGTGCTCTATGCGCTGACGGCGGGCGGCACCAAGCCCCTTGTCCATGCGCTGGGCCACGACGACCTCGCCGTCGAATCGCCCTACAACACCTACCTCTACAAAGGCCTGCCACCGACGCCGATCGGCAATCCCGGTCTCGGCGCCTTGCGCGCGGTGCTGCATCCGGCGACGACGGGCGAGCTTTATTTCGTCGCCGACGGCACCGGCGGCCACGCCTTTGCCCGCACGCTCGCCGAGCACAACCACAACGTCGCCCAGCTCCGCCGCCAGCGCGGCGAGAATGGCTCGCCCTAGCGCCTCAGCGGCCCCGCGCCACCCGTCGCAGGAAGGCGTCGCTGAGGCGCCAGGGCAAGGCGCCGACGAGCCAGCAGAGCGCCGTCATCGGCAGCGGGAAGGCGATCCGGCCGTGATCGCGGGCGAGGCCGCGGGCGATGATCGACGCGGCTTGCTCGGCCGAGAGGAGGAACGGCATGTGGAAGTTGTTCCGTGCCGTCATGCGCGTGGTGACGAAGCCGGGACAAATGACCGAGACGCGGATGCCGTCGGGCGCGAGCTTCAAGCGCCAAGCTTCGCCGAGTGCCTTCACCGCCGCCTTTGACGCCGAATAGGAGGGCCCCGTCGGCAAACCGCGAAAAGCGGCGAGCGAGCTCATGAGCGCGATCTGGCCCTGATGCCGCGCGGTCATGCGCGGCAAGAGCGGCAGCACGGTGTTGAGCACACCGTCGAGATTGATGGCGAACACCCGCCGGATCGCCGCTTCGTCCTCGCCCTGCGCGCCGCGGCCGGTGCTGACGCCGGCATTGGCGATGACGAGGTCGAGGGATCGGGCGTCGTCGATGCGCTCGATCCACGCTGCCATGGCCGCGCGGTCCGTGACGTCGAGGGCGGCGCTCTCGACCTCCGCGCCGCGGGCGCGGCAGGCATCCGCCACCACGGCGAGACGCTCGCGGTTGCGGCCGATGAGCGCCAAGCCGATGCCCGGTGCGGCATAGAAAAGGGCGAGCGCTTCGCCGATGCCGCTCGAGGCGCCAGTGATGAGGACGTGCCGCAGGTTCGTCGCCATGGTGGAAAGCCGCCGGGTGTTGCCAAGGATCGGCTGAAGCTATAACCCTGACGATCATTCGCGGTCGAGAGGTGCCGTGCCGTGACCGTCTCCAGCATGACCGGCTTCGCCCGCGCCGATGGGCATGAAGACGGCGTTTCCTGGATCTGGGAGGTCAAGAGCGTCAACAGCAAATCCTTGGATTTGCGCATCCGGCTTCCCGCAGGATTGGACGCCTTGGAGCTGCCGTTGCGGCAGAGCCTGGCACCGCGGCTGCGCCGCGGCGCGCTCTCGGTGACGCGCAGTCTAGCCCGT
>Ga0306926_10010969_pt1 | contig 10033 bp, 8 predicted proteins | sample flu12Cox44000178_FD_203759 | JGI IMG/M metagenome (GOLD analysis project Ga0306926, IMG submission 203759) | Lab enrichment of tropical soil microbial communities from Luquillo Experimental Forest, Puerto Rico - flux8day.12C.oxic.44.000.178 (v2)... | ecosystem: Environmental > Terrestrial > Soil... | reverse complement strand
TGGCGGTGCCTCACTGGTTCGGCCGTGGCTCCGTTTCGACATCCCGCTCATCGAACCGGACAGGCGGATTTACCGCATCCGGCTCTCGGACAAGACCTCACGCCTTCACCCACGACGGGCCACGACCAAGCTGGGTCAGGCGTACGAGCCCAAAGTGCTCGTAAAGGTGCGGGAGTGGATAAGCTCCGCCCTTGCGTCGCCAGACCTTGTGCTTGAAGCGCAACCACCGGCGCAACCGCATAGCCGTGTAGTTGTCGAGCCCCCGATACGCTTTGCGGGTGGTTCCAACACTAAAGTAATTGGCCCATCCGCGGAGCGCCTGGTTCAACTGATCCACCAGCCTTGTGGTCTCCTGCCAAGTAGCCGCTCGGACGGTCAGCGCGTGGACTCTTTCGACCATGCGCTTGATGCTCTTCTTTGACGGCCGGTAGCCCAGCCGGGCCTTGCCCGTTTCCGGAGAGTACAGCCGCCCGAACGTATAACCCAGGAAGTCAAACTCCCCGTCCGGAACTGTGCAGATCCGTGTCTTCTCCTCGTTCACTGTCAGCTTCAGCTTGCCCATGATCTCGCGCAGATGGTGCAGCGCCTTCTCCGCGCTGCCTCTTCGGCACAGGATCACAAGATCGTCCGCATAAATGACGAGGCGAGTGCCAAGGCTGTGCTCAAGGCCGAGCTTCTTCCACCCCAGCACAAACCGACGCATGTACAGATTCGCCAGCAGTGGTGAGAGCGGTGAGCCCTGCGGGATGCCGCGCCGGCTATCCCGAGCCTCGGTTGTGCGTCTCCCCCGGCCCCGTTGGTCGGTTTCTTCCACGGGACATTCCAGCCACATCTTGATCAGATGCAGCACGCGCCGATCAACGATCCGACGCGCCACCGACTTTAGCAGGTCGGCATGCGGAAGGCTCCCGAAGTAGTCCGCGAGGTCGGCGTCGACGACGTCCGGGTGACCCCGGAACAGCAGCTCCTCCACCTCTACGACGGCTTGCTGGGCGTTTCGCCCAGCGCGGTAGGCGTAGATTTCCGGCGGAAGATCGGCTTCGAAGATCGGCTCCAGCACCAGCAGCGCGGCTGTCATGCAGACCCGATCCCGCACGCCCGAGATGCCCAGCGGCCTCAGTTTGCCGTTGGCCTTCGGTATAAACACTCGTCTGATTGGCTCTGGCCGGTAAGTCTCCTGCCTGAGTGCAAGCGCCAGTTCAGCCAGCCACCGCTCAACCCCGTATGCCTCGATGTCCGCAAAATCCTGGCCGTCGATCCCCGGCGCGCCCTTGTTCGAGCGGCACTGGGCATAGGCATGCGCCAGAATGTCGTCGCGGCTGATCTTGTCATACAAGGCGTAGAAGCGGTAGCCGGCCTCCGCCTTCGCTTTCGCGTGTAACGCCTTCTGCAGTTTCTGAACGCTTTTCGGAGTTGCTAGGTTGCCCAATCTCCAGGTCCCTCACCACGTCTTGCGTCGGTCTTGAACTGAGGCCCCTTCCCTCCACCGGCATTACCCGGCTTCATCGGTACTACTGGCCTCTCCGCCACCCCAGCGCGCCCGGCCTGTCCCTCACGGGCGTCCGGTTGATCATCCCTGATCACGCAGTGGGGCTTCCCGTGTTGCGTGCGCTTTCCTTGTGTACATGCCGCCGCCAGTACCCCGGTGCAGCGGCTGGGCGTAATCCTCGCTCATCTCACCCGGCCGTATCAGCCTTCCCCGATACGGCGGTCGGGTCGGCCTGCACATCGACCTTTTCGAGGCTTGCTCGGCGTTCACTCGGGTTGCGGCCTGCACACTCGCGCAGTCACCAATCGTGACCGCTAATCGAAGGCTTCAGCCATTTCGTTACCTCCATGACTGCTCCGATTGCTTCCGGCTGGAGCGATTCGCCGGGTGGGCCTCGCACCCACTGGAAAGCGCCGCCTTTTCACGGCGCACGCCGAGCTCGGCCATTTTCTCGCCGACCCCGAGCGCCGCATTTGGACATTCAAAGCCGCCGAAGCCGAGCGCGCTCACGTCCGGGGAACGGCTGTGCGCGCGCTGCGACCTCGACCTCACGATCGACAAGCGAGGCCGCCCCTACAGCCTGGTCTGCACCAAGAATCAGGCCAGCTACGATCGCCGGGCAAACCAGCGCAAGCAGGACCTGGAAGATCTAGCCCGGCTCGACCATTGACTTGTTTTTACACGTGCCCTGGCACCCCCTCGCGCGCCCGGCGGATCGCGGCCAGCACGCGGCGCGGGGTGATCGGGGTCTCGTTGACCTCGGCGCCGAGTGCCGAAAGCGCATCGCGCACCGCGTTGGCGATCGCCGCCGGTGGGGCGACCGCACCTCCCTCCCCCATTCCCTTCATGCCGTATTCGGTATGCGGGGTCGGGGTGTGCAGATGGCCGATCTTGATCGCCGGCAATTCGGCAGCACCCGGCAACAGGTAGTCGGCCAAGGTGCCGGCGAGCGGCTGGCCGGCCTCGTCGTAAGGAATCTCCTCGTAGAGGGCGGTGCCGATGCCCTGCACGACGCCGCCCCTGATCTGGCCTTCGACCAGCATCGGGTTGACCATCGTGCCGCAATCCTCGGCGACCGCGTAATCGAGGAGCTCGACAAACCCCGTCTCAGGGTCGACCGCGACGACGGCACCATGGGTCGCATAGGAGAACACGCCGGTGCTGATCGCCGGCTCGTAGGTCGCGGTGGCGTCGAGCAGCGGGTCGACCCCTTGCGGCAGCCCGTCCATCCGCAAATGCGCGACCTTGGCTATCTCGGCGATCGTGACCGAGCCGCGCGGCCCCGCCACCACCCCGTCGCCGCAGCGCACTTCGGCCACCTCACATTGCAACAGGTGCGCGCCGATGCGGCAGAGCTTGTCGCGCAGCATCCGGCTGGCGCGGGCGACGGCACCGCCCGACATCACCATGCTGCGCGAGGCAAATGTGCCAAACCCGAAAGCCGTGCTTTCGGTGTCGCCGTGGCGCACCGAGATCCGCGCCGGGTCGATGCCGAGCTCCTCGGCGGCGACCTGCGCGAGTGCGGTCTCGAGCCCTTGGCCGTGCGACTGGATCCCGACCATCAACACGACGCTGCCATCGGTCAGGATGCGTGCGGTGCAGCTCTCGAACCCCGGGATGATCGAGGCCCCGCGCGAGGCAAACTCCGCCGCACCGTGTGCGGTCTGCTCGGCAAAGGCGGCAAAGCCGATGCCGATCTTTCTGCCGTCAAGCTCGCCCTGCTGCTGACGGGCGCGGACCGCGGGCAAGCCGAGAAGCTCGGCGCACATCCCAACGCTCGCCGGATAATCGCCGCTGTCGAGGCGCAGCCCGCCGACTGTGGCAAACGGCATCTGCTCGGGACGCACCAGGTTGCGCACCCGCACTTCGTTGGGGTCGCGCCCGAGCGCGCGGGCCACCTCGTCGATCAGCCGCTCGATGGCAAAGCAAGCGCCCGGGCGGCCGACCCCGCGATAGGGGCCGAGCGGGGTCTTGTTGGTCGCCACCGTGTAGTGTCTGGCGCGGTAGTTCGGGAAAGTATAGGGCCCCGGCAGAGCGCGCGCCACCATGCTCGCTTCGTGGTAGGGGCCTTGCGGCCACAAGCCGTAGGCGCCGGCATCGACGACGATCTCGGCGTCCACTCCGAGAATGCGGCCGTCGCGGTCGGCATAGGCGGTGACCTTGTAATGGTGGTCGCGGGTGTGCGCGCAGGTCAGCAAGTGCTCGCCGCGGTCCTCGATCCAGCGGACCGGGTGATCGAGCTGCAGAGCCAATGCCGCCAGGATGACTTCTTCCGGGTAGAGCCGGGCCTTTGGTCCGAAGCCGCCGCCGACATCGGGGGCGACGACGCGGATCCGACGCTCCTCGAGATCGAGGATCTCGGCGAGCGCCACGCGCACGGCGTGCGGGGTCTGGGTCGAGGCATAGATCACCACCTCGTCGAGGCGATGGTCGCGATAGGCGAGCACACCGCGGCATTCGAGCGGCGCTCCCGACTGCCGCTGCATGCGAAATTCGCGGGTCACCGTCACCGCGGCGGCGCGCGCCGCGGCGTCGATGTCGCCACCCTCCAGGCCGTGCTCGATATAGAGATTGTCGGCCCACTGCTCGTGGATCGGGTGGCGGCTGCCGCGCATGTCGCGCGGTGCGTCGATGACCGCGTCCAATATCTCGAAATCGACCGCGACCGCATTGGCGAGGTCTTCGGCCTCGCCGCGCGACGGCGCGATGCAGGCGGCAATCGCCTCGCCGACATAACGGACCTTGTCGGTGGCGAGCGGCGGCCAGGGCGGCGATTTGGCCCCGGTCGAGTGCGAGGTTACGCGGATCGGCTTGACCCCCGGCAGATCGGCTGCGGTAAAAACTCGGCGGCGCGCCTCCGGTGGAACCGAGACCGACCTGATGCGGGCGTGGGCATGGGGGCTGCGGACAAAGGCGACCTCCATCGTTCCCGGCAGTTTGATGTCAGGGACGAATTGTCCGCGCCCGTGGAGATGGCGGTCGTCCTCCCTGCGCAGCAGCGACGCGCCGATCCCGTATCGGTCATTGGCCATGGGGTGCCTCCTCGCCGATCTCCCCGGCGGCCTCGGCGATGGCGGTGACGATGTTGGTGTAGCCGGTGCAGCGGCAGATGTTGCCGGCGAGACCGTCGCGGATGTCGCGCTCCGAGCCGGCGCGCCGGCGCAGGATCAAATCGCGCGCGGTGATCAGCATCGCCGGCGTGCAATACCCACATTGCAGCGCGTGACGCTGGTGAAAGGTCCGGCGCAATGCGGCGATGACCGGATCCCCGGCAAACCCTTCGATGGTCTCGACCGCGCGCTCGTCGCAGGCGACCGCGAGCATCAGGCACGAGCGCGCCGGCTCGCCGTCGACCAGCACTGTGCAGGCGCCGCATACGCCGTGCTCGCAGCCGAGGTGGGTTCCGGTCAGATTGCGGCGCTCGCGCAGAAAATCGGCGAGCGACAGGCGCGGCGGCACGTCATCGGCAACCACCGTGCCGTTGATATGCAGACGGATCGCGGTCATGCCAGCGCCTGCTGGACAGCGCGCATCGCGGCGACGGTGTGCAGGGTGCGCTGGAACTCGTCGAAGCGCCGATCGGATGCGCGGTCGAGATCCGTATCGAGCGCGTTGCGCAACGCCTCCGGGTCGCGACCGCCGTCGCCAACGAGCCGAGAAATGTCTTCGAGCACCAGCGGCGCGCCATTGGCTGCAGCCGACACGACCCGAGAATATCCGCGCCTGTGATCGGCGACGACGACCGCCAGCGCGCTGGCGAACTCGCCCGATTTGCGGGAGAGCTTGACGTAGCCGCAGCGGGCATCGCCAGACAGCTTGGGGATGCGCACGCTCTTCACGATTTCGCGCTGCGCGAGCTTTGTCTGAAAGATCCCGGTGGCAAACTCGGCGCATTTGAGCGAACGCGGCCCGCTGGCACCATAGAGCACCACCTCGGCGTCGAGGGCGGCGAGCACTGCGGGCCATTCGGCCGCCGGATCGGCGAGCGCCAGGCTGCCGCCGATCGTGCCGCGGGTGCGGATCGCCCGGTAGGCGAGCGTCGCCGCGGCCCGCGGCATCAGCCCCCGCGACGGATCGGCAACGCGCCCATCCTCGATCGCGGCGTGGGTGACGCAGGCCCCGAGGATAACGGCATCGGAATGATCCGCGACCTCCAGCAGCTCCGGCAGACGCGCGATGTCGATCAGCAACCCGGGTGACGCGAGACGCAAGTTCATCAGCGCGACCAGCGATTGCCCGCCGGCGATCACGCGTGCCTCGACCGGAGCATGCGCCAAGAGGTCGATTGCCTCCGCCAGGCTGCGCGGCCTTACATAATCGACGGCCGGAGCTTTCATCTGCTGCCGTTTCCCCCAACAGTCGGACTGCAACACCGGCCGGCGACGTTGTCAATTGGTAACCGCGTGAGACCGGGCACTCAGCGGCCGCCGTAAAACGGGCTGCGGGCGATCGCGGCGCGCGCCGCGTCGGCGGGGACACTCCGGGTAAAAAAGAAGGTGCGGGAAGCGACGGGGCCACCCACCTTCTCCTGCATCGACGAGACCTCGACAAACGCGGTTTCGCCGGCGGCGCCGAGATCGATCTCGGCAAACTGATTGGCATAAGGCGCGCCGTAGCTGTCGACCGAAACCCTGTAGTGCCCTGGTGGCAGGTCGCGATAGAAGGCACCGTCGGGTTCGGCAATTCCGGCCACTTGCCCGTTGAGCCTCAGATAGGGGCGCTCCTGGCTGTCTTGGGGGGTGTCGTTCCGGTAGATCCAGATCCGCGCCTCACCGGGCGGAACGGGCGGGATCGCCACGGCACTAGCCGGCGGCAGCTGGGAGCAGCACGAAGCCGCCATGAGGAGGACGACGGCGGCGCGCCGCATATGGGCTGCGAGCTCAGGGCCTATCGGCATTTGCTTGCTCGCCGGAAGGATCAGCTCGCACCGTAGAACGGCGTGCCGGCGATGGCGGCTCGAGCGGCATCGGCAGGGACGAGCTGCGTAAAAAAGAGCGCGCGGGAAGCGACACTATCGCCACCGCCACCCACTCTTTCGCGCATCGACAAGACGCTGACAAAGGCGGTTTGGCCGGCAGCGAGGTCGAACTGGGCAAATTGATTGGAGTACGGGACACCATAGCTGTCGACCGAAACCGTATAGCGTCCGGGCGGCAGGTCGCGATAAAAAGCGCCGTTCGGCTCCGAAATCCCCGCGACCTCACTGTTGAGCCTGAGATAGGGGCGATCTTGGCTGTCGTGCGGCCCGTCATTCCGGTAGATCCAGAGTCGCGCGGCTCCCGCCGGAATGGGCGAGACCGCCACCGAGCTCGTCGGCGGCAGCTGGCTGCAGCCCGTCAGAAGCAAAACGAGGCCGGCCGCGCACCGCTGCGCCCGGCAGGGTCGGACACCACGGTTCACCGACATGACCCGCCTCCTCGTTTGATGCTGATGGGACAGCCGATGCTCGACAATTATTCCCGGCCATCATGAAGCGCCAAACACCGCCGGCGAAGAGATTTCGGCCTGACCGTCTTTTCTTCGGCCTGGCGATGGGCTTGCTGCTGACCATCCTGCACGGGCATATGCCACTCGCGGCCGGGGCCCCGGGCCCCGAGCCCGGCGCGGCCGCGCAACGCGCTCGCGAATGCGACAAGAGGGCGACCGCGATCGACCGGCTGGTCTGCCGGGAGCCGGCGCTCGCTGCTCTCGACGCCGCCACCGGCCCGGCCTTTCGCGATTACCTGGAGCGGGCGCGGCCGGCCGAGCGGGATGCGCGGATCGCCGACCAGCAACTCTGGCTCGCCGGGCGTGCGACGGCCTGCCCGGTGGCGGCGCGGCCGCAGCCGGATACGGAGCCGGGAGACGTCCGCAGCGAGGGCGCGACCGCGTGCCTGTTGCGGATTTACGAGCAGCGGATCGCGGTGCTGCGCGTCGAGCGCAACACGGCAGCCTGGCCGCATATCAGGTTCCGCCCGACGATCGTCGAGGGTGCCGGCACCAAACTGTGCGAGGATCTCGAACGGGACCTGACGGCGAGTTTTCTCGGGCGCGGCCTGTTTGTGAACCCGCTCGGCGAGCGTGAGATCGGCTTTATCCCGATTGCCGGGCTCGGCGAAGACCCGATCGTGCGGCGGGCCGATATCGACGCCTACAACTCGGGCAAACCCCTTGCGGTACTGCAATGGATCGCGAACGATGGCGGCGAGCGCCTGCCGACAATTGAATACCGCGCCTTTCCCTCGCCGGAGGAATTGCTGACCGCGATCGGTCGCGGCATCGAACCCTTGGCGCACAGCCTGCACGAAGCAGCCCATCCGGTCATCGATATCGACCGGCTGCCGCATTCCGACCCGGCCAAGCCGCAAACCCGGCCGCACGCCGCCTTTGCCCGCTCCTCGAGTCTGTCGATCGACGACATGCCGCGGTTTTTCCGCTACGAGGACCACATCTACCTCGCCGGCCCGATGCGGCCGGTGCCGGGCAAACCCGGAGATCTAGGGATCTACCGGCTCTTCGGACCGGCATCGCTGCACCGCGTCTGCCTGTTCGACGCGCATATGCCGCTAGCGCATTTACCCGACCACGCGCTGCCGCGCCCGGAGATCGCAGCCCTCGAGCGCGCCGCCGGGCCGCTGCTGCCCACGGGCCGGCTGTGCGCGGGGATCGGCGACGAGGCCCGTTCGCTCGACGATCATGCCGCATGGCGGCCCTGGGCTCTCGACCGGGGCCGGCCGAAACCGGGCGGCGCCGGCGGCGAGCAGCTCGCCCTCTACATGCGCAACCGCTCGCTGACCGGACCGGAAAAAGCGCGGCAATATCGTGCGTACAGCGCCGCCCGCGCCGCGGCGGTCGCGGCGCTGGCGCCGTTTTATCGCGACCAGTTCGGCCGCACGCCGGCGGAGGCCGAGCGGTTTGCCGCGCTCTACCTCGACCGCAAGATTTCCGACGGCCTCGAGCTCGACCCCGACGACGAAACGGTCGCAGCGCTGTTTGCCGCCGACTATGCCGAGAAGCACGCCGCGCAAAGTGCCGCCTTGGCAGGCGACACCCGAGGATTGCGCGAGGCGCTCGGCCCGGAGCCGAAAGCCGTCGCCAAGGGGGTCACCGGGGGGCTCGACGAGCCCTTGGTCAGCAACGCGCTCGAGCATCCCGAGACCTTGCGCGCGGCGCTCGAACTCGGCCTCGATCCGAACGAGGCCGGCGCCTTGGGGCGTACACCATTGATGGTGGCGGCCCGGCTCGATTTGGTCGAAGCCGCCGGCATTCTCCTCGCCCAGGGGGCCAAGCTCGACACCGGCGCCAAGGATGCGGTCGCGCAAACCGACAGCACCGGCGATCCGTCGTGCATGAACGGAGACCAGGCCGCCAGCGATACCCCGGGGCGCACCGCGTTATCCTATGCCGCCGAGCTGGGATCGCCGGCGCTCGTCCGCCTGTTGCTCGATCACGGGGCCGATCCGAGGCTACCGGACAGCGCCGGCCGCCGCCCGGCGGATTACGTCAAGAACCGCACCGGCGACGCAGCCCAAGCTGCGGCGATCGCGGAGATGCTGAAATGATGCGGCGCCCCTCAGACGGATGAAAACCGGCCTAGGTGCCGGCGGGCCTCGGCCGATTGGTTCTGTGCGGCAGCAGCCCGGTCGAGGATGCGCCTGATACGTTCGGCGGGAAAGCCGAGCTGGACGAGTGCCACGCCGCGGTCGAAAGCTTCGCTGTAGCGGAGGATCAATTCGCCGCGAAACCGGAAGCAGCTGATGCCTTCGAAGAGCACCGGCCGGCCGAGGCTTTCCGGTAGCCGCGAGGCGTAGCTGAAGCGAAACCGGGCATAACCCATCGCTCCGTTGCTGACCGGATCGAGAAACTCCCAGAGATAGCTGCTGCCGGTGTCGTGGAAGCGCTCCAGCATCGCGCCAATCGCCGTGCGCCCGCTATGGGACCCGAAAAACCCGTCTTCATAGACGCCGTCTTCGGTAAACAGCCGGGCCAAACCCGGGCCGTCATTCGCCCGGACCGCTTCGGCGAAGTCTGCCAACAGCGCGGCAAAGGAATGGGCAGCTGGTCCGGCGTTACTCATTGATTTTCGTAGCGTGGCGCAAAGGCCCGCAAGAAGGTGGCGACGGCGCCTTCGACGGCGGCCTCGATGGCGCGCGGGTCGGCTTTCGCTTCGAGGCGCAACAGGTGGCGGAGCTGCACGTCGCCGCGGATCAGCGCGACAAATTGCTCGGCGGCGAGCCTGGGATCGGCGAGAGTCAAGCTGCCCGATGCGATCGCGCGCTTGAGAAACGCCTCGATCTGGACCCGTTCGCGTTCCGGTCCGGCGCACCAGAAGACCTCGCCGAGCACCGGGAAGCGGGTGACTTCGGCTAGGATGATCCGGTGCAATGCCAGCGCATCGGGGGACAGCAGGAGCTCCAGAAACCGGCGGCCCAAGACCATCAACGAGGTGCGGACGTCGCGGGGATCGAGTTGGCGCACCGAGAAGCGGGCGAAATAATGCTCGCACTCGCGCCCGATCACCGCCCCGAACAGCTCTTCCTTGCCGGCGAAGTGGGCATAGACGGT
>Ga0306926_10010967_pt1 | contig 10038 bp, 11 predicted proteins | sample flu12Cox44000178_FD_203759 | JGI IMG/M metagenome (GOLD analysis project Ga0306926, IMG submission 203759) | Lab enrichment of tropical soil microbial communities from Luquillo Experimental Forest, Puerto Rico - flux8day.12C.oxic.44.000.178 (v2)... | ecosystem: Environmental > Terrestrial >... | reverse complement strand
CTCAACGAGGAACTCGCCGAAGCCCATTGGCTGACGCCGGCCGGCCTAGCGGGCCTGAACACGACCGAAGGGCTTGGCCAGATCGTCGCCGCCGCCGCGGAACGCATCGCTTCGGCGCGTTGAGCGCCTCGACCATTCTGCGTGGAATGCTTGCCGTCTGCTCCACCGACACCATATCTTTGCACCAATGCTGAAACTTCGCCTGCCGATAGCCGTGTTCCTGGCACTCTGTCTCGCTGCGCCAGCGCGTGCGCAATTCTGGGGTTCGCCCTTCGGACAGCCCTGGGACCAGCCTCAGGCGCCGACGCGGGCCGCCCCGAGGCCACCGTCGCCTCCCGCTGCCGCTACTCCAGCCGCACAACCGCCGGCGCGGGATCAGCCTGCACCATATGACCACGACCTGCAGCGGTTGTCGGAAATTCTCGGCGCGCTACATTTCCTGCGCGGCATTTGCAACACCAACGAAGGCCAGAAATGGCGGACCGAAGCGCAAGCCTTGATCGATGCCGAGGCGCCGAGCGGGAACCGCCACGACGAGATGGTGGCAAGCTTCAACCGCGGCTATCGCGGTTTTCAGCAGAGCTATCGCACCTGCACCCCAGCCCCCGACGTAGTCATTCGCCGTTATCTCGAAGAAGGCGCGAAGATTGCTCGCGACATCACGGCGCGTTACGCGAATTGACGCCGCGAGTACACGCTACGGGATATGTTCATTTTGTCGGCGATTTTTATGCCCCCGGGACATTAACCGTGCCCCAAGGTTCGGCCTGAAAAGCACGCAAGCGCCATGCTAATTTGACTTTAGGACAGGGACGCCGGACGGCAGCGGCGACGACGTGAGTGGAATGACGACAGCAACGCGTGACTTCGCGCCGCGCGATTATCCGGCCGAAAACGAGCAAAAGCGACTGGCGCTGCACTACCTTCAGGATGCCTGGACGGAGGCGTTCCACGAGGGCGTCGATGGCGACTGCCTTGCGCAGACCGCATTGTTCTTGGCGCTGGCCGAACTCATTTCGACCTATGGTGAAGAAGCGGCGGCCCGCTACGCCGAGAACATCGGACCGCGCATCCGAAACGGCGAATTTTCAGTGAGGTTGTCGCGCCAGTAATTTCGAGGCGCGCTGGATCGAACCCAATTGGACGCGCTTCCTCGAGAATGCGCAAATCCGGATGTCTTGCAGCCCTTTTTTGCGGCCTTGCGATCCGACCGCTGCCGGCTTAGGCATAGCTCATGAAAGCGGCCCTCCTTCCCGACCGTGGCGTAATCAAGGTGATCGGCGACGGCGCCCGGAATTTCCTTCAGGGACTGGTCACGGCGGACATGCTCAAGCTCACGCCGGGATCGGCGCGATTCTGCGCTTTGTTGACGCCGCAAGGTAAGATCATCGCCGATTTCATTGTCGTTGAAGCGTCGCCGCAAGACGGCGGCGGTTTCTTTCTCGACACGCCACGCGCATTGGTCGCGGCGCTGCTCGAGAAACTCAACCTCTACAAATTACGCACCAAGATCTTGATCGAAGATCTTTCGGAAATTCTCGGCGTGCTCGCGGTTTGGGACGGCGCGCCGGCCACCAAATACGGCCTGTGCTATGACGATCCGCGCCTGCCGGCGCTTGGCATGCGCAGCATGATACCCCCGCACCGTGCCGCTGACGCCGCTGCCGATCTTGGCGCCGTGCTTGCCGCGGCCGACGAATATGAAGCACACCGCATTGCTCTCGGTATCCCGCGTGGTGGAATCGATTTCGCCTACGGCGATGCGTTCCCGCACGAGGCCGACATGGATCAACTCGGCGGGGTCGATTTCGCCAAGGGTTGCTATGTCGGCCAGGAAGTCGTCTCGCGCATCGAGCATCGCGGCATTGCGCGCACGCGTGCCGTGCCGGTCCGCTATGACGGCGCGGCGCCGCCAAGCGGAGCCGTGATCACGACCGACGGCCGGCAGGTCGGCACAATGGGCTCGGCCATGAGCGGACGCGGCATTGCATTGCTGCGGCTCGATCGCGTGGCCGAGACGGACAGCCAGGCGCTCAATGCCGGTGGCGTGCCAATTCACATCGTCAAGCCGCATTGGGCGCGATTCTCCTTCCCGGGCGACATCAAGGCTGCTGAATGAGCGACCATCATGCGGCCAACAGTCTTAAGCGCTGCCCATGGCCCAAACAGGACGCGCTTTACATCGCCTATCATGATCAAGAATGGGGCGTGCCGGAATATGACGACCGCGCGCTTTACGAGAAGCTCGTACTCGACGGCTTTCAAGCCGGCCTGTCCTGGATCACCATACTGCGCAAACGTGAGAATTTCCGCACCGCTTTCGATGGCTTTATCCCGGAAAAGATCGCGCGCTATCGGCCGACGAAGATCGAACGACTCATGCGGGACGCCGGAATCGTCCGCAATCGCGCCAAGATCGAAGGCGCTGTGCTTTCGGCGCGCGCCTGGCTCGATGCGATGGAAAAGGGTCCGGGATTTTCCAAGCTGTTGTGGGACTTTGTCGACGGGCGGCCGAAAATCAACCGCTATCGCAGCACTCGCCAGGTGCCGGCCGAAACCGCAGTGTCGCGTGTAATCTCCAAGGAGCTGACGCGCCGTGGATTCAAATTTTGCGGACCGACGATCGTTTATGCATTCATGCAGGCGGTCGGCATGGTCAACGATCACCTCGTCAGCTGCCACCGGCATGAAGCGGTACAAAAACTCGCCAAATAAAGATGTGCGCGCATTTCGTGCGTCCTCGAGCCGAAAGAGCAAGGCCGCCGTCAAACCGCCGGCTCTATGCAGTCGGGGCGCCGCGCGCATGGCAACGAATGTTATCGGGACGCCGGCTCGACTTGCTCGATCCCTCTCCGCTCGACATCGAGATCGAGGACATCGCCCATGGCCTTGCGCGCGTGGCGCGCTGGAACGGGCAAACCAGCGGACCGCACATCTATTCCGTCGCGCAGCATTGTTTGTTGGTCGAAGCGCTGGCGCGCGCCCGCGTCTCGCGGCTGGACGGAAGCCGCCGCCTCGCTGTTTTGCTGCATGATGCGCCCGAATACGTCATCGGCGACATGATCTCGCCGTTCAAGGCGGTGATCGGCGATGCTTACAAGGGGATCGAACAGCGTCTGCTGGTCGCGATCCATCTGCGCTTCGGGCTCCCGCCAAAATCGGCTCCAGAACTCGAAGTTCTGATTAAATCCTCCGACCGGCAAGCGGCCTTTCTCGAGGCGACACGGCTTGCCGGCTTCGAGCCGAGCGAAGCGCGGCGGTTCTTCGGGCGCCCACCGAAATTTTCGGCGGCGATGGAACGTGATTACTTGAAACCATGGCCGGTCGAGACGGCGCAAGCGCGTTATCTGGAGCGATTCAAAAAACTTGCCGGCAAAGAACGTGTTCAAACGTCACACTTGCGCCACCGCTGATAAGATAGAAGATCATCTATGATTCACGTCTGCTCCCTTGCGCGGCTTCACGAGACTGTCGAAGAGACCGGCGCGCGTTATCTCGTGTCGGTCATTGGTGACGAGACACGCTTGGCGCGGCCAACTGGCGTTCCGCCGCAAAACCATCTGTGGCTGCGCATGCACGACATTTCGGCGCCGCTCGATGGCTACATCCTGCCGGAGGCGCAACACGTCGCACGGCTTCTCGATTTCGTGCGCGACTGGGATCGCGGCGTGCCTCTGGTGGTTCATTGCTACATGGGGATCAGCCGCTCGACGGCGTGTGCGTTCGTCAGCGTCTGCGCACTGAGCACGCGCCGTGACGAAGTAAGCATCGCACAGGCATTGCGGCGCGCCTCGCCGACCGCCACCCCCAATGCTCGCATCGTTTCGCTTGCCGATCGCCTGCTTGGCCGCAGCGGCCGCATGATCGCCGCGATCGAGAATATCGGGCACGGCGTACTGGGCGGGGAAGCGGTGCCCTTCCGGCTCGATTTGGAATAAGAACGAGGGTAGCTAGCTATTCGGAGAGCGACGGCCGCAGCATCGTCCGCGCATTGAGAACCGGAGTGGGCACAGACGGCGGCTCGGATCGATGACTGATGAGTTGGCTGCGCGGGTTACGCTGATAGAAATCGCAATAGGCGAAGTTCAGGCCGGAAAGCGACCCGCGAAAGCTCTTATAGTCGAGCTTTTCCACGCGGAAGCATGGCGTAAAAGGCAATCCCGCCAAGTGCGCGCACATGGATTGTCCGTCGACCCTGATCGTGCCTGCTGGGAGTGTAGCGAAACGGGGCGGGCCTTCACCGCGCATCCTTATCGTGCCGACAACCGAACCATCGGCAAAAATACGTCCCATCCCTGCCGTGCCCTCAAAGCACGTGTAGGAAAACAGCTTGCCAACAACGAATGCGCGAGCCTGTTCTGGCCCCAGCTCCTCGGCCCCAACTACGCCGGCCCCCAATACGCCGGTCGCCAGAATACACGCGCAGACCAAGGACACGCGCACAGACATCGACCACCCCACTCCCTGTACCTAGGACGATGTTAACAAGATTTCTTAACCGCCCCCTTACCATAGCAGGCTTTCATCGTCGTCGGAAATCTTAGCGAAATTCTGGAGTGGTTACCCGATTTTAACCACAATGCGCCCGCGCACCTTGCCGTCAACAATGCGACGTCCCGCGGCAATAACTTCATCGAGTCCGATTTCGTTTACCATGGTCGCAATTTTCGCCCGATCGAGATCCGAGGCGAGCCGGCGCCAGGCTTCCTGCCGCAATTGCAACGGGCACATGACGGAATCGACGCCGAGGAGCGAGACCCCGCGCAGAATGAACGGAGCGACGGAAGCGGGTAGGTCCATGCCGCCGGCGAGGCCGCACGCGGCGACCGCGCCCCCATAGCGCGTCATTGACAGCACGTTGGCCAGCGTCGTTGAGCCGACCACGTCGATCCCCGCCGCCCAGCGCTCCTTGCCGAGTGGACGCACCGGGCCGGTCAGTTCGTTGCGCTCGACAATCTCGCTGGCGCCGAGAGCCTTGAGATAGGCGGCCTCCTCCGGCCGTCCAGTCGAAGCTGCGACGGCATAGCCAAGCTTGGCAAGAACCGCGACGGCAACCGAGCCGACCCCTCCCGCCGCGCCGGTCACAATGACCGGTCCGCGGGACGGCACCAGGCCGGCACGCTCAAGCGCCATGACAGCGAGCATCGCCGTATAACCGGCTGTGCCGATCGCCATGGCGGTGCGCGCATCCATGCCGGCGGGCAGCCGCACCAGCCAGTCGCCCTTCACGCGTGCTTTTTCGGCATAGGCGCCCAGACGCGTTTCGCCCAGGCCCCAGCCGTTCAGCACCACTTTGTCGGCGGCCTTCCAAGCCGGATGCGAAGAAGATTCCACGGTACCGGCAAAATCGACACCCCCGATCATCGGAAAGCGCCTCACGACCGGGGCCTTGCCGGTCAGCGCCAAGCCATCCTTGTAATTGACCGTCGACCATTCGATGCGAACGGTAACGTCGCCGTCCATCAGGTCTTTGTCGTCGAAATCGGTGAGCCGCGCCGTTTGGCCGGCGTCCGTTTTGTCGATGACGATCGCTTTGAAGGTACTCATGGCGATGATCTTACGCTTCGGCGCCGCGGCCCGTCGAATCAAGCGGCCGCCACCCGCGATCCTCCTTATTCTTACGAGATTCATACGAGGAAGACCGCACGCGATCGCGTCGAAGGCTCCGGCATCAAAGGCGAGGCTCGGACTGAGAATCCGCTGGCGACTATATCTACGCCGGCGCTACGGCAAGGCGCGCCACCGGCTTCTCGACAATCGGCATATTGATTAGCGCCGAGAGGACGCCGAACAGAATGGCCAGCCACCACACCATGTTGTACGAGCCGGTACGGTCGAATACAAGGCCGCCGAGCCAAACGCCGAGAAAGCCACCGACCTGATGACTGAAGAATGCAAAACCGGCAAGCGTGGCAAGCCAACGGGTGCCGAACATCAGCGCAATGATGCCGTTGGTTGGCGGCACGGTGGACAGCCACATTAGCCCCATGATCGCTCCGAACACGATGCAGGTGAACGGTGTGACCGGAAATGAAATGAACGCCAGTATGGCCGCCGCGCGGAGGAAGTAGATCGTGGACAGGAGATAGCGCTTGGGCATGCGGTCACCGAGCCAGCCCGCCGCGACCGAGCCGATAATGTTGAATAATCCGATGGTCGCAATGGTCCAGCCGCCCACCTGCGCGGAAAGTCCGCGATCGACGAGATAAGCCGGCATGTGCACGGTGATGAATTGCAGCTGGAAGCCGCAGGTGAAGAAGCCGAGCACCAGCAGCACGTAGGAGCGGTGAGCGAAGGCCTCGCCTAAAGCCTGACGCAATGACTGCGATCGGCCCGTATGGGGCGCTTCCGAGGGCGGCGTCGCCAGGGCAATTGAGAGCGGCAGCACCGCCAGCATGCTCACGGCGAAGATCGTGAGCGTCTGCTGCCAGCCGAACGTATCCATCAGCGCGACCGCGATGGGGGAATAGAGAAACTGCCCGAACGAGCCCGCCGCGGTGCCAAAACCGAACGCGATCGAACGGTGCTGCAGCGGCACGATCTTGCCGAATGCCGCCAGCACGACCGGAAACGAGCAGCCTGCGAGGCCGAAACCGATGAGCACGCCGGCGGACAGGTTGAGGACCGGCGCGCTTGTGGCATGCGCCATCAGCGCGAGGCCGAGCGCGTAAAGCAGCGCCCCGCCGCAAAGCACACGAACGCTGCCGAAGCGGTCCGCAATAATCCCGCCCAGCGGCTGGCCGACGCCCCACAGCAAATTCTGCAAGGCCAGCGCGAAGGCGAATACGTCGCGACCCCAGTGATTGGCGCTCGAAAGTGGAGTGAGAAAGAAACCGAGCGTTGAGCGCGGCCCAAATGCAATAAGCGCAATCAGGCTGCCAAAGCCGATCACGAGCGCCGGCGTCCGCCAGCTGGAAATAGTTCGAGTGTCGTCCTTCATAGCGACCTTGCACGATTCGAAAGCCGCGCAGCATAAAGCGTCGCTTTGGATGTCCCAAACGAAAACTGCGGCTCGGCTGGGCAGTCAACGCATGGCTGTTCCGCTATTGGGCGCATCGCGGTGTTGCCGCTCCAACTAGCGCGGATCTTGTTTGCCAGAATGGGCTGTTATGACTATGGATTTTGCGCCGAAGGATCGCCATGTCACTACTGTGTCCCGATGCTTTTTTGTCGCCGTTTGAGATCGAGTCCGCGGTAACGCATGCTCTTGCGGAAGACCTGGGGCGAGCGGGCGATATCACCTCGATTTCAACGATCCCAGAGGATCTGCAGGGCCGCGCCGAGCTCGTGGTTCGGGAGGCCGGCGTGATGTCCGGCCTGCCGATCGTCGCGGCTGCGTTCGGCCGCTTGTCTCCCGAAATCGAGATTGCGCCGCACGCGCGCGATGGAGCGCCAGTCCAACGCGGCGCCAAGCTGATGACAATTTCCGGCAATGCGCGCGCCATTCTGGGCGCCGAGCGGGTCGCGCTTAATTTTCTGGGTCATCTCTCCGGTATCGCCACGGCGACGGCCGCCTTTGTCGCGCGAGTTTCACACACCCGAGCGCGCATCATCTGCACCCGTAAGACAACGCCTGGGCTGCGCGCGCTCGAAAAATATGCGGTGCGCTGCGGCGGCGGCTACAATCATCGATTTGGTCTCGACGACGCAATACTGATCAAAGACAACCACATCGCCGTTGCCGGCGGCATCGAGGCTGTGCTTAGGCGCGCCAAAAAAGCCGCCGGACACCTCGTCAAAATAGAAATCGAAGTTGACTCGCTTGATCAACTCAAGCAAGTACTCGATGTCGGGCTTGCCGACGTCGTGCTGATCGACAATTTCGACCTTGACTCGATGCGCAAGGCGGTCGTCATGGCGGCTGGGCGCGTCGTCGTCGAAGCATCGGGCGGTATTACGCTTGCAAGCGTGGCAGCGATCGCGGAAACGGGCGTGGACTATCTATCATCAGGCGCGCTTACGCACTCGGTCCAGAACCTCGATGTCGGATTGGACATCGCGATGTGAGGCCGTTCGCGTTTAGAGCTTTGGGATTTCGCGTGCGCCCGAGTTCGGTGAAAGATTCGACGAAAGCGTCTGCGACGGCTCCGGCGCTAGGCTCGGCGACGCCGAGGCCTGTGGCCCTTTAACCTCATCGGGTTTGGCGGCTTCCGGTTTAGCGCCTTCCGATTTGGCGGGCGTCGCATCGGGTTTCGTGCTCAGTGTGATTACGCTTGCGCCTTTGCCCCAGACAGGCTCGTCGTCGCCATCGCCCCAATTACGCGGCCGATAAAACGTATGCACGCCCAACCGATAGAGCCGAGTCATTTCATGGACCCAGCTCGGATGCACCCAATACGCGTGATAGTGCGTGGCGTGCCCGACTTCGGCGAGCCAGATTTTGCCGTCGAGCGTATCTTTGGCGACGTGTTTAGCCTGCTCCCACATGTCCGGTTCGTCGATCTTGTTGAGGTCTCTGCCCTCGCAGGCGAAGGTGAACTGGCAGGCCAAGTGCCGATTGGCGTTCTGATAAACGACACCGCAGACGTCGTGGGGGTAATAGCCGGAAAACACGCGATTCATCACGACCTGGGCGACGGCTTCCTGCCCTTTAATCACTTCGCCGCGCGCTTCGAAATAGACCGCATCCGCAAGGCATTTCTCCGCCTTGGCGCGCGCGTTGCCTTCAAGGCCAAGCCGTTGTGCGGGGCTTTCCAGCCGACTCGCATCGTCTTTCCCGGCAACCGACTCGCCGGCGCCGGTGTCATTGTCGGAGTCTTCAAGCGCCGAGAGTTTGATGCCGGAATCTTCCGAGGGCGTTACAAGAATGGGCTCGGCGCCAGGAGCCCAACTTTGCAACCCGGCGGGCGAACCCAAGGAGCCACCGCCGAAATAAATCTCGGTGCTGCGATAGGATGCATCGGCATCGAGGAACGACATGCCGCCAACCGACGACATGCCGCCAAGCGACGGCGGCGCGTCGTCGTTCTCGCCGGGGCCCGGAACTTCCGGCGGCTTATCGGCAAGAGCCGCATCGTCACCATTGCCAGCGCTGCGAACATCGTTCGGGCCCTGCGCGCGCGGAGCGGCCTCGGCCTCGGCCCCGCGGCCGGATGGTGTTGGTGGGGGCGCGCGTTCTTCCTCATGCGCATCCAATTTCGACGCGGTAGGTGCGGCCTGCTGGGCCTTTGCATTCTTCGCGCCCAGCGGCGCATTCGCGGGCGGCACAGGGGCTCGCACAGGGGCTGGCACAGTGGCTGGCATAGCGGCTGGCACAGTGGCCGGCGTGGGAGCGGCCGCTGAAGCAGGCGGCGGTGCGACGCTGCTTGCCGGCAAGCGGTCGCCCTTGCGCTGGCGATCAACCGTCGGATATTCGGTCTGGTGAGCTGGCCGCACGTTCAACGGCTCGTCGACTTTCCATGAAAGGGCATCGAGCGAGCGCCGATCGAGACTGACTCGCTCAAAGCCGAGCGGTTCCGGAACCGCGCTGCCTATCGGGCGCGAGTATCTGAAAGTCGCGGCTTCGACCGTGCCGAACGGGGAAGCGATCAAGTGCCATTTTGCAGGAGTGGCGTGTCCGCGGGCGATCAGCGCGGCGAGGTCTTGATATCCGATCGACGTCGGCATCAAGGCAACGCAGAACGCACTGAACCAGAAGCGGGCAGAGCAGCACGCGCCCGTTACCCCGATACGTGACGCAACCATTACCCCTCACGCCAACACGCGCACAGGCAACGCGTACTTGGTTATGGAAACACCACCGCAGTGCCGCGAATGCGACGGGTTTATTTATTGTCGAGTTAACGTTGCGAAGATGTTAATCGCGCGATTGACGCAGACATTCGCAGCGTGGCGCAGCAAACATGATTGCTAGAGTGGCCGCGGCGCGTGCGCGGCGCGATCATTGAGAATTCATTAACCAAGAACGTGCGCGGCGCAGAGGCTACGCGTCGCTTGCCGCCTTGATGCCGAGCGCGGACTGCGCCGCCGCAAGTCGCGCGATTGGCACGCGGAAGGGCGAACAGGACACGTAGTCGAGTCCGACTTCGTGACAGAATG
>Ga0306926_10010965_pt1 | contig 10038 bp, 10 predicted proteins | sample flu12Cox44000178_FD_203759 | JGI IMG/M metagenome (GOLD analysis project Ga0306926, IMG submission 203759) | Lab enrichment of tropical soil microbial communities from Luquillo Experimental Forest, Puerto Rico - flux8day.12C.oxic.44.000.178 (v2)... | ecosystem: Environmental > Terrestrial >... | reverse complement strand
CCGGGAGTAGTCATCGAGCGCGTAGATGGACAGGTCACGACCGTAGCCGGAGCCCTTGAACCCGCCCCGCGGGACCTCGCTCGCGAGCACCAATCCTCGGAGCGCTCGGCCTGACCGGCAGCCTGGGCAACTACGGCTCCGCGTAGTGTCTCCTGCCAGAAGGAGCGACGATATAACCTCCTCCCGGACATCGACAGGTGGAGTAATGCACGAGCTGCAAGCACTGATACACGAGTACGACCGTGCCCGCACCTACACCGACGAACTATGGAAAGACCTCACCCCGGACGAGGTGACCTGGCGCCCGCACGAGAACTCCAGTGCCATCGGCTGGCATCTCGGCCACCAGGCCCACGTCGCCCACTTCATGATCCGCAACCTCACTGCGGCCGAGCCCAGCCCCGACCCCGAGCTGGACGCCCTGATGGACTCGGCGCAGCCCGAAAAATTCCGCGGCGTCCTGCCCACCGTGCGACGCCTCACCGCGTTCCGCGACACCGTCGCCGAACGCGTCCACGCCCGCATCGGCGACATCGCCGTCGGCAAGGTCAGCGCTCCCACCCAGCTGACCATCGTCGCGACCCACCTGCTGACCGCACTCGTCAACCACGAGTACCAGCACGACCAGTGGATCAGCGAGGTCCGTGCCGAAAACCTCGGCCACACCCTCCCGCCCGACCCCGAGTCGGACCGGCTCAGCCGGGTGGACGGCTATCTCGTCCTCAACCCCTACGCCTGACAATCGCCAGGGATCCCGTTCAGCGCCGTAGGCCGCCGGGTCATGCTACGGCGTCTGCTCGTTGTCTCAGCAGACCCGTGCACAAAGGGGCTGAGGCTATCGGGGCTTGGTTGCTACGGCCAGCACCCGGCGGAGCAGGCCGAGGCCGGTCCACTGCAGGGACTTCACGCCCTCGGCATGAAAGGATCGCAGCGCAGGGTCGTCGCCGGGATCGAGCGCAGCGGCCTCTTCCCATAGCGCATGCTCGCGCTCCAGCCAGGCCGGACGGTCCAGGACCTCGACATCCGCGAAGCCCGCCTGGCGGAGACCGGCGCCGAGGTCCGCCCGGCGAACCCGGGGACTGATCCGCTCATCATCGCGGTCCAGCGGCTCCCAGCTGGTCAGCACCACCCGGCCACCGGGCTTGAGGACCCTGCGGATCTCGCTGTAAGCGATAGCGGGCTCGTCCGGGAACTGGATAGCGTCGGTACACAGGACGGCCTCTACGCTGGCATCGGGCAGTCCCGTCGCCGTGAGCTCACCAACGCGGAAGCTCGCATTGCTAACGCCCATTCGCGCGGCCTGCTCCCCTGCCTCATCAAGTGCTTGCGCAGAAAAGTCCACGCCGATGAGGGACGCCCCGCTTCTCTGTGCGAGCAGCAGCCCGTAAGCACCCCGGCCGCAGGCGAGGTCAAGCAGCGTACTCCCAGGCGAGAGCCGGAGTTCATCGGCCAACTCCGGGATCGCCTCCGCGGTGAGCACCCCGGCTCGGGTGTCCGGCAGGAAGCCCATGTGCCGGTTCATGATCTCGTCGACCGTCGGCGCGGCAACCCGGTCTGCATACCAGCCGTCGAAGTACTCGGCGGACAGCGGCTTCGGAGGCATTGGCTCAGTATAGAAAGCCGCCGGACTGAGCGGCATCGTCAGCGAACGGGCCGATCAGTCTGGGCCCATGGCATGGTGCTCGCCGGCGTAGCGCGCCAGGATCCGCGTGCCGGGTGCCTATGGGTTTCGCCGGGCTGACTGCTGGTTCATAGGCCGCGCTCGATCGGCACGATGCCCCGGTCGGCTGCTTTGACCAGGGCGGCGTGATCGGCCTCGGTCTGGTCGGCGTAGAGCCGGGCGAACCGGGCCAGGGCGACATCGAGGCGGTCGGAGGACCCGGCGTACCCGACGATCATGGAGGCCCCGCTGGTCCGGGCGTGGCCCTTGGCCAGCAGGTGCCCGACCACGGCGGCGTAGCCGGCCAGGGCCGCGGCGTCGATGGCGTCCACGGCGACGCTGCCCTTCATGTTCCGGAACTGGCGGACGTAATACTGGCGCCCGGCCACGGTGGTCCAGCCGAGCAGCGGGTCGCTGACGGTCTGCAGGGCCTGCTGGTACTCCACCACCCGCTGGCCCTGGTGGGCGTGCCAGGCCGACTCGCCGTGCACGTGCCGGGCCAGCACCGACCGGCGGGCCTGTTTGAGCTGCAGGAACAGCACGTCATCCGGGCTGCTGCCCTCCAGCAGGGCGACGTAGGCGCGCAGCCCGACACTGCCCACGCCGACCACCTTGTGGGCGATGTCGATCAGGGTGTAGCCGCCCAGCGCCCGGTGCCAGTGCGGCGCCAGGGTGGCCAGGTACTCATCCAGCCCGCGGGCGAGCTGGTCGGCCTCGGCGTAGTTGATCCGGGTCAGCAGCGGCGGATCCTCCACGATCCGGCGCTGCCCGTCGCGCTCGCTGGTGAACCTGGGCAGCGCCCGGTCACTGGTCCGGCGGCGCGCCCGGGCCGCGGCCCGCTTGATCTCGGCCCGCAGCGACGCGCCCGCCACGCTGTGCTGCAGCCGGTCCACGTCGATTCGCTGGTAGGACCGGGCCAGCAGCGGCATCGAGGCCAGGTCACCGACCTCGGCGCGGTACCCGGCCACGCACCGCAGGACCGCCGCTTCGCAACCCTGCTCGCTGGCGCCGTTCTGCCGGCCCGCGACCCAGATGCTGGCCACCAGGCGGCGCAGATCCCACTCCCACGCGCCGGGGTGCGCCTCGTCGAAGTCATTCAGGTCGATAACCAGATCCCGCTCCGGGGAGGCGTAGAAGCCGAAGTTCCCCAGGTGCGCGTCACCGCAGATCACCGGGGTGATGCCCGTGGACGGCAGCCGGGCCGCATCTTCCGCCATCACCACGGCCGCACCGCGCAGGAACCCGTACGGCGACGCGGCCATCCGCCCCACCCGGACCGGGACCAGCCACTCCAGACGGCCCTCATGCGACTCGATGATCAGCTGCACCGGATCGGGCCGGCCGCGATCGGCGGACCACTTTCCCAGCGAGCGGCGCGGAACCTGGTGCCGTAGTTCCCTGCCTATCTGATACCGGTCCTGCCGGGACGCCGGCCGCCGCCGCAGCGAGGTGAACGCGTCACTGTCGGCCGAGGCCAGCACGACATGCCCGCGGGCGGGATCGGCGGAACCGGTTTGCTTCGTCATGGTCTTCAAGGCTTCCTCACCCGCCCCTGCCGAGCGCGCTGACCTCTACTACAGGCCCAGGCGAGGTCGATGATGCCATGCTTGCTCGGATGTCGCGTGCGATCAGCCATCGATCACTTCGGCGAATTCCACGATGAGGTCTTTGGCGAGCGCGAACGCCGCTCCGGCTTGCGGGATGGCGGCCGCGCCGGGGGTCATCCGGAAGTGCTGGCGCGAGTGGAATTGTTCTGTGCGGGGGGCGGGCACACCGATAGCGTGGACACGCTGGGAGGTTGATCGCCGATGGCGGAAGTGCCTGCGGCAGCCCGGCCAGGGGCGGCCGCCTCCGGCCCGGATGCGCTGCTGGCCACTAAGCTGCACGTGCCTCGGCCGCAACCAGGGTTCGTGCCCCGCCCCCGGCTGGCCATCGCGCTCGACGCAGCGCTGACGCGGCCGCTCATCCTGGTCTGTGCTCCGGCTGGATTCGGGAAGACATCCGAGCTGGCCCACTGGGCTGGTTCCCGCCCCGACGTGCTGGCCTGGCTGTCGCTGGATACCGCCGACAACGATCCGGTCCGGTTCTGGCGCCACGTGCTGGCCGCCGTGGACCGGGTGCGGCCCGGGATCGCGGACCACGCCGGCCCGCTGCTGGACGCGTCCGCCGCGTCCTCGTCCGAAGCGCTCGTGACGGCGCTGATTAACGAGCTGGCCGCTGAGCCGGGTGACCGGGAGGTGGTACTCGTCCTGGACGACTATCACCTGATCGCCGCCGCGCCGGTAAACGCGTCCCTGATTTTCCTGCTCGAGCACATGCCGCCGGGCCTTCGCCTGGCTTTGGCCACCAGGTCCGATCCTCCGCTACCGCTGCCGCGGCTGCGGGCCCGCGGACAGCTCGCCGAGCTGCGCGGGGGCGACCTGCGTTTCACCGCCGGCGAGTCGGCGTCCTTGCTGCGCGAGGCGACAGGTGCCGACCTGCCCGCCGAAACGGTGGCGGCGCTGACGGCCCGCACCGAAGGCTGGGCGGCGGGCCTGCAGCTGGCCGCCCTTTCCCTGCGCGGGCAGGCCGATCCGGCCGGCTTCGTTACGGCGTTCAGCGGCAGTCACCGCTACGTCCTGGACTACCTGGCCTCCGAGGTGCTCGAGCAGCAGAGCGAGCAGGTGCGCGCGTTCCTGCTGGAGACGTCGGTGCTTGACCGGATGTCCGGGGAGCTCTGCGACGCGGTGACCGGCCGGGCCGACGGCGCGGTGATGCTGGATGCCACCGAACGAGCCGGGCTGTTCGTGATCCCGCTGGACGAGGTGCGCGGCTGGTGGCGCTACCATCACCTGTTCGCCGACCTGCTCCGGGCCCGCCTGCAGCAAGAACGGCCTGGTCAGGTCGCCACCCTGCACCGGGCCGCGGCCGCCTGGCACGAAGCGCACGGCCTCGCCGACGACGCCATCAAGCACGTGCTGGCCGCCGGGCTGCTCTTCCGCGGCGAACGGGACACGGTGCAGCGCTGGCTGTCCGCCCTGCCTGCCGGGCTGGCCGGCTCACGGCCCCGGCTGCTGCTGGCCCAGGCCCGCCTGGCCCTGCTGAGCGGCCGTGTACAGGACGCCGAGCACCTACTCGACGCGGCCGAGCGCGCGCAGGCAGACGCCGCCGCAGCCGAACCACCCGGCGAGCTCTACGAGCCGTCATCGGGCCGGGAGGCCAGCGTGCTGGCGAACGTCCCCGCCTCGATCGCGCTCGACCGTGCCTTTCTGGCCGAACTCCGCGGCGATGGCGACCGGGCCGCTGCGCTGGCCACGCAGGCCATGGCCGCGGCAGCACCAGACGAGCGGATGCTGGCCTCCCACGCCCGCGGTTACCTCGGCCTGGCCGACTGGCTGCGCGGCCGCCTCGGGGAAGCCGAGAAGACCCTGACGCTGACGGTCGAGGTGTGGGAAACGATGGGCCAGCGCAACCTGGTCTCCCGGGGCTGCCACCACCTCGGCCAGGTGCAGCAGGCCCAGGGCCACCTGCAGGCAGCGTTCGAGACCTACCAGCGTGCGCTCGAGGTGACCGCCCCGCTCGGCCGGCCGGCACTGCCGGCGGCCGGCGCCGCCCACGTCGGCCTGGCCGAGGTGGCCTACCAGCGCAACGAGCTTGAGGCGGCCCACCGCCATGTCACCGAGGGCATTGCGCTCAGCCGCCACCTGGCCTACGCCCAGCCGCTGGCCACCGGCCTGGCCACCCTGGCCTGGATCCGGCAGGCCGAGGGCGATACCGCCGGCGCCCGGGAGGCGATCGGCGAGGCCTGGCGGGTCATGCCAGGCTCGGCCATGAGCGGCCTGCTCAACCCGGTCCCGGCCCGGCGGGCCCGGTTGCTGCTGGCCCAGGGCGACGTAACCGCCGCAGCCCGCTGGACCCGGCAGCACGGCCTGGATGCCGAGGACGAACCGGACTATGCCCAGGAGCCCGCCTATCTCATCCTGGCGCGCGTCCTGCTGGCGCAGGACCGCCCCGTCCCGGCGCTCGCTTTGCTGAAGCGGCTGCTCTCAGCAGCGGCCGGCCAGGGCCGGACCGGCAGCATGATCGAGATCCGCTCGCTGCAGGCGCTGGCGCTCGCGGCCGGCGGCCAGCAGGCCGACGCCGTGGACGCCCTGGCCCAGGCGCTGATCCTCGGCACCCCCGAAGGCTACGCCCGGGTCTTCGCCGACGAGGGTACCCCCATGGCCGAGCTGCTGGCCCAGCTGATCGCGGCCCAGCGCGCAGGTCATGCCCGGGCGCGCGAAGTCCCGCTCGACGGCCTGGCCCGGGTGTCGCGCGCGTTCGGCGGCCTGGACACCGCGCCAGGCCTGCGGCGGAACGCGGGCGCGGCTGCGGCCGGCCTGCCGGCCCTGGTCGAGCCGCTGTCACCGCGGGAGATGCAGGTGCTGCGTCTCCTGGCCGCGGGCACCACCAATCAGGCCATCGCCCGCGAGCTTGTGGTCGCCCTGGACACGGTCAAGAACCATGTCGGCCACATCCTGGCCAAGCTGGGTGCGGCCAACCGCACCGAAGCGGTCACCCGCGCCCGCCAGCTCGGCCTGATCAGCTAATTCACCAGGCGCATAGCGTTGTCCTGAATGCTGTTCAGGATCTCGCCTCCAGCAGCCCGGACGCGACAGCGCGGGTCGGGTCCTGCCAAATGGCCATCGCCGTATTCATGCGCAGGAAGCCGAGCCTGGCGTAGAACTCCTCGGTCCCGGGGTTCGCGTACAGGATGATCTTCTTGTGATCACGCGACAGGTCCACGAGCTTGCTGATGATCGCCTTGCCCAGCCCGCGGCCCTGGTGGTCCGGGTGGACGGCCACGTCCGCGATATAAGAGCAGTCGCGGCCGTCGGCCAGCGCCCGCCCGGCCCCCGCGAGCATGTCGCCCGCGTAGACGAAGCACATGAACATGCTGTGGCCGAATACGGTCTTGAGTGCGTCCGGCGGCTTATGGCCGAGCGGGGCTATCTGGTACAGGCGGGACAGTTCATCTAGGTCCACGGTGCTGACGTCGTAAACCCATGTGTACTCATCCATGACGCCTCCTCGTAACAGTCGGCACAGCACTGACGCTACAAGCCAGCTCGACGTCAGGCGTCACCCCAAAGTGCGCTCCTGGGTGGAATCGCCGTCTTACCCGCGTCGCCGCCTACCGCGCGGTGACTGCAGTGGCCTGGATGTCGGCGGCGAGCCGGTAGCCGAGTTCCCAGTCGGCTCCGGTCGGTGCCAGGATCAGCCGTTCGACGCCTGCTGCGGCGTAGCCGGCCAGCTCGGTTCGGGCGCGTGCCGCGTCGGCGGACAGGCTGGGCGCGACCACCGTGACGCTCGGTGCCGGACGGCCGAATTCGGCTGCGAACTGCCGTAGTTCGGCGGTCTGAGCGTGCAGCACGGCTGGGTCGGGCTGCAGCACAATCCAGCCGTCACCGAACCGCGCGGCTCGACGTCGCGCTCGAGCACTGTTACCCGCCACCAGTATCGGCGGCACGGCCGTGCCGGGAGCAAGGGTTGCCTCGGTGCCGTCGGGGAGCATCGCCGCGCGGCCCGCGATCAGATCGGGGAGCACGCCCAGCGCGGCGTCGGTGCGGCGGCCGCGATCGGCGTAGGACACTCCCGCCGCGGAATCCCGCGTCGCCATGCGCCGGATTGCCCGTGCCGACGCCGAGCAGCACCCGGTTGCCGGACACGTACTGAAGCGCCGCAACCTGCTTCGCGGCCCAGGCGACCGGCCGCAGCGCGAGCAGCATCGCGCCGAAGCCGATTCCGACGCGGCCGGTGACCGCCGCCGCGGTCGCGAGCACGACCGTGCTGTCCAGCAGCGGGGCGCTGGCGATGAGGTGATCGGTGGACCAGACCGATCCGAGGTTGAGCTCCTCCGCGAGCCGCGCAGCTGCCCGCACGTCGCCCAGGATCGGCTGCCGCGGATCGGGTGTCGAGGTGGGCAGGATGACGCCGATTTCGATTGCCATGCTGTCACGCTAGAGCGGCCTGTTGAGCCTTGCTATGCTTGAAAGCCTCAGACACATGTCTCAAACACTCATCGAATCGTCGCCATGGATATCCTCAGCAGCACCATCGCCGCGATCCGCACGGGCAGCCCGTCCTCCGGCCTGTTCGTTCGGCACGCGCCGTGGGGCCGCCGCTAGCCCATCGTCCCAGGCGCGGGCTTCCATGTCGTGCTGGACGGATCCTGCTGGCTGTTGCCGCCAGACCGGTCCCCGATCGCGTTGGCGGCGGGCGACGTGGTGTTCATGCCGCGCGGCGCCGACCATGCCCTGGCCGACCGCGTGGACACCCCGCTGACCGAGACGGCCCACCCTGGCGAGCCGCGGGTGATCGGCGGCCCCGGCGCGCGCAGCACGCTGCTGTGCGGCGCGTACGATCTCGGCCGCGCGCATACCCATCCGCTGCTGGCCGAACTGCCCGAGTTCGTGCACCTGCCCGCGCGAGCGGGTGAGCACACCCCGTTGCGATCGGTGGTCGACCTGCTCGTCGCCGAAGTCGCCGGGCAGTCGCTTGGCAGCGACGCTGCCGTCCCGGCGCTGCTGGATACCATGCTGCTGTTTCTGCTGCGGGCCTGGCTCGACGAGCCCCGGGAACGTGACAGCGGCTGGGCCGCCGCCCTGTCCGACCCGGCAGTCGCGGCCGCGCTGCGCGCCGTGCACGACGATCCCGCGCACCCCTGGAGCGTCACCGAACTCGCCGCCCGGGCAACGGTATCCCGCGCCACACTGGCCCGCCGCTTCGCTGCCACCATCGGCGAGCCGCCGCTGAGCTATCTGGCCCGCTGGCGGATGCTGCTGGCGGCGCGTCTGCTGCGCGACACCGCCGCTCCGCTCGCCGCAGTGGCCCGCGCCGTCGGCTACCGTTCGGAATTCGCCTTCGCCAAGGCGTTCAAGCGGCACCACGGCACCGCGCCGGGCGCCTACCGCAGGTGTTCTGTTGTACGGACCTGACACTTGGATGCGAGAGAGCAACCGACTATCTACGGTTGTGCCTAGGCGCTGACGGCTGCCACCGTTGCCGTAACGGCTGCCGTCTTAGATACCGTTTAGGAGCTACGCCGCCGATGCTGATGTCCGTCATCTTGCGGACGACTGATGGGTTGGCATCTGGCTGCAGCGTCCGTCCGGCTGATGGGAGGTTGCAAGATGGCCCGTGGCAAGGGCGCCGCGCCAGCACGAAGGCGACGTTCGGCACCTTGGGTTGCGTCGCAGAGCATCAAGGGAAACGTTGCCCTTCCCTTTTCAACCATCACCGCGGAGAAGCCGGGGACGATGAGGGTCGGGGACTGGATCAGCCTGGCCGGCTTGGCGGTCTCGGTCATCGGGTTCAGCGTGGTGGTCGGGGAACTGATCCGTATCGCGCACGCGTCAGAGGCGAGCCAAGGTAGATGAGCGGGACGTCCGGCTCTTGATCGCGGCGGTCGTAGGCTATGAGTAGTCAGCGATAACCCGGCGCCCGGCGTCGTCGACAACGACCGGGATGCGACGGCGGCATTGGCGGTCGTGAGCTGCGACGCGATCGGCGCGAGGAGCAGTGCGCCGGGTGATGGCGGAAGAGTGCAGGGCGGGGAATCGGGCCGAAGACGCGTGCTCGCCGAGCGCGTCTATTCCTGCTGGTCGGCCTCCGCGTTGCGCAGCCTCTTGACCAATGTCTGGAGCAGGTTCCAGGCAATGGTTGCATTCTGCTGCACGAGCGGCCGGAATTCCCAGTAGGTGAGCCCATAGCACACGAGTTCGGTGCTCGCGGTGATCGTCGCCGATCGTGCGCCCTCGTCGAGCGCATTCAGTTGCGCGAGCTGATCGTCGTCGAGGCACAGCTGCCCGACGAGCTCCGGCGTCACGCTCTCCTCGACGGTGCCGCCGTCGGTGGCGGCGCGGATCGCGATCTTCTTGAGGCCGGGCGTGCGCTCGCGCACTGTACCTGCGCGATCCATACGGAAGCTGTCGGGGATGACGCGGCCGGCTACGACGACCTCGCCGAGCCCCTAGCTCGCCTCGATCAGCCGCTCGTCGGCCTTGTTGATCGGGTTCTGCGTGAACATCACCCCGGCGACGTCGGGATCGAGCAGCGACTGGACGACGACACCCACGCTCGGACGAGCAAAGAGGCCCACCCGCTGCCGGTAGGTGATCGCCGAGTCCGAGTTCGCTGACCACCAGATCTCCCGGATCGCCGCAGGCAGGTCGCCGACCTTCGGCACGTTGAGCAGTGTGAGGTGCTGGCCCGCGAAGCTCGCGTCCGCGCCGTCCTCGTCGACCGCCGACGAGCGCACCGCGAGCGGCCCTGCCAGCGGCCGGGCGGCGGTCACGAGCTGCTCGATGGCGCGCTGCTGCCCCGCGGACACTGCGCTGACAATCGAGCCCGAGAGCGCG
>Ga0306926_10010961_pt1 | contig 10040 bp, 11 predicted proteins | sample flu12Cox44000178_FD_203759 | JGI IMG/M metagenome (GOLD analysis project Ga0306926, IMG submission 203759) | Lab enrichment of tropical soil microbial communities from Luquillo Experimental Forest, Puerto Rico - flux8day.12C.oxic.44.000.178 (v2)... | ecosystem: Environmental > Terrestrial >... | reverse complement strand
TCACTACTCCGCAGCCGGCCGCCTAACCCGGCCCCGACACTGCCGCCGTGGTGCTAAGAACACTGCGTTCGTCCGTAAGCCATTAAGTCTACTCGACTTTCTCCAAAGCGCTGTTGAAGTCCGGCTTGACGCGCTGGACGAACTCGCCCGACGGAATCCGGAAGGTGCGCGAGGTGTAGGCCTTGCGCTGGCTGTTCTCCATCGTATGCGGCGGGGCGCCGTCGCCGCGCACCGCGACGAGGGTCTCGCCGTTGCGCCCGAGCACATGCACCGAGACGTGGTAGCCCTGCTTCGTGCAGGTTTCGAGCGCGGTTTGCGCGATCGTCATCGCCATCGCGGCGGACAGGCTCTTTTCGTTGAGCAATTGCGCGCTCGCCGGCGATGCCAGCGCACAGGCGAGGCCGATTATGGCGAGGCGGTTCGGTGGTGTAGACATGCTTCAGGTCCTCCCTCAAATTAAGACCGCCACATTGTCGGGGCGATGACGAACGTTCGGCGATCACATTTTCGCGCGCCCATTGCGAACCGGCGAGCCATATGCGTCCATTTGACTCCGCCGGCCCGCGCGATGTGGGAGGGCAACACGCCGCGATGGCGTCTGTCGGCCGGACAGAGCCCCGCGACTGCGACGAAGAGGGGGGAGACGACGATGGAATTTGCTACCTGGTCGCCGCGCATGCTGTCGGTGCTGCGGATCATGGCGGCGCTGCTTTTTATCGAGCACGGAACCCAGAAGTTTTTCGCGTTACCGAGCGCAGGCCCGGCCCTGGACCCGCTGCACGTGGTTCAAGGCTTGCTCGAACTCGGTGGCGGCATCCTTCTTCTGATCGGCTTTTATACCCGAATTGTCGCCTTCATCCTGTCCGGCGACATGGCCGTGGCCTATTTCATGGCGCACGCGCCGAAAAGCTTCTTTCCGTTGGTCAACGGGGGCCAGCTCGCTGTTCTGTTCTGCTTTGTATTCTTCTATATCTTCGTCGCCGGCGGCGGCCCGTGGAGCGTCGACCAGCAGCGAGTGTCGTCGCGTTCCCTGTGATTGGCTAAGCCGAGGCGCGGCGCAAGCTCTCGATCCTCGCCTTCATCTCAGGCCCAGGCCAATCCTCGAGCAACCAGTCGGGCATCGGGTCGCCGGGTCCGCTGACCTTCAAAGCCTCGTCCTGATCGTCCCGGCCCTCAGGGAAGAGCTCCAATGCGCGTGGCAGCTCGTAATAGATCTCCAGCATGTTGCCGTCGGGATCGGCGAAATAGAAGCTGCGCTGATTGATATGGTTGGTGGCTCGCAGAATCTCGACGCCGCGCCTGATAAGGTGCGCGTAGGCATCGCGTAAGGCTGCGTAGCTGCCGACCTGGAACGCGATGTGGCCGAGCCCGATTTGCCCGCGTTGCGGGCGCTGCGCCGTTTCGGGCGCGGGATGCTGACCGATGTCGAGGGTATGGAAGTTGTCGCCCAATGTCATGAACACGCCGCCGTGATCCGGGTCTTCCTCGGCGATCACAAAGCCGAGCACGTCGCGGTAGAACCGTTTCGAGACCTCCTGGTCGGCGACCCTCAGATTGACGTGGCCGATGCCTTTCAACTTGATCATGGCTCTCTGAGACCTTTCCTCGAATGGTAGGCTAAAGGCTATGCGCGCTGCTCCCGCGCCGCAAGGGCTCGGACCGAGAGCGCTCGTCGCGATAACAGCGACCCGAAAATCGCCAAATTCATATCGCAGATTCCCAACCGTCGGTTCGAGCCGGGAATTTCAACCAGAAGGAGAGCTTTGCTGCAGATTTGCTGCAGACGCAGCGACCACCGATACCCTGCACAACGGGTGATTGAGAAACAATAACTGACTTCATAAGCTTTCACGGTCCTAGAGAATGGCAGCCATCGCGCAGACGCAGGCAACATCGGGCTGCCGGGTTCCGGGTTCGGGTTATTCTCGCGCCGTGGCCGCCGACCGGTCGCGTAGGAGCGAAGTCATGAGCATCAGCCTGTCCGCGGAACGCGGCAAACGACGCCGGATCGCGGAAAGCACGGCCTTCTCGATCATTCTGGCGCTGGGGTTTTCGCATTTCCTCAACGACATGATGCAGTCGCTGCTGCCGGCACTCTATCCGATGCTGAAAGGCGCCTACGGGCTCAGCTTCGCCCAGATCGGGATGATCACCCTGACCTCGCAGCTGATCTCATCCGTGCTGCAGCCGGCGGTCGGGTTGTACGCGGACCATCGACCACAACCCTACTCGCTCGCCGTCGGCATGGGTGTCACATTCATCGGCCTGCTGCTGCTGGCGAGCGCCGGCAGCTACCCGATGCTAGTCTTTGCAGCCGCTTTGGTCGGCGTCGGTTCGGCGGTCTTCCACCCCGAGGCCTCACGGGTGGCGCGGATGGCCTCGGGCGGTCGCCACGGCCTGGCGCAATCGCTGTTCCAGGTCGGCGGCAATGTCGGCTCGTCGCTCGGGCCCGTGCTCGCAGCCTTTATCGTGATCCCGAGAGGTCAGGCGAGCGTCGGCTGGTTCTCGGCGGCGGCATTGCTGGCGATGGCTGTGCTCTTCGCGGTCGGCAACTGGTACCGGCGACAGCGCGTTGCGCCGCCGCGGTCGGCGGGGCGGTACATGGCCGAACTGCCCGGACTGTCGCGGCGTCGGGTCGCCTGGTCGGTCGCGATCCTGCTGGCGGTGATCTTTTCCAAATCCTTCTATACGACAAGCCTCAACAGCTATTACACCTTCTACCTGATCAGCCGCTTCGACCTGTCGATCGAGACCGCGCAAATCTACCTGTTCGCGTTTCTCGCCTCGGTTGCCGTGGGCACGTTGATCGGCGGTCCGGTCGGCGACCGGATCGGCCGCAAAGCCGTGATTTGGGTTTCGATCGTCGGGGTGCTGCCGTTCACTCTCGTGCTCCCCTACGCGAACCTCTTCTGGACGGGCATCTTGACCGTCGTAATCGGGATGACCTTGGCCTCCGCCTCCTCGGCGATCATCGTTTATGCGCTCGAGCTGGTGCCGGGCCGGATCGGCATGGTCGCGGGCTTGTTCTTTGGCCTGTCGTTCGGCATGGCCGGCATCGGCGCGGCGGTGCTCGGCCGGGTCGCCGATGCCACCAGCATAGCCACCGTCTATCAGTTGTGCGCGTTCCTGCCGGCGATCGGTCTGCTAACCGCGCTGCTGCCGGATCTCGGCCGCCCTAAGCCAATTGCCGCGCGCCGAAACTGCGGCCGGCGGGCTAGCACGGACAGCGTTCAAGTGGCGCGCGGTGGATCGTCTTCGCGCGTCGCGGGCAGCTTCTCGCCGCGATGAAAGTCGAGTGCGGCTCCATTCATGCAATAGCGCTGCCCGGTGGGCTGCGGGCCGTCGTCAAAGACGTGGCCGAGATGGCCGCCGCACCGGCTGCAATGCACTTCCGTGCGGGTCATGAAGAAACTGCGGTCCGCCTCTGTCTCGACCGCCTGCTCGACCGGCGCCGAGAAACTCGGCCACCCGGTTCCGCTATTGAACTTGGTATTGGAGGCGAACAGCGGCTGGCCGCAACCGGCGCAGTGGTAGATGCCCTCGCCGTACTCCTTGTCGAGCGGGCTCGAACCGGCGCGTTCGGTTCCGTGCTCGCGCAACACCCGATACTGCGCAGGAGACAGCTTGCGCCGCCACTCCTCCTCGCTCAACCCGACTGCGAATTCCTTCGCCGCCGCATGTCTTCGGCCGCCGAGGCGACCCAATAGACCCTCTGCCATGAGATTCACCTCTCCGGACGCGGAGTGCAACATAACGGGAGATTGCAGCGGTGATGCCTTGCGGCGCCGGAAACTCAGTGCACCCGCTCGCCCTTGCCGGGGACCGGGCGGAGCAATTCTGCAGTCGACCGGGCGATCCAGCACCACACGACACAGGTCAGCTCGTCGTCGCTGCGGCGAAATCGTTGGGCCTCGCGCTGCGCGATTTCCGCGGCAGCAGCACCATGCCGGCGAACGAGGAGCAAGGCCGCCTCCCAGATCTTGCGCTCGTTGGTCATCATCATCATCCGCGACATCATAACCGCAAAGCCTCGCGGATCACAGAAGTTCCCGCAGATTTACCGTGTTCGTAGCGACACTCGCCCAATCCATTCAACATGTAGTGCCGTCAGCCCCGGCCGATACCGAATGCTGCTTGCACCGACCCTGACCATCCTTATATTCATATTCTCGTCATGCCCGACCTTTTCGATGCGCCGATCCCGAGAACTGCCGACAGCTATTCCGCAAAGGATATCGAGGTTCTCGAAGGGCTGGAGCCGGTTCGCCGCCGCCCCGGCATGTATGTCGGCGGCACCGACGAACGCGGGCTGCATCACCTTGCCGCCGAAGTGCTCGACAACGCGATGGACGAGGCGGTCGCCGGCCACGCCACGCGAATCGAGATCGAGCTCGCCGCGGGCGACTGGGTTACGGTTCGCGACAACGGCCGCGGCATCCCGGTCGATCCTCATCCCCGCTTTCCGAACAAATCGGCCTTGGAAGTCATCCTGACCACCCTGCATTCCGGGGGCAAGTTCGGCGGTGACGCATACCGGACCTCGGGTGGTCTGCACGGCGTTGGAGTGTCCGTCGTCAACGCGCTCGCCGACCGGCTCGAAGTCGAGGTGGCGCGCGATCGGCGGTTGTGGAGCCAGAGCTACCTTCGGGGCGTGCCGGAGACAGGGCTCGTCGACCGCGGGCCGGTAAACAATCGGCGCGGCACAACCTTGCGGTTCCACCCCGATCCCGAGATCTTCAGCGGCATCGGATTTCGCCCGGCGACCCTCTACCGCATGGCGCGATCCAAGGCATATCTCTTCCGCGGCCTAGAGGTTCGCTGGGCCTGCGATCCAGCGCTGCCGCGTCCCGAGGGAGTCCCGGCCGAGGCCCGGCTGCACTTTCCGGGCGGGCTCGGCGACTTCATCTCGGCGAGCCTCGATCAGCGGGCGATGCTGACGCCGCGGCCATTCCTCGGGCGTGTGGATTTTGCCGAAGGCGGCGGCGTCGAATGGGCAGTGGCGTGGCCGGAGGACGAGGAGGATGGGTTCAGCCATTCCTATTGCAACACCATTCCGACCCCCGAAGGCGGGACCCACGATACTGGGCTACGCAGCGCACTGTTGCGCGGGGTCAAAGGGTATGGCGAACTCGTCGGCAATCGCCGCGTCGCTCTGGCGACGGGCGAGGACGTGACCTCGGGCGCAGCGCTGCTGCTGTCCCTCTTCATGCGCGATCCCCAATTTCAGGGCCAGACCAAGGAAAGGCTCGCCTCGACCGAGGCGACCAGACTCGTCGAGAATGCCGTCAAGGATCATTTCGATCATTGGCTGAGCGCCGATCCGGCGACCGCGCGGCTGCTCCTCGACCGCATCGCCGAACGAACCGAGGAGCGCCAGCGGCGGCGACAGCAGCGCGAGCTGGCGCGCAAGACTGCGACCCGCAAACTGCGCCTGCCCGGCAAGCTCGCCGACTGCACCCGCAACAGTGCATTGGGCACTGAGATCTTTCTGGTCGAAGGTGACAGCGCCGGCGGCTCGGCCAAGCAGGCACGCGACCGCGAGACCCAGGCGATCCTGCCGCTGCGCGGCAAGATCCTGAACGTGGCGAGCGCGTCGGCCGACAAAATGCGCGCTAACCAGGAGCTCTCCGACATCATCCTCGCGCTCGGCGCCGGCTCGGGCGCGCATTACCGCGAGGAGGCGTTGCGCTACGAACGCATCATCATCATGACCGACGCCGATGTCGACGGGGCGCACATCGCTTCCCTGTTGATGACGTTCTTCTTTCGCGAGATGCCGCACCTCGTCGAGAACGGGCACCTCTTTTTGGCACTCCCGCCGCTCTACCGCCTGACCCAGGGCGAGGTGACCCTCTACGCCCGCGACGACGCGCATCACGAGGAACTGCAGCGAACCGCTTTCGCCGGTCGCGGCAAGGTCGAGGTCAGCCGCTTCAAGGGCCTAGGCGAAATGCCGGCACGCTATCTCAAGGCGACGACGATGGATCCGGCGCAGCGCACATTGCTGCGGGTCACACTACCACCCAAGGCCGACGCGGCGGCGATCGAAGCCCCGGCCGACGAGCTCGCCCGCACGCAGGCGCTGGTCGAAACCCTGATGGGGCGGCGCCCCGAGTTGCGCTTCGAATACATTCAGAAAAACGCCCGCTTCGCTCGCGATCTCGACGTGTGAACACCACTTGCGCGGATCGGCGACGCCGCTTAACTAACACGCGTCGACCCGTTTGAATTCGGCTTCCCGGCCTGCGGGCGTTTGCGTCCGACCGTGTCTCCCGAGCCAATCGATGTCCGATGCGTCGCGCTCGCGCGGCGGCCTAGATACTACTTGGAGTTCTCGCTAATGGCGACCGGTACGGTCAAATGGTTTAATGCGCAAAAGGGTTACGGGTTCATCCAGCCCGAAACCCCCGGCGCTGATGTCTTCGTTCACATCTCCGCCGTCGAACGCGCGGGGATGGATAATCTCCGCGAGGGCCAAAAACTCAGCTATGAGCTCGAGCAAGGTCAGCGCGGCCGCGTTTCCGCGGTGAATTTGCGCCCGGTCTAAGGAGAGGGCGGAATGTTGACACGGGGGCGCCTCGGCGCCCCCGTCCCTTTACCGAGGAGATCTGTTTGGCAAAGGAAGATCTGATCGAATTCGAAGGTACAGTGCAGGAACTGCTCCCCGACGCCCGCTTCCGGGTCAAGCTCGACAATGGGCACGAAACTCTTGCGTATTCGTCCGGCAGGATGAAGAAAAACCGCATCCGCATTCTCGCCGGCGATCGAGTCACCGTGGAGATGACTCCTTACGACCTGACCAAGGGCCGCATCAACTTCCGCCACAAAGACGAACGCGCGGCACCACCGATGGCACCTCGTCCGCAATATCGCCGTCGCTGACCCTCGTTTCCGAAATACTGCCCTCCTCGCTGGTAACGAGATTTACCCCGTTCGGCGAGCATACCTCACACCAAAAAAGTTTGACATTTCACGTTTCGAACCCAAATGGGGTGCAACCAAAAGCACGGGTAATTGTTACAAAAGGGCTACAACTTCTCGATGGGTTTTTCAGAACTTGGTCTGTCGCCTGAAGTTCTTCAGGCAGTCTCCGACGCCGGCTATACGATCCCTACCCCGATCCAGGAACAAGCGATCCCCCACGTACAGCGCGGCCGGGATGTCCTCGGTTGTGCGCAGACGGGAACCGGCAAAACGGCGAGCTTTGTGCTGCCGATGATGGATAAGCTAGCGGCCGGACGCGCGCGGGCTCGGATGCCGCGCTCGCTGATCCTCGAGCCGACACGGGAGCTTGCGACCCAGGTGGCGGCTTCCTTCGAGCTCTACGGCAAGCATCATCGGCTGACGATGGCGCTGCTGATCGGCGGCGAAAGCTTTGTCGATCAGGAGCGCAAGCTCGATCGAGGTGTCGACGTGCTGATCGCTACGCCGGGGCGTCTTCTCGACCTGCACGGCCGCGGCAAGATCCTGCTGTCGGACGCACGCATCCTGGTGATCGACGAGGCGGACCGGATGCTCGATATGGGCTTCATCCCTGATGTCGAGCGCATCGTCGGCCTATTGCCCGAGCCGCGGCAGACGTTGTTTTTCTCGGCCACGATGCCGGTCGAGATTCGCAGGCTGGCCGACGCGTTTCTCCGCGACCCGGTGGAGATTGCGGTGGCGCCGCCCGCTTCGCCCTCCGCGACTGTCGTGCAATCGCTCGCGGTCATCCGTCCGGAAGACAAGCGCGAAGCACTGCGCCGCCTGATCCGCTCCGAAGACGTCAAAAACGCGCTGATTTTTTGTAACCGTAAACGCGACGTCGACATCCTGTTCCGCTCGCTTACCCGACACGGCTTCGATGCTGCTGCGTTGCACGGCGACATGCCGCAGCCGAAACGGACAGAGACGCTGGAGCGCTTCCGCAAGGGCGAGATCAGGCTGCTGGTCGCCAGCGATGTCGCGGCCCGCGGCTTGGACATCCAAGGCTTGAGCCATGTCTTCTGCTTCGACGTGCCGATCCACGCCGAGGATTATATCCACCGCATCGGTCGCACCGCCCGCGCCGGCCGGCTCGGCCGGTCCTTCATGTTGGCGGCCCCCGAAGATGGCGGAGCCGTCGCAGCGATTGTCAAGCTGATCGGCAAGGAGATCCCGTTGAGCGTCATCCCCGGGATTGAAGAGGTCGAACTCGAGTACGATGAGCGGCGAAGACGCGGAGCGCGCCGCGCCACTCGACCCGATGATCGCCAGCGGGTCTTCACTCGCGATGCCGGCCGCCGGCCGGAGCCAGCCAAGTCGGGCCGGACACGCCGGGATCGTCGGCCGAGCGCGACCAATGCGCCGCCGCCGGACATGGCCGGTTCGAACGTGACACCGTTCCCAGGAGCCGCCGAGGTTCGTCGAGCCCGGCCGCAAGAACGCAAGGAGCAGGGGACAGAGAGGGTCGTCGGGTTTGGGGATCATCTTCCGGCCTTCCTCTCGCGCCCGCCGCGGATCGTCGCTGGCCCCTGAAGGATTCGGAGGCGAGCCGATGAACGGGGACGACGCGGGCTGGATGCGTGCCGCCGGGCGCGGCGATTTGACGGAAGGCGAGGTTCTCGGCGTCGAGGTTGCGGGCCGCTCGATCGCCCTCTACGACGCCGACGGCAACCTCTATGCAACGGACAATATTTGTACGCACGCCTACGCCTGCCTGTCCGACGGGTGGCTCGACGGCGAGGTGATCGAGTGCCCGCTGCATGCCGCGCGTTTTGACATTCGCACCGGAAAGGTGCTCGACCCGCCGGCGACTGAGGATTTGAAGACCTACCCGGTGCGGGTTGTCGGCGACGAGGTGCAGATCCGGTTCGAGTGAGCTGCGGGTTGCGCCTATAGCCCGTTGCGGCAATCGACCAGGTGGATGAAGGATCCAAAGACCGATCCCCGGCGGAGCCCGTAAGCGCCGAGATCTTCTCCTGACGCATCGGTCACCGACAGCAGCGGTTCAGCCGTGCCGTGATGGACAATCGTCGCATAATGAAATTCGTGCCCGCGAAAGTGGCTGCCGGCCGCCCCAAGCGGCCCGCCGGCGAGCAGGGTCGCACAGCGATAGCCGAGATGAAGCCGTCGGTCGGCAAAGCTCGTCGTTAGCGGCAGTAGCCCCGTCATCCGGTGTCTGCGCCCCTCGGCGTCGATCAAATATTCGCCTAACACCATGTAGCCACCGCATTCGCCATAGATAGGTTTTCCGTCGACCGCGGCGCGGTGCAGGCCTGCGGCAAAAGCCTCGGCGGCGGCTAGCCGGCCTGCCCAAAGCTCCGGATAACCGCCCGGTAGATAGATGGCATCCACGGCGGGATCGGGCGGTTCGTTCGCGAGGGGTGAGAAAAAGCCGAGATCAGCACCTTCTCGCTGCCATCCCGCGATCAGCGCGGGGTAGGTGAAACAGAACGCATCGTCGCGCGCCACGGCGATGCGCTGCCCCAGGGGTGGGATGGTCGGGGTTCTCGCAGCGCCATCGAGCTCAGAGGATTGGGCAAGTCCCAACAGCCGAGCCAGATCGAGATTGGCTCCGATCAACGCAGCGGCACGATCGATCACCCGGTCGGCGTCTCTGGCCTCGCCTGCGGGCACCAGGCCGAGATGGCGCGACGGAAGGATCAGCGCGGGATCCGAGGGCAGCGCGCCGAGACAGGCGAGATCGGGCAGGTGGCGTGCCGCTGCCGCTTCGAGGACTACGCGATGTCGAGCGCCAGCGATCCGATTGAAAATCACGCCGACGATCGGCGCGGCCGGCTCGTGACTGGTAAACCCGCGCAACAACGCCGCAACTGAAGCGGCTTGGCCGTGCGCGTCGACAACTAGCACGACGGGCCAGCCGGTCAGGCGGGCGAGTTCTGCGGTCGATCCCGTCTCCCCCTCGGCTCCGGTTCCGTCGAATAGCCCCATGACGCCTTCGCACAGGACCAGATCGGCGGTGGCCTCGAGCCCAGCGACAAGCCCCGCAAGGGTCGCTCGCCGCATCGCCCAGGCATCGAGGTTGAGACAAGGCCTGCCGCTTGCCGCGGCGTGAAAGG
>Ga0306926_10010959_pt1 | contig 10041 bp, 7 predicted proteins | sample flu12Cox44000178_FD_203759 | JGI IMG/M metagenome (GOLD analysis project Ga0306926, IMG submission 203759) | Lab enrichment of tropical soil microbial communities from Luquillo Experimental Forest, Puerto Rico - flux8day.12C.oxic.44.000.178 (v2)... | ecosystem: Environmental > Terrestrial > Soil... | reverse complement strand
AAGGGCCATTACACCGGCCAATACTGCATCTACGACAACGCCTTCGTGAACGACGCCAAGCCCGGGGACAACTGTCCCGACTGCGGACGGCCTACCGAAACGGTCACGGAAGAAAATTACTTCTTCAAGCTTTCCGCCTTTCAGAAGCCGCTGCTGGACTTCTACCGGAAGAATCCCAATTTCATCCAGCCCGAGACGCGCAAGAACGAAATCATCAGCTTCGTAGAAGGCGGCCTGAAGGACCTCAGCATCACACGCACCACGGTTCGCTGGGGTATTCCCGTTCCCGGCGAAGAGCCGCACGTATTCTATGTGTGGTTCGACGCGCTGACCGCCTATCTCAGCGCGGTCGGCGGTCCCGAGTACGATTCGCGCGGTATGTGGCCTGCGGACTTGCATCTGGTCGGCAAGGACATCATCCGCTTCCACGCCGTCTATTGGCCGGCGTTTCTCATGGCGGCGATGCTGCCGGTGCCGAAGCAAGTCTGGGCGCACGGCTGGTTTCTGATGGACGCGAGCAAAATGAGCAAGTCCAAGGGAAACGTTGTCCTGCCCAGGCCCATTGCGAACCTGCTCGGCATGGATGCGCTGCGCTACTTCCTGCTGCGCGAGGTGGTTTTTGGGCAGGATGGGAATTTCAGCTACGACGCTCTGGTCACCCGTTATAACTCCGACCTCGCCAATGGCTTGGGCAATCTCGCGAGCCGCACGGCAGCGATGATCGAAAAGAACTTCGCCGGGCAAGTTCCCAAAGGAGGTCCGCGCCTGGCGCCGGACGACGCTTTGGCGGATGAAGCGCAGTCGGCGATAGGCGAGGTGCTCGAGCGCTACGAAAACATGGAGTTCGCGAAGGCCCTCGAAGCTCTTTGGAGCCTGGTAGCCGCGGCGGACAAATACCTGACCACACAACAGCCTTGGGCGCTCGGAGACTCCGAATCGGACCTGCAGCGCAAAGCCACCATCCTCTGGACCGCCGCCGAGTTGTTGCGCATCGTCGTGGCTTTGGCGCACCCGGTGCTGCCGGAAAGCACGGCGAAGCTGTGGTCGCTCTTCGGCCAGCCCGGTGCCGTGTCCGGGGTCGAGCTGGACGGCTTGCGCTGGGGTCAGCTGGCCTCGGGTGTAGCGCTTGGCAAGGCACAGGCCTTGTTTCCGCGGGTGGAAAAAAATGAAGCAATCGAGAGGATAGAAGCTATGGCAAACGAAGAACTGAATCCCACCTCCGCACCGGCACCGGCTGCCGTGAGCACCGGACCGTCTGGCGCGGCCGCTCTAGCGGCCGGGGAGAAGATCGGGATCGACGATTTCACGAAAGTCGAAATGCGCGTGGGCCAGATCAAGACGGCCGAGCGCATCGTCGGCGCGGACAAACTCCTGAAGCTCACCGTGGACATTGGCACCGAAATTCGCCAGATCTGCGCTGGCATAGCGCAGTACTACGAGCCGGAGAAGCTCATCGGCCGCAAGGTTGCCGTGGTTACGAATCTGGCTCCCCGCAAACTGCGCGGCGTCGAGTCGAACGGCATGATCATCGCCGCGTCGGTCGGCCCGGAAGGCCGCCCTGTCCTGGCCGGCTTCCACGAAGACGTCGAAGTGGGAGCCCGGCTGAAATAGATCGCTCGCCAGGAGTAAGAGCCGGCCCTCCATTCGATAAACGGGCACGGCAATGTGTTCGCTGGTCGCTCGACCGGGCCCCGATTCGCGGGCGCCACTGGGCTTGAAAGGCGGCGTCCCGGTCATGCGCCTACCGACCGGATCCGGCTCCTAGGCTGCGACTCTTATCCGGCCTGCGGGCTTTACCACGGTAGATTGGAACCCCATGGACCTTATCGACTCCCACGCTCACATTGATTTCCCGCAATTCGCAGAGGACCACCAAGCCGTGCTTGAACGCGCGCGGCAGGCTGGCATCGCGACGCTCGTTGCCATCGGCACCGGCCCGGGTCCCGAGAAGCTCGACGCCGCGCTGCCCTTTGCCGAGCAACACGATTGGATCTACGCTACGGTCGGCATCCATCCCCATGAGGCAAGGGAGGTTACGCCGCAGCATCTCGAAGAGCTCACTCGCCTCGCGAAACATCCGAGGGTCATCGCGTGGGGCGAAATCGGCCTGGACTACTTTTATGACCATTCTCCCCGCGATACCCAGGCCAACGTCTTCCGCGGGCAGATGGAGCGGGCACAAGCGGCCAGGCTGCCTATCATCATCCACTGCCGCGACGCCTGGGACGACTGCCTCAGCCTGATCGAGCAGCACTGGAAATCCACCGCCCTCGGAGGCATCCTGCACTGTTTCACCGGCACGCTCGCACAGGCCCGGCGGGGTCTGGAGGTTGGCTTCCTGGTCTCGTTCGCGGGCAATGCGACCTACCCTAAGGCACAAAGCATTCGTGACGTCGCGAAAGAGCTTCCCCTGGACCGAATTCTGATCGAGACTGACGCACCCTATCTGGCCCCACAAGCCTTCCGGGGCCGCCGCAACGAGCCCGCCTACGTCGCCGAAGTAGCGAAAACACTGGGGAGTGTGAGAAACTTAGCGCCGGAAGAAATAGCCGCGGCAACCGCATCCAATTTCAGGAGGTTCTTCGGCATCGCCGCGCCAGGGCATTTGAACAAGATCTCCTGACCGGGGATTCCGGCCGGCCCACTGACATTGGCGCGCAAGCTGCAACACCTGCCCGATAAGGATCTTCTGGAGGAACCCCATCGCGCTCCTGACCGTCAAAGAAATCTTCGATTTGATCCGCGACGACCTGGTTCTGGTCGAACAGGAGCTTTCCCGTCAAAGCGCCGCAGCGTTTCAGCCTGTCGGTGAGATCACCAGCTACCTGCTGGGCGGCGGAGGGAAGCGGCTCCGCCCGGCGCTGCTGCTGCTGAGCAACGGTTACGCGGGCAGCGGTCGTCGCAGCGCCATCCGTCTGGCCGCGGTGGTGGAGCTTCTTCACAGCGCTACGCTTATCCACGACGACGTGATTGACAGCGCCGATACGCGCCGCGGCCGTCCGTCGGCGAACTCTCGCTGGGGCAACCACCGCAGCGTGCTGGCCGGGGACTGGCTGTACATGCAGTCGTTCCAAATGGCGCTCGAGGAGCGCAACTTCCGCATTCTCGACATCCTGATCGACCTTACCCGCAAGATGGTCGAAGGCGAACTTATGCAGCTCGCCAAAATTGGTCGCATGGACGTCAGCGAAGAAGACGCGCTGCAGCTGGCGACGTACAAAACGGCGTGCCTTTTCAGTGGATGCGCGCGCCTCGGTGCGGTGCTCGGCGGCCTGGGGCGTGATCAGGAACAAGCCCTCGCCGATTACGGCCGCTACGCCGGCCTGGCCTTCCAGATGGTGGACGACCTTCTCGACTTTACGGCCTCGGCCGAGCAACTCGGCAAACCCGTGCTCAGCGATCTGAAGGAAGGTAAGGTCACCCTGCCGCTTATCTACGCTATGGAAAATGGCCATCGCGACGCCCGGGAGTTGGTCGCACGCGTCCTGGAAGAAAAGGACTTCGTTAGCGTGAAGCCGGAAACCATCGTCGCTCTGGTGCACGATTCCGGCGCTCTCGATCGCGCCCGCAGGCTCGCGCACGATTACGCCCGCCGTGCCAAGCAATGCCTCAACGGCAGCCAGGACTCCGACTGCGCTCGGGCGCTACTGACTCTGCCTGACTTCATCCTGGAGCGTGAGAACTAGCACCGAGCCATGCTCCCGTTCAAAGTTGTCTACCATCCGCGCTACGACCTGAACCTCGGCGCGCACGTCTTTCCCTCCCAAAAATTCCGCCTGATTCAGGAACTGCTGATTCGCGAAAAGATTGCCGGCGCGGAGGATTTTCTCGAACCTGCCCCCGCCGCCGAGGAAGACTTGCTCCGTGTGCACACCCCGCAGTGGATCGACAAGCTCAAGAACGGCACACTGACCGCCAGCGAAATCATGAAGCTCGAAGTGCCATACTCCCCCGAACTTGCCGAAGCGGTCTGGCTCGCCGCCGGCGGCTCAATCCTTGCGGGTCAACTTGCCCTGCGCGACGGCTTTGCCAGCAACCTCAGCGGCGGCTTTCATCACGCCTACGCGAGCCACGGCGAAGGTTTCTGCGCCATTAACGACGTAGCCGTCGCGATTCGCAGCCTGCAGGCTGCCCGCCTGATCAAGAAAGCCATTGTCGTCGATACAGACGTCCACGACGGCAACGGCACCGCACATATCTTTCGCGACGACCCCTCGGTCTTTACCCTCTCGATCCACCAAGAAAACAACTACCCCGCGCACAAGCCGCCTTCCGACCTAGATCTCCCTCTCGATGACGGCGTCGAGGACGAAGAGTATCTTTCCGCGCTCCTGCCGGCGGTCGCAAGCGTGCTCGACCGGTTTTGTCCCGATCTCCTTTTCTACGTCGGCGGGGCCGATCCTTACCTGGAGGACCAGCTCGGCGGGTTGCGGCTGAGCAAATCCGGCTTAAAAGCCCGCGACAAAGGCGTATTCTTTGCGGCCCGCAGCCGCGACATCCCCGTGGCCACCACCCTGGCTGGCGGCTACGCGCGCCACGTCGAAGACACCGTACGCATCCATGTCAACACCCTGGTTGCCGCGCGGGAGGTCGCGGGTGAACTGCCCGCCGCCCGCAACGCCGCTTCGCAGTGAAACCTGGCGGATCAGAAGCCCTACCGTCCAGGGCCGGGCGCTTCCGCAGCCTTGAGCCCCGAGTTGCTGCCAGATCCGCCAGAGGCCCGCTCGATCGCTGCGCTCAGCTCCTGCTCGATTTTGTCCGGATCAAAACCGTTGGCCCGAAATACCATCTTTCCCGAGGCATCCAGAATCAGGACGGTAGGAAAGGAGTTTACGGCGAATAGTTCGTCCAGGCGGTCAGCAAAGACTTCCGTGGTTCGGGAGTGCCTCTCTGCCAGATAGGGCCCAACGAGCGACTCATCTTCGTCGCAGTTGGCGGAAAGGAACACCAGCTCCGGGCTTGCCGCAAAGCGGGCTGCCACCCTCTGATAGATCGGCTCGAGCGCGTGGCAAGGCCCGCACCATGTGGTCCAGAAGTTGATGACCAGCACCTTGCCTTTCAGTGCCGCTACGGGGTACGCCGTGCCTTCGGGCGCTTTCCGCAGCACGAATGCCAGCGGATCATTCACGCCGTCGTTTCGTCTCAGCCGCGGCGCAGCCGTAGCGGCGGTCACCTGGTCGACTGTCTTCAGCAGGAAATCCCCCAGGCCCGCTTCGCTTCCGTGCGCCAGCCGCCAGGCGTTTCCGAGCTTTTGGCGGATCTCCCGCCTGCTGTCGGACTTTGTCGCGGCGTCCGAGAGCGCAAAGGCGCGGGCGTATTGCGTAGCCGCGGCTTCATAGTTCTTTGCCAGCTCGTCCAGTTCGCCCAGCTTCAAGGCCGCGCCTTCGTTCGGCTGCAAGGCGTAGCTCGCTTCAAAGTCTTTCCGTGCCATGACCGTGTCGTTCAACCGCTCTAGGAGGCGTCCCCGCACCGCGAGCAACGCCGCTTGGTCGCGCTTCTTCTCGCCCTCCCACTCTTCGAGAGACAGCCGCGGAGACTTTTCTGAAGCCGGGGCGTTCTTCACCGACTCGTACAGCCGCGTTATATAGGTGACCGCCCGGCGTAGGGCCGCCGCATCGCCATGACGCTCGAGCAGCTGTACGGCGAGCAGCGTCATCGAAGTATCGTCAGGAGTCAGCGCCACGATTCGTTCGGCGTACTCCGCGGCGCACGCATCGTCTTTGAACTGCATGCACGCTTCTACCAGTGCGCGGTAGATCCGCGGCCGCTCCGGCGCATCGGGATACTTCTCGAGGTAGGCTTTCAGGTTCCTTACTAGCGCGGCGCGATCGTTGCCGGCATCGGCGATCGCCTTCTGCAGCTCTTCTGCGGGCGAAAGGGGTTTTGCGGAATTCTGCTTGGACAGCAGTCTCTTATCGGCGGGTGTCTGCCTGGCGCCATCGTGCCCCCTGGCAGTCGGGAGGGCCCCCGCACACAGGAAATACACGGCTACAGGAACAGCGCACCGACGCAGCATGTGCAGATTGTATCTCGCTGTGGGCCAAAAATTAAGAAGTGGGCTGCACCCGGATTCCGCCTGAAATGGTGTGGATCTCCACGCGGCCTCCCGCGTTCCCGATGCGCGCGCGCAGGCTATGCTTGTCCTGGTCTTCGACCACCACCGGAATCCCGGTCCGAATGTCTCCGGAAACCGCTTCTGCCGAAAGATGGAAATTGGCGGAGGGCGGCACCGCCACTTCGACCGAGCCCGATGTTGTTCTCAAGCTCCAGAAACTGTTACCCGAGGGGTTGCCCTGCACGTAAACGCGGCCGGAAACCGACTCTGCGCTGACGTCGTTGCCCGCTCCCACAATGTCCACCGAGCCGCTGGTGGTAGCTGTGTCCACCCGCCCACCCGGTTTCGTGACGTTCATCGAACCGGAGATGGCGTGAATCCGTACGTCGCCTTTCACATTGGTCGCGCTCACGCTTCCGGACGCGCTGCTTGCGCGGAAATCGTCACCCAGATCCTGCGCTGTAATCGAGCCGCTCGCCGAGTTCACCTGCACCGACCGGTCAATCCGGCTCACGGCGATCGATCCGGACGCCGAATCCACCTTGAGCGGGCCTCGCACATCGCTGATGGTCTGAGAACCGGATGCCACTGTAGTCGCTACTTCGGTGTCCCGCGGCACTTCGATGGTGTAGTCAATCGAAGCTCCGTTGAACTTACTCAAATCCTTGCCGACCCGGATGATATCGGGCTTCTGTTCGATAGGCGGATTCATGGACAGCTCGTGGGCCTGCTTCTCCGGATCGTTAAAAAGAAAGGAGTGCGCGCGGATTTCGCCGTGAATGTGAACTTTGTTTTCGGTAGCGCCGGTGATCTTGACGGAGCCGCTGGCGTTTGCCAGATCTAGCCGGATTGGCCCTTGCACGTTGTAAGTGCGGTCAAACGATGCTTGCGACGCCAACCCGCCGCCACAGGCGGCCAAAACCAGCGTTGTGCCTAAGGCCGTTCCCAAGATTGCTGTTTTTGCCGTACCGCTCATTTTCGCTCCACTCGCCCACTTGGCGTTGCCTGCTCGCGCCCCATCGCCCTCACAATAACGTACGCATTCTGCGCCATAATGTTCCCGGCTGCTTCCGCTCCGGGCGTGAACGGAGGCGCCGCAGCTCCGGTCGTCCACGGCGCGATCGGTTCCGGCGCGGTTCGACCGATCGGATCCTCTACGCCTTGCCTGCTCGCAGGGCGGCGTTCAGCGAACCCTGCCGGTAACCCTCCAGATCGAGCGCCACATACAGAAATCCCGCCTCTTTAAATCTGGCCGAAATCTGCGCGGCCATTTGCACGGTCATCGCCAGCGGCAACTCCTCCGGGGCTATTTCGATCCGCGCAAGCTGGTCATGCAGCCGCACACGGAACTGCCGGAACCCCAGCTGCCGCAGCACGGCTTCACCCTTCTCTATCAGCGACAATCGTTCCGGCGTGACCTCTGTCCCGTAGGGAAGCCGCGAAGAGAGACAGGCCGAGGCCGGCCGATCCCAGGTAGGCAATCCGGCCCGTTGCGAAAGCAGGCGCACCTCCGCCTTGCTCATTCCCGCGTCGAGCAGCGGCGCTAGTACCCGGTGTTCCGCTGCCGCGCGGTGTCCGGGTCGAAAATCGCTGGTGTCGTCCGCATTTACGCCGTAAGCGACTGCCGCGAACTCTCGTTCCGTCGCCAGCTGATCGAGCACGCCGAACAGCTCGTCTTTGCAGTAGTAGCAACGATCTCCGTGGTTGGCCCGATACGCGGGGTTGTCGAATTCGTGCGTCTCCACAAATTCGTGGTGAATGTTGGTATGCGCGAGGAACTTCTCGAGCTCCTCGCGATCGTAGGCGGAAAAGCTCGGCGACACCGCAGTCACGGAAAGCGCGCGCCGGCCGAGCACCTGGTGCGCCGCCCAGGCCAGGTAGGCCGAATCAGCTCCGCCCGAAACCGCGATCAGCAGCGACGGCACTTCGGCGAGCCGCGCGAATAAAGCGGCTTCCTTCGCTGCGCAATCCGCGCTCTCCCTTTCCGAATTGCGAATTCGCACCAAAGAGCCCATGGACAAAAGTATAGCGCACGTGGCGCCAGGCGGCGCCTTCGGCAGCCAGACCTTGCGACCATCGAATGGCGGACTACTTAAAGTCCAGCAGCACGTCCACGACCGCTCTGCCGTTGTCGGTCCGCAGCCAGTGCCCTACGCTCTCATAGTGGACGGGCAAGTCTCCGAGGATGTCCTTCGAGTGATTCTGCAACTGCATCAGAAAATCCTCGTACTTGCCTTTGTCGAAGACGTCGCCGGAAGCGAGCGGAAACGTCTGGCGGACCCGTTGTTGGGCGTTCGTCGAAAGTCCGGTAATCACCCATCCGCCCATGTGGTATTGCGTACCTTCGGTGATCGACGCTTTATACGAGACCGTGTGCGCCGCTTCGTCAAATGAGGGTTGCGACTGGACTACGGCATCGAGGTATCCGCGCCGTCCGTACTCTTCGCGAATCCGGTCGAGTCCCCCTTCCACCAGCATGCCGTCCGCAACCGCGCCAGGTTTGAGGCCGAAAAATGTGTCCAGTGAAATCCCGGAGAGCACGTTGTTCCCCGACCAGCCCACGGCCGTAAAGTGATACACCGCCCCCGCATTCACCGGTACGAACACCGGAATCTGCTCCGGCAGCTTCTCCGTGGGCGGCCCGGTCAAGCGCACTTCCGGTGGCCCCAGCTTCACTTCGAGGTAGCCTTGCTTCAGGTACACGGGGCGAATCTGCTCGGACAGAAAAACATCAATCGCCGAGCGCGAGTAGGGCTTGCCGACAATTTCAGAAAGATGCTGCTTCACTGCCGGGTTGGCCTCGAGCCCCGCGTCGCTGAAGGAGAGACTAGCGATCTTGAGCCCTGCGCCTTCGACAAAAAACTGCTGAATTTTGCCTTCGCCCAGCGGGTTGGCCGTCACCTGGTGCTGCACCCGAAGGTCCACGTTGTGGGTTGCCAGCAGCGCGTGAATGGCAGCCGCCGCCTGGTCGACCACGGAGCCGTCTTCCGGAAGCGCGCCGCTAAAAAAGGGCAGCTGCGCGCGGACCGCATCATTCAGTTCCGAATCTCCGAGCCACGGAAAATTGTCATAGTAGGCCGGGATACGCGGCGATTCGTCCACGTGAAAGTTGAGCGCCACCCCATCATTGCGGGTCTTGAAGTCGTACTTTACGGTGGAGAAAAGCCCGCTCGAAACCAGCTTGTCCGCAGCGGACTGCAGGTCGGCGCGTCCCACTTGCGCCCCCGGCTGCAACCCCGTTAACTCCGCAATCTGTGCCTCCGTCAGCACCTTCTGCCCGTCGCTGTGGATCTCGCGCAACTCCGCCGTTCCAGGGCCTGCCGGCGCTTGCGCCGGTAAGCAGCGCGCGCCGGCCAGCATCACGGCGAGCCACAAGACCATCTCCTGCGTTGTCTGTCTGATCATGCGCCCATTCTATCTAAAAGGTGGCCTGCCTCTTCAAGTTGCGGGCGGTTCCGCTCCGATCCGCCCGTCACTCCACGGTAACCGATTTGGCTAGGTTGCGGGGCTGGTCGACGTCGCAGCCGCGGCGGACCGCAATGTGATAGGCGAGCAGCTGTAACGGCAGAATCTCGAGCAGGGGAACGAGAAGTTCGGGCGCCGGTGGCAGCTCGATCAAGTGGTCGGAGGCTTCGCGCGCCAGCCGGTCGTTCTCGGTGACCACGGCGATCACGATGCCGTCGCGCGCTTTCACCTCCTTGATATTCGACACGCTTTTCTCATACAGCGTCAGCGAAGCGGGGTCGTGGTCATCGCGCGTCGCCAGCACCACCACCGGAAGGTTCTCATCGATGAGGGCATTCGGGCCATGCTTCATTTCGCCGGCGGGATAGCCTTCGGCATGAATGTAGGAAATCTCCTTCAGCTTGAGGGCCCCTTCGAGTGCAATGGGGTAGTGGATGCCGCGCCCCAGATAGAGAAAATCGGAGCAGCGGAAGAATTGCCGTGCCAGCTGCTCGTAAACGCCGCGGTGATCGGTTTCTAAG
>Ga0306926_10010958_pt1 | contig 10041 bp, 9 predicted proteins | sample flu12Cox44000178_FD_203759 | JGI IMG/M metagenome (GOLD analysis project Ga0306926, IMG submission 203759) | Lab enrichment of tropical soil microbial communities from Luquillo Experimental Forest, Puerto Rico - flux8day.12C.oxic.44.000.178 (v2)... | ecosystem: Environmental > Terrestrial > Soil... | reverse complement strand
GATATGGTCAACGAGCACGGGGGGATAAACGGTCGCAAGGTCAGGCTTATTTCGTACGATGATAGCTCCGATCCAGCCATCGCGATCGAGCATACGCGCCAACTGGTCGAGAAGGACGAGGTATTGCTGATATTCGGATCGTTCGGGACGGCCAGCAATTTTGCTGTACGGCCGTATTTGAATGAGAAGCAAATTCCTCAGCTTTTTGTGGCGTCCGCCGACGAGGCCTGGAACGCACCTGATGCCTTTCCGTGGACCATGGGGTGGCAGCCGCAATCTCGAAGGGAGGGGCGGATCTATGCCAACTACTTGAAAGCATTCTATCCGGAACGAAGAATTGCGGTGCTTTGGCAGAACGATCAGTTTGGAAGAGACATGCTTCGTGGACTGCAGGAGAGTCTGGGCAGTGATGCCCTTATGATCGTATCCGACACAACTTTCGACATCTCCGACAAATCGATCGACACCCAAATCGCGCTTTTACAATCTTCAGGGGCAGAAATCCTCTTGTTCGACGGATCTCCGGCCATCGCGGCGCTTGCGTTGCGACGGATGGCCGAAATCGGATGGCATCCGGTGTTCATACTCGACAACGCTTCGGCCTCGATAGCCAATTCGTTGCGCCCCGCCGGGTTGGAAAACTCGATCGGCGTTATCTCAACAACATTTCTCAAGGATCCCGGCGATGCCGCTTGGAAGGATGATATCGACGTCAAGGAATGGATGTACTTTATGGACCGCTACTATCCTGACGGAGACAAAAGCGACAGTAACGCGGTTTTTGGCTACGCTGCGGCAGCGACGCTCGTCGAGGTGCTCAAGCAATGCGGGGACGACCTTTCGCGCGAGAACATCATGCAGCAGGCAGAAAACCTGAAGGCGTTTCCGGTTCCGCTTGGGCTCCCGGGCATTACTGCCAGCACCGGTCCAAACGATTTTCGTCCGATCAAGCAGATGCGCCTTGTTCAATTCGATGGTCAGAGCTGGCAACTGATCGGCGATGTGATCGACAGCGCCTTCCAGGAAAAGTGAGAGGCTTTGGCTGCAAGAGGCAGCAGCCATGAGCAGGTTGTTTTCCGATTGGTGAAGACGGCGGTCGGCCCAGGCGTCACGCCGTCCCTCCGCACCGCTCAGCACGAACTATACCCGTTCGGGCAAACCCGGTTGCCGCAGGCGTCGTAGCCGCAGCCGCCGCGGGACAACCGAAGGCCAAAGCTGACCCAAGGCCGAACCTAACAGCCTTTATTTCACCGAGACATCAAAGATGGCCTCGGCGCATTCCCTGGCTCATGCAGCCCGGCCGAGTTGTTGCCGAATCAAACTCGCAGATTCTCTGCGCTGGATTTGCCGCGTTTGGGATCGGCCTTGACCTCAAATGAAATCTTCTGACCTTCAAACAAGTCTGACAGCCCGGAGCGCTCTACAGCGCTAATGTGAACGAACACGTCTTTGCCGCCGTCGTCCGGCTGAATGAAGCCATAACCCTTTTGGCCGTTGAACCACTTAACAACACCTGTCGTCATGATCTGTCCTTTAAAAAAATAACGCCGTCCAAGCGAATATGACCACTTGGCGGCGTTGGGCACGTACTGGGCCCTTAAAATCCCCCAGCAATAGTTCTGTATACCTCGTCCTGTGTGAAAGAATTGCGACAAGGTCACCGCTTCTATCTGGCGACGCAGGCTTCAACAACATGCGCGAGAAAAATGCATGCACTCAAAAGCCCGAGAAGTACTGCCACTACCTCAATCATCGAACTGTCCTTACTCAAAATAGTCGGGCCCCGACTGCGGTGACAAGAACAATGGGTCCGGCACGGGAGGTGATCTGTGCTGGACCCCACAACTGCAGCGACCACCGCAGGGCAGGAGGCCGTCCGCTAAAGGCGCACCACATAGAGACGCTTTGTGGCAGCGCCATTGACAAAGGAAGTCATTTTCCTGTCTTCAGCTTGGCCGCGGACGGGCTGCCAAAAAATGCCCAACGAAAAGCCCCAGCACTAAGGCCGGGGCTCCTGACCACCCGCGTACATCCGGCGATGTGATCATCGAATCATGTGTAATCGGAGATTTTGAAAAAAAGATGTCTTCGCCTCGGTCCCGATCTCGATACGGCCTGGCTCTTTCTAATCGTGCACTTCGAATAGACGAGGATTCGCAGCGACGTAGTCTGCCCACAACAGTTCCATCATCGCTCGCACCTCATAGGGACGATAGTCTTCGCCGTTTGATAGTGCGTTTCCAAGATGGTCCAGATTCATGATCCCGGAATGCGGCGCGCCCGGATGCGGAGTATACGTCACGCCGGTCGGCATGTGCGTAATGCCCTTGGGCGAGATCTTAAATTGGTCACGGTGAACGGGTCTCGACGACATCTTGCGCTCCTACTTTCGGCTCGTCGCCTCAAACACTGAGCGGGCGCGAAATGTTCCTCGAAAAAATCGAAACGCGCAAGTGACTCCAGTATGCCGCGGAGCAACGCTCGACCCACCATGGTCGCGAGGCTTCAGCCCTGCGTTCCTCATTCGTCCGATGTCCGAGATCGGTGAATCTGATCCCCGCATCGTGACCCCAGGTCGCAGCCAAGAAGGCTTTCATCCTCCTCGTGTCGGCGGCCTTCCTGACGGCCTGCTTCCTCGCTACCGTGTGGCTCGTCAGCTAGTTGTCGAGGAGGCAGCCCATGCCACAAGGCAAGCGCATCGTTCTGGCGTCACGTCCCTTTGGCGAACCGAAGCCATCCGACTTCCGCATTGAGGAGTATCCAGTGCCGGCGCCCGGAGAGGGGCAGTTGCTGCTGCGCACGATCTGGCTGTCGCTCGATCCCTATATGCGCGGGCGCATGAGCGACGCGGCGTCCTACGCCGCACCGGTTCAGATCGACGAAGTGATGGAAGGCGGTACGGTGTCCGAGGTGATCGCGTCCAATAATGCCGCGTTCAAAAACGGCGACATCGTGCTGTCTCGCGCGGGCTGGCAGACCCACGCACTGTCTGACGGCCGGGGGCTGAGCAAGATCGATCCGCAACTCGCGCCGATTTCGACCACGGTCGGCGTGCTGGGCATGCCTGGCATGACAGCCTATTTTGGCTTGCTCGAGATCGGCAAGCCGCAGCCCGGCGAGATCGTCGTGGTGGCAGCGGCGTCCGGAGCGGTGGGCTCGGCTGTCGGCCAGATTGCCAAAATCAAGGGCGCACGAGCGATCGGCATCGCCGGTGGCAAGGAAAAATGCCATTACGTCAAAAGCGATCTCGGCTTCGATGAATGCCTCGATCACCGCGACCCCGATCTCGCAGCCAGGCTGAAGGACGCATGCCCGAAAGGGATCGATGTTTACTTCGAGAATGTGGGCGGCGCGGTGTTCGATGCCGTATTTCCGCTTCTCAACAACTTTGCACGCGTACCCGTCTGTGGCCTGATCGCGCATTACAACGACACCGAGGCGAAGCCTCCGAAATGGGCCTCCTCGCTGATGCGCGCGACCCTGACCAGGCGACTTACTCTCCGGGGGTTCATCGTCACCGATTTCGCCGCGCGGCAGGCCGATTTCTTGCGCGACATGTCGCAATGGGTGCGTGAGGGCAAGGTGAAATACAGGGAGTTTGTCACCCAAGGTCTTGATCACGCACCGGCGGCATTCATCGGCATGCTGCAAGGCGCAAATTTCGGCAAGCAACTGGTGCGCGTTGGACCGGACCGGGAATAGAAATCCGCATTCGCGCTGGCAATTTGCGGGGGCCTCAGGTTTGGACCGACGAAGTTCACTCCTCGTCCGGCAACCGGGCCAAGGCCGTGTCCCATTGACCCTCACGTCTTGATGCCAACAGGGGACATGGGACGCTGGAACGCCCTTGGGCGTGCCAGCGCGATTGCGATCTAGCTTTTCGTCGGCCAGTGCCGCTCGCGGAACCAGGTCCGGTACTCGGAGGCCATCTTTGCGCGCTGCGCCTGCGGCGCACGCCGCCGGCAGGTCGATGCCTCCTGGCTGTTTTCCGGTGCGGCCCACCTCAGCTCGGCGCAGTCGTTCGGATTGTAGGCCATCTCGTAGTCCACAGCTCGGTCGAGGACTTCCTTGAGCGACAGCGTCCAGGGCGAGCCATCGCTTCGCGTATAGGTTATCTTCCGCGATGCGAGCTCGGAGGCAAGCACCGCCTGCAGCTCGCCTTTCACGTCCTCGATCCTCTTGTTGTTCGGCATGGCGTAGTGTGCCGCTCGCCGTACGACGCGGTCAGGATATCCGCGCACGACGTCGATCGCGATCAACAGACGGAAGTCGCGCGCCGGGGTGGAGTAATCCTCCCAGGGCCCCGATGTCTCGAAGATCGATGCCCCATTGGGCATACCGATCTCGCCGGGCTGCTTCTCCTGATATTTTCGGCCGTTTTCGACCGAGGTGACGCGTGTCTTCACCTGCTCGTGCAGGCTGGCGATGGCGTCGGTCATCGCCTTCACCGGATCCACCGGATCGGGCGACATGACGTCATCCATGCGATCGTAAAATTCCTCGGCATTGATCTTCGCCTGATCGAGCGAAAAATCGGCGTATTGCGGATTGTTCGTGATCTCGGCGTTGGTCAGCCGCCGCAGCGAACCACCCTTGTCGCGCACAACAGGGCGAAAGTGCTTGAAACCCGGGGTACCGAGCGCCGGATCGTGGACGAACAGGAAATTGCCGCGCCAGAAGCGCTTGCGTGTGATCGACCCGTCGGGTTCGGCATCGACGGCGAGGAAGACACCCGGCTTGCCGTCGACCTCTGGCACGCGATGCACAAGCATCAGCACGTGGCCGTAGGGATCAGCATAGATCGTGCCTGGGCGCAACGATTCCTGCGTCAAGGCCACCGTGTAGAAATCGGTGTTGTCGTCGCTTCCGGAAACGCGCACCGCGCCGGTATGCACGACGTCGCCGACGTCGCGCAGATATTCGCCGAAATTCGTTGGTGGCTTTGGCTTCGGTTTCGACGGAACCACCAGACCCAGTCCTGGCAATGCCGCGTCCGCCGATTGCTGCCGGCCAAACAGGTTCAGAATGCCGGGCGGCTGCGCAGGCGTGGCGGCGGCAAGCGTCGCGGAGGCGACTTCCTGTTCAGGCGGCGGCGGCGGACGTGTCTGCTCCGGGTGTTCCATGTCGAACCACTGGTAGCACTTGGGCGCGGTGCCGCCGATGCCACGCGAGCAATTGGAATAGCCGAAGGGCAGCCCCATCTTGTAGGCAAAATAGGCGCGCAGGAAGTAGCCGAAGTCGGCGCAGTCGGGGCGAAGGCCCGACTTCACATTGTCCTCTCCGCGACCCAGATAGTTGAACAGGAAGTTGCGCGATTGGTCGCGCAATACTTCATGCCAGGCTTTCCAGTTCAGATCCTGATCAGGAGGCGCGTCGAACAGCTTGGCGATCCATGCCGAGAACAGGGTTTCCGTTGCATGATTCCAGCTGTTGCGCACCTGCCAGAAGGCTCGGGACGGGATGGGCACCGGATCCGGCTTGCGCGCGCTCACGGAGATTTCGCGGTTGATCGTGCCGCAATCCGCCGGCAAGCGGTCGAGCGCCAAGCTCGCGTGCCACGTCCCCGCCGCCGGCGCGGCCACCTCGGCGAACCAGAAATAAGGCGCGCCGCCATGCCGCTCGGACGATTTGGCTGCGACGCTTCCATCGGGCCCGACCAGCGACATCGCACCCTCAAGCGGCCTCTCGGCAATGATCATGACGCGAAGCGGCGCCCCCTTCCACGGAGCGGCCGGCGAGGGCAAGACCTGGATATCGGCCGCCTCGCACGCGCCCGATGCCGCTTTCGCCGGTGAGTTCAGTGTCGCAAACACGAAGGCAGCGGTTGCTGCGGCAGCAAAGCGGCTGGCAAGACGCATTTTGACAATCTTTCCGGGGGAAGCAGGGACGGCACTCGGCCCTGCCGATTTCAGGTATGAATAGCGACTTCCCTGACTCGCCGCTTGACCGCCTCCGCGCTTCATCGCCGTCCCCCCGTTTGAGGTTGTTGCCACTCCGGCCGGCGAAGCTTCAAAGCAGGCCAGCATGCCGAATAACCGAAGACCACGATCCTCAGGCGAAACCACGTAGATGTGGCGAAAATCGGTTGTGGCGCGACTTTCTCCAGAGGTTGTTGCCGCGCCGCCCCCATCGTGTCAATAACGCTGACCAATCCGGTAGGCTGACGCGGGGTCATCTCAGGGCATTTTTGGGCCTGGCAGCTACCTAAAAACACAGCCTCAATCCGGACATCTGTGCCTGCTTTACGAAAACCTCAGTATTGTCGATTTACCAGGGGTTTGATGACCGCTTCGATGATTGGCCCGTCCCACGTGCTCGCGCGCACGCTTGCGATCGCAGCGTTGGTCGCATTTGGCGTGGACTTGAGCGGCTGCGCCAGCATGAGCGATGAAATGACCGGGGCCTTCGCGGACCCTGCGAAATACGCGCTTTACGATTGCAAGCAATTGGAAGCCGAACGCAGGAAGCTCGCCGTGCGCTCGGCGGAACTGCAGGGCCTGATGGAGAAGGCACAGACGGGCGTCGGCGGGACCGTAGTGGCCGAGATGGCCTATGGCAATGACTACGTCCTGGTGCGGGGTCAGGCCAAGAATGCCGAAGAGGCCTGGCGTCAAAGCAAATGCCATGAAACGCCGGTGGCGGTGCCTGCGGTCAATGACAAGTCCGGCCGCCCCATGATGCGGTCCGGCAACGCCGTGTACTGATTGAGCATCCGCCCGCTCTTACGCCCGCCAGTCATAAATCCAGCTTTGCCGCGTCAGCATGCGCCTGGGGCCCATCGCCTTGATCACGAGGTCGCGGGCAACCGCGAGCGGGCTTGCGAGGTGGTAGATGCGTCCTGCCTGCCGAGCGGCACGCTGAACCCGTGCCACGCGCGTCCGGCGCAGGCGTTCATAACGTTTCAGTGCAACAGGCACAGTCGGTCCGCGCTCGCTCTGGGTCTCTCCAAGACAGCTGGCAAGTACTGCGGCGTCTTCGATCGCCATTCCCGCGCCTTGGGCTGCGAACGGCAGCATGGCGTGGGCGGCGTCTCCCACCAACGTCACTGCGCCTTTGGTCCAATCGCCGCCTTCGGGGAGGGTGAACAGCGCCCATTTCCGCCACACGTCGACCGCGCCGATCAGCATTCGCGGCATGGCGTGCCATCCTGCGGAAGCGAACGCGCCTTTGATTTCGTTGGATTCCCCCGGCTCGCTCCAGCCAGGACGGTTCCAGGTGCCGGAAACCACGGCGACGACGTTGATCTGGCGGGCGCCCGAAATCGGGTAGGCAACCAGATGCGCGTCCGGTCCCATCCAGAGTTGCACCCGGCGCGAGGTAAATTCGCGCGGCAACTGCGTCGCATCGAGCGTCCCGCGCCAGGCGATAAGACCGGAGAAAAGAGGCTGGGCTTGCGGAAACAGGTGTTGGCGAACCGTCGACCAGATTCCGTCGGCCCCGATCAGGGCGACCGCGAGCACCGCCTGGCGCGCCGTGCCGCGACGCTGCACGATGGTCAGTCCCTTGGCATGGGTGCCGACCTCCTCGAACTGGCAGCCGAGCCGCAAGTCGATATTGGGCGTGTTCTTCACCTCGGCCAGCAGCGCCGCCTGCAAGTCGGCACGATGCAGGACCCAGTAGGGCGCCTCGGGGCAAGAGATTGCGGCATCGGAAAGGGGGATGCGAGAAATCTCGCGGCCGCTGCGCGCGCTCATGAGGCTGATGGCGTCGGGCGTGACTGCGCGGGATGCAAGCTGGCTTCGCAGGCCGAGGTCGATCAGCACGCGGCTCGCATTGGGGGAGAGCTGCAGGCCGGCGCCGGCTTCCTCCAGGTGATCGGCCTTTTCCAGAACGATGACCCGAAAGCCCTTGCGCGCCAGCGCAAGCGATGCCGTCAATCCTCCGATCCCGGCGCCTGCGACGATGATCGCGCGCGAAGCCACCGCCCGGTCAGGCGACCTTGTCTACCAGCACGCATTCCGGCGGTCGCGCTTCGCCGGCCTTCAGGTCCGCCGCGTAGCGATAAAGCGTCGAGCAATAGGGGCAGATGATCTCGTTGTCGTTGCCAAGGTCGAGAAAAACGTGCGGGTGGTCGAAGGGCGGATTGGCACCCACGCACATGAACTCTTGCGAGCCGATCTCAATGACGGGAACACCGGCATCGTTATGGAAATGCGGGACGATATGATCCGACATCGAATTCACCTTTGGAACGCGACAATAGCGGACGAATCCTACACGGCGCCCCACCGTCGACATGCAACCTGACCATACTGGCGGATGCTGTTGATTCCTAGTGGAGTGAATACACCCGAAAGGAAGCCCCGGCCGCTGTTTGCTCATGCAAATTCGACACAATCTTATCGTCCCGGAGAAGCCCTTCTTTCGTCGGGGCCGTTGTGTCTTAAAACAGGCACACTTATTTCATGACCAGCAGAATCTCGGGATTTCTGATGAAACGCTCACAGATCATCTGGACGGCGGCGATGATGGCGGTAAGTGGTGCTGCATTGGCCGCAACCTCGCCACGCGCGCATAACGCCATTGCGCTTTTGGCAGCCCAGGATAATCCGGCCGAGCTGTCGGACCTCCGAATAGATTCTGCCCTGCGCAATAACCGGAACATCATCGGCGACCGGATCGAGGCGGCGCTGAAGGACCATGATGCGGGACTTGCCGAAAGCTTCGTCGATCTTGCCAGGGAAAAAGGCATCTCTCTACCCGACGATCTATCGCAGCGGGTGAGCGATGCGGTTGCGGAAGAGAATTCCTCATCGCATTTCGCAAGGCGTTTTGCGTCCGGCCTTGTGACCGGAAATGCCGAGGACGCCGCCAGCCTGACCGGTACGGTTGCCGGCGATCTTTTCGTGTTCGGCGATATCCGCGACATCGTGCGTGAGGGCAAGCACCTCATCATGGGCGAGGATACCGATCATTTGGTGCTGGGCCTTGCCACGGCGGGCCTCGCGGTGACAGCGGCAACCTATGTCACCGTTGGCGGCGCCGGCCCGGTGCGGGCCGGCCTGACGCTCGTCAAGGACGCCCGCAAGGTCGGCCGTCTCGGGGAAGGACTGACCGAATGGGCCGGCCGTTCGGCGCGCGAGATGGTGGATGCGCCGATGCTGCAAAATGCCGTCGCAACAGGCTCGGTGATGCGGCCAGGGCAAACCGCAGGTGCGATCAGGGCCGCTTTCCATGCCGAGAAAGCCGGTGCCATGGTGCGCCTTGCCAAGGACGTCGGGCGGGTCGGCGAAAGGGCCGGCATCCGCGGCGCGCTCGATACGCTGAAAATCGCCGAGGGTCCGGAGGATGTGGCGCGCGCCGCGCGGCTTGCCGGGTCCAAGGGCGGTCAGACCCGCGCGATTCTGAAGCTGCTCGGTCGCGGCGGACTGTGGCTTGCGGCCGGCGCGTTCAACCTGTCGCTCTGGGTGTTCGGCGCTCTGTTCGCGTTATTCGGCTTTCTTTCCTCCATCAAGGCCACTACCGAACGCATGACCCAGTCGTGGCTCGATCGCAAAAAGGCGCGGCGGTTGCGCAAGCAGGTGGTGGCCGCCGTGCCGGCGATGGTAAGTGCGCCAGCAAGCGGTTAGCTTTATTTTTCACAAACTGCGGAACGGCCGATGCCGAGTTTTCATCACGGCGCTGTTGAAATCGCCTATCTCGATGAGGGCGAGGGGGACCCGATCCTGCTCGTGCACGGCTTTGCCTCTACCAAGGATGTGAACTGGGTTTATCCGACCTGGGTTTCGGAGCTGAGGAAGAGCGGCCGCCGTGTCATTGCCCTCGACAATCGCGGCCACGGCGAGTCCGCCAAGCTCTACGACCCTGCTGCCTACGAGATCGCCACCATGGCCTCCGACATCCCGGCGCTGATGGACCATCTGAGCATCGAGCGCGCCGATGTCATGGGCTATTCGCTGGGGTCACGGATGACGGCGGTGCTCGCGCGAAGCCAGCCGGAACGGTTGCGCTCGGCGATCTTCGGCGGCATCGGGATCGGCCTGATCGAGGGCGGCGGTCCCGGCGAGAACGTCGTCAGTGCGCTCGAGGCGGATTCGCTTG
>Ga0306926_10010955_pt1 | contig 10042 bp, 8 predicted proteins | sample flu12Cox44000178_FD_203759 | JGI IMG/M metagenome (GOLD analysis project Ga0306926, IMG submission 203759) | Lab enrichment of tropical soil microbial communities from Luquillo Experimental Forest, Puerto Rico - flux8day.12C.oxic.44.000.178 (v2)... | ecosystem: Environmental > Terrestrial > Soil... | reverse complement strand
CTGATCCCCTCGCGCATGCCGCATCATACGAAATGGCATGCCTATATGGAATCCTATGATTGTGTCGTACCACTAGGCGCAAAGTGCCCCCGAACCGCACCGCGTTTCGGCCATCAACGCGCTCTCACGCAGTAATTCGTCGCAGAATTCAAGAACTTCGGCAATTCGTCTCCCTCTGTCGATCAAGGGGTCGCGTTTGCCGTGTGTTAGGAACGAAAATGACTCGAAAAACGCTCATCGGCTATGCCTGTGTCTCGATTTACGGGCTGACAATCGACGACCACATCGCCACAATGCGGCGCGCTACTGGAATGCAGTCGACGATTTGCTGTAGCGCCTCATAGAACTACGAACAAAGCCGGCATCGCCCCACGGGTCTGAGACGGATTTTCTTCGGCGCCAGAAGCAAGTTTCGATCAAGTTGAAACATTCTTCTCCGAGATTGCTTCGCTTCACTCGGCGGCGAGCATTCCGCCGACCCCGCCTGCCAATCCGCCGATGCCGACCACGGATCCGATCGCGTCTCGCGGCAATGTATCGGAAACCAGTGTGTATTTGTTTCCCGAGAAACCCTGATGCGCCGCCGCGGCCAAACCGATCAGCAATGACGCCAGCCAGAGGCTCTCAAAATTCGACGCAAGCAAGATCGGTACGACGAGCATAACGCACAGCAACAGCGCGAGCTTGCGGGCGACGATAACGTCGATGCTGCGCCGGATCAGGGCGCCCGAGACCCAGCCGCCTCCTATATTGCCGAGGTCTGCCAGTGCTCTCTATTTTGTTGTTGGGCCGACAATAGAAGAGATGCCGGAATGCTGTCCATTTTGTTCGCGACAGGCAATTGGGAACGGCGGTAAAACCCTCGGCGTCAATCTACCCGGAACCGGGCGAGAGATATGGGGGAGGAAGGGACATGGGGCGATGGCAAGTGGCCAGCGCGCACCTGGCGCGGCCAGGGCTCGGCGGGGCACCGCGCAAAAACGCCAGTGCGCGAACCAAATACCGTTTGAAACTTGCAGGCCTGGTCGCGGGCGCTGCGATCGTGTTCGCGGTCGTCGCCGTTCCAGCACGGGCCGAACGGGCACCCTTCAGCCAGGCCGTCATTGACGCGGCAATGAGTGAGCCCGAGTTGCGCTATGCCCCGAGCGAGGCTTGTCCCGGACCCGTCTTCTCGACGCTAAAGCAGATCGGCACCAGCTACTGCGTGCTGAGGCCGGCGCAGGCGTTCTATTTCCTGGCGCTGACTGCGTATCTCGACCCGGATGCGCGCGCTTCGAACCGCCAGCTCGTGTGGCAGCGTGTGGTCGAGCTGTTCAATGTCCTGACCAGCGATGGCAACGGGCCGCAGGTCGCGCGGCCGCTCGACGGCTGGTCCGATGGCCCGGTCGCGCAGGCGATCCTGCTGATCAAGCACACGCCCGTAGTGTGGCATGCGCTCGGCCCTGATGGGCGTGCCAAGGCCGATTGGCTGATGGCAGCGATGGCGGTGCTCGGTAATTGGGGTTTCAATGATGCCAACAACTGGCTGACCGGCATCGGTCTGGCCGGCAACTTCGCCAAGACCAACAACCCGAATTTCACACAGGGCTACCTTGGTGTGATGATGGCCTGCATCCTCTATTTCGGTCAGTCCGGGTGCGACCACCTGTTTATCAATTTCGACTACGACCAATACATAGCGGCATTCGAAAGCTTCAACTGGCAGAATATCCTGAGCCCGACGAGTTGGCTGGCGACGATCAATGTCGGCGGCACCCAATACACAATGAAGGATCTGATGGAAAATGGCGGCGACCTGACGAATGCCAGCCCCAATCTCGGGAGTGGTGTGGGCGTCAAAGTGCCGTTTAAATATCTTGGAATCACGCTGACCGGCGCCAATGCCGATCCGGACGCGGTGATGACGCTCTTCAGCTACGAGTCGATCGGCCAGAACCCGCCGACCGAACCGCCGGACCCGGATAATCTGCTGTCCGACACGCAGCCGAAGCCGATGTATTACTGGGCTGCCGCGAGCAGCAAAGTGGCGCCGGACGGCGTGGCGCAGATCATCGATGCGACCCAGTCGCCCGTCGAAGGGGAGCTCGGCATGGGCTACGAGTTTAACTCGAACGACAGCGCGGGAATTCGCAGCGATGCGCTGTACTCGTTCGAAGGTTGGCTCAACAATCTGACCACCCGCGCCTCGTTGCAGGCGCTCGCGGTGTGGGACCGCCGCCCAATGCGCCTCGTCGAGCGGCGCATGGCAGTTGGCGTGCGCGACCTGCTATACAAGCTCGAACATGGTTATCACGGACGTGCGCTCACGCGAACGGTCCCAATACGCATTACCGCAATGTCTGTGTGGTTGATGTCGCCGGTTCCGAGTTTGTGTGCGACCCAATGGACCCACTGATCGAGGGGACCCCCGTCGAGAAGGGTTTTGCGTACGACCGGGAAATCTGGGACAAGTTCGTCAAAGCGCCGCGATGAAAAGACCAAAGCCGCCCTAGAGGAACTTGCAGCGGTGTGCCAAATGGTCAACGGCCTCGCGAGGGGGTGGGCTGACGAGTAACGAAAATGAGACGCCGGAGGGACACTGGGATGGCTTCACTCCAAAGACTTGTTCTCACTCGCCGCAATCTGCTTGCGGGGGCAGCGGCAAGCGGTGCGCTGCTCGGGCGCGGCACCTGGGCGCCGAGCTGGGCGGCAACAGGCAGCAGTGGTGATCCTTGGCGGCTGGCCGACGCCATCGTCGATCATCTCGCATGGCTCGGAGACACGCCGGAACGGCGCCGGCGCGAATTGCGCCAGTTCTACCTCACGAGCTTTGGCGCCGCGCAATGCCAGCTCGTCGAGGTGCCGCTCATCTACACCTCCAGCACCACGAGTGGCTCCGGCCTCGCACCGGCGCCCGGCTCACCCGACAATTATGCGGCGTTCGCCGCGGCCATTGCGGCCTGCCATCGCGCCGGCGGCGGGAGGGTCATTGTCCCGGCCGGCGACTGGTATTGTGCAGGACCGATCACGTTGCTCAGCAATGTCAATTTCCATCTGCGCAGCGGCGCACAAATTTGGTTCAGCCCGAACCCGGCCGATTACGCGAAATACGGGCCCTATGATTTCGGGCCCAACGGCAAGCTCGTGCGCTCGCGCTGGCAGGGCAATGACTGCTACAATTTCTCGCCGATGGTCTATGCCTATGGCCAGCACAACATCGCGCTGACCGGCGAGGACCAGACGAGCATTCTCAATGGCCAGGCGGGTACGCCTTACGACGGCACCAATGCGTGGTGGACCTGGAAGGGCACGGTCGGCACCGCCGGCTATGTCAGCGGCGAACCCTCGGAAGGGACGCCCAATCCATTGAATCTACCGCTGGGTCAGCTCGACTCCTCGCTCTCCGCCGCTGAAATCAATTTGATTGAATACGGCGATCCGGCTGGCGGCACTGGTAACGCGTATACGGCGGACAGCGCCTATCTACCGGCCTTGTCGGAGGCGCAAATTCCGGTTTCGCAGCGCGTGTTCGGGATCGGCCATCAATTGCCGCCGACGATGATCGAATTCTTTGGCTGCACCGGTGTCCTGTTGCAGGGGTACCAGGTGATCAACACGCCGTTCTGGCAGCATCACCCGATCGCTTGCCGCGATGTCGTTATCCGCGGCGTCTATGCCAACAGCCTCGGCCCCAACAACGACGGGTTCGACCCCGAGGCCTGCAATTACGTCCTCGTCGAGGGTGTGACGTTCAATACCGGTGACGATTGTATTGCGATCAAATCCGGCAAAAACAACGACACCGAATTCGGCCCGGCGCAGAACCACGTCATCCGCAACTGCACGATGAACAGCGGGCATGGCGGGATCACCCTCGGCAGTGAGCTCGCCGCCGACATCCAGAACATCTTCGCCGAAAACCTCGCAATGCAAAACCAGAACTATGCGACGAACCCGCTCAATATCGCGATCCGCATCAAGACCAACCTCAATCGCGGCGGCCTCACGCAGAATTTCCATGTTCGCAACGTGTCATTGCCCAACGGCATCAATACGACGCCGAGCTTCTACAAGCCGCTCCCCGGCAGCCCCATCCCGGCTAATACCGTTTCCACCAATCAGGGCGGCATCATCACCTTCGATTGCGACTACTCGCCGGGCTCGGACAATGTGCGCGTCCGCCCACCAGTGGTGAAGGACATCACGATCATCAATGTCAACGCCGCGGCACCGCCGGGCGAGACCGCGAGCTGCTACCAAGCGATCATCATCCAAGGACCGGTGGCCGAGGACTACGACGGCCTGACGCTGCCTCCGCCCACCGTCGTTCCGGTGCAAAACGTCACGATTGCCGACTGCTATTTCGGCACCCCGGCCAACGCCGCGCAGCCCTACTATCTCTACAATATCCAAGGCTTGACCTTGGACAATGTCACAATCGGCGGCACGGTCTATAATACCAAATTGTCGGCCTGATGCGGTCGGTCGTATATTCAATCTCAAGAAGTCCAGCGCGAAGGAGCATCATGATGGCGGACGGCACCTCCGCCAGCGTGCTGTCCGTGAGCGTTCGGGACCATCCGATAAGCTCGCGCGTTTCCTCGCTATCTTCTACATAGACTGTCTTTACACGTCCGTCAGCGTCTATCATAATCCCGCTCACGAGTATGGGGTATTAGATGGGGAATGAGGCTGGCGGATGGCACGACCGATCGAGGGAGAAACGGCGCGGAAAGTCTCGCAAAGTAGGCGGAAGACCCGAGTAATCGGAAAGCTGACGGCGCTCGACGTCAGCCGAGCGAAGCGGCGCGGCTACTACAATGACGGGGGCGGGCTTTATCTGCTGGTCGGGTCGACCGGCAGCAAGAGCTGGGTCTTCCGCTTCAGGGACGGCGCCAGGTTGCGGGAGCACGGATTGGGGCCACTCCATACGATTGGCATCGCTGAAGCGCGCGAGAAGGCGCGGGCATGCCGTCACATGCGGCTCGACGGAATCGACCCGATCGAAGCCCGCAAGACCGCGCGCGCCAAGGCGAAACTCGAATCCGCAAAAGCCATGACCTTCCAGCAATGCGCCGAACGCTACATTGCCTCGCACAAGGCCGGATGGCGCAGCCTGAAGCACGCGGAGCAGTGGTCAAACACGCTCGCGACCTATGTCTATCCAATGTTTGGCGACCTGCCGGTGAAAGTAATTGATGTTGGCCTCGTTATGAAGGCGCTGGAGCCGATCTGGACCAAGAAGCCGGAGACTGCCTCTCGGGTGCGCGGCCGTATTGAGGCGGTATTGGACTGGGGGACGGCGCGCGGCTATCGCCAAGGCGAGAACCCAGCGCGGTGGCGCGGTCATCTCGAAAGCTTGTTGCCAAAGAAAACGAACGTGCATGCCGTCAAGCATCATGTGGCATTGCCCTATGACGAGTTGCCCGAGTTCATGATCGAACTTCGCCAGCAGGAGGGGATTGCCGCCCGTGCGCTCGAATTCCTGATATTGACGACGGCACGCACTGGCGAGGTGCGGTTCGCGCGATGGGATGAAATCTATCTTCCCACCCGGACCTGGATCATCCCGGCCGAGCGCATAAAGACCAAAACCGAACATCGAGTGCCGCTGTCTCATCACGCGACCCTGATCCTCGATCAGATGGCCGCGGCGCGGCAAGGTCCGCTTGTTTTCCCCGGTGCCTATGGCGGTCGGTCAATGAGCAATGCGGCGATGCTTCGCGTGCTTGCTGCAATGAGCCGCAAAGGCCTGACGGTTCACGGCTTCCGCAGCACCTTCAGCGATTGGTGCGCCGAACAGACCGCCTTCCCGGCCGAGGTCCGCGAGATGGCATTGGCGCACACCGTCAGCGACAAGGTCGAGGCGGCTTACCGGCGCGGCGATCTGTTTCAGAAGCGGCGCCAGGTGATGGACGCGTGGGCGCGGTACTGCACTACGCCAGCGGTTGCGGGCGAGGTGCTGCCGCTCGCTGCGATAAGGTAATATCGCAATCGGCGCGGCTAGGCTGATCACCGAACGCCCGGATCTCTCTGCACCCGGGCTGCCGCGCCGACAACATCGATGCAGTGCGCTTGCAGAGGCGCAAAGATGACAGAAAGTTCAGGGTACTCGGAACGCGCGGCCGTCGGCGCCGGGGCATTTGGGCCCAGCCTCGACGAGATCGCAGTCAGGGGCGTCGACGGTCAGATTATCATCCAGGCCCCGCCTGGCGAGAAAGTCTGTGTCGTGCCATTCACCATCGGCGACGTGCACAACGCCCATGAATGGGCGATGGTGTTGGGCGATCTACATCCCAGCCGCCCTTTGGGCGCCGTCGGTACCGCCGAAGAGGGCTGGGAGGATCTTCGCAAGGAGACGATCACGCTCTTTAGCAGGCCTCACGCGATCTTCAACGCGATCGTGGCGGCGTACAAGAGCGGAAGGATCAAACACGTCAAGTCGGACTGGTGGGAGGAGGATCCGGCCGACCTGACCCTTTTGCGTTTTCGTCGAGACGACATCCTCAAGGTCATCGCCGCGCTAGGCGCCGACGGAGCCGTCATTTGCATGTTGATGGCCGGGCGCGATCAGCAAAAAGACAGTGAAACCGTCGGGGCGGCGAGCGTCGGCGGCGAGTCGTCGGACACGAGCGAGCGGCAAGCCGGCCGTGAGGCGATCCAGGCCGAAGCGGGCAGCTCGGCATCGGCCGGTGGCGAGGCTGCAATTCGTGAGGCAGCCAAGCCGAAAACGAAAACGGCCACACAAAGAAGAGGTGGCCGAAAACGTGGCTCCGGGGCCATCGACGATAGCTCAGATCTGCGCAGTATGCTGCATCTGCTCGCGACCGGGGAAGCAACCTCTGTGTGGGACGCCGCCGGTGCGTTCGCGGGCGGGAGAGACAGTGCCCAGAGGCGGCTCCATAGGAAATTCAGCAAAAGCTGGGGGACAAAACCTTCGGCGGGCAATACCTGGAAGGACGTTGAACGGGAATTGAACACGAATTGAATTCGAAATAAAGTCATAGTATAAGTTCAATATAACTTCGTTGTCCGCAGAAAACCGCTGACATATCTAAGGGGCCGCCTCCTCCTTTCACAACAGGCGGTCCAGATGCCTCAATCAATTCAAGCCGCGCCCGATGGGCTCAATCGAGCTCAGCGCCGCGCGAAGGCGAGCGACGAGCGTCGCATCCGACCGCGGTTCGTCACGATCAATCAAGCTTGCGAATATCTCAGCGTTTCTCGCAGTCACTTCTATGCGAAGCTTATATCCAAAGTAAAGATCATCCACATCGGGCGAGCCACTCGCGTTGAGCTCGATAGCTTGGACGAACTCGCCGACTCGTTGCCCGCCGCAGGGTAAGCCGTGGACAAGAGATTCGCCCCCGAGGCGCTGGCGGGCGCGCTCGAGGGGCAGGGTAGGGCATCTTTCGCAGGACGCGCCCCTAACACAACGCCAAGTACGCAAGGGCAACAGCTGAGCCGCCTGCGCCGTCAACGACAGGTCGAACAACTCTGCCACGTCCTCCGGCTGGTCTTCGAGTTGTTAGACGAGCTCGGCCGTCACCACGGCATCGCCGAAGACATTGACCGGCGGCTCGCTCGTTATGCCGGGCTTGACCCCGAATTCTTGCGAGCGCTGGGCGGTGACCGCTTTCCCGGTACGCCAATTCACCTCGTCCCGGCAAGCAAGTCATGACCGACACGACCATCGCCCTCGAGGCGCGCCTCAAGGTTTACAACATCAAATCGGTCACCAAGCCCGGCAGCTCTCTGCGTGCTTTTTGCGAGGTTGAGATCTCGCCGGGGCTGGTGATCCACGACGTGATGATCCTTGCTAAGGCCGGCCGGGCTTGGGCGAACCTGCCCTCGAAGCTACGCGTCGGCCGCGACGGGCAGCTTCAGCGGGGTGCCAATGAAAAGCTGCTCTACAGCCCAATCATAGAATGGGGGACGAAAGACCTCAGAGAAAGGTTTAGCGCAGCTGTCATTGGACAGATCCAGCGCACCCACCCCGATCTGCTCGACGGGGTTTGACCGTGTATATGCGTCTGCCGGATCGGCAATGGTGCGGGTGGCATGGGGCACGGCGCTCCAAGCACAATGTCCGCCAACTCGTCGGTAGCGGTGTCGAGCGGAGGGCTCTGTGACAACGCCCGACAACCTCACGGTATTGACCACCGCGACCGGCAAATTCGCCACCAAACAATTCAGCCTGCAAAAAGACGGGACGATCAAAAACCGCTCTTACGGGAACGAGATGTATTTCTCGGTCGCCAGCGTTCCGATCACGGATATCAACTCCCTCGCCCATGAGCTCGACAAGCTCGCTCGCAATCCGCGCGCCTTCGTTATTCGTGGCGAGCCAGTATCCGGAACCAATCGCGCCCGCACCCGACGCCTCGCGCTGCCCCACCGCAAAACGGGCGAACCTGCGGCATTCGAGGATCGGCCCCGGCATTGGTTCAGCATCGACGTCGACCATATCGCTTGCCCTGTCGTAATCGACCCCGCAGAGGATCCCGAAGGTGCCGTTGAATACGTCATCGGGCTGCTGCCGCCCGAACTGCATGACGGAACTTGCTATTGGCAATTCTCCTCGAGCCAGTCAGTCAAAATCACCCCGGGCGCCTCGGACAGCCTCTCCCTTCACCTGTGGTACTGGAGCGCCGAGCCGCTCGACAACGCAGCCTTGACGCGCTGGGCGCTCGCCGCAAACCAGATCGCCGGATACAAGCTGATCGGCCCGGAGTTCTTCCGCACTGTTCAAGCGCATTACACCGCTGCGCCGCTCTTCACCCCGCCGCTGAAAGATCCACTGGCGCGACGGTCCGGACGGCGCCAGGGGCTCGACGACGCTGTCACCCTCGTCATCCCCCCGGCAGTGCCGAAGCGGCCATACGAGCCCGGCAGAACGGGCTATGAACCGGGCATCGGTGTTGAAGTTCACCTCCGCGAAATCGGCGGGCCGAAGGGCTTCCGCAGTCCGATCATGTCGGCGATCACCAGCTACATCGCGATCTACGGCAGCCATGCCGACGTTCAGCCCCTTTACAGGGCAATCCGCAAGGCCATCCGTCGATCCGAACCAGACGGCGACCTCGGCCGCTACCACGACGATGAGCACCTCGACAAAATCACCGATTGGGCTCGTCAGCATCACGGTGACCAGCCGCCCAAGCGATTCCACGCAGAACCGCCGCCGCACATCGTCGATCCCGACATCCCGGCACCCGAGCAGGAGCTACCCGAGGCTAGGCCTCCAGAGTTCAGCGACGATGCTCTGGCTCTTCGGTTCTCTAACGCACATGGTGATTGCCTGCGCCATGTCGCGTTGTGGGGGAAATGGCTGCAATGGAACGGGACGCATTGGGAGACCGAGGAGACACTTCGGACATTCGACCTCGCGCGCGCGATCTGCCGCGCCGCCAGCGCACAAGTTCCGCCCGACCAGACAAAGCTGGCCGCTGCAGTTGCAAGTGCCAAGACCGTTGCGGCCGTCGAGCGCCTTGCTAAGGCCGACCGACGGCACGCCGCGACCATCGATCAGTGGGACGCCGATCCGGCGGTCATTCATGGAATAACCCTGACCGTCAATTTGACAACCAGTGAATGCTATGCGCCGCGGCGGGAGGATTACATCACCAAATGCGCGGCAGTGTCATCCAGCCCCGATAGCCCGACACCGCTATGGACCGCTTTCCTCGACCGCGTCACCGCCGGTGACAAGGATCTGCAGGCCTACCTGAAACGCATGGCCGGCTATTGCTTGACCGGATACACTCATGAACACGCGCTCTTTTTCCTGTACGGCAAGGGCGCCAACGGAAAAGGCGTGTTCCTCAACACGCTCACCGCAATATGGGGCACTTATGCCGCGGTGGCCGCAATGGAAACCTTCATTGAGACGAAAACCGATCAGCACCCCACCGATCTCGCAATGCTGCGCGGCGCGCGCCTCGTCGTTGCACAAGAGGTCGATAAGGGCCGGGCTTGGAACCAGAGCAAGATCAACCGCATGACCGGCGGCGACCCAATCACCGCCCGGTTCATGCGGCAGGATTTCTTCACCTATAAGCCG
>Ga0306926_10010953_pt1 | contig 10043 bp, 21 predicted proteins | sample flu12Cox44000178_FD_203759 | JGI IMG/M metagenome (GOLD analysis project Ga0306926, IMG submission 203759) | Lab enrichment of tropical soil microbial communities from Luquillo Experimental Forest, Puerto Rico - flux8day.12C.oxic.44.000.178 (v2)... | ecosystem: Environmental > Terrestrial >... | reverse complement strand
CTGAACGTGTCGTGCGCGACCGCGTCTTTCGTGACGATCTCATGGTCTTGGCGAGCGGTGGCCTGCCGCTGTGGGATGGCGTGACCGACATCGAGGTCCGCCCGGCGCGCCCCGACGAGGAGGCAAAATGGCGGGCATCACGCGCCAAAGCCATCCGCCGCGGCAATATCGAGGCGAACGATGTGGGATGGATCGCCTTCCTCGTTGCACTCACCGACCGGCGAAACGGCGATCGGTCTGGCAGAGAGGCTCGCCGTTCGATGGCGGCGCGCCGCCGAGCCCCGATTTAGGGCGCGTACTCATGGGCGCGCACATCGGAGTCTGCTTTCGGGGGGCAAACCCGAAACCATGCGCTCACGCCGAACCTTATCGCTTCTGACCCACTGGTTCGGCCGTGCGTTGCAAGCGAACTTCGCCTGCTGGCGGAGCCGGAGCGCGGCCGCACCGTCCCGTGAGCGGGAGGTCACATCTGCCGGCGTGCCCTAAAGCGGGCGCAGCGTCCATTCCTCGGCGGCGTCGGACTTTCTGGCACCGACTGCCAGAAGCAGGCGTTCCGTCGTGGATCGGTCGGCACCGATTCCCTTCTCGAGCTGCCCGATCGACCGGAACCCCCTGGCGGATCGGGGGTCTGTGAGCATCGTGCGAAGTGTTCGCTTTTGGCCCCACTCGCGGATCGCAGTCCAAGCCATTCGCATCCTCCCATGGATGAACGTCCGCACCATAGACCAAGGCCGTTCTCGGGGCACGCGGCAATTTGTCTTGCCGGATTAACTCTCGGCGCGCAAACGACCGAAGGTTTGGACCGTCCTGACCGTCGGCGTAATGTCGGTCAAATATTGCTCGCGCAGGCTCTGCAATGCGCGCTCGCACAAACGATCGGGATTGCGCTCGCCCTGCTTCGTGAGCTCCACAATTGTCTTGGCGACGATTTCGTTGACGTCGTCGCGACGCTCGGCAATTCCAAGCGCTACGCGAGTCCTTTCGAACGCGACGCCCATGATGCGCGTCGTCTTGCGATCAAATCTGACACCGTTCAGGAACGAGGTTATCGGCACGCGTGCTCCCTCCACGTCTCAGGCGGGAACGCAACCGGTTGGCGAGCACTCCGACGCCGAGCCGCTGAGGCCGGCAAGTTCGCGGAACGCCATTTCGGATAGCCGCTCCGGGTCCTGCACACCGCGGTCGACGTGGCGAAGGATTACCAATGCCAATTGTCGGCGCAGATCGTCCCCGTTGACCGACTTCGGAATGGACGCGCAAAGCCGCTCGAACGCGGCGGTCATTGCCGCAGTGGTTTCGGGAGGGTAGACACGTTGGGGCTCGACGAAGTGCAACACCGCACGTAATCCCGCGTGGCACACCCTAAATTTAACGAATGGGAGGCTCGAGGCGGTTGGTCAAAATTGCTCAGGCGCGGCTTTTTTTGTGGTCAAAATTGCTCACCTTGGCATCTTTATTTGCGGCTTTTCGTGCAGAACAGCATCCAGTAACGAGGAGTGGACTTCGAGGTCTCCGTTGTAGTCGACGTAGCCCAACTGCCGAAACTTATTCATAAAGTGGCTCACGCGGGAACGCGTCGTGCCGATCATGTCCGCGAGTGTCTCTTGACTGACTTTGGCGATGACCGGCTCCTGCTTTCCGTCCTTGCCGAAGTTCGCCAACAAGAGCAGCGCCCGCGCCAGCCGCTTCTCGCTGGAATTGAAGAGTTGGTCGACCAGGTCTTCCTCCACTCGGATCATGCGAGCCAAAAGATGCGCCGTAAACAGTTCGGAAAAATTCGATTGCTCACGGAGGATGCGCGCCATGGTGGCCTTATCCACTCGGGTGATGACGGAATCCTGCAAGGCCCTGGCGGTCGAAATGCGCCGCGGCCGTCCGGTCAGACAACCCTCGCCGATGAAATCTCCGGCTTTGAGGAACGCGACGACCGCTTCCTTACCTTGATCGGAGACAACCGCGATTTTGATCCTGCCTTCTCGAATGTAGAAGACGGAATCCGCGGGGTCGCCCTGGGCGAAGACGACTTGACCCTTCCGGTACTTGGAGATGGTGACTCCGCCATCCGCCTTGGCGAGAAATGCCTCCGGGTCGAATTTGGCTCTTGATTTCCTCGCCACGGCCGAATCCCCGTGCGCCAGCGTCGCGGATTATTATCGCCCAACCGGCGCCGCGCCGGCAAGCCTGCCTTGGGATGAAGCGCGCGCCGAAGAATCGCAAGGGTGGGTACCGCTTCGGAAGCATCGATTTCATAAGGCTTTTTGGCGCGCGGACGAGATGCGTCGATGGGAGGTTCGCCTGCGCTGTTGGAACGCGTTTTGCCGCATGCTCGGCGCGTCTATCGGCTAGCGGACAGACGGGACATTACGTCCAATTCAAATCATGGCCCGGCTGCAAATCACGCCGATTGCTTTTGTGCAGGGGGAACCGGTGTTTTCGCGCTAACGTCGCGCGCCAATCTGAGCGCCTTCAACCGCGCGGTCTTTTCACGCGTGGCCAAACGGGCTGCCTCGTATTCGGCCGTTGCTTTCTGACCGTCCAGCAGCCGCTCTTGCTTCTTTTTGAAAATCGCTTCGGCTCGATCGCGTGTCTGATTAGCGTCCAACGTCGTTACTCCTTTTCGGGCGAATCCACCCCACAGGACAGACTTTCCTGGGGACCGGACGCCGTTTGCCGATGTGCCGATGTGGGCTTGGTCAACTGAACCAACGCCGTTCCGGCTTATTTGTTCCGCGCCGCACCCGTCCTCATTCTTTCGCCCCGGCCATGCAACGTGTCCCGACATAGCGCGTTACCATTCCAAGCGGCCTTTTGTGGGGGAAGGGTTCACTCCGGAGGCTGTCATGCCATCGAGGGTCACAGAACAAGTCGGCAGCCCGCACTGTCTGGCCTGCAGCGATGAAATGCGCTTGACGATGATTATTCCGCCGTTTGGGAGCCCCCATGGGCTCAAGGTCTATACCTGCCCCAAATGCGGACACTCGGAGAGCTACCTCACGACAGCGCCCTCGAAGGCGGCTTAGGTTGGCTGACGGGTCCCTCGCTCGGATCAGCCGCAATGCCGGACTCGATTTGGCGACGGATCGGATTTGCATGTGTTGGCGAGGGGATCGGATTGCGTGTGTACGCTGGCCGGCAGACTCGACGACGCTCTTCTGCATAATGAGAGGCTGCCAGCGCAACCCATGCCCATCGCCGGGAAGAGGCCTTCGGCGAAAGTCGTAGGCGCGAAGGAACTTCCTCTTCGGGCCAAGCTTGTCCCCACGGACGAAAAGGAGAAGACAAATCGTGAAAAGACCAAAGTGGCTACCATGGGAATCGAGTGAGACGAAATCCGATCACCTCAAAAAAGTGCGGCAGCAGACCGATCAAAGAATGAAACAACAGGAGGAGGCCCAGAAAGAAGAACGAGACAACAATCAGTCTCGCTCCATTGGCTCCGCCATAGACCACCCTGCGCGGTAGGGCCGTCCATAGCGGCCGCCGTGGCAACGAACTCCGGCCTCGGCGATGCCGACGATCTCCGCGATCTCCGTGACCGATTTGCCGTGGAAGTAAGACGAGGTCGATGACCTCGCCGCGCTGCGATGACAGCCGCGCAAGGAGTGGCGCAGCGGAGTTTTTCTTCTGCAGCACGACTGCGGGATTCTCCCTCGTATCCGCCTGCTCCCTCTAGGAATTTAGTTCGCAGCGAGAGCAACCAAGAGGCGTTACGATGGTTGTCATTACGGGGAGGAACCGAAGTAGGAGACGTTATGAACAACCCGAACCAACAGAACCCCGGCCAGCAACAGGGCGGACAAGACAAGCCGGGCCAACAGCAGGGCGGCGGCGGCCAGCAGAAGCCAGGCCAGCAGCACCAGGAGCCCGGAAAGGGCGGTCAGGGCGGTCAGGGCGGACAGCGCCAGGGCGGACAAGAGCAAAACCGCTAAACGATCTGAGGCAGTTTGGCCCCGGCTTCGGCCGGGTTTTTTTTTGCTGTGAGTTGACCGCCGATGCTCGGCGAAAGAGTCACCGATATTGAATACGTGGGACAGCGGCGTTGCGAGCCAGACATTGGCCCGCGACCGGCCCCTCCTACGCCAACAGGGGATCGAAACGGCTCTGCCAGGAGACATTACACCTCTGACATCGCCAATGATGTTCCATGAGGTGGCCCGGCAGATATTTCGACTCGAATGGTGCCGGGATCGGGGCCTCGCAGTTTGGACATCGATTGGCGCCAACCCTCGGAGCGGGCGAGGTGTCCGGTTCCTCGCCGAGCGCCAGCGCCCGATACATTTCAGCTTGCCTGCGGTAGTTGCGGCTTTCTCTCGGAGATTTGGTCGCCCGAGTGAGCCGCTCATATTCTGCCGCTTTGGCGCGATAATCTTGAGCTGGACCCATGCGTTTCCTCCTGCCGGTCGTCGGGCGGGAGCGCGCGCAAGGTCTCTCAGCCACCGACGGCCCTGATTTCTTCTTGGATAATTGGTGGTCTACCTTATATGGCGACGACTGATCCCGATGGCGAGTCGGATGCGCACGCCGAGGAATGTGAGAGGCCCTTTGCTGACGAAATCGGTTTCGGATTAGCTACGGCTAGAAGTGCTCAGTCGGCCCCTCCTTGATCGGGTACAAAAACCATAGACTGTGAAAATTCATCTCGTGCAAGTGCGCGCGCCCGAGTGATGGTGTTGCAATAAAGCCATCCGTTCGGCACCTTTAACCGAAAGGTCTCAATCGCAAAGGGGCGAGATTTCTCCGAACAAACAAGTTCCCAGTGAACATCTCTAGCCATAATCTTCTTTGCTCCTTTTTCTAATCTGTTCGTGACCTTTCCCGTGCTTCCAGCACGTCCACAATATCGCAAATTTTCCCAGGCACGACTTTGATTATGGCAGATGAGAAGCCCGACGGCACGTCGGCCGTTGGCACATTTGGGCCGCCGCCGACGGCGAAGCTCATTCGTGTGTGGGAGGCCTCGATTGTAGCCACGGCTACCACCGCCTGTGGCTTCCGGACTGTTCGCGCCGGAAAACGGAACAGTGCAGCGCTGACGAGGTAATCGAATAGATCAGCCAATGTCTCCTATTGGCACTAAGCGGACATCCAAATGGTGCGGAGCAATGTCTGGTTTCGGGGCAAAGCGGAGCTGATGGCAAGCCTAGGCTTTTACTTCTCTAACCGCCGAGCCTCTTCGTTCACGCAAAAAGAGCCCCGGGGCTGGCGGACCAGACGCGGGGCTCCGAACCACAAGCCTCGCCAGTACATCCGTGGTCGAGGCCGTATGGCCATGGCGCTGCCGGTTAGGCGGCGCGCAGATTCTCAGCGGCGGACTTGCCGGTTCGACGGTCCGCGACCACGTCGAAGGAGACCTGCTGTCCTTCGTTGAGCGTGCTCAGGCCCGCGCGTTCGACCGCGCTGATGTGCACGAAGACGTCCTTGCCGCCGGCTTCCGGCTGAATGAAACCGAAGCCCTTTTTATTGTCAAACCACTTCACGGTTCCCTTGTTCATGGGAGCCTTTCCTGTAGGTACGTGTGGATATAGGCTGCGCGCTAACGCAGCCGGCTCATTCGAGATTTTGGGAGAATGTCGTCAGTCAGGCGCGCTATTCGCGGCGAGGCCAAGTCGTTCGGCCGAAACTCGATCGGCAGCACATAGGGCATCCTTGCTCGATCCGCAAGAGCCTCGAAGCAATTCAAATCTACCGGGATCGGATCGGCTTCGGTGATGAGGGGAGTTCTATACTTGAGATGGAATTCCCCTCATTTGAATTTCGGACCGTCCTAATTTGGCTTTGGAACCCTTGATTGCAGCTGGTAAGTTGTTTCCCATCACCGGCAGCGGCATTGCCCAGGCGCCGATGGCTGAGAGACCGCTCGCGCTCCCGCCTGAACATCAGGGAGCCGGTGTCATGTCTTTGTTATTCCAACCACCGCCCGCCGTGCGTTAAGTGCAGCACCACGACTGTCGTAGCGCCCGCATTCGAGGAGTGCCAACGGGTTTTCGCGGTTCGATGCCCAGCGTGCGGGCATTTCGGTACCTACTCGCTCAATTATAGTACCCTACGCGAGTGGTGAGACCGGTGACAGTCGGGCGAGACGATTGTGTCCTGCAATCACTGTCATAAGACTCACCGGGTCGACAATCGCGACATATTCTCTTTTCCCCAAGTTCTCTTTTCCCCAAGTTCTCTTTTCCCCAAGTCGGATGGGAATGATCATCTCGTCTTTGTTGGCTGAGTAAGGTCCGCTCAGGGTTGTGTGTGGACGGCGGCCCTGCACACGTCCGATCGAGAGGACGCACGAATCTAGATTTGGGAAGCGACAGTCCTGGTACTGGCCTCTTTTAATCCCCAGTGGCCCTCTTTCGAATCTGGCAGTGTCACGGCCTACCGATGCGGGGCAACAGCCACCGCATTATCTGTCGGTACGGATCGCCACTAGACGGCAGTCGCTCCATCGCCTTCTTAGCGAAGGGCTTGGCCTGCTCTTCGGTCTGTCGTTTGTCCTTCGGAAGCGACATCCATTCGCGGATGATTTTGCGACGCGTCTCGTGTTCCGGCTTCATGCTCAATCCTTTACCCTAAACGGTGGTCGACGGCAGCACAAAGGCCGCGTCCGCTGCTTTTAGTCTCGGCAAGGCGACGCAGATACGGCGGCCTCAGTTGGCGGCATACGATACTGCATAGTCAGGATGATTTCCCTCTAAGAAAACCCGACGCCGGCGATCAGGCTAGGTCCGATAGCTGAATCGGTCTGTATAAAATTGCTCACGTCGCAATCTTTTGCGATCCGAGCTTCGGTTGCCTTATTCAACCTGACCCCGCTATTGGACCACGACATCACCGAATCGGATCAGCGCGTAATTTCTCCAAGCCCGCCATTGTTCTTGCTGCCTGCCCGAAACAGTCGGGCTGCATGGGGAACGATTCAACTGCTTGGCGAATTGTACCTACCAACGTTTGGTGGCGTCATGCTAACGTCGAAGGAATATCTTCAGCGAGCCGAAGAATGTTCGCAGCTCGCAAACGCGTCCAGCGACGTTTACGTAAAGAAGGCCCTTACCGAACTGGCTTGTGAGTTCAAGGCGACGGCCAAGGACCTGGAACAGCGCAACGAACGCTGACGAGGAACAGATCATGGGCCGGACGGGAAATGCGACGGCATGAAGATAATTGCCGAGCTGATGTGAAATGGATGAATCGTTATGCTCTCCGCCCACATCACGAGCTTTCTGACGCTCATCGATACCCAGCTTGAGGAGATATCTCGCGGGGTACCAGCTCTCACCACTTCCACAACGTGCGATGTGGAATTGAAAACATTTTATCTCTCCTCGAATATAACGATGACGTTGTTGATAAAGCAGACCAACTCTCACGCCGAGCGTCCAACTACATCACACGCCACGGTCTGATCTCATCGAAGATCAGCGATACGGACCTCAGCGAGGATGCCGATCGCCTGCGCGCCACTTATGAGGCGCTTGCCGGTTTCCGGTTCGCGGTGGAGCACAGTCAGCCGAACTCCAGGGTTCGCACACTCGGACTGATTTGAAATCGCTTGGCACAAGCATTCCAGTCAGGAAAAGCAGGTGACTATCCGTACCGGGGTTTCGGTCCTGTGCGGAAGATGCAGCAGCGTCCTCGGCTGGACAGCCTTAGGGGTGAACACCGGCCAACAACAACATCGAGACAAAGATCAATGCGGCCGTCACTAAGGAAAAATAGGCGGTTTTGATCGCTACATCAGCAACGATATAGCCCTTGGTCATGACCGGTCTCCTACAATCATCGCGTGATCAATTTTGTAATTTGCATATGGAGTTACCGGGCGGAGTTTGCGACGGCTGGGACAAAAGATTTTTTTGAGCGACTTTGCGCGCACCTGGGGCCGACGGGCGCGCACACTCAAAATTAGTTTCGAGTGTTCAATTTTATACAGACTCCTAGTGTTAATGGGCGCACACTTCCTGCGATCGAGCCGCTGTCGCAAGGCGACCGGGCTTTCAGTTCAACTTACTTACCGGAACCCATCCGGGTGTCCGTTGCCCTCGCTCCGAAACATGTCGGGCGAAAGGAACCACCATGCAATTACCTCCAATCCTACAAGGAGAATCGATTACTCGTCTCTTACAGGGCGCCTGCATCGGATTTGCAGCGACAGCGATCATCGGCTTCACCTGGGGCGGGTGGACACTGGGAAAAACCGCCAAGGAAATGGCGGAGAAAAGTGCCGCTACCGCCGTCGTGCTCGCACTTGCTCCCATCTGCGCCGATAAATTCCGACACGAGGCCGACGCCGCAGCGAACCTGACTGAGCTAAAGAAGGTCAATTCGTGGCAGCAAGGTTCCTTCGTCGAAAAGGGTGGCTGGGCAACGCTGCCAGGCAGCGACCCGGCTAATTCGGCGGTGGCACAAGCATGTGCCAACCTGCTCACCCGTCCGAAGTAAGCTTCGATAGTACGGAGCAGGTAGCAATCGCTCCGCGTCAATGACGAGGCGCCGTTGCCGCCGCCCGGCTCTGCCGGCGCGTGGCAAGGTCGATGATGGATTCTGACCAGGCGCCGCGTGGATAGAGCCAACTCCAGGTAAGGTTGTCAGATGTGGTTCTATGTCCAGATGTTGTTCCCGTTGTTGACCGTCGCTTTGACTGCTGCGATCTGCCTTAGCGTGGTGTCATTCATCATGGGACACGCAAAACCTCAGCGGTAGTGCGCGCCACGCACGTTCCGCGCGCGGGTCGATCATTGCGGCGCCATGCGCGCCGCGCTCAAAGCGCTGCAAGATCTCGCGCGGGGCGGCTGTGTGCAGGGAAAATTCGATACGGGCATGCTCTGCTGACGTGTCGGATTCAAATTGAGTTGGAAGGCAACAATGGCAACCTGGATCAAGTGCACTGATACGAAGCATGAAGTCGTTTATATCAACCTCGATAACGCCGTGACTGTGACACGGGAACGATGTCGCCGACCGGATCTCCGAGCGGGGAACCGTGATCTCGTTCATGGGCGGGGAACAGATTTACATCGTCGTGAACGAGCAACCTGAGGAGATTATTAAACCGAAGTTGTAGCCGACAGAAAATCAAACTGAGGCGCTGCTGCGCCGCCTGCAAGGGAGTCGCCATGCTGCTTATCGTGTACTACCTCATTTTCATGATTGCCGGTGACCTCGCGGCTTATTTCATTGGGCTGACGGTCGAGTACGAATGGGGCTCACGCATGAGCCTGATCGTCTTCCTGGCCCTGTATTTCCTTTTTCTCTGGGTGTCCTGGCTACTCGCCGTGTGGGTGACCAAGCCAAGAATGTCCACCCGAAGTGCGTTTTAGTTGTGCTCCGCCTGCCTCAGAAAGGGCGTATCAAATGTTCACTGCAGAGCAATACCGAGCCAAAGCAGCCGAATTCAGGGCGTTCCTCGCCAACACACCGCGTTCGCCGAACGAAACGAGGGAATTCCGCCATCTTGAGCGAGTCTACACGAGGCTTGCCGAAAACGAAGAATGGATGGCAGTCCATATCGATAAGACGATTCAACGGAGAGAGAATTACGACAACCGTGCTGCCCTTGCCGACGAAGAAGAGCAAGTTTTGAAGTGTCTGGGCGCGGCCGTGCTTATGCGCTGGAATACCGTCCCCACGAAGCTCCAACGGGAGCTCTTCGACTGCGCCAGTACCATCGGTGATCTGCAGCAAACAACGTCGCTCAAGGGACAGATAGCTCGCTTCCTTCACAATCATAAGGATGACCAGCAGAAATCGGAGCAGGGGCCAGGCTAGTATTGAGAAGGGACCGCAGATCCTTTCGACGCAAGAAAGCATTCATTGATGGCGCCGGTTGCTTGTCCAAAATGCTCAGTTGTCGCTTATCAAACAGCCTCCGGAGGATGGCGGTTTGACCCACCCACCGGATGCGTCGATCTGGAAGGCACCGAATGGGGCGCGAAGGGAGAGTTTGAATGGTGCCCTACGCTTGCGGTAGCCATGCCGGATGAGGTCTTTTGGCCCGGACAATCTCATCGAGATCACGTGATGCGAGTCGCCGAGCGCGCGCAAGCTAGAGC
>Ga0306926_10010952_pt1 | contig 10043 bp, 8 predicted proteins | sample flu12Cox44000178_FD_203759 | JGI IMG/M metagenome (GOLD analysis project Ga0306926, IMG submission 203759) | Lab enrichment of tropical soil microbial communities from Luquillo Experimental Forest, Puerto Rico - flux8day.12C.oxic.44.000.178 (v2)... | ecosystem: Environmental > Terrestrial > Soil... | reverse complement strand
GGCGTGGTCGTCGTTGGCCAGGATGTCGTGGATGGCGACGCTCATTTGCATGCCGGCCTGCTGGAAGACCTGGCCCAGGAACGCCAGTACCTGGTCGCGGCCGCGGTAGACGCCCTCCATCCCGGCCGTGGACTCGTACCAGGTGATGTCGTCGGCCAGCAGCGCCGCGACGGCGGCCATGTCTGCCTTGCCGATCGCCTCGTAGGCGGACCGAATGACCGCGGCGTTCGGGTGCTCGCTCATCGATGCTCTCCTAACTCAAAGGTGTGCTGTGATGGTCCTCCTGGCCGCCGGGCCGAGCCGGGCTCGCCGATGACGGCGAGCCCGGCCGTGGCGATGGCCGGGGCTGAATGGCTATGTCTCGACGAGGAACACCACAGTGTCGGCGAGCACGCCGTCGTGTTCCATCGCGTCGGCGACCTGCTGGGTCGCCATGGCGGCCGTCAGGGCGTCCAGGTCGGAGACGTCCATGAGCACCGCCACCCGGTTGGGGTTCTGCGGGTCGACGAACAGGCGGTGACTGGTGATACCGAGGGGCTCGAGGAGCTCCTTGCGCTTTGGCGAGGCGAGCCAGTGCTTGGTGTCCTTCACGTTGTGGTGCACGATCACGGTGGGCATGTGTCCTCCTGAGGGTGTCGGTGGATCGCTCCGGTCAGCTCGTGGCGTACTTTCCAGGCAGCGGATTGGAGTTCCGCTGGCGCTATCGCGACGCGGTAGTGCACGGATGCGCCGAAGTTGAGCATCAACGGCTCTGTGAGGTGCGGGGCCTGGGCGGCGCTGTCCGCTAGGTGTTGAACGGCTCCAGCGGGAACGCAGCTTCGACAATGAACTTCATGGCTTCACCTCCTGGTTTCAGGTACCCGCCCCGGCTGATGCCGGGATCGGCGCACGATTGTGCCGATAAGGATGCTGGGGGTCACCCGCTTAGCCGGTCCACTCGTCGGCGACGGTCAGGTCGGTGAACTCCGGCGGGCCGTCGAAGATGTCGGCCATCATCGCCCGGGCGGCTTGCAGCGCTTCGTGGCGGCGCGGATCCTGCTCGCGCGCGCGTGCTTTGTCCTCGCTCTCGAACACCACCAGCGTGTACACCTGGCTGGGGTCTTTCTGGTCGTGCATCACCAGCGTCCGGACCAGTCCCGACCCCGGCTGCTCAGCGGCCCTGATCTGCTTATCCAGCTCCGCCGTGTCGCTGCCTGGCTTCAATCGCATCGTGATCAGCTGTGCCCACATATCGCACCCTTTCCTGACCGGAGTCAGATTCTGCTGGTGTCGTAGTCGAGCACCAGCTCGGGCGCGGGGAATCCGTCGTCCAAGGTGATGCCATGGACCTGGCGGACATGGTCGCGGAACCAGCGATCGAATGGCTCGGCCGAGCTCCCCAAGATCGTGAACGCGGCGGCGAGGTCGTCGGCCTCCAGGTAGACCACGGCCACGTCCCCGCCCGGCCAGGGCTGGATCCAGACCGCTTCCCTGATGATGCCCGCACGGCGCCGGGCGTCCTGGTAGGCCTCCCTGCGTGCGCCATCCCGGCACGAGGCCAGCGCGATCCGCTCCGCCTCGGCCTGGCCGGGCAGCAGCGGAACGGTGAACGCAACTGACTGCATGCGGTCGATTGTGCTGGCGGAGGGCGGCAAAGACATCACTCGATCGAGTGATGGACCACGGCGGCGAGCGCGACCCGGTTCGAAACGCCCAGCTTGGCGAACACGTGTCTCAGGTGGGTGTTGACGGTGTGCGGCGAGATGTACAGCTGCCTGGCCACGGCGCCGTTCGTCAGTCCCTCGGCCACCAGCAGCGACACGGCCCGCTCGGTCGCGGTCAGGCTCTGCCAGCCGCCGGCCGGCCGGCGCCTGGGCCCGCGCGGGGCAGGACGCACACCCAGGGCCCGCAACCGGGCCCGGACCCGGCCTGCCCAGGCACCGGCGCCTGCCTGCTCGTATCGTTCCAGTGCCTCAGCCAGCAGCGCCACTGCCTCGTTCCGCCGCCCGCCCCGGGCCAGCAGAGCCGCCGCGTCCTCGCAGGCGCCGGCGTGCTCGACCAGCAGCGGCGCCCGCCGGGCGAACGCGACCGCCTCGATCAGAGGCTCGGCCTCGCCGCCGGCCAGTCCCTGGCAGCGAAGCGCCAGGGCGCGCACCGTGGGCACCTGCGGCGCCAGGGCAGCGCCGGCCGCGACGGCGCTGGCCACCTCGGCAGCGATGCCGCGATGACCCAGCGCCAGGGCCAGGCGGACCAGATCGGGGGCCAGGGCGCGGTGGTAGAAGCGGCACTCCCGTGCGGCGTCGAACCGCCAGCAGCGCAGCAGCAGGTCATAGGCGCCCTGCCGGTCGCCCTGGGCCGCCTTCAGCCCCGCCACGGCGAACGCGAGGATTCCCGCGTTGTAACTGAGCTGGTCGCCTTCCAGCGAGCCTTCGAGCCCGGCGGCCAGCTCGCTCGCGGCCCGGTGATCTCCGGTGGCTGTCGCGATGATGGCCCGGTAGGCCAGCGATTGTGCCACCAGATTTTGGTTGCCCTTCTCCTGCGCGGCCTTGCCGCCGGCCATCAGGCCGGGAACCGCGTCCTGCCACTCCCCGATGGCAAACGACGCCTGAGCGTCGGCCATCAGCGTCTCCGACAGCCACCACCCTGAGCCGAACTCGTCGTCCAGAGCCTCCCGGAACGCAGCCCGCGCCTCGCCCACCAGGTCGCAGTCGACCAGCGCCAGGCCGAGGAAGAACTTCGGCTGCAGCGGCAGCGATCTGGTGTCGGGCGAGCCGGCCGCCAGGGCGGCGGCCCGGCGGGCGCAGTCCAGCGCCTCGCCGTAGCGGCCTTGCCGTCCCGCCGCCACCAGCAACGCCGTCAGGGCCCACACCGTCATCGCCGCGTCGCCCGCCTGCTCGGCGATGCCCAGCGCCCGGCTGGCGGCCGCTTCACCCGCACGGGGGTCGCCCGTATACACCAACGCCCAGCTTTGCTGGGCCAGCATCAGCACCTGATCGGAGGGCCGAAGCCGGGGCGGGCCGGCCAGGCTGGCCTGCGTAACGGTGATGAGCTCGGCGGCGCGGTTCTGCAGCGCCAGCGCGCCGACAAGCGCAACGCGCAACGGGGTGTCCACCTCGGCGGCGTGCTGCCGGGCGAGCACCGCTTCGGCACGGGCTGACGCCTCGGCCACCTTCCCCGCGCGCAGCAGCGCCTGGACCACCTCCGCCGACACCAGATCCGCGTCGCGGTGACCGCCCGGCAGCAGCGCCTCGGCACGGCGGATGAGCTCGACGGTGACCAACGGCGCCCGTGCCTGCGCCTGGCGGGCGGCGTCCCGCAACCACGCGACCGCCTGCTCATCCCCCCGCTCCGCCCCCAGCATCAGATGGTCCGCCACGTCCAGCCGGTCCGCGCCCGCGGCCATCAGCGCGACCGCGGCCTCGCGGTGCAGCAGGCGGCGGGCCGGCGGCGGCATGTGCTGGTAGATCGCGTCGTGCACGAGCTGGTGCCGGAACACCACCCGGCCGCCGGCCTCGTCCAGAAGCTGGGCGTCGAACGCGTCGGCGAGCTGCCCGACAACCTCGGCCGGCGGCCGGCGGGCGACAGCGGCGACATCGCGAAGCGAGACAGCATCGCCGAGCACCGCCGCGACCTGCAGCAGCTCCAGCGTCGCCGCCGGCAGGTGCCGCAGCCGCCGGACCACCAGGTCACTGAGCGAGGCCGGCAGCTCCGCGGTCGTCGCCTCCACACTGTCCCCGGCGCGGACCAGCATGCCCTCATCGGCCAGCGAGCGCAGCATGGCCACCGCCCACAACGGGTTCCCCCCGGCCTTGGCCAGCATGGCGGTCAGGGCCGGACCAGGACGGGCCCCCAGCACGCGGCCGGCCAGCACGGCCACCTCGCCGAACGTCAGCGGCTGCAGGTGCACGGTGCGCGCGCCCCCGGCCACCAGGTCATCAAGCAGCCGGACCACCTCGGCCGGCAGCGGCGACGGCCGGGCCGTCACCACGACAAGCAACGCCGCAAGCGGCAGCTGCCGTGCCACCGACAAGATCGCCAGCAGGCTGGCGCTGTCCGCCCAGTGGAGATCCTCGGCCACCAGCAGCACCGGGCGCCCGGCGCACGCCGTCTCCACCAGGTCCACGACCTCCTCCACGACCCGGTACTGGATGCCGCCAGCGGCCCGCGCCGGAGCCCCGGCGCCTTGGCCGGCCAGCAGCGCGCCGACCGCAGCCCGGCGCGGGTCCGGTGACCGCCGGCTCAGATCCAGCGCCGCGGCGACCACGCCGAACGGACGGGTGCGCTCAAAGGGATGAGCCTGCCCGCAGAACACCGCCACGTCACGCGAACGCGCATCATCGACGATGGCCTGCACCAGGCGGGTCTTGCCGATGCCGGCTTCCCCCTCGATCACCAGCACCGACGCCCGCCCCTCGCCGAGCTGGCGGACCGCAGCCGCAGCCATGGCGAGCTCGGCCTCCCGCCCCACCAGCCCCTCCGCCGAGGACACCCTCACAGCCTCCCCCACGCCCCAAGCTTCCCCCACGCCAGCGCCAGAATCCAGCCGAAGGCCAGTCACTAAGGGCCAGACTGACTTCCTGGTGAAGGAGACTCCAGGTAGCAGACATGACAGCGGACCAGGTTAGCGGGCCGACGGGGCTGAAGCTCACGGCGAGGGCGGCCTACTCAGCAAGCTGACCAAGATGGTCATCGAAGGCACCCTGGAAGGCGAGATGGATGACCATCTCGGCTATGCGAAACACCTGCCGCCGACGCTATCGAGGAAGACGGGGCAGCAGGCAGTGCGGGCAATCGCGCTGACCCGCGCACGGCCCCGGCCCGGAACTGTGGCCGGGGCGCTCTGTGCTGTGCGCGGCCTATGGCCTGGTCAATGCCCCGGCTGGATGGCTAGGCCGGCTGACTGATCCTGGTAGCTCTGAACGGAGCCGCCACTAGCTCGACAACAGGTGCATAGACGCCAGTTGCGATGGCCTTCGCCACCGCTGCGGCCTGAGCCTCTGCGGATTCCCAATCGGCAATCTCAATGAGGCCCTCGGCGCTGTCAAACGCCTCGTACACGGTGCTGCCCAGGAAGCCGGGCGCCTCCGGCCCATGGGTAGCCGCAATGCTCCCAAGCAGACTCCTGAGTTCAGCACGCTTACCTGGTTTGGCCTGAAACTCGACGATAACCTTGATGGCCATCCGATCCTCCTCCAGATCCCAGTGCTGACGCCCGGCAGGACGGCAGATGGGGACTATGCCGGAGGGCTGGCGGGCACGGCGCCGAGCTGCTGCATGAGCGACAGTGTGTCCGCGACGCCCCAGTGCTCGCAGAGCAGGCCTGCGCCGTCGAACCTGTCGATGTCGATGAGCTGCATGTCCACCCGCGTGCCGGTCGACGGCACCCCCATGAACTCGCCCTTGTGCGTTCCGGTGACCTTCACCCGCGCCACGGCCTTGTCCCCGCTCGCGATCAGGTCCTCGACGTTCAGGCGCATATCGGGAAACGCGGTCAGCAGGGTCCGGAAGAACTCGAGCATCCCCTCCTTCGTGGGAGGAATACCTGGCACGCCGCCGAGCCGCTCGGCGAAGTCGTCCGCTACCAGCTCGCCGAACCCGGCGATGTCTCCCGCGCTGATCCGCTCGTAGATGCTACGCATCGTCGCAGCGTGGTCCATGGTCACCCCTCACTCTGTGGTTGCAGCAGGTGCTGCTGCATGCAATCGATGGTGCTGGCGGCTGGGCGCGAAGACATCACCTGATCGAGTGATGTGCCGCGCCGGCGAGCGCGACCCGGTTCGGTACGCCCAGCTTGGCGGACACGTGCTGTAGGTGGGTGTTCACGGTGTGCGGCGGACCAAACTACTGATCAGAACCAGATGTTCTGGACCTCGCGAGAGACAAATGTCTACTCGATTGATAGACATCCCTATTCGGCGGAGACGCGCCTCAATGGGGTCAGCCGCGGGACTGGCGTCATCGCGGCATGGGCAAAGGGCTGGTGTCCGAGAGGGACTTGAACCCCCACGTCTGTGACCTGCGGCTTTGCATACCCAGACCATACCGGGAAGCACATAACCGCAGGTCAGAGACTTGTATGCGTGTCCGAGGACCGACTGCACCAAAAAGCCCATGCATGCTGGCCGCAGAGTTCGTGCTTGACGGTGGCGTCGCATGATGGAGGCGGACCGTGTTATCCGGTGAACCACCGCTGGGGCCGTGATCGGGGTCGCGGCGGTGGCGTCCTATGCCCAGCGTGCCCGGATCTGAGTGATGTGTGCGCGTGTGAGCCAGCCGAGTGCCCACAGCCAATCCTGACACCGCTGCGGGATCTGCTACGGGAGCGGTGTACCGGCTACGCTGGAGACCTGCTGGGAGTCGTTCGCGACAACAGCCGGGGGTGCACGATCGTCATGCCGGCGCATCGGCGGCAGCCGTCCGGTGGCCTTGTGGCGGTCACCGGAGTGGGGCTGCTGGCCGGGTTGCTGGTGGCGGGGTGCACGGGCCCGTCGCCAGCGCGGCAACAGCCGGGTGCTCATCATCCGCGTGCGGGGGCCGCAACGCACATTGCGGTGCCGGCCGTGCCGGGCGGCGTGTATGTCCGCGCCGAGAACGCGCGTCCGGGCTATCCGGGCTGGCGGATCACCTCGCCTGGGCAGCCGCACGAGATCGAGGGCTACACCGACCATGCCAGCGCGCTACCCGGTACCGCGGTGCGGCTGTTCGTATCAACCACGGCGACCTGGTTCCGGGTACGCGCGCTGCGTTTCGGATGGTACGGTGGCGCGCTGGCGCGTCTGGTCTGGACGTCGCCGCGGATCCCCGGAACACGGCAGCCAGCCGCGGTGGTGGAGGCGCACGGCATGGTGGTCGCGCCGTGGCGGCCGAGCCTGGCCCTGCCGACGGCTGGCTGGCTGCCGGGTTCCTACCTGCTGCGGCTGGACGCGTCCTCGGGCGCTCAGCGGTACGTGCCGCTGGTGATCCGCTCCCCGTCGGTGGCCGGCCAGGTGGTGCTGGTTCAGCCGACGACGACGTACCAGGCGTACAACCTGTGGGGCGGGTACGACCTGTACCAGGGACCGCGTCGCCACGAGGCATTGCGAGCGCGCGTGGTCAGCTTCGACCGGCCGTACGACCGGGAGAACGGTGCGGGGGATTTCTTCGCCGAGGAGCAGCCGCTGCTGTCGTATGCCGAACGGCTCGGCCTGCCGCTCGCGTACATCTCGGGCGTCGATCTGGACCTTGACCCGCATGTGCTCGACGGCGCCCGGGCCGTTGTCAGCGAATCCCACGACGAGTACTGGTCTCCGAGGATGCGCGCGATCGCCACCCGCGCCCGTGACCGGGGCGTGAACCTGGCCTTCTTCGGCGCCAACGAGATCTACCGCAGGATCCGTTTCGGTTCCTCGCCGCTGGGCCCGGACCGGACCGAGATCAACTACAGGAACCCGCGGGAGGATCCCCTGTACGGCGTGAACAACGCCCTGGTGACCGCCAACTGGCCGGCGCCTCCCGACGCTGATCCGCCAAGCTCGCTGACCGGGCAGGTGTACGCGTGCGCCTCGGTTCCCGCGCCGCTGGTCGTGACCGAGCCGCAGGGCTGGATATGGGCCGGTACCGGAGCCCGCCCCGGCATGAAACTGCCCGGCCTGATAGGCCACGAGTTCGACACGGTCGACCTGTCCCAGCCGACGCCGCGGCCGATCCAGATCCTCGCGAGCTCCCCGCAGAACTGCGCAGGCAGCGGCCGGGCGGTGTCGGCCGACGTCACCTACTATGTCGCGGCCAGCGGGGCCGGTGTGCTTGACGCTGGGACGGAGAGCTGGAGCTGCGGCCTGCCCACCGTCGCGATGGTCACGGACCGCTGCCTGACCACCTCCCCGCCCGCCGGGGAAGTAAAGGTCATCGAACGCGCGACCCGCAACATCATCGAGACGTTCGCCCGCGGCCCGGCCGGCCGCGTTCACCCGGCCAGGGACTTCCTGACCGGTCAGGTCTCGTACTGGCGCCGGGCCGGCGCGTGACCGGCGCCCGCCGCCCGCCACGAGGGCCCGCCTGCGCCATCTGCGGACACGGCTGGCAGGGGCCGTCCGTCGCGCACTGCTCGCCTCCGCGGGACAGGAGTTGGAAGCGTCCCCGGTCGGCCTGCCACCGAAGTAGCCGCAGTACGGCGCGTCGTCGAGGGCAAGCCCGGCGGCGAGTGTCACCGCCTGTCCCCCAGCCGCGAGGTCTTCGGGGTTCCGGCCCTGGGCGAGCGCAGCGTTCATGTCCGGCATGGCAGGAAGCCCGGGTGCGGGCAACCCGGCCGCGATGTAGTCAAGGAGCAGCAACGGCCAGCATCCCGTTTGCGGGAAAACGCCACGCAGGCTGCGGGCAGTGTCGTCGGCATCACCGGCACCGAGCCTCAAAGCACCGAATTGGCCCGGCATAAACCGAACGTGTCACCTTGCATGACGCTGGCTCAGAATGGGCCGTTCGTCTCTGGGGACTTGCTGCGCCGGTGGATAGCGTGCCAGGACAGGACGATGGAGGTGCGGCATGACGGGTACCGAGAGCACGACACAAGAGGCAACCGCCGAGGACCTGTCGCGGCGCCATGGTGAGACAGTGCTGATCACTGGCGCCTCGTCCGGGATCGGGCGGGAACTGGCCAGGCTATTCGCCGGCGACGGCGCGGACCTGGTGCTCATCGCCCGCGGCGAGAACAGCCTGCGCGAACTGGCCGGCGAGCTCGAGGCGCAATACGGAGCCCAGGCGCAGGTCCTGCCCGCTGACCTGAGCCGGCCCGCCAGTCCTGGCGAGATCGCAGAAGCCCTGGCGCAGCGGCACATCCAGGTGGATGTCCTGGTGAACAACGCCGGCTTCGGCGCCCACGGCCCCATCGCCGAGATCGGCGCCGAACGGCAGCTGGAAATGATCGAAGTCAACGTGACGGCCTTGACGCAGCTGACCGCCCTGCTCCTGCCCGGGATGCTCCAGCGGCGCCGCGGGGCGATCTTGAACGTCGCCTCGACGGCCGCTTTCCAGCCTGGTCCGTACGAGGCCGTCTACTGCGCGACGAAGGCGTACGTACTATCGTTCACCGAGGCCCTGGCCGAGGAGGTCCGCGGCTCGGGAGTACGGGTTTGCTGCCTGGCCCCGGGCGCGACCAGCACAGAGTTCGCGGCGCGGGCGGGCACGCTGAACACGCGGCTGTTCCGGCACGGCGTGATGGATGCCGGGCGCGTTGCCCGGGCGGGGCATGACGGCATGCGGCGGGGCAGGACCCTGGTCATTCCCGGCCTGCGTAACCGTGCCCTGGCGTTTTCAGTGCGCCTGGCCCCTCGGGTCCTTGCCGCCCGCGTCGCCGGCCGCCTGCTGAAATAGGCACCGGGCCGACAGGCGGCACGAGACGCCGCGGTGCCCATAGCAAGAGCACCGCCTGCGGACGCCATTTAGGCAGCGAAGGCCCGCTGCCGCTTACCCGTCAAGCCCGCCAGTTCTCCGATGGCGGTGCCGCTGTGGTTGCGGCACCGCCGACCGCTGTGGCCGCGGCCAATCTCACCAGCGGACTCCGTGCCGTAGGCGCGTGCGGACCGCGTAGGCGGGACCTTTGGCCCTAAAGGTCAGATACCCCCCTGGGTATCTTGGAGATACTTTGGCAGAGCGCCGAGAGAGACGATTGAGAGGTGCCGTCATGGGCCGCAACAGGGTGCTGGTGCTCGGGGGAAACTTCGGCGGGCTGACCGCGGCACTGGCCGTCAAGCATGAGCTGCACGGCGACGTGGACGTGCGGGTGGTCTCCGCCTCCGACCGATTCCTGTTCAATCCGTCGCTGATCTGGCTCCCGTTCGGCAAGCGGCGTGCCGCGGACATTACGTTCCCGCTGGCACCCACGTTCGAGTCCCACGGGATCGACTTCGTGCACGCCGAGGCCACCGCGCTGGACCTGGCGGGCCGGAAGGTGACGACGACCGGCGGCAGCTACGACTACGACTACCTGGTGATAGCGACCGGGTACCGCAACAACTTCGCGCCGGTGCCGGGCCTGGGGCCGGGCGGCAACGCCCACACGATCACCACCCTGGACGACGCGATCCGGGCCG
>Ga0306926_10010950_pt1 | contig 10045 bp, 11 predicted proteins | sample flu12Cox44000178_FD_203759 | JGI IMG/M metagenome (GOLD analysis project Ga0306926, IMG submission 203759) | Lab enrichment of tropical soil microbial communities from Luquillo Experimental Forest, Puerto Rico - flux8day.12C.oxic.44.000.178 (v2)... | ecosystem: Environmental > Terrestrial >... | reverse complement strand
TACCACGATTCCCGCGTGCGGTCGGTGTTTGCTATGGCGCCCGCACTAGGTCCCGCGTTTCGGCCCGTAAGCTTAGCAAAGATTATCGTCCGCGCGGATGAAAAGCTCAACGCCTTTGTTGAACTTGAATGTCAGGTATTAACTGTGACGTTTCATCCAAATCAATTCAATGACGGTAATTGAAATCAGGCGCATCGCTGGGGCTGGATGGCTTTTTAGTTCGATGACGCGGTGGTGCAATAACCGGAATGTCTTGCATTTGTGTGTCGCGCACTTCCAGCGGGTAATTGATTCCGCCAATTCGCAGAACGTATTGGCCGGGATGAACTTTATTAAAGTGATACTTCCCATCGGGAGCCGTCACTGTCTGGTGAACTAGGCGGAACGTCTTATTCGGCTTCACCTCGAAAAGCGCAACCCCGACTCCGACAAGAGGGCCCGCAAGACCGACGACACCTCCTGTCAGGTCAGTAGCACGCAGTATCGGGGCGGACAATACGAGTGACGCGAAAAACACGGTCAAGACGAAAGCGAAAAAACGCAGGCTCATGTTGAAGGCTTTTTACCGGCCAGGTCCGACAAACGCCAATGTATCTTGCTCATTCGTAACGTTTTTAGTGAATTCCGTGCGAATTCGGCTAGTCAGGTATCGCCTAATTTTCGTGTAAAGCTGCGCCTGACACGCCGCTAATCCGCCGGATTGCTCTGACGATTCAGGCCCGTGCCTTTACGACGCTGCGAATTGTGCGGATTCTCGCCGATTGCGATAACCGGACGAATTTCACCCCCTGCGCCATCTAAATTTTCACTTTCGATTATCGATTTTCGGGAACACGAAGTGCACTACGACAAGCGCGCATAACATTCCCAGAACCGCTGCGCAAACAACGTCGGAGAGATAATGCGCGCCGATACACATCCTTGAGAATCCGATCAGAATGGGGATCGGGAGACAGGCGAGGCCGATGCGCCGGCGCGCGATAAGTAGAACTCCAAAGAACGCGGTCGAGGCGCCCACATGTCCAGATGGGAAGGAATGATATTTCGAGCTGAAATGCGGTCCGCCCCAGCGTGCGTCAGTGTGCACTGACGGACGCGGCCGGGGAATAGTCCGTTTGATCACGTGTCCCGTCACACCTGCGAGCGACATGGCAATCAGCATGGCCAAGAAGATGCGAGTCCATTCTTTATTCCCCCGGCGCCAGGCGATTCCCAAAAGAACCAATCCAACGAGCGCATGCAACGGCCAATCGCCTAACAAACTAACGTAGCGCATGAAATTGCGCATGGCAGCGTTTTGATGCTGCACCATGAAGTCGCGCACGCTGTCGTCGAAATGAAATGACACTGCGATCGCAGTCGCCGCGATGGCGAGCCCAATGAGCCAATACAAAGCAGCGCCGCGCTTCACAAATAAGTTCCCGTTAACGGACAGTTTGTCATGTCGAGCGCAGTCGAGACATCCCGTGATGTGATCCTGTAGTTTAGCTACGGGATTCCTCGACTTCGCTCGGAATGACCATTATGAGATGCTGCGACCACATTGAAATCGGCACCGGCAAAATACGCGATACTATTTTTCGCCTGCGTACTTTTTCACATCCTTGGGACGTGGACCCTGCCGCTGATCGATCGGGATGAGCCGCGCTTTGCCGAAGCTTCGCGTGAAATGATCGAACGCGGGAATTACATCGTTCCCTACTTCAATAATCAACTTCGACTCGATAAGCCACCTCTCGCCTACTGGGCGCAGGTAGCGAGCTATCATGTTTTTGGCGAAAACGACTTCGCTGCTCGCTTTCCTTCGGCCATTGCAGCGGCGCTCACCGCCGTACTAATCTTGATCTGGGGTCGCCGAATGGGAGGAGAAAAACTCGGTTGGTTGGCTGCAATCATCTTTACGCTCTCGCTGCAGACATTCGTCCACGCGAAAGCCGCCGTCGCTGATATGTGGCTCGTGTTGTTCGTGACACTAGCGCATTGGGCGGGATACCAATTGCTTCAAAGTTCAACGCTCAACGCCGAAAGCCCAACGCCCAATTCAGAGCGAACAAACCAAACATCAAACATCAAACATCAGACATCTCTGTGGTGGGGGACTTTCTACCTTTCGCTCGCGCTCGGTTTTCTTGCCAAAGGGCCGATTGCTTGGACACCGCTGCTGACCGTCGGTGTTGTAATTATCTACACGCGAAATTGGGAGGTGACCCGGCGCTTTAAGTTTGTCGGGGGAATCTTACTCATGCTTGCGGTGATCGCGCTCTGGGGAATCCCGGCGCTGATTCTAACACGCGGCGAATTTTTCACAGTTGGAATCGGACAACACGTCGTTAATCGTTCGTTTACAACACTGGAAGGCCACGGCGCGAGTTCTCTCGGCATGTACGTGCTTCTATTGCCGTTTTATTTTGTCACTGTTTTCATCAGTTTCTTTCCGTGGTCGATCAAGTTGCCTTGGCTAGTGCAACGATTATGGCAGAACGGGAAGACCGGGGTCGACGCCCCCGGCTACAGCAGGAACCCGATCGACGTTTATCTGATCTCGGGGATCGCGATCATCTTCGTCATCTTTACTTTGGTCAGCACGAAGTTACCGCACTACACGCTGCCGGCCTTTCCGTTGCTTGCGCTTTTGCTTGCACGGCATTGGCATCAGCAAGCGGCAGATGAAGGCCGCCGTTCCCCGTTCGTGAGGATCGCGGGCGCAACTGGATGTGTCTGGATCGCAGTTGCCCTTGTGGTTCCGTCGATGGTGGCGCGGTTTTTCCCCGCGTATGAGCTCTTTCAAGTATCTCGCGCGTCTTTGCAGCCGAACATGCAATTTGCTGCGGTCGAGTTCCAGGAGCCAAGTTTGGTCTGGTATTTTCGCTCCCGCATCCAAGGTTTTCTCACACTGCTGAACAAGCGTCGCGCTGCTGAGTTCATGAGCGCAACTGGTCCACGTTTTATCGTTCTGCCGACGCCCGTCGCGGGCAAAATTTTCGCAAGTCCACCGACAAGCTGGCGTTTCTTTACAGTCAGTGGTGTCAACATCGCCAAAGGCAAACGTGTTGATCTCACGCTGGTGCTGAAACCAGAGTAATTCGTTAAAGTGTTAAAGCGTTGGAGCCTTACAATCTTGAATTGCAAAACAAGCAGACCGCTTTAACGCTTCAACGGTTCAACGCTTCAACGTTATGAGGGACGCATGATCACCTTTCTCGATGGCAAATTGGTAAGCGCCTTGCCCACGCAGGCAACAATCGATGTAGGCGGCGTCGGCTACGAAGTGTTCATTCCGCTGTCGAGCTACGACAAGCTGCCCGCTGTGGGGCAACCGATCCGCATTCTCACGCATTTGGCCGTGCGCGAGGATGCGCATGTGCTCTATGGATTCATGACGCCAGCCGAGCGTGATCTTTTTCGATTGCTGGTGAACAACGTCTCCGGCATCGGGCCGAAGCTGGCGCTCGCAGTCTTGAGCGGGATGAGCGTGACCAGTTTCAAAGCGGCGGTGGTGAATTCTGATGTCACAGCGATTTCGAAAATCAGCGGCCTCGGGAAAAAGACAGCGGAGCGAATTGTTCTCGAATTAAAGGATAAGGTTGGCGTGGCTGCAGCATGGGAAGCAGCCAGCGCCGCGCACGCGCCGACGCCCGAACAGGAGCAAGAAAACGAAGCAGTGCTCGCGTTGATCGCGCTCGGCTACAAGCAAGTCGATGCACATAAGGCAGTGCACGATTTGCAGCAGAAAGCCGAAGCAAAATCAGCAGAAGAACTGGTGAAGCTGGCGCTGAAGAAAATGGCTGCTGGAAGATGAGCAGCAAACGCCGAACGCTCAACGCCCAACGCTCAATGTTGAATTCAGATTTGTGCATTCGACGTTGGACGTTCGGTGTTGGGCGTTGGACGTTGTTATAATCATGCAAGTGCAGGTGCAAGACGAGAGGCTCGCTGCCATTCGCGCAGCGTTTCCAAAAGAGGGTCTCTTCGCTGAAAAAGAGTGGCTGCTTTCGCCGGACGCATTTCCGATCGACAGGAAATTTCTCGCCGACCTCGAGCAGCTCGGGCATCGCCTCTTTGTCTTTCAGCGGGCTTGCAATCAGCTGTATCAGCTCAGCGTTAGAGGCAAGCAGCCCGAATGGGTAGCGCGGTATCTCGACGCCGGTAAACCGAAAGAGCTGATTGAATTTTCGCGGCGGAAGGAAATCCGCGATGATTTACCGCGAGTAATCCGGCCAGACCTCATCCTGACTGAGAAAGGCTACATCGTTGCTGAGATTGATTCGGTCCCCGGCGGGATTGGTCTAACGGGTTGGCTAAACCAGACGTATTCCTCATTCGACAACGACGTCATTGGCGGCGCGAGCGGAATGTTGGATGGATTTCGCGCAGTTGTGCCAAACGGGGCTGATATCGTCCTTTCGGAGGAATCGGCAACCTATCGGCCGGAGATGGAGTGGCTCGCCACACAATTGAATCAACGAATTCCTGTAGCCGGAGTCGGGGACTCCAGTTCTTTTCGCAACGATATTCCGGCCGGGATCAGCGATCCTAGCTACAGGTGGCGCGTCGTTCCCGCAGAAAATTACGAACCGCACGACGGACGCGCTCTGTACCGGTTCTTCGAATTGTTTGATCTGCCAAATATTCCGGGAATCGAAAACGTGCTCCGGGCAAACGCGAAAGGGAAAATTACGATTATGCCGCCGATCAAGCCGTATCTCGAAGAGAAAATGTGGTTTGCGCTATTCTGGCTTCACCCGCTGCGCGAATTTTGGCGACGCGAATTGGGCGAGAAATATTTCATCAAACTACAGGAAGTGATTCCCTATTCCTGGTTGCTCGATCCAACTCCCCTGCCCCAGCACGTAGTTATTCCACGTCTGGAAATTCACGACTGGCGCGAGGCTGCGAAGTTCAGCCAGAAAGATCGCGATCTTCTTTTGAAAGTGAGCGGTTTCTCCCCGCTTGGCTGGGGCAGCCGGGGCATCGCGCTCGGGAGCGACCTGCCCCACGCCGATTGGGAGAAGCGAATCGAACACGCCTTGGCAACATTCGAATCGTCACCAACTATCCTGCAGCGTTTTCACAAAGGCCGTTTGTTTGAGCACAGCTATTGGGACCCAGATTCAGGCGAACTCAACGTAATGAAAGGCCGGGTGCGCTTGTGCCCGTATTATTTCGTCGAAACTGATCGTGTGAAGTTACGCGGTGCGCTGGCCACTATCGCTCCAGCAGATAAGAAGTTTTTACATGGGATGAGCGAAGCCATCCTGGTTCCATCGAAAACTCAATGAAACTTGAAGATCGCTGCGATCGGCAGCCTCCTTAATGCAACGGCGCGTGCTGCGGAACTGTGAAAACGCCAGTTCCATTCTCTACCATTCCATCCTGCGAAAAAAATATCATCCGCGCGTTGATTCTTAAGCCGCGTGCGTTTTAGGCGTGCAACCGCGTGCGCGTTGGGCCAGAAAGAGCGCTATGACAAAAAACATTGGAATGCTGCTGCTCGCCATCTATCTGATTCTCGTTGGGATCACTACGCTTTTTCATATTGCCATCGGTGCCATCGTGATGGGAGTTCTGGCGCTGGTGACAGGTATTTTGATTTTAGTCGGCAAGTAGTTAACGGCTCGAACCTGCGAAGGAGAAGATGACAGCACGCAGCGGTTCCTGCAGGTTCGAACCGTCGACTTATAATGCTCCGACAGCCGCCGAAATCAGCAATACGACGATGCTGAGCGAAATGAAAATCTGGATCATTGCCAGAACCTTTGCCCAGCGTGCGAGCAGCGGCGCATCGGTCGGGCCAAATGTGGAACTCTGCGTAAACGCGACGAACAGATAATCAACAAAGCTCGGGTGCCAGCGGGCACACGCAAATTCGGGTCGCTCGTCGTGTGGAATCTGCATCTGTGGAAAAAGGAAACTCTTGCTACCGAATTTCCGTTGTTTCTGGCGAAGAGTTGGACCGCCGCCGTCCAGACGCCAGTACCAGAGCGCGAACACGATCACATTGGTCAGCCAAAGCAGTCCGCCAGACCGGAGCAACTGCAACGGAGGTTCGCGGTGTGTCGGCAATAGGCGCACGAGCAAAATTACGGAGACAATCAACGCTAGGGTTGTGATTCCGTTAATAACGAACCCAAGAAGGCGGTTGAGTGATTGTTTTCCCACGCGATGGCTCACTACAGTCGGGACGAGCAAGACGACGATCACAGTCGGCAACAACCAAATCGGGCCGACAACGACGTTGCGTGGCAGGGCCAGGTAAATAGCGCCGATAGCGAGAACCGCGGCTATTGTCTGTCCGCGTGGCTCTGGCTTGTCAATGTACTCCGGCATTTGTGTTTCTCCGCATAAGCGAAATTCTCGATCTGATCAATACTTGTGCCGATCGTTGGAACCGATTGAAATACGTGATGCTTGCTTTGTCTGCGCCGGTCAGCAAATGTGATCTTCTTCGCCTTCGTTCGAAATAAGGCTCGCGAGATAACAACATGACAAAGCGGATCTGTTACATCCACGTGGGACCACACAAGACGGGTACCACTTCGATCCAGTGGTTTTTGCGGGAGAACGACGCTGAGTTGCTGGCGCATGGCTATTTCGTGCCGGAGAGCGAGAGCAAACGCGGCGCCCACCACGCGCTTGCTGAGGGATTGGCCGGGCTCGATGTCGGAGAACATCGTGAGCCGGTGGTGGCCAGGTCCATCGCGGCAATTGCTGAGACGCCTGCGCGAGCCATCATCATTTCTTCTGAAGCTTTGGAGGGACTCTTTAGAAACCGACAGAATACCAAAACTTTTTTTGACCGAATCCAGGAGCTCAACCTCCGACCAAAACTGATTCTCTTCCCGCGCAACCAGCCGCAATGGATCAATTCGAGCTACGCGAGTACGGTCACAATCTTTCGTCGATCCGACTCGTTCGAACCGGGTGCATTCGGGTTCGCTCAATCTCCAGACGCCAGGTTCTCACGTTGGATCCAGTTGGCAGAGAGTCACGGCGCCGAACTGATTGCTCGGCCATTCAATAAGGAAACTCTCCGTCGCGGCGTGATACCCGAATTTCTCCATGGCATCGGTATCACCTCCTTACAGTTTCGAGATCGTGCTGTCCGACGCAATGAAGCGGTCGGGCCGTTCACAGTCAGTGTAGCCCGTGAAGTATTGCGCTCGATTGGAAAGGAAATGACCTGGCTTCAGGCGAAGAAATGTAAGGTCGAGCTGGTCGAATATCTTCGTCAAAACAATTGTACCGACGCCGGTTACTGCGGGCTCAGTACCGCATTGGCGCGGCACATGGAAGAAGAATTGCGCTCCGATAATGACATGTTTGCACAAGGAGTCTGGGGTAAAACCTGGGCCGACATTTTCGCTGCTGATATTAGCGAACAGTTCGTGCCTAACGACTTCGAGATGCGCCGGCCAGACTGGTTCACCGCGCGACGGCTTCGGCGGGCGATCGGGAAAATGACGGATTTCGCGCACCAGACGCTCCTGGATCCTGCGCTGGCGGTGGAAGCGCCTTGGAACGATGTAGCGCATCGGGCTGGATTGGTTTCAAGGGAGGAGACCGAGAACTGACTCCCAGGTGCGGAGTTTGAAAGCGTAGACGGCATAACTTAGAGGCGTATGCGGCGGATCCTCATCCTGCTTGTGATCGTTGCAGTCGGTGCCGCTGGTTTGACAGCGCTGTGGATTTTTCGCGGACGCGAAATCTCATCGTTCATCGATCGTTATTGGACCGTGGAAATCCAGTCCAAGCCAATTCAATCGATCGCATATGAAGGCAGTGGGACAGGTGGGATTCTCATCTGCGATGGCGTCAGTCTTAGTCTGAATGACGTCAGGCCAGGTTTATCGCTAAGTGTCGGCTCAACTAAGGACAACCAACTTGCGTTGGCGAGCAATGGCAAAGTTTTTCCTTTCGGGCCGCTCAAATCCTCCACATCCGAGGATCCTGCCGAGCGTCTCGCCACTGCGCCGCCTGCGGGCGATCAAGCTCTCGTCGTTACGCGTCACAGTGTTCTCAGCTGGCCGACACCGTTCGATATCAACCTAATGACCGGTCAGTCGCCGGCTTGGAAACGGCACACTTACTACGAAATTCTGTGGAAGAAATCCTCCGGCGCGAATCTGCAGATGCTTTGGGGTTACGAGCAATTTTTTTATCCCGGCAATGGATGGGCCGGCGGATTCATGACACGCGAGGGCTCCACCGGTCTGATTCGAGTCGAAATCAAGGAGTGACGCCGTAAAAGGTGTCGTTCCTTGAGAAGAACGCCCTTTTTCTGCATCGTTTGATCATGCGGCTTTCGCAAAAATTTCAAAAACTCTTTACCCGCGACGCGGTGGAAAGTCTGTGGGAGCATGCTTGCCGATGGACGCACCCGGTCAGTTCTCGGCGTATTCTGGCAGGTATTGACAAAGCGGAGTTGGTAAGACTGCGCGAACATTATCCGTATCGACCGAACGCGCGAAAGATCAACGCCTATGAGGATGCCGACTACTGGGTTGACGTTAACGTAAAGCGCGTGCAGGACCTCTGGCTCGATAGGTCGCGGCCGCTCGACATCCTGGATCTAGGCTGCGGCCCCGGTTATTTTCTCTATCTCTGCAGGATGTTTGGCCACAACGGTCTCGGGCTCGACCCCGATGACGAACCTTTCTTCCGCGGGACGACCGAATTCTTTGGCGTTAGTCGCGTCGTTGGGCGAATCAATGCGCACGCGCCTTTGCCCGATCTCGGCAAAAAATTCGATCTCATTACCGCGCATCGCGTCTGCTTCCACCGCACAGCAAGACGTGAGAACGGTGAATGGCTGGAATGGGCAGAGGCTGATTGGAGGTTCTTCATTAGCGATGTGCGTACGAGATTTCTCAAACCTGACGGGCGGCTCCTTCTGGAATTCAATCGACGCGCGGACGGCTCTTCATTTTTCACACCAGAACTGCGCGAGTTCTTTCAAGCGCAAGGTGCGCGGATCGTGCGTTGGAAAGCGCTTCTTGCAGCAGATCCGGCTGAGCGGCCTCGATTCAAGCAGATGAGGTAGGGACATCGCTGCGATGTCCGGACGCCGCAGCGCGGCGTCCCTACCGTCACAATTTCCAATCTGAGCAATCCCAGCCGAGCAGTTGCTCAATTTTGGAGATGTCTTCGGCGAACAAATTGGAAAGGAAAACGCGCTCTTCCCAATTCATCGCCCGTTCGTACGGCACGACGTTTCTGTCTTTGTTGCGCAGTGAACGCATAGGTTTGCGGTCAAGGAACGAGAAGATCGAGGCCACCGTTTGTCGCTGGTGAGCTTTGAAGTCTTCGAACTTCACGACCTTCATTTGCTCGCGCGGAAAAAATCTGAAGATGCGCTCGAGTTGGCGTCCATAAAATCCTCGCTCGAGATAGGCAAAACGGCGCGCTTCAGTCGGCGGCGCGCCAGCAATACGTGTTCCTTCTTCTCGAAGCGCATCGAAAAAATCGAGCGGCTCGCGGCCTCTGTATCGCTGCATGTTCCAGTGGGCAAATGCGCGCTCGACCGGGTTCCGCAGGAGGATCAGCAATTTAATCTTCGGATTGTAATTCCAAATCCGGTGCATGGCCGGTTCGTGGTACATGTAACTCGGTGTGCAATCACCCGCGATAGTCGAGGGCACAATTGGCGGATAATGCTTGTGCAACTCCTCATAATTGGGCTCGGCAACGAACATCGCGTCGTTATCGAAAAAATGGATTTCCTGCTGATCGCCCATGCAGATATCGGGGTGTCTGCTCAGAAAATAGTGCAGCGCGGTTGTCCCGGATTTTTGGGCGCCGGCCAGAATGAAATCGAGGCGCTTAATTTTGCGGCGCTTGATCCGAAACATCGCCGAAATGTACATCGCGAAGCCTGTAGGGGAAGCGGACGGGTTCCCTCGCAAGTTGGCCTCTAACCAAAGCACGTAGTTGTAGCCATTGTGCGTGCCCTCTATCATTCGCGCATGTACAAGTCGTTTTGCCTGCAGCTTCCCTGTTCGGCCGTGTTCTTTGCTGTCGGGATGACTTCCTCCGCATTAGCCGATGA
>Ga0306926_10010945_pt1 | contig 10046 bp, 10 predicted proteins | sample flu12Cox44000178_FD_203759 | JGI IMG/M metagenome (GOLD analysis project Ga0306926, IMG submission 203759) | Lab enrichment of tropical soil microbial communities from Luquillo Experimental Forest, Puerto Rico - flux8day.12C.oxic.44.000.178 (v2)... | ecosystem: Environmental > Terrestrial >... | reverse complement strand
AGAGTGCATAAGTGGACTCCTTCTGGAAGGGCTTTAGCTGTGTTCGCAAACTCAGCTTGGCACATCGATGCCGTACTGCCATCCAGGAGGAGTCCATCTCACCACTGGAGGGGACCGTGAACGGTCTGCGTGTCCGCGCCGGGGCGAGGAAGAGATTGTGCGCCCGCGGCGCTTGATCGGGTGCTTCTGGGCGGCCCCTCGACTTCACCGTTAGGTGGCATAGCTCGGACAGTTCTTGGACATGTCAACGCAAGACGGAACTTCGGAAACCCGTGCACCGCTGACTGCGCTGCAAATCACAAACCAATGTGTGCTGGTGTGCGAGCTCAGCCTCTGGCATAACGAGCAGTCCCCGGCTTGGTTCGTCGTATCTGGTACTCAGGACGAGGTCGGTCAGCATCTCGCCAAGTGCTTCGACCGATGTGCGGTTCGGAGACTCGATGATTTCGGCGGGGTAAGTGATACGTTTCTGTGCCGCAACGACGTTTATGTCGAGAGCCCACCTCACATTAAGCCGGGTGCAGCGGTCTTCTCTTTCACGCCCAAGAAGCGTGTCTTGGCTGAGGGAACTCAGATGGCGCGCGTTTGTGCTGGTGCTGGATATTCGCTGCTTGTCCTCACAGTTCAGAAGCACGATAAATTCGGGAAGGTTTGGGTACTTCGTGCTGCGCTTCGCCACCTGTCAATCGAGAGCCTTACGTATTACGAAGACACGAACCTGGTCATTGACGAACTGAAGGAGTCTCCTGAGGGAAGTCGGGTGGTAGCTGTGCATGTGCAGGTGCCCGGCTACGAAGCACACAACTCACGGCTTGCGGATCGTGTGATTAGTCAAGCAGCGTATCAGCAATCAGTTCTGGAGTAGTCACGACTGTGCCAGCTATGCCACCTAACAATCGTTGGAGGCGACCGTGAACGGCCTGCGTGTCCGCGCCGCGGGCGCGGGAGAGATTGTGCGCCCGCGGCGCTTGCTTGGGCGCTTCTAGGCGGCCCCTCAGCTTCAACGTTAGCGGTCGTCATGAAAGCACTGCGGATTTGGGTTGGCGCTGCAGTTGTCGTGATTCTCGGCGCCGCTGCTTGGTGGGTCGGTCCCTTAGTCGGCGCTGTCGCAAAAAGTGCCTCGGTGCCGAAGGTCGGCTTCATAACCGAGCCCGGCTGTGAGACACGAGCAGTGGCGCTTGTAACCCTCACAGTGCGCGCCCCGGGTTGCTCCGTAGAAGCTCCGCGCGGTGGCCGGCCTCAAGATATGCTTTGCCAAGAGGTTGGTGCTTACATACGGCGCACGGTCAATCCCCCCCGGGGTGCGATAGTCGGGATTCTCTTTGAGGGTGGATTTTCCGAACAAGTGTTCGCCACTCTTTCGAACGGCCTAACGAGTCACGGCTTTGAGTCTGGAGGCACTGCGTGCTGGGTAAGCAAACCTTCGGGCGACCGCTAACTATCGTTGGAGGGGTCCGTGAACGTCGGTAGTGTCGCCGCGGGCGCGGGAAGTCAGTGTGGGCCCGCGGCGCTTGATTGAGCGCTTCTGGGCGGCCCCTCAACTACACCGTTAGACGGCCATGATGCGCCTGCTGCAATCATTTCGTCGCCGCAAGGCGATCCGCGCGTACCGCCGCCGCCTCGGGCCGGCATTAAAAAAGCGATACGGTAAACAAGCAACCTACACGCCCGGGCAAGTGCGTAAGACTGCCTATGGCATTGGCTGTCCGACCGATCAGCTATGTTACGCGTACTCCATGTATTGCTCGCAAGAGGATTTTCAGGTGCATCATGCCGCCATTGGGGTTCACTGCGACTACGACTCCATGCGGGCGGAGGTAGGGACGCTTCTCTTCGATGGCAATTCTGATTTCTCGGTGGGCGATTGTCTTGACACGAGCTCGTGGTCAAGCGGAATAGACTTCGGATCTCACGATACCTCCGGATGGGGAGATGGCGGGAGCACCGACAGCGGAGGCGGCGGCGATGACGGGGGTGGTTCCGGCGGCGGAGGCGATTAGGGTGAGGCCGTCTAACAATCGTTGGGGGGTATAGATATATCCCACGGAGATAAACAATCACAGATGCGGCGTACCAGTACGCTGAGATCTACGCGCAGTGGGGCAATAACTCCAAGGCGCTCGAGTCGAGGCTCTTGAAGTAAAAGTCCGCTTGCGGGCCACGACCGGCCACGCGGCCCGATCACGTGGCTTTCCGCAGACCGGACATTCGCACCCGCCGCAACGTTTCGGAGCAGACAACTCCATTCAATTCGGAAACTTCAATTCCCGCTCGATCGCCTGGAAGCGTGGCTCGTTGCGCAGCGGATCGAGCAGGGGATCGGTTTTTGTATCGACTAAGCCTGGGTCCCTCAGCCGCAGCGCAGTTTCCAGCGTCAACACTAGAGGCCTTCACTTTCACAAGCATGCTTTCAGCATCGGCATGCCGGCCGAGCTTGTCGTAGGCCACGGCCAGGCATACTTGATTGAACACTTCGTCCGGCTTGCGCTCACACGACGCACGGGCGCGCTCGTAGTCGCCCAGCGTGTAGTAAGCGAGCCCGCGATACGCGGCGCTACGCCTACGTTCGCTCGCGTCCCAGGCGCATACCTAACGGCAATGCTTATTGCGGGATGGGCTGTTGCTGAGTGCTTCTTCTATGAACGCCACGAAGGCGCGAGCCTTCGCGCTCGCGCGTCGCCCCGTCGGAAAAACCGCCCACAGCTCTATGGGCGGCAAGGTCCAGTCCCGAAGTACCGGCTTGACGATTCCGCGCTTCAGTTCAGGCGCAAACATCCATTCGGACGCGACGGCGAGACCGAGACCCGAGAACACTGCCTCACGCACCCCTTCCGCCGCAGTGATGCGCACACGGCCGTTCACAGTTATGGAAGTTTCTATGCTGCCTTTCCTGAACGTCCAGACCGTTCCTCCACCGCGCGTGTCATAAACTACGGCTTGGTGCGCAGTGAGGTCCGCGGGAGATTTCGGCTCGCCGTGCTCTTCGAAATAAGCGGGGGTGCCAAGCACTCTTCGCGGGCACTCTCCGATTTTTCGCGCGACCAACGTCGAGTCATCGAGCGAACCCATGCGCAACGCTACATCCACTCCAGCTTCGATGAGATCGATGTTTCGATCATCGAGAATGACTTCCAATTCGAGCGCGGGATGCTGCGCAAGGAACGCCGCGAGTCTTGGCACGACGTGTAATCTGGAAAACGTTACGGTGGCGCTGATGCGCAGTGCGCCCGACAGACTCGCGCTCGCACCTCGAGCGGCGAGCTCTGCCTCGTCCACTTCCTCGATGGCTCGCTTCGCACGTTCGTAGAAGTTCTGGCCGGCTTCGGTGGGAGTCAGCCCTTGTGTGGAACGAAGCAACAACTGCACACCCAGTCGTTCCTCGAGCTGAGCGACAGTTTTCGAAACGGCAGGTTGACCGATCCGCAGCTGGCGGGCGGCTGCAGAAAACGAGCCGCTCTCCACGACGCGGATGAAAGCTTCCATCTCTGCAAGGCGATTCATTGATTTTCCCGTCGGAGCTTGCTGTGGCCCTCCGATTCGCGGACCCCGACGTCAACCTCGCGTACGAGGGACGCTCTCGCCTGAAGGCAGTTCAACCTCATTCCCTCAGGGAATGAAGCATATCTCGGCGACCGGCCTACCGTAACTCAGCTACACAAGCGATACGGGAACCGCCAAAAATCAGCCGGCCGACGGCTTTCATTCAGGTGAGGACACTGCGAATGAGACGAACTAGCGCGCGATTTCATCCAGGCGCCGGGCTGGTTACTGGCGCAGTGGCAGCGGGTAGCTCTGGATGCAGTTTGCGTATGCGCGAGATATAGGGATTTACGGAGTCGCCAGGCAAAGGGACCTCATCGAGCAGCGGCCAATCCCCCATTCCTTGCCGGAATAGCGCTTAGTCACATCAACCTCCTACAAAGCGGACCACCGGGCCGTAACTTTGTGCACGCGGCATCAACTGCGACACGCCGCGGTGCGCGGGCTGTCGCGAACGCAGTGGTCCATCGATTTCCGAAGGAGAGTCAATGAGCAAGAAACTTGAAGGCAAAGTTGCCGTTGTCACCGGCGGTAGTGCGGGTATAGGCCTTGGCACCGCGAAGCGATTTGCCGTGGAAGGTGCGCGTGTCTTCATTACCGGTCGACGCGAATTGGAGCTGAGCAAGGCTGCTGCCGAAATCGGTCACGGCGCGACGCCAATCCACGGCGATACGTCGAATCTCGCCGACATCGAGCACATCTACACAACTGTCAAGGCGAAAGCCGGCCGTATCGATGTGCTGTTTGTCAACGCGGGATTCTATGAATTCGGAAAATTCGGCGAGGTAACCGAGCAACACTTTGACAAGACATTCGATACGAACGTGCGCGGACTGTTCTTTACCGTGCAGAAGGCACTGCCGCTGCTATCGGCCGGTGCCTCGGTCATCCTCAATGGCTCGATCGCATCGATCAAGGGCATCGCGACACTCTCTGTGTATAACGCGACCAAAGCGGCCGTACGCTCGTTTGCGCGCAGCTGGATCCTGGACCTGAAAGGGACGGGCATTCGCGTCAATGTGCTGAGTCCGGGCACCACGGACACACCCGGCCTCTCCAAACTTCTCACGAATGAGCACAAGGCGGGGGCTGTCGCAAACGTGCCCCTAGCCAGGCTGGGTACGCCGGACGATATGAGTCATGCCGCAGTCTTCCTAGCCTCGGAGGACAGCGCTTACATAACAGGTATCGAGCTGTTCGTGGACGGCGGTGTCGCCCAGTACTGATACCCCGTGTGCGATCACGTAACGAATTTCGGGCTGCGGCCTCGACCCTCGCTGTTAAGGGGAGTTGGAACCCCCGATCGCGGCGGCCCAGAGTGCTCCCGGCCTGCCGATCCCGGCCACTATGTCATCGGCAAGGACGGCTACATCGCGCTCGCCCACGTCGACCCCGACTTCCGCGACCGGCTCGATCCGCAAGCAGTACTGGCTCGCCTGTGCACACTGGATGTGCGCCAGGTCGCCTGACCCCTCCCAACCCGCCCCCAAAGGAGAATTCCGATGAAGTCGAAGAACTGTCCCGAGCAGCTGAAAGACAAGATAGCCGTCATCACCGGCGGCAGCAGCGGCATCGGCCTGGCCACCGCCAAGCTGTTCGTCGGGCAGGGTGCGCACGTCTACATCACCGGCCGGCGTAAGGCCGAGCTGGACAAGGCTAAGGCGGCGATCGGCAACAACGTCACCGCCGTGCAGGGCGACGTCGCCAACCTGGACGACCTCGACCGCCTATTCAAAGTCATCGGCGCCGAGAAGAAGGTGATCGATGTCGTCTTCGCCAATGCCGGCTTCGTCGAGCACCGGACCATCGATCAGCTGACCCTGGAGCACTACGACAAGACGATGAACATCAACCTCCGCGGCGTGATGTTCACCGTGCACAAGGCGCTGCCGCTGATGACGCGTGGCGGGTCAATTATCCTCAACGCTTCAATTGTTGCCGACAAGGGCCTGCCCGCGCATGGCGCATATGGCGCTACCAAAGCGGCGCTCCGTTCGCTGGCCAAGACCTGGACGATTGAACTGAAGGACCGCGGCATCCGCGTCAACACCCTGAGTCCCGGCGCCACCGACACGCCGATCATCGACGGGCAGTTCACCAGCAAGGCCCAGGCAGATGCCGCAAAGGCGACCTTCGGCAGCATGACCCCGCTCGGGCGTCTCGGGCGCCCCGAGGAGCAGGCCGCGGCAGCCCTGTTCCTCGCCTCGGACAGCAGCAGCTTCATCACCGGCATCGACCTTCCGGTCGACGGCGGACTCGCGCAGGTCTGAGCCTGCGCTTCATTGACCCAGCCACTGAGACCCATCATGACCATCAATGCATTCACGCTCCATGAGACCGCCACTGCCCCCGCCGCTTCAGTGGAACTGCTCGACGACGTGCGGAAAGGCTTGGGCTTCGTCCCCAACCTGCAGCGCGTCATGGCCGAGAGCCCGGCGGCGCTGGGGGCGCATTCCATGCTATTGGGCATCGCCGAGAAGACCCGCTTCAGCCCGGTGGAGCGCAACATCGCCTACCTCTCGATCATCTACGAGAACGAGTGCGCCTACTGCATGGCAGGCCACACCAACCTGTCGCGCATTGCCAGAGTCAGCGAAGATGACATCACCGCTGTGCGCGAAGGCCGTCCCATCGCCGACGCCAAGCTGGAGGCCCTGCGCCATTTTGCCGCCGTCGTGACACGCAACCGCGGCGTGGTCAGCCCGGCCGAGGTCGCAGCCTTCAAGAAGGCCGGCTACGACAACCGGCCATCCTGGACCTGTTGGTGCTAGCCGCCACCAAGCTGATCGCCAACTACACCAACCACCTCGCCGACCCCCCGCTCGATCCCTTCTTGAAGGGGGCGGAGTGGAAGACCGCCACCAATTTGCAATAGGAGGAGTCAATGAGCCGCCGTGAGCTTTATCGCGAAGGCTTCCCGAACGCGCACCTGTACCGCTCGAAAACGGGCGTGCTCGAAGTGGCGCTTCACCCCGGCGCTCGGGCGAGTGCGCGGTGAGCGCGGTGACCCCCCTAACGTCGGTGACGGTGACCGTCAACAGACGTGAGCACACCCTGACGGTCGACCCGTGGGCGACACTGCTTGAGGTATTGCGTGAGCATCTTGGCCTCACCGGCACGAAGAAGGCCTGCGATCGCGGCGAGTGCGGCGCTTGTACGGTCCATGTCGATGGTCGCCGTGTCCTGTCCTGCATGTCTCTCGCGGCGATGCAGGACGGGAAACAGATCACCACGATCGAAGGCCTCGCGCGAGATGGTGTTCTACATCCGATGCAGGCCGCCTTCATCGAGCACGATGGCCTCCAATGCGGATTCTGTACGCCGGGCCAGATCATGTCGGCCGTCGCAGCCGTCGAAGAGGCCAAGGCCGGTTGGCCCAGCGCCGCGACGGATGACCTGACGAAACCCTTTACTTTGACAGATCTGTCGCGCGCGGAGATCCGCGAGCGTATGAGCGGAAATCTTTGCCGCTGCGCTTGCTACCCCAACATTGTTGCGGCTGTCGCCGAGGCCGCCGGGAGGAGTTGAGTCATGCATCCCTTCGCGCTCTCGAGGACGGACACCCCCGCACACGCCGTCGCGGCGCACGCGCATGACTCGCAGCTGGCGTTCATCGCCGGCGGTACCGACCTACTCGGCCTGATCAAGGATCGCGCTGCGGCTCCCCAGCGGCTGCTGGACATAAACGGTCTCTCCAGTCTGTCGCGGATTGATCTTGTACCCGACGGCCGGCTGCACATCGGCGCGCTTGCGCGAATGAGCGACGTGGCGGCCGACCGCGAGGTCCGGGAGCAATTCCCTGTTGTTGCCGAGGCTCTGCTGTTCTCCGCCTCGGGCCAGCTCCGCAACATGGCGTCGATCGGCGGCAACATAATGCAACGGACGCGCTGCCCGTATTTCCGCGACGAGGACGGGCTTCCATGCAACAAGCGTCGGCCAGGCTCCGGCTGCTCGGCGCGTCATGGCCTCAATCGCAGCCACGCGATCTTCGGCTGGTCCGATGACTGCGTTGCGACGAACCCGTCCGACCTTTCCGTTGCGCTTGCCGCGCTCGATGCTCACGTCATCGTTCTGGGTCCGACCGGAGAGCGGTCGATCCCGTTCGCGGACTTTCACCGCCTGCCGGAGGACACGCCGGACCGCGATACCGCGCTCGAGCGCGGGGAGCTGATTGTAGGGATCGATGTCCCGGCGTCGGTCGAGGCGCGTGCCTCGCATTACCTGAAACTGCGTGATCGCGCTTCCTACGAATTCGCGCTCGTTTCCGCTGCGGCCGCCGTTGCCGTCGACCAGGGGCGCATTCGCTCGGTGCGGCTTGCGTTGGGCGGCGTTGCCCACAAGCCGTGGCGGCTGACGTCCGCGGAAGCGGCGCTGCGCGGCGCCAAGCTCGATGATATTGGCACGCTCAAAATGGGCATCGCTGCTTCGTTCAAAGACGCACGCCCGCTCGGGCATAACGGATTCAAAGTTGAACTTGCCCAACGTGTCGCTCTGCGCGCGCTGACAATCGCAGGAGGCCGCGCATGAGCGCCATCGGACAACCGATCCCACGCGCAGATGGTGACCTTAAAGTCAGCGGTGGCGCCGCATACACCTCCGACATTCGCTGTTCGGGCGCCGTACGCGCGGTAATTGTTCAAAGCACGATCGCAAATGGGCGCATCAAATCGATCGACGCCAGCGCAGCGGAAGAGGCAGGCGTGCTGGCGGTCTTCACTCACCGCAATCTGCCGCGGATGAACCCGACACCCAAGCCATGGAACGAAAACCGTCCGTCTGGACAAGGCTATCTGCCGCTTCAGGACGATAGGATCCACTATGCCGGCCAGCCGGTGGCGCTCGTCGTCGCCGCGACGCTAGAGCAAGCCGCTCACGCCGGCACGCTGATAAAGGTGGACTATGAAACGGCGCCGCCCGCGGCATTTAATTCGGAGACGGCGAAGGCTGCTATCGACCCTCCGCAATTTCTGTGGCCCGTCGCTTCGTCGGTGGGCGATGCCGGCAAGGGCCTTGCCGACGCTGCCGTCCGGATCGAGCAAACCTACCGGACTGCCGATCGCCATCACAATCAGATGGAGCCGCATGCGACGACGGCACTGTGGGACGCCGATGGGTCGCTCACCCTTTACGAGACGACACAACACATTTCCGGCGCGAGAACGCTCATCGCGATCGTCCTCGGCATTCCGATCGACAAGATCACGGTGATCTCCAAATTCCTCGGCGGCGGCTTCGGCGGCAAGGCCGATGTCTGGCCGCACACCCTCTTAGCGATCCTCGCCTCGAAAGTTCTGAACCGGCCGGTGCGTCTGCAGCTCACCCGCGCGCAAATGTATTCGATGGTGGGCCATCAGCCCGCGACCATTCAGACGATCGCGCTTGGCGCGGACGAAGGCGGCAAGCTCACAGGCATACGCCATGAGAGCATTTCGCCGACCTCGGTATTCGACAACTACATCGAATATGCGGCGCTCTCGAGTCGGCATCTGTGGCCAGCGAGCGCAGGCATCGCGACCAACCACAAGATCGTTCCCGTCCACCGCAACACGCCGACCGCAATGCGCTCGCCGCACGAGGCGCTCGGCCACTTCGCGCTCGAAAGCGCGATGGATGAGCTTGCCTACGCGGCAGCGCTCGACCCTGTCAAACTGCGACTCCTCAACGATACCGCGATCGATCCTCTGAGCGGCCGACCGTTTTCGTCACGGCTCTTGACCAAATGTCTGAGCGAGGGGGCCGCACGCTTCGGCTGGGAGAGGCGTGCGCCGGAACCGAGTTCGATGCGGGACGGGCGCTACTTTATCGGGCAAGGTGTTGCGAGTGCGATCTATACGCACTGGCGCTGGCCTGCGAAGGCAAGGGTCACCATCAACGGCGATGGCTCGGCCCTCGTCGAGACCGGGAGCCACGATCTCGGCACGGGCACCTATACCGTGTTGCGGCAGGTAGCTGCGGACGCGCTTGGACTGCTGCCCGACGAAGTGTCCGTACGGCTTGGCGATACGAGGCTGCCGGCATCGCACGGGTCCATCGGCTCAGCCACCATGGCCAATGCCGGCGCCTCGGTACTGCTTGCGGCGAGGGCCGCGCGCGACAAGGCGATTCAACTGGCGCTAACCGGCCGTGACGCACCCTTCTCGGGCGCCGAGGCCAAGGACCTGCGCGTGGCCGAGAGCAAGCTGACGCTCGAGCGGCGGAACATCGGCATCACCTATGCGGAGCTGCTGGCAAGGAATGGTCTCACCAATCTGGTCGCGGACGCGGACTACGATCCCGTCCCGGAGCCCGAAGGGCCGAAGGCGGTATTTAGCTTCGCCGCTGTCTTCGCGCAGGTGCGAGTGGATCCCGACTTTGGATTGGTGCGTCTCGATCGGGTCGTCGGTGCCTACGATGCTGGGCAGATCATCAATCCTAGGACAGCACGGAGCCAGGCAATCGGCGGAATCATCTGGGGCGTGGGACAGGCGCTCCTCGAGCAGTCTGAAACTGATGCGGCGCTCGGGCGA
>Ga0306926_10010943_pt1 | contig 10046 bp, 8 predicted proteins | sample flu12Cox44000178_FD_203759 | JGI IMG/M metagenome (GOLD analysis project Ga0306926, IMG submission 203759) | Lab enrichment of tropical soil microbial communities from Luquillo Experimental Forest, Puerto Rico - flux8day.12C.oxic.44.000.178 (v2)... | ecosystem: Environmental > Terrestrial > Soil... | reverse complement strand
CTGTTCTGCGTCCTTAATTCTGCCGCGCCAAAAATCGCGGGTGAACATGACGGAGAACGGCATCTACGTAAGTATGAAACTCGCATGAGCGCACAGATTCTTATTGGCGGTTCTGCCAGCAAGGCTTGGAGTCAGGGGCACTCAGGGCAACCGGTGCGCTTATGCAAATCCTGCAACAGCCGTATTTGCAGTGATTTACGTTAAGTCGTTGATTTTGGCGGTGGGGACGTAGTTCAGCTGGTTTAGAACGCTGCCGTCGCAAGCTATAGTTCCACACTGTCACGGCAGCGCCTCTTGGATCTTCCAGCCCGGCAGTCCCAATGGTCATCCTTTTCCCTTCCGCTCTCTGGACTTAGCGTAGCGCGGAGCGATTTTGCGCCGACTGGTATCAGTTCCTTTTGTGAAATGAAGCATGGCGTTCCGCAGCAACCAATTCGCTTTGGTTTGATAACCGCGGCCGTCGGCTTTGAGCCAAGCAATGACGTCGGAATCCAGACGCATTGTTACAGGCTTCTTCTTTGGCCGATAGAACTTGCCGATTTCGGCTGCGCTCCAATCCAGAACCGGGGGCGCGTCGGAAAAATCAATATCCTCGTCTCTTTTTGCGGCGATGGCGCGGATGTCTCTCTTCTGCTCCCTTGTGAGCTTCCTCATAAGCTCTCCTTTCGTGCGACTCAGCAGCGCGAGCCGAAATAATACGGATGACCTCTTCCCGTTGTTTCTCATAGAACGTATGCACAACCAGTAGAATCGAGCCTGGCCCGATCGCTCCAACCGTTATCCAATCGCTCCTCATCTTCAAAAGTGAAATCGCGCTGTGTGATAGCGTAGGGATCATCGAAAACGAGAATAGCCGTTTCAAAGCGAACATCGTGCTTGCGAAGGTTTTGCCGGTTCTTGTGCTCATCCCATTCAAATCGCATAGCTGGTCGCGACTAACAGAGAGTATCGTCTGTGGCTCGCTCCGTCAATACATTTGTACGTACATGTGCTTGAATCGTTGCTCCCAACCACATCACGTTTCTGGCACGGGTAGTTCATGTACGGGTTCCAAAAGAGATTTCAAACTGTGATTACAGTGCTGAAGCCTTGAAATCAATGACGAGAAGCGTGATGTCGTCTGACTGGCCCGACCCAATCGCATCCTCGGACCAGCCCGACAGCCCATAGAGCAAGGCATCGACAAATCGACCCGGGCGTAGATCATGTTTTGATTCCAGAATCTGTCGCACGCGCTCGACCCCGAACTCCTTCCCAGATGAATTTCTGGCCTCAACGAGTCCGTCCGTATACAGAACAACTCGGTCGCCTTGCTCCATGGGAAGGCCGACCGAGGAATAACTCGAATTTGCGAATGGGCCTAGCATCAAGCCGTTTTCGACATATTCGGTGGCATGTCCGAGTTTAGCCTGCCACAGAAGCAGTGGAGGATGAGCCGCACCGGCGTATTTCATTGTGCCGTTTTCCAGATCCACGAAAAGATAGGCCGCGGTTACAAAGTGTCGTTCGAATTTGCCGTTAATTGATTGATTCAATCCCGACAGAACCTGACCGGGATCAGAAGCATGGGGACCTTGCCAAGCAAGGGCGCTTTGGAGCATGGAGGCTATTAACGCGGAAGGGAGCCCGTGGCCGGAAACATCGGCGATCAGGATGCCCAGGTGTTTTTCGTCCACCACAAGGAAATCATAGAAGTCGCCGGCGACAGAGCGCATCGGAAGGTAGCGAGCCACGATTTCCAAACCTGATAGTTCCGGAGTTTCCCTGGGCAAAATGGATGACTGAACTTGGCGAGCCATTTCGAGTTCGCTATTCAGGGTCTCCAACTGCCGGGCGACTGTCTCGTGTGCATCGCGCAGCATCAGCTGAGTTCGGACTCGCGCTGTCACGATAGGAGGAGAAAAGGGCTTATGAATGTAATCGACGGCGCCGACCTCGAAACCGCGAGTCTCGTCGGCAACATCGGTTTTCCCCGTCAGGAAAATAACGGGGACGCCGCGCGTCTTCGAGTCCGCTTTCAAGTGTTTGCAAACTTCATAACCGTCCATATGAGGCATTATCACGTCAAGCAGGATCAGGCCGGGCGTTGGTTCCATGTTCGCGAGTTCCAGCGCCTTAACTCCATTCTTTGCCACACGGATCTCGTACTTTTCGCCCAGTATCGAATTCACGATTTCGATATTTTCCGGGTCGTCGTCCACCAGGAGCAAAACATGCTTATCTGCAATTTTATTCATAGGCGAACCTTCTTAGCCCTGGCCCGAGCGGTACTGCTCGCATATTTCCTCTAGCTTGGAAAGGGCGGCGTCGAAATCGAAGGCTTTTACAAATGCGCCAAGGGCATCAAGCTGCCGTGCGGCAACCGTACCCCGCAGAATTTCGGCCACTTCGGCAAACACCCGGGGGGCGTCCGCGGCGCTCGCTTCGAGCCGTTCTTTCAGCCGAGCCATTGCCAATAAAGCTTCCCCGCTCTCCGCGGGTCGCGCCTCGAGCCGTTTACATGCGTCGGCGGAGTCAGCGAACAAAACCGCCCGGATGATCCGAATTTGACCATCCAGCCCCGAGGTGAGCTCTGCGATCAGGGCCGTAGTGCCTGCGTCCGACTCGCTTATGGCCCTCTCCAAATTCCCGGCCAAAACGAAGATCTGGTTGATTCCTAGATTGCCCGCGACACCCTTCAAAGAATGTGCGAGACGCTCCGCCTGGTTATGGTCTCCAGATTCAATGGCTTCTTTGATTCTGTTTCCCGTGGACTCATGCCTGTCGGCAAACTGAACCAGCAAGTCCCGGTACAATCGTTTGTTTCCGGCCGTTCTTTCGAGGCCAGCTGCGACATCTACGCCGGCAAGCCCGGGGAGAATAATTTCATCTCTAGCGCTTGCAGCCCTAGACGGCAGATTGGGAGGCTCCCCCGGGTGCGCGCGTGTCCAGCGTGCCAGTGTCGCAAAGAACGCTTCAGGATCGATAGGTTTCCCGACGTGGTCATTCATTCCGGCTTCAAAGCAACGTTGGACCTCATCCGCCATCACGTGAGCGGTCATAGCGATAATGGGGAGCTTCTGCAGATGGGGCTGAGCGCGCACCAACCTGGTCGCGGTAAAGCCGTCCATTTCAGGCATCTGCACATCCATGAACACCACGTCGAAGGGTGGCGGCTGATCTCCTTCGGTGAGGACTCGAACGGCTTCACTGCCGTTCGAAGCGAGAGCAACCTTTGCGCCCTCACTCTCCAATAGTTCCGTCGCTATCTGTTGGTTCACTTCGTTGTCTTCCACGAGCAAAACCCGGAGGCCGGTCGCTAGCGGAGCAGCGTGTTCACCTTTCTCCGCGGTGGCAGGGATCTTCTCAATTCCGGTCGTACTGAACAGGTTCATCAACGTATCAAGAAGAACGGAAGGGGTGACTGGCTTTTGCAAGTATCCTTCGATGCCCATTCCCTCCGCTTGCAACCGGATCTCCTCCCCGCCAAATGCTGTAATGACGATGATCTTCGGAACGTTGCGCAGGCCGCTGCTGCGCTTGATGACTCGACTAGTTTCCAGTCCGTCCATCCCTGGCATTTGCCAGTCCAACAAGACAAGTCCGTAAGGGTCCTCTGAATCGGCCGCAAGTAATTCCCGCAATGCATCGTTGCCGGAAGAAACACACACAGTTCGGATAGCGAACTGTGTGAGCATGTTACTCAGAATTTCTCTTGCCGAGGCATTGTCATCCACTACCAACACCCGGACTGCAGCTAAGCCAGGAATCAAGCTCCTCTGCCCTTTCAATGCTCTCCCAATCCCAAACCAGCTTGTGAAGCAAAAGGTGCTTCCGTGCCCATATTCACTTTCTACCCAGATGCTGCCTTCCATCATTTCCACTAAGCGTTTGGAGATCGAGAGGCCGAGCCCCGTGCCGCCGTATTTTCGGGTTGTGGAACTATCGACCTGGCTGAATGCTTGGAAGAGGTGCGCGATCTGTTCCGGCCTCATTCCGATCCCAGTGTCGCGGACTGTAAACTTCAGTTTGACCCGGTCCAAAAGGCTCTCCTCGGACTTGACCGTCACTATGATTTCACCGTGTTCCGTAAATTTCACAGCGTTGTTAACGAGGTTGATCAACACCTGACCGAGGCGGAGAGGATCCCCAATCAGAACCGACGGCAGCTCCTGTTGAGCGGCGACGAGAAACTCCAGGTTCTTGTCTTGAACTCTTTGGCTAACGATCGAGGACAGGTTTTCAAGGACATGATCGAGCTCGAACTCCGTGTTCTCAAGGTCCAACTTCCCAGCTTCGATTTTTGAGAAGTCGAGTATATCGTTGACAACGCCCAGCAAAGATTGGGCAGCCGCCCTTGTTTTCGTCAGATAATCGTGTTGCTTTGGCGTCAACCCAGTCTTCAAGGCCAGATGCGTCATACCGAGGATGGCGTTCATCGGTGTACGAATTTCGTGGCTCATATTGGCGAGGAATTCAGACTTCGATCTCGTGGCCGCTTCGGCCGATTCATTGGCTTTGACGAGTTCTGCTTCTGCCCTTTTGCGTCGGGTAATGTCTTCACTGAAACTGAAGATGTATTTTGGCTTGCCCGTTGTATCGCGCACCAATCTAAATCGGCCGTTCGCGATGACAATCTGGCCATCCCGCTGAACGAAGCGTTGTTCCCATTCGTCCTTATCGTGCTTGCCCTCGATGAGTTCCAAGTATCGTTGTGCTCCCGACTCTCGCTCATCTGGGTGGATAATCCTGTCCCACTGCTCGATTTGACTTAGTTCTTCCTGGCTGTAGCCTAGAATCTCGTGCATCGATTTGTTCGAAATATGCGCCCCGGTCTGAATGTTATAAATGGCAACCCCGACCTGGGCATTCTCAAAAATCGAACGGAAAAGCTGCTCGCTTGCCTGCTTGTTTTCCTCCACAACGGCTGCTAGAACCATGAAAGGTGCCGCTGTAAAGAACAAGAATAGCTGAAGGGATAGGACGTTATGGAGCGGCCGCGACTCGATGAATGGACCTCGGCCGTGAGTTGCGCCCAAATCGCCAAAACTGCGATTGCAATCGCTGAACTGCTGACTCCTGTTGATCCGAATCGCAAGGCAGCCCACAGCAGAAATGGCACGAGAGCATAAAGAATCGCTTCAGAGCCGTATCTTCGAGGGGCTGCGAACGCGAAATACCCGAAAGCCACCAACCCGGCGATGAGTACCGCGGCTTCAAGGTAATTAGCGTGCGATTCCTTGTCCTTGGTCGGTACTTTGCCAAACCAGCCTAGGATAGCCGGCATCAAAGTGAGATAAACGATCGCCTCCGAAAAAAAAGAAACCCCCCAGCTTATCCAATAGCTTCCTTTGCCGATGGCCAGTGCGACGAACCATGCTCCAATCAGAGGCGGTAGGATAACCGCGCACAGCGAAAACTTGGCGAGCGCCCTCACACTGTTTAAGCGAGGTACACCTTCAAAGGCATAGCTCAGACAGAACACGGCTAAGAAAACATCAAGGGTGTCAGACAGAATGAGTAGTGCCCTGGTCCGAATCGTCAAGCCCGCTTGTATGTCGTTGACAGCAAATGCCGCAAATGCCGCGACGATGAGCATTGGCCATGTCTTTCGCGGCGTCAATAACAATATCGACGCGAGGAGCACGTTACCGAGCCAAAGCGGCCAGTCCGCTTGAGGACCCATCGCCAGCATCGCTCCGACGCGTGCTGCGCAATACGACAAGATGGCCACGAAGCACACGAGGATCACTGTGCGCCAAGGATGCAGATTCGTAGGTTTCGGGGAGGAACGATTAGGCCTGCTTTCCATCACCGAGCTCCGATGTCGAAAGATTAGCTAACCCTAACTGGCCTTACTATGTGAATTTATTGACTTCTGCGCTCACAGTCTTTACTCCTATAAAATGCCGATCTAAAATTGAAGCATGAAGAGAATTAGCGCCTCCCAACATGCCCTCCACGAGTGGCCCTTCTCCTCTGGCGGGATTACTACGAAGTATTTTTCAGAGAAAAATAAAGGTAGAGAGCTAAGCCCACATAATAATTCTGCCGGTTTGGCTTTTTGCCCGTATCGTTCTCGAACTCATAATACAGATTGAATTCGACGTGTTTTCCTACCGGGAATAAGGAACCCGCATAAAGATCCGTGGTGCTCCATTTGTTGTACTGACTCTCGTAAAAAGGCTCGGCCGCAACGTAGGGGATAAAATGGTAAGCGCGAATCGCGAAAGTCCGCTCCAATGTCAATTTATTGCGGTAACGCCAAGTAAAACTGCCATTCTTCCAATCAAGATCGAACCGGTTCCGATCCGAAAGCAGAATCTGGGTAAAAAGCGGAAACCGAAAGGTGGCAGCCTCCTGTAAACGATTTTCGTTTGGAGTATTCGGAGCGGTGATGAGGAGGTATCCGCTCTCCAGGACCAACGGTCTTGATTTTGCATCGTCCAAGTCAAAAGCCGTCACGGATTTGAGCTTTATCAGGGGTTTTAGATAAAACTCGATGCTTGGACCAAACGTAAATTGCGTCGGGTCGCCGCCTTCTCGATCGTCCTTGGCCTGAAGGTAGCCTCGAACACAGGAATTGAATGTGAGATGCGCATCAATCTCCGGCAGGAATTGCGTATCTTGTGCGTGAACGGGAAGGCACGCGAAGCACGCCAGAAGTATCCATCTCCCGAACATTCTTCGAGCTCCGGTCGTCAGGTGGCGCGCTTTCGAGGAGCAGTACAAGCTTTGTCTCCAGGGGTGAATGGCTGGGGCCTTGCGGTCGCCAGGATCGGGCAACTCCTGCGAGCCGCCCCGGGCATGTAGAGCTGGCGCCCTTGACACGCGCCGCTCATGGGGCACGAAACGTGCCTCCCTTTGTCAAGCGTAGTTTCGGACACCCATAACCACGCCAGGGCGCCACGCTGTGCATTTGTTATTCACCGGCGTGCTGCTTGATCATCTCCTCGATCTTTTTCTTCACCGCGTCGAGGTTGAAGCTCGCCGGATCCTGCATCGGAGGATAGTCAATGGCGGTCAATGCCAGTTGCGCTACTGCCTTTTGAACCACAACGAAGCGCCAAAACTCGCGCGCCATGAAGTCCATTCCGTAGCCCCACGCACCGGTGAGGGCACTCTCCCCGCGGAGGGTCGAGAAACGTTCGAAAGGATCCTGCCGAAGGTTGGTGATCGAGGGCATGTCGGTGTCGATCTTTTCACCGGGCCAGCCATACGGCTGCTGCAGGAATTGGAATTTGAAATCATCGATGCGAACCGCACCGAGCTTGGCGCCACTGAAGTAGAACAGCTCGTGACGCGCTGAGGGGCCTTTGCCTTCGAGCAGAGCCAACTGATTGAAGCCGTCGAGGTGGTTTTTGTACGTGCGGTCCCCAAGTTTCGCACCCTTGAGAAGTTGATCGCTGATGTTCGGGTTTCCGGCTGCCGCCACCAGCGTGGGGAACCAATCGAGGCCGGAGAAAAGACCGTTCTCCACGGAACCGGGCTTGACGTGACCGGGCCAGCGGATAATTGCTGGTACGCGATAACCACCTTCAAAGCTGGTGCCCTTCTCGCCTTTAAATGGCGTGTTGCCACCGTCCGGCCAAGTGAAGGTTTCCGCGCCATTGTCGGTGGTAAAGACAATGATGGTGTTGTCTGCCTCACCGATGTCATCCAGGTGCTTTAGAAGCTCACCGATGCAGTCATCCAGTTGGGCCATGCCGGCTTCTTCCAAGCCATAATTGCTCTGGAAATTCATCATCGCTTGGTACTTCGGCGGGATGTACGTGAAGATGTGCATGCGCGTGGTGTTATGCCAGATGAAGAAGGGCTTGCCGTCCTTCTTGGCCTTGTCCATGGCACCGGTGGTGTGCCCAACGAGCACTTCGTCGAAAGTCTCCATGTCATATTTGGCGGAGCGACCCTGCTGCCAGTCCTGCATATCTTTCATGTTCGGGAATGGAGCCAGCGGGCCTTCGTCCTCAATCTTCTGCCTTCCTACCTTGCCCCAGCGCGGCTGATCTGTAGGGTCATCCGTGCCGGTGGCCCAGCAATGCGTCAGGTTCCGCGGTCCCGTCTTGTCGATCCAGTCCTGTGGATAGTCGAACCAGTAAGGGTCGGACATCGCGTCGAGGTGATAAAGATAGCCAAAGAACTCGTCGAAGCCGTGCAAGCAGGGCAAGTATTTGTTGAGATCACCGAGGTGGTTTTTGCCAAACTGGAAGGTTTCATAACCTTGGGCTTTGAGGGCTATCGCAATGGTGGCGGCCTGGTCCGGTAAGCCTACGTCCGCTCCGGCCTGACCAACCGTCGTCAAACCAGTGCGCAACGGGATTTCGCCGGTAATGAAATTGGCGCGCCCTGCTGTGCAACTGGCTTCTGCGTAATAGTCGGTAAAACGCATTCCCTGCGCCGCCAGCTTGTCCAGGTTCGGCGTCTTTCCGGACATCATTCCCTGATGATAGGCGCCGATATTGAACCAACCGACGTCGTCTCCCATGATGACGAGAATGTTTGGTTTCTTATCCTCTGCTGAAACGGGCGGTGAAAGTGCCGACTCAAGAACCAGCAGCAACGCTGCCGCAACAACGACTATTCTTCCTGTGGACCTCATGAATTCCCTCCTCTCCTCTTCGATCGACCGATTGCTTGGACAACCTTGCGAGTGGCAGCCTGCTACTTATTCCCAAATGATGTAACTGTCGTTGATGACGGTGTTTTGCGATTTTTTATGACTCCGGATCCGGCAAGTCATCTGGGGACACTTGCAGCTACGCTTCGCTCCTTTGATTCGTAACACGAGGACTTCTGGCCATTGGAATTGCGACCGCGCCTGAAACTCTGATCATGACGGACTCTCCTCATCGAAGACGAGCCGCCGAGCGCTGGCTCGGGAACGCTAAAGGGCGGGATTCCAGCCATCGCTTGGGTTGTACGCCGTCATGGAGGCGCCCTCGTCTGTGGTTTTTTCGCCCAAGTCCTTTTGATAGACCACGCCGTCCTTACCCACGATGAACGTCATGATTCCCGAGTTTCTGTATTCCGCCGGATAGGCGAGAACGGCAAACCCTCCAGTCATCTTTCCGTTCACGATGTAGTCCTTTTCGCCTCCTTTTGCCTTGTCGCCCTGTTTGGTAAGTATCCGGAAGTAGTAGCCATCGAAAGGCTGGGGCTTAGTGCCGGCATTGGTGTAACCAGCAGCTTTGGCGAAGTCGCCAACGTCTCCAAGGGGGCTCGGGGTTTGACCCGCTGGAACCGGCCAGTACAAACCGTTTTGCTGGCCTTCATCGCTGACTAGCTTTTGGGCGTACTGCTTCACTTTGTCCCCTTCATGAGTTTGGCTGAAGTATTCATCCTGCGCTTCGGCAATAGCTGTGCAGGCGACGATCGCGGTCAACTCGCCCTTGCCAATGCGTCGCGCAAGAATCTCGTCCCTGCCCGCAGCGGTGTCAAAGTACCACTGGCCTGAAGAATTCTGCCCGAGCGGAATTGGAAACGCCCAATTATCTGCCCCGGCGTAGAGCATCTGCCCGCCCGTTTTGATCTCGCGCCAACGATGCATTTGCGTATACCGGACAACGAAATCTTGGAACGCATCTTTGTCCTTCACAGGATCCCCTGAGAATAGGACATCCTTGGCGTCAGGGCCGAAGATCGCAAGCATGGCGGCTTGGTCTCCGGATTTGGCCGCGTCCAACAAGGTGGCGCCGGCATCCTCAGGAGAGGCGAAAGTCCTTTGCACTGCTTTTTCAGGCGCCGTGTTTCCTTGCTTGTTGCATGCTACCAACGATGTGATCAGTGCCAGCAATGCAACAAACATTACGAGATGTGCGGCGAGAGTTTTTTGGTTTCGTAGTAGGCCCGACATAACTTGTTCCTCCACAATATTCTTGCTTTGGCAACCGCAGTGCTAGCGACGAAAACCACCACCACCGCGACCACCGCCACCAAATCGGCCGCCGCTATACCCGCTGGAGTGCATGCTCCCCCACCCTCGGCTGCTTTCGGCTTTCGAGGACCAGCCGTCGGAACCGCCCGAGTGCCCACTACCGCCCCATGCGTTCGAGTGGGAACTGCCTGTG
>Ga0306926_10010940_pt1 | contig 10048 bp, 10 predicted proteins | sample flu12Cox44000178_FD_203759 | JGI IMG/M metagenome (GOLD analysis project Ga0306926, IMG submission 203759) | Lab enrichment of tropical soil microbial communities from Luquillo Experimental Forest, Puerto Rico - flux8day.12C.oxic.44.000.178 (v2)... | ecosystem: Environmental > Terrestrial >... | reverse complement strand
GCGGCAGGCTGGGAGACATTCGGCTTTGACATCGCTGACGGGCTGGACGTGGCGGATGCCGAGGCGGTCGCCGCCGCCTTGAATGGCTGTGCGGGCGTGGTCCACCTCGCTGCCGTATCGAGGGTCATATGGGGAGAACGGGATCCTGCCCGCTGCCGCGTGGTCAACGTCAGCGGCACCCGCAACGTCCTGCACGCGGCGTCCCGGGCGCGGCACCCTCCCTGGGTGCTGGCCGCGAGCAGCCGCGAGGTCTACGGCCAGGCCGTTTCGTTCCCGGTGAAGGAAGATGCCGAGCTTCGCCCCCTCAACTGCTACGCCCGGTCCAAGGTTGCGGCCGAGAAACTGGTGGCCGCGAGCAGGGACAGCGGGCTGCGGGCCTCTGTGATCCGGTTCTCCAGCGTCTACGGGGAAGTCACCGACCACGCCGACCGGGTCGGGCCGGCGTTCGCGCGGATCGCCGCGCTCGGCGGCACCTTGCGCATCGATGGGAGCGATACCACCTTGGACTTCACGCACGTCGACGACGTCGCGGCGGCCCTGCAGACCGCCGTGGAGATGCTCGCGGCCGGCGATGGCCAGCTGCCGACGCTGCATCTGGTGTCCGGACGGGGAACCTCGCTCCCCGAGCTTGCGGCGATCGCCATCGGCGCCGCCGGGCGCGGCCAGGTGACGCTGGGTCCGGGCCGGTCGTACGACGTCAGGTCGTTCATCGGAGACCCGGCACGGGCCGAGCAGGTCCTCGGCTGGCGCGCTGGCATTGGCCTGGAAGACGGAATCGCGGACCTGGTGAAACGGTTCGCCGCGATGACCAGCGCGTGATGCCCTCGCACGGGAGAGAGCCGGATGACGAAACGTGCCCTGCTATGCGGGTAACGGTGCTGGGGATAGGCCACGTTGGCCTGGTGCACGCCGTGTGCATGGCCGAGTTCGGCCACAGCGTCCTCGCGCTCGACGTGGACACCAGCAAGGTCGCCAGCGCGGGCAACGGCCGAGCACCGCTCTATGAGCCCAGGCTGGAACCTTTGCTGCGGAAGCATCTGGCCGCTGGCCGTCTGCGGTTCACGGCCGACTACCGGGCTGCCGCACGCTTCGGCAAGCTGCACTTCCTGTGCGTCGGCACACCGCTGTCGGCGAATGGCCACGTGGACCTGGGGCAGGTCCGCGCAGCAGCCGATGCGCTGGCCCCCCACCTGACCGGCCAGAATCTCGTTGTGGGCCGGTCTACCGTGCCACCGGGCACGGCGCGCGCGGTAGCCGGGCGGATCCGCCAGCGCGCACCCGCGGCGGCTGATGTTGACGTGGCGTGGAATCCGGAGTTCCTGCGGGAAGGCCTCGCCGTACACGACGGCCTGCACCCGCAGCGGTTGGTGTTCGGGGTGACGTGCGACCGGGCGGGCGAGCTGCTGCGGGAGGTTTACGCACAGCCGCTGTCGCGCGGCATCCCCGGGCTGGTCGTGGACCTGGAAACCGCTGAGCTGGTCAAGCTGGCTGCCAACGCGTTCCTGGCCACGAAGCTGTCGTTCATCAACGCGGTGGCTGACATCTGCGACCGGGTGGGCGCGGACGCGCTCCGGCTGGCGGAGGCGCTGACGCTGGATGGCCGGATCGGGGATGACTTCCTGATGCCCGGCCTCGGCTATGGCGGCGGCTGCCTGCCGAAGGACACCCGCGCGTTCGGTGCGGCGGCGGCGGAGCTTGGCGCCGCCTCGCTCGCGGCGATCCTGGCGGAGGTGGACGCCATTAATACCGGCCGACGGGCCCGCGTGGTCGAGCTTGCCCGGGATGCCGTGGGCGGATCGCTGGCCGACTGCCGCGTCACGGTCCTGGGCGTCGCCTACAAGCCGGGCACCGATGACGTGCGCGACTCGGCCAGCCTCGCTGTGTGCGACGGGCTGGCCGAGGAGGGCGCGTCCGTGGTGGTGCATGATCCGGTGGCGCTGGACAGCGCAGCGCAGGCCCGGCCGGGCCTGCGGTGCGCGGAATCGGTGTGGGAGGCGGCCGGGGGCGCCGACCTGGTGCTACACCTCACCGACTGGGATGAGTACCGCCGGATAGACCCCATCGAGCTGGCCGCGGTGGTGGCACGGCGCAACATCGTCGACGCCCGGTCGGTCCTAGACCAGCGGTTGTGGCGGGCGGCGGGCTGGTCCTTCCGCGCCATCGGCCGCCGTTAGCCCGCGCTGGTCCGCGCTGTGACCAGACCGCCCCGTCGTGCCGTGAGCCGCCCCAGGCAGTGCCGCACCGCCATCACCGCGTTCTCGGCCTGCTCCTCGGTCAGCTCGGACGACATGGGCAGCGCCAGCGCCTCGGCGTCGAGCCGTTCTGTCACCGGCAGCCGCTCACCGTTTCCTGTCCCGGTCAGGTGCAGCGCGCGGAAGTACGGTTTGGTCTGCACGCCGTAATCCAGCAGCGAGCGTTGCAGGGCGTCGCGGCCGGGGGGCTGCGGGACCCGCATCACCCAGTGCACGAATGAGTGGGTGTCGCCCGGCCGGATCTCCTGCGGCACCAGGCCCGGCACGCCCGACAGCCCGTCGCGGTAGATCGCGGCCACCCGGGTGCGCCGCTGCACCAGGTCGCCAAGCAGCCGTAGCTGGTCGAGGGCGTATATCGCGTGCAGCTCGTCCATCATTTCGGAGCGGCACCAGTTGGCCGGGTCGTGCTGCAGCGCCGCGGCGGCGTCCACGGGGAGCACCGCCGCGCCCCCCGCCCCGCCGGCCGACAGCACCTTCGCGAAGCTCATAGAGTAGGCGTGGCCGTCCGCCTGCGTGGCGACCGGGACGCCACGGGCCCTGCTGCCGAGCGACGCCGCGGAGTCGCCCACCAGCGGCACTCCCGCCTCGTGGCAGACCTGGTGCAGCGCCGCATAGTCGCATGGGTTACCGAACGTGTCGACGCACACGACCAGGCGGGCGGCGCACGAGGCCAGTTCCCCGCGGAGGAGCCCCGCGTCCATCGTCCAGGTCCGGTCGTCAACGTCGACGAAACGCAGCCGGTAACCGAGCTGGAGCAGCACCTCGGAGGTTGCGGGAAACGTGAACGACGGCAGCAGCGCGACCTCGCCAGGCACTGCCCGGCCGGCGACCGCCGCGATGACCGCACGCAAGGCGGCAGTGCCCGACGCCATGGCAAGAACCTTGTGCCCGTTCCTGGCCCCGTGCCCGCCTTTGGGCCTGTGGCCGCCCGCCACCCCGAGGGCGCCCGCCAGCTCACGCTCCAGTTCCACGGACCAGCGGTTGCCGTGCTTGACCTCACCGTCCCAGAGGCTGGCCTGCTGGCGGGCCGCCACCTGGTCTGGGAAGGCGGCACGCGGCGGAATCACCACAGGCAGCGCCGGCTCGAACACCGGATGGTTCCTGGCCCGCAGCGCGTCAACCATCGGCCGCAGGTTCGACTGGACGGGGATGATGCGGTAGCCCGCCCGGGCAAGCCGAGATGAGTCGACGATCCCGCAACTGTCCGGTGCCGCTGGCTGCCGGGTGATCACCGGTGACACGCTGCCGCACATTGCGCGGATCTCGTCGGCGATCCCGCGAAGAGAGGCGGGCTCGCCGCCGACGTTGTAGACGCCCGGCGGGAGGCCGTTGGCGACGATCCGCGCGACCTCGCCCACCGAGACGAAGCAGCGCGTTATCAGCGTGACCGGCAGCGGGTCACCCGCCAGCGCCCTGCCAATGAGCCTGCACACGAAGCGCTCCTGGCCGACACCGATGACGTTCGCGAGCCGCAAGATCGTCAGCCGCCCCGCGCCGGGCGCCCGCAGCAGCAGGCGTTCTTGCGCCAGCTTGGACAGGGCGTAGGTCCACCGCCCGGTGGGGTCGGCGGCGGCCAAGCGGCGGCCTGCCGGCGCCGCACGCCACGGCGGGCACGGAGCAGCCGCCAACACGATCGCCTCGTCGCACCACTCGTCGATCTGTTCGGTGGTCCATGGCAGCTCGGGTGGGGTGTTTTCCCGCAACGGCGCCGCCGCACTCCCGTAGACCTCGACCGACGACAGCAACACAACCGGGCGGCCCACAAGCAGGGGCAGGATCCGGGCAGTGGCCAGCGCGTTGCCGACGGGCAGCGTCCACGGCCAGCGCGGCCGCGGGTCGCTCGACCCGAGCATGATCGCCACCTCGCCGTCCGGCAGCGCCGGCAGCTCGCCGGTCAGCACATCGGCCGCGAGCCACCGCGCTCCGCCGCCGACCAGGTCGGCTGGCGGCGGGTTCTGGTCCACAACCGTCACTTCGCGGCCGCGGGACAGCAGCGCCGTGGCCACCGCCCTGCCGATGAACCCCGATCCCCCGAAGAGCACGGCCCCGCTCATGTCTTCCTGCCCGTCGCCAGCAGTTGCTTGCCGACGTCGGCCAGCACCGGGTGGGCCGACAGTTCCCGCTCCAGCTCCAAGTGGCCGTCCCAGTCCTGGGCCAGCCGCTCATTAAGGCGCTCGCAGCCGAGGGGAGCCGCCGTCGACAGCAGGCCGACCACCTCGACGTCCCGCAGCCCCGCGCCCTCAAACGCCTGGCGGAGCCGGGCGGCGTCCAGCAAGTGCATCTCGGCGTCGTGCCCGGCCACGGTCCAGCAACCCACGCGCGTCCGCAGCCGCTCCACCGCTTCCTCGGTGCGGCCGTCCCGCAGCAGCTCGATAACCAGCGCAACCAGCGAGTCCACCAGGACCACCACCGTTCCGCCGGGACGCACCCAGCCAGCGAGGCGCCGCAGCGTGGCCGCCGGATCGGCGGTGTATTGCAGCGACCCGAGGGCGAGCACCAGCCCAGCCGACGCGTCGGGCAGGCCGGCCGTTTCCATCGAGCCCTCGATTAGCGTGAACCCGGGCCCGTAGCCCGCACGGCGGGCCTGGTCGATCATTCCCGGGGCCTGCTCAATCCCGATGACCTCATAACCGAGTCCGAGGAGCCGGGGCACCCACCGGCCCACACCGCAGCCAGCATCGATGACCGGCCCGCGCTCGGGCAGCATGCACCGCACGCGTTTCCAGGCCAGCGCGTCATACGCGCGGCGGTGCGCCACCTCGAAGTGCTCACGGTAGGCAGGGGCGAGAGCACTGTACAGAGCCTGGCTGGGCCGCATTCGTCATCCCCTCGCCACCAGGCGTTTCAGCCCGGCCCGCCAGAGCAGGTCGCCCAGGTAGGTGGTGGGCAGCCAGCGCAGGTTGAGGCTGTAGTTGCTGCCACAGCCCACGCAGTCCTTCCGGAACAGGCGCGCGTGCTCTTCGCGGTAGTGCGCCGACCCGATCACCTCGGCGACGGCCCGGTCGCGGACATTGAAGGCCGGATCGTGCGCCCAGCATCCCCCGATCTCCCCCCGAGAATGGATCATGAGCTTGAGCTGGGATTCGGCGCACGGCACGTCTCGCTGCACCAGCTCCGAAAAGTGCCCCGGTATGTATCGCAAGTCTGAGTAACGGGGCAGCCATCGCGGGTCGCCGCGCTTGATCGCCTCCAGCTCGCCCAGTGCCGCGGTGAGGTCGCCGGGGCCGACTCGCTTTTGCTGGGCCACTTCCGGGGCGCGGAACAGGAACGTGTGGTCGGTGGCCAGGTTCAGGTAAAGCTGCACGCGCAGCTCCTGCGCCAGGCGGGCGATGTCCGGCAGGTACCCGATGTTGTCGCGCATCACGGTGAAGTTCATGCGCACCTTGAGGTTCAGCCGCTCGCGCTGGTCGATCAGGCCCCGCAGGTGCTCGATCGTTGTGGCGAACGCGCCTAGCCGCCCGCGGATGCGGTCATGGACGAGCGCGTTGGGCCCGTCGACCGAGATGTTGAAGCTGCGCACCCCCGCGTCGAGCACCGTGGCCAAGATGGCTGGGGTCAACCGGATCCCGTTGGTGTTCAGGTGGAGGTGGCCGATGCCGAGCCCGTGCGCGTACGCCATAAGCTCGGTCGCGTCCGGGCGGATCAGCGGCTCACCGCCGGTGAAATTGGCTTTGAGAATCTTCAGCGCGGCAAGCTGGCGCAGCACGTCCTTCCATTCGTCCGTGGTCAGCTCACCCTTGGTATTGTCGAGCCAGCAGGCACAGCTCTTGCAGCGCAGGTTGCAGTTCTCGGTCAGAAAGAGCTCGGCGACCAGCGGCCGCACGTGAAGGCCCGGGACCAGCCACCGCTTCACCGCGAGCTGACTGAAGAAAGCCATGAGTCTTGCGTTGTCTGCGGCTGTCATGACACCTTCTCGGCTGTTAAAAAGACGTTCGCGAACTGGAACGCCTTGGCGTCGAGATAGACGGCGTACTCAAAAAACGAGCGCAGGCGCCCGCGGGCGAGCAGCCCGGGCACCTGGAACCATCGCCAGAACAGATTAGCCCCCGCCACGCGCACAGGCTCGAAGCCGTGCTGGCGCAAAAGCAACAGCAGGTCGCTGCGCCGGTAGTTGGTATGGCAGTCCTTGCCGACCGACATGTCGCCGCGAAGCCCGTTGGACAGGTCGGCGAACCTTTCCTCGTAGATATCACGGCCGAACCGCGCGGTGTAGACCAGGCGGTGGAGGCGCGGGAAGCGAAATTTGGCGTTGTCCGGGTCGAGGAACGAGAACACGTGCCGCCGCGGTGCGGTGAGCACGAGGAGCCCGCCCGGCGCCAGAATGCGATGGACCTCATCCAGCAGCTTGCCCTCATCCGGCACGTGTTCCAGCACGTCGAGCAGGGAGACCGAGTCGAACTCCCCGTCGCGCAAACCCAGCCCGCCGTCCACTGGGATCAGGTGAAGCGGCAGGTCAGGGCATCTCTGGCGGGCGGTGGCGAGGTAACCGGTGTGGGGGTCGGCGCCGGAGCAGTCGAGCAGCGTGCTCGCACGCAGCACGGCCAGGAATCCGCCGTCGCCGCAGCCGAGGTCGAGGTGGCGGCCCCGCCGGCCGGCGAGTGAGTCCCAGGCGAACGCGTACCGCTGGAGGTGGTGGCGGGTAAACGGGTTGCGGTCAGTAGTCACGGCTACGGACCAATCGCGCACACAGGCTGTCCAAGGTCTCGATGATGTGGCCGGGCATGGCCGCTGGCTCCACCGGCCTTTCGCGGAGCAGCCGGGACTGCTGCTCGCCGTGCGCGGCGATCGCCTCCGGCAGCCGGGTCACGTCCCAGACAGCCATGACCGGCCCGTTGACCTCCTCCATGCGCAGGTAGTGGACCTGGTGGTCATTGCCCATCTCGCCGAGCCCGGCCTGCCGGGCGACCGCGACCGGGACCTTGTGCGCCCGCTGAACGAGCCGCACCGTGTTCCCAGCGTGGGTGATGACCACGTCGGCCGCGTCGATCCGCTCCTGGAGCTCGCTGAAGGACACAAACGGGCGGTGCGGGCAGGGCGGCCGGACCGTGGCGGTTCCGGTCTGCGCGAACACCTCGTGATCGGCGCAGAGCGGTGCGATCGCGCCGATCAGCCTGTCAAAGGGCCACGGGCCCATCCCCACCGTGACCAGGATTCGTGACATCAGTACAGTTCGCCGAGGAGAACGGCCCGTGGCCACGACGCCAGCAGGGCGGGCCGCTGGACCAGCACGGCCGCGGCGAGCTTTCCGCACACCCTGCTGGCGATCCCTGGCCTGTCAACAATGTTGAAGGTTTCCAGCCACAGCGCCGGGATGCCCACCAGCCGTGCCGCGATGAAGACCCCCACCGCGACGCCGGAACCGGCGGAGACGATCACGTCCGGGTGCTCGGCGCGGAGGATCCGCACCGCACGGATGACGGCGGCCGGCATCGGCAGCGGCCTGCGGGCGGACTGCTCCGGCTCCCAGTGGACCCGCTGGTCCTTCAGCAGCGCGGTGGTGTCCGGCGCTGGCACGGCGATCCAGGAAACGCCGTGCCGAGACCACCACGGCCTGAGCGCGAGGAGATCAAGGAGCACGCCACCGCTGCTTGAGACCAGCAGCACCCGGTACCGAGTGTCACCCACCGCGTCAGCCCCCTGCCCGTGTCAGGCAACTCGTGTCGATCCGGTCACGCGGGGTCGTAGTCACCTTACGGAACAATCTGCTGGGGCGCCAGGAGTCATGCAAGGCACCCGTCGGATCCTGGCGGGAGCCTGATCGGCTTGGCATCAAGCGCCTGCTGGGGCGCCGGCAGCAGTGCGTTGCGCCGCTCGGCCGGAGAGTGGCACCGCATAATGCAACGGCGAAGTCTCAGCACCTAACGGCGCGCAGGAAGTGGTGAAGTCCTGGCAGGGCGGGGGGCGTTGCCGCCGCGGTGCTGCAGCACCCCCAGCCCACACCGCCACCCGCCGGGGTCACCGGCCAGGGCGCGGGCGCGCAACTGCTCTTGGCCGACCCGATGTAAAGGAAGGCCGGGAGTCTTGTCACCATGAACCCCTCCGCCCGAGCACCGCGGGGAGCGTCTTCGCGAGGATGATCAGGTCACCGCGCAGGGACCAGTCCTCGATGTAGGCGAGGTCCAGCCGGACGCAATCGTCGAAACTCAGCTCAGAGCGGCCGCTGACCTGCCATGCACCAGTAATTCCCGGGCGTACAGCGAGCCGGACAAGCTGCCAGCTCTCATAGGCTTCGACTTCCGATGCCAGACCCGGGCGCGGGCCGACAAGGCTCATGTCTCCACGCACGACGTTCCAGAGCTGCGGCAGTTCGTCCAGCGACCACCGTCTGAGCCACCGGCCGATTCCAGTGACGCGGGGGTCGTCCTGGAACTTGTAGAAACGCGGGTCGGCAACGCTTTCTTCGAGCAGCCCGGCCACAAGCCGATCGGCGCCGTCAACCATCGTCCGCAGCTTCAGCATGGTAAACGGCCGCATCCCCCTACCAATACGCTCCTGACGAAAAAGGGCGGGCCCAGCCGATGAAACCCTGACCACCAGGCCAAGCACGACGAGCAGTGGCGAAGTGACAAGGAGTGCAGTGGAGGCGAGGATCAGATCGGCGAGCCTTTTGCCGTGCCCGCTTGCCTTCATGCGCTCGACGTGGCCAGGCCAACGGCTAGGCGTCATGGGCGGACCCGACGCTGGGCTGGCCCTGCCGGGCGGTGCCGCGCGGCAGCTGCCAGTCCCGATACCGCCGTCATGGGAACGCCCGAGACCTGTTCCCGCCCATACCGGCACTCCCCTTTTGCCGCGAGGTCAGAAGTTAGCCAAACGTGCTGCTCCCAAGTCAGGCACCACGGCCACCGTACGCGGCATAAAGTGCTGTCGCAGTGTGAATCCGGAGATATGCGATGGTTGATCTGTTGCCGAACTTCCTTCACCTGGGGCCGAGTAAGTCAGGCACCACGTGGCTGTACCAGGTTCTGGCCGCGCACCCTGAGGTGTTCCTGTGCCCGGCCAAGGACCTGCACTTCTTCAACCGCTGCTACGACCGTGGTCTCGACTGGTACCGGGCGCAGTTCCGCGGCGCGGGGCAGCGGCACAAGGTCATCGGCGAGATCTGCCCCGGCTACCTGTTTTCCGGGCCGGCACCGGAACGCATCCGTGCCTGCCTTGGCGCGGACGTCCGACTCATGGTCACGCTCAGAGATCCGATCTCCCGGGCGTTCTCCTCGTATCTCGACCACCGCAAGCATGGCGAGGCGGCGGCCACCTTCCGAGAGACGACCCGGCTGCTGTCCCAGCTGATTGACGAGGGCCGGTACGCCACTCACCTGCGGAACTATCTTGAATACTTCGGCCGCGAATCGCTCCATGTCGCCGTCTTCGACGACCTGCAGAGTGATCCGCAGGCCTTCCTCGACGGCGTGACGGACTGGCTCGGCATCGCCCGCCAGCAGCTCACGCCCGCGGAGCTTGAGGCTCGGCTTCCGGCCAGCGAAGCACGATGGCTTCCGCTCGCGAGGCTCGCCAAGCATGGGGCCAGCTGGGCGCGGGTGCATGATTGCGCCGACGTGGTAGCCAGAGCTAAGCATTCCGCGCTCGTGCAGCGGGCGCTCTACCGGACGCTGGGCGGGGAACGGCCCGAGATGCCCGCGGAGGACATCGCCTTCATGCACGAACAATTCGATGCGGAAATCGCGGACGTGGAAAGCGAGTTCGCCATCAGCCTGAGGCAGCGCTGGAACTGGATGTGACGACCGCCAAAGGACCGGGCCTGCGGCGCGTTGTCATCGGCGCCGACTGCTCAGGAACGT
>Ga0306926_10010939_pt1 | contig 10048 bp, 10 predicted proteins | sample flu12Cox44000178_FD_203759 | JGI IMG/M metagenome (GOLD analysis project Ga0306926, IMG submission 203759) | Lab enrichment of tropical soil microbial communities from Luquillo Experimental Forest, Puerto Rico - flux8day.12C.oxic.44.000.178 (v2)... | ecosystem: Environmental > Terrestrial >... | reverse complement strand
TTGCAAAAACATATATAGATTTTTGCTTTATCTTTCACGTCGATCTTCGATAAGGTCTTTGGGAGTATGCCAAGAAAGAGGACGACGCCTCCTCGACCCTATGGACGGGGTAAAAAGCCGAAGCTCTTTCTGCTTACTCCGGAAATGATTCGGCTGTTAAAACTAGCGGCCAAAAAATCCAAGATGACACAAGTGGCTTATCTTGAGGCGGCTCTCGAGAATCAGTTCCTTCTCGATAACGTCAAGGAGAAGCCTCCGTGAGCCATGAACTTGATGTTTTGTTCAAAGTAGTCCCCCATTGAGATCTCTAATCATTTAACGGCAACGACCGACGCCTATGGGTCTCGGAACCAAAAACCGCCAGAGACAAACTGCGGACCTTTGCAAACAGCATCTGCGGGAAAAATACCCGGACAAGCTGGCTTTAGTGGAAGAGTTTATCGTAGAGATCGAGGGATCTGCTCAACACCCAGACGTGACCCGATGGGGTCAATTTACTGACGTTAAAGACATCAAAAAAGAGATGTTTGACCGTCTCGAGAGAAAATTTGAGAGCTGGCTTAATCCATGAACCGCCCCGGCAAACAAGCTGTTGATAGCGATTGCGCTCTTCGTCCCTTTCCCTTTGCGCCACTCCCCCGGAGGCACCGAGAGAGGATCCTGCCATAACCCAAGCTTGTCGGATTGCGCGGCGGCCTGAGCTGCCCGGTAGCTGTCTCAATATCCAGTGTCGCCTGAGCCACGTACTTCTCGTACACCCAGCAGAGCCCACCGTTTTGCGCCTGTAGATCTCGAACCGTCTAACCGCAGAGAAACTGTCAGCACCGACGCCGCGAGATCCGAGCGGCAGGAATTCTGTTCCGAAAGGCGATTTAATGCGCTAGTCTCGCGAATCGCGATTACTCGTGAAACGAGACAACAAGTATGCCAGGCGTCGTGCTGCTCAGTTTCGGGTCGCTCGTTGGAGCGTGCTTTTTCTGTCGGCTGAAGAGCGGTTAGGATCATGAGCATGGAGCCCCAACGCACCTGTCCGAGCTGCGGCAATGAATTCGCTGGGGCAATGGAATTCTGTCCGGTCTGCCTGCTTCGTAAGGGTCTTGCCGGCGGGACCGAGTCCGGCGAGTCTTCTGTTTCTGAGGAAACGGTCGAGCCAGCAAAACTGAAGGAGCCAGCGCGACGATTCGAGCACTACGAGCTGGTGACGGGCGAAGATGGGAAACCAGTCGAGTTGGGTCGCGGTGCGATGGGGGTCACCTACAAGGCGTTCGACGTCGATCTCCGATGCCCAGTGACGCTGAAGGTCATCAGCGAGCGATATCTCGGAGATGAATCGGCGCAGCTTCGCTTTTTGCGCGAGGCGCGTGCGGCGGCCAGCGTTCGGCATCCAAACGTTGCCTGGGTGCTACATCTGGGCAGAACCGGGCAGAATTACTTCTACGCGATGGAGTTCGTGGAGGGAGAAACACTCGAAAAACTCATCAGACGCTCCGGTCGGCTTGAGGTAAAGCTGGCGCTGGAAATCTCCGCGCAGGTCGCTGCCGGGTTGGCTGCGGTCCACAAGCAGAAGCTCGTTCATAGGGACATCAAACCAAGCAACATCATGGTGAGCTTGGAAGAGGGAGGCACTGTGATCGCGAAAATCATCGACCTCGGGCTGGCTAAGTCGCTCGATGAGCCGGGTGCTCAAACCGCGATTTCGACACCCGGTGCCTTTGCTGGAACCCCAGAGTTTGCCAGCCCTGAGCAGTTCGCCGGAGTCGCCGTAGACATCCGTTCAGACCTGTACTCGCTTGGCGTGACGCTCTGGGAGATGGTGACCGGCCATGTGATGTTCAAGGGCTCACCTGCTGAGGTGATGTATCAGCATCAGCACGCACGTTTGCCGGTCGAACAACTCAAAGATATGCCGGAGCCCGTTGTGGTTCTGCTTGAGGCTCTCCTTGAGAAAGACCCGGCGCGGCGATTTCAGAACCCGACTGAGCTTTTGAATGCGATACCGACCGTAACAGACGCTATTGACACGGGGCGTAGAATCACTCGTGAGAGCCTGAAGAAGATGCCTGCTGTCGCTTCGCGTGTCGGGACTCGCAAGCCGCCAGCACGACTTGCACCTGAAAAGATTTCCATAGCCAGATTGCCCGTCACCGGAAGCGATGTTTTCGGTCGAGACGAAGACATGGTTTTTCTGGATCGCGCTTGGGCAAAGAAGGAAGTGAACGTCGTTACCATCGTTGCATGGGCTGGGGTCGGAAAATCTACACTCGTCAACCATTGGCTTCGACGGATGGCTGCTAAACATTATCGTTCTGCGGAGCTTATTTTTGGCTGGTCTTTCTACAGACAGGGCACTACTGGGCAGACTTCGTCAGCGGATGAATTTCTTGATGCAGCTCTCTCTTGGTTTGGCGACCCAGATCCGCGCCTCGGAACGGCTTGGGAGAAGGGCGAAAGACTGGCCAAGCTCGTCGCGCATCGCCGAACCCTAGTGGTTCTGGACGGTCTGGAGCCGCTCCAAAATCCGCCTGGTCCACAAGAAGGACGGCTGCGTGAGCCGTCCCTCCAGGCGCTCCTGCGCGAACTCGCTGCATTCAATACGGGGCTATGCGTGATTACCACGCGGACGCCGATCGCTGATATTGCAGATTACGAGCGCACCTCGGCTTTGCGCCGTGACCTGGAACAACTATCCAGCGACGCCGGGGCGAAGCTACTCCGAGCGCTAGGCATAAAGGGAGATGAAGCAGAGCTGCGAAGTGCCAGCGACGAGTTCAGCGGCCATTGTCTGGCGCTAACTCTGTTGGGCAGTTATCTGACTGATGCGTACAACGGAGATATCCATTTTCGCAAAGAAGTGTTCGACCGTCTTGCTCACGACGTACGGCAAGGAACCCACGCTAGAAAGGTGATGGAATCTTACCAAACCTGGTTTGGTGAAGGTCCTGAGCTGGCAATTCTTCGGATGTTAGGTCTATTCGATAGGCCGGTGGACGAAAAAGCGCTTGCGGCCCTATTGGAACCGCCCGCTATCCGCGGCCTCACAGAGTCCTTAGTTAATTTGAGCCCTACCGAGCGGCGGATGACCCTTACCAGATTAAGAAGAGCAAAACTCCTCGCCGGGGAAGATCCACACGATCCTGGGCATCTCGATACGCATCCTCTAGTTCGTGAATACTTTGGCGAACAGCTGCGCAGTCAACAAACCGAGGCGTGGAAGGAATGTAATAGGCGGCTTTACGAGTATTATCGAACGCTTGCGCCCCACCTTCCGGATAGTTTCAGGGAGATGGAGCCACTTTTCTTGTCCGTTATCTGCGCCTGCAATGCCGGATTGTTTCGAGAGGCGTTGCATGAAGTTTACATTCCGCGAATTCAGCGGGGGAATGACTCCTTTGCGGCTAACGCTCTTGGAGCCAGAAGCGCGTTGCTGTCGGTTTTAGTTCATTTCTTCGAACAGGGACGCTGGGGTTCATTGGTGGAAAGGGGCGTCGAGGGGGAGCCTCTCACGGCGGAAGATCGGCTCTTCATTCTCATGCAGGCAGGACTATATCTAACAGCCACACGAGGATTCTCAGCGTCAGAGGTGCGAATTTGCCACGAGCGCGCGGAGTCTTTGTGTCATTCGCTTAATCATCGAGTACTGCTGTATTTCACGCTGAAGAGCCAGTGGCGCTATTCCATCTGGACTGACAAGCTGTCAGCTGCAATGCAGATTGCCAAACGAGTTCACTCGCTCGCCCAGGAGCAGAACGACTCTGCGCTAATGATAGGCGCCTACCGCGCTTTAGCAGCCCCGCACTACTTTCTAGGTGATTTCGAGTCCTCTCGACAATACGCGATGCGTGGCGTTCAGATCTGGCGCTCGGGAGGTGTAGAGTCTCATGTGGAAGACATCAACGCGCCCGTTATCATTTGTCTATGCTTTATGGCTCTATCCGAGTGGCAGTTCGGAGAGATCGCCCCTAGCCAAGTGACCATGATGGAAGCGATCTCACTGGCAAAGGAGCTAAATGATATGCACGCATTAGCCCTGGCTCTTTATTTTGCCGGGTTTCTCGCCCACTTTGAGCACAATCATGCCGAAGTGGAACGCTTGGCATCGGATTTGATCGAACTGTCAACGCGTCAGACCTTTGCAACTTTCCTGCCTCTGGGAGCCATTCTCCGTGGGTGGGCGCGGAGCGCTTCCGGCGACACAACTCAGGGCATCTCGTGGATCGAGGACGGAATAGTAAACTATCGGGCGACCGGCTCGATCCTGACCATGCCATATTTGCAAGCACTAAAGGCTGAAGCATTGCACCTGTCAGATCGCACACCCGAAGCTCTTGAGGCAATAGAGGACGCAGAAGCACTAGTCGAAAGGTCTGAAGAGCGCTGGTGCTGTGCCGAATTGCACCGGCTGCGCGGTGTGTTTCTCGCGGCCATGGGTGCGGACGAGGCCCAAATTGAGGCTTCGTTCCGCGAAGCGATCAGAATCGCAAAGGAGCAGAAGTCCGTGTCGCTGCAGAAACGCGCAGAAGCGACCTACGCAGAATACCGCAGGCAAAAAGCGAGCGCCGCGGGAGGACGTGGATTCCGACTACCTCTTTTCTAATTCAACTGTTTAAGCAGCTCGAGGCCGGCATCCTGCCCACTAACAAGGACTCGGGCAACCAGTCGGCCATAGCGATCGATCGTGTGCGGCCGGAGCTCAACCTCCTTGCCGAACACCAGTTCGCTCATGGCTTGCTTAGCCGGACTGACAGATCCTACGATTATTTCTGAGCCTGTGAACAAAGTGTGAACAACTTCTTCAGTTCTCTTTATTATGAGAACTGAGGGTCTGTTCTGCGAATTTCGTAGGTCTTTCATGGTTAGGAGATGTTCTTGGAACGCCTCATGCTGGATTGTGAATAACTTTTTGACACTGCCTGCAATGACAACTTTGTAGTGTTTGTCAGGAGCAATTGCGGTGTTATCGATAGTAATCCCTCATATGCCCAAGCAGCAGGCAGTAGTGCGGATCATCCAGTTGCCACTGAGACGAATCGGCTCGATTTGTGGTTCTATTGGTTCCGTCTGACTAACCACATAGTTGGCGGGGCGGCTGGGCGGCCTTGGGTTTGATGGTTGGCTACTTCCGGGCGAACCAGGCCGCCGGCGTTAATTCGTTGACCCGATTTGATGGGAAGTTCTCCAAGCCAGGGAGTACGGCGTTGAGATATTCACGCACTGGAGCCCGCAGTCTGCGGCAGGTTTCAACGATTGAGATGATGGCGGCCATCCGAGGACCCGCTTGCTCGCTTCCGACGTGGATCCAGTTCTTGCGGCCGATTGCCACCGGGCGCATCGAGTTTTCAGTGGCGTTGTTACTGAGTTCCAGTTCGGGATGATCCAGGAAGCGGGTGAGTCGGTTCCAGAGCTTGAGTGTGTATTCACACGCTTTGGTCCTGGCACTCTGGGGTAAGCCACCGATGCGAGCTGCTTCGATACTGAGCTTGATCCTTTCCAGAATTGGCTTGGATTCTTCCTGGCGTAAGGCCTGCCGAGCTTCCAGCGTCAAACCCCTCTCTCGCGCCACCCGATCGACTCCGAAGAGTTGATCCATCTTTTCCACGATTCCAATGGATTCTTTATCCAATCCATTAAGCTTCACGGCCTCGATAAATTTCCGGCGAGCATGCGCCCAACACCCCGCATAGACGATTTGGGGACCACCCACCTGGTTGTAGGCCGCGTATCCATCGCTTTGGAGGATTCCTTCAAAGTTTCCTAAAAACTGTTTGGGTCCTTCCCGGTCCCGGCCCAGTCGGAATTCGAAGACTGTTGAAGCTCCCGGCCTGCCGTATTGCCAGAGATAGGCCTGATGATTTTTTCCCCGACCATCGTGCATCTGCACGGCCACCGGCGTTTCATCGGCCTGGATATAATGGCCCGCTAAAAGTTCCTGAGCCATTGCTCTGACGATGGGAGTTAACATCTCGCCCACCCGCATCATCCAGCCGTTGAGCGTCGCTCGGGACAGATGGAGCCCGCTTTCACGTTCCAAAATCACGCTCTGGCGATAGAGAGGCAGATGAAAAGAGTACTTGTTGATGACTGCGTCGATCACCACCCGGTCACTTCCGAGGCCCTTCTCGATGATGCGCTCCGGAAGCGGTGCGCAACTGACTCCGCCTTCTTCGCATCCCTTGCAAGCTCGCTTTTCGCGCTTGGTCACCTGGACGAAGTATTTGGCTGGTTCGACATCGAGTACTTCACTGGCCTCGTATCCGATGAGCTGTTTCTCTTGACCGCAAATCCCGCAAACGCACTGCTCGGATGTGCATGGGATGATTTGTTCGACTCGCTCCAGATGCTCCGGCAACTCCTGGCGTCCGGGATGTGTGCGCTCTTTTTTAGTCGCGGCGGCCATCGCTTCGCGCTGAGCTTCTGCTTCGACTTCAGCGCCATTGATTCCTGGCTCTAGTTCAAGGAGTTCGAGCTGTTCCAGACTCAGAGTCTCGCTGCCCGGGCCGTACTTCTTGAGCAAATCCAAGCGGCGAAGCTCCCGCAGGATCCGGTTCTCTTTCTCCAGCCGTGCCACCTTTTCTTCAAGCTGTTGGTTGCGCTTGAGAAGCTCCTGCTCAGAAATTGAAGAGGGGGGAATTTCCGGATTCAAGCTAGCTAAAAACTAACAAAAATACCGTGTTAATTACTAGTTTTATCTAGGTTTTTTCCTCGTATCTGTACCAATTTTTCGCTCTGGTTCGCTCCAGATCAATCCCTCCCAAAAGCAACGTGAGTTCCTCATGGGTGAGCCTGACTCGGTCGCCCTGAGTCTCCTCTTGCGGCCAGCTGAAGCGACCCCGCTCCAGCCGTTTCGCGCAAACCCAAAGTCCGTTGCCGTCCCAGAATAATATTTTAAGCCGATTACGCGATTGGTTGCAGAATAAAAACAGATGCCCACTCCTGGGCTCGAGCTGGAGCCGATCACCCACCAGTCCGTGCAATCCAATAAAGCCCTTTCTCATGTCGGTTGCTCCAACCGCCAGGTAGATCCGGGTCGCAGGTCCGATTCCAAACACGGCGTGCCTTATACCCTTTCCAAGACCGCGATGAGGGCTTGCAACGTCGTCGCGTCAAATCCAGGGCGCACTTCAACTCTTCGGCCTCGATCCAATACCACCTCGATCGCGTTGGCTTTTGGGGCTGCCTTTTGCTCCAACTCCACCCCAACCAGTCGCGGCGTTTGCCTCGCCTCTTGCTTTCGACCTTTCAAGTGCCGCCGTAGCGTTCCGGGCGATAAGCCCCTCGTGCGACAAAACTCCGAGCACTTCATTGCGCCGGAGATAAACTCTTCGACTAGCCGTTGAACTTCTTTACCGCTACGCCGCGTCCGCAGTTTCGTGCCAACCTGATTTTCGTCCATCCCAATCTTCTCTCAGATCGCGATCAGTCTTGGTAGATGCGGTTAGCTGGACGCTTCCGTTCTATTCGCGAAAGACATCCTTTGGCTCCCTGTCTGTGCGGAGGCCCAGAAAGACCGGCTGCCGCAACTGGTCATCGTGCGTCCACTCGGTAAACTTGAACTGGGCGACCAGCACGGGTCTAACCCAGTGGCAGCGTTTCATGACCGCCGGTGTAATCCCCAGCCCCCATCTGCCTTTGCTCTTCTCCGGCAGATTTACAAAGGGGCAAGACTGCGCCCTGAGCTTTTGAAACTTGGCGTAAAGGTTCACCAAAGCTTTCTCTGAAAAACCGGTCCCGACTCTCCCGGCGAACTTAAGACCATCCGGACTGTGGTAGCCGACCAGCAGGGAGCCGAAGTTGCTGCGGGCGCCTTCGGGCAGTGTGTAGCCGCCGATAACGAACTCCTGGGACTTGGTAATCTTGAACTTGACCCAGGCGCCGCTGCGCCGGCCGCTTTCGTAAACTGAGTTTGGACGTTTTGCGACCAGGCCCTCGAGGCCGAACTCCTGCGCGACCGGTAGCAGCTCATCTTTGGTGCCGCGGAGCTCGCCAGAGAGCCGGATATTTTCAGGGCGTTTCTTTAGAGCCCAGCCAGCAATTTGCGCTGCAGCAGATTGCCGAAAGACACCGGCGGAAATATTGTGCCGACAGGGCCGCCCTCTTCGGGAAGGCGAACTCCAATCATGACCAGGCGCCGTTCCACCTTTCCTGCCAGACAAACGGCCGATCCCGACGAGCTCCAAGTCGAGCTCGACCGACGTGTTGCGCGGCTCTTGATCGCTTCATCGGCGAATTTCATCCCGATCAACGCAGCCTGGTTGGTAGGCGACTGGTCTCTTTTTGCCAGAGCCGGGTCGAGGATTGTCGCCGTCAGACAGATAAAACCACCCCTATGAGCACCCTCTATCAGAAAGTCCGAGAAAACAAACGCAAACAGCGACAACTCGCCAAGCGTGCCAAGCATCGTAAAGGCAAGGCAGCGGCGCGGGCAACCGTCCATCTAGTCGACCGTGATCTTTAGGAACCGGGCTGCAAGCAGCGAAACTTCATGGTCAAGTCTTCGCTGTTACGCTGCCTGTCGGCAGGACTGTCCACCCATCAAGTCGTCAGCGTGCGGCTGCCCACCGACCGCTTGATCGATGGCGTCGTGCTAACCTCTGCCAGAGAAAGCAGACCAACGCCGCACGGCGACAGCCGTTGAAGAAGGCGCCTTCCTGGCTGCCGTGGAGCGGATCATCGGTAGCATCGAAATCCAGCACGATCTCGGCGCGTCAGTCAAAGACGGCAATAAACACGGCGGTACGTGAGTTTCTCCCCTTACGGTCTGAGAAAAATCTCTTCAGAGACTGGGTCTCTCACCCTGGCACCAGGCGGAACTCCAGCCACGTTAACCAGGTTGTTCAGTGCAAATGGACTAATCACAATGTCTGGGTCAGCCGTAGGTATTGCGTAGGGATAAACGTCATCGGAAACCTCGTGCCCTTGATAAATAAGATCGCCGTTTAGGGGTAATCCTCCATAGGGAAAAGCCTGAGGGGTCACTACCCAACTCACTCCATTGAAATAATAATGTGCTCCGTACGGAGAATGCGCCCAGTGGATTCCGTTCACGAAATGCACCCGGTGGGTTTGCGTCCAACCGGCATCACGGGGCCTTGCCACCGTCAAAGTCGGGAAAACCGCGAGCGCACCCACACCCACTAACGAAAGAACGATTCTCATACTTCCATTTCCTCGCAGAATAAGATCATCCGAGCAGGGGGAATATTCCGCGTCCAGACACCAAATGCCACTGCGATTCCTGCCACAGGTTCCGCCAAGCAGGGCGAGGAGAAGGAACGGCGACCAGTTGAGGACATCTCCCCATCCCGCGAGCGGGGCGTTCAGAAGGAATGTCCGAAGGAAGAGCGGGCCCGTCATGGCCATGTCATTTATCGAAGTGAGAAATTTTGCTACCTAACTAAGTGTAGCGATGTGGTCCGGAATCTTTGACTAGCAATTCCGGCAAGGTGCTGGTCTTTGCCGATCAAAGCATCACCTGAACGAAGAGCGGCCTTTCTCGTTAAGTGCGGCAATTTCGCCGTCGAGGACTACGTGTTCGGGCCGACAACAACTTCAAGGTATCAAGCAGTCGTGGGTAATCGAACGCCTTGTTGTTCCGCGAGACCAGGCGCACATCGTTACCATCCTGTTACCATCCTTAAAGGCCAATGCACGGTAGCCATCGTGTTTGATTTCGAAGAGCCAATCGCCATCCGGCAGTTTGTCGACCGGGAGCGCCTTCATCGGCTCGATAAAAGAAACGCTCATCTGTTCTATTAAGCCGGCGATTGTGAATCTGCTCTGAATCTGGGCCAAGCAAAATGCGCGCAGTTGTCCGCACATGTGCTGTCAGAGAGGTGAGTAAAACCGGAAAAACGGATAACAAACGGATAACAGCATTTTTGCTGCTCCTTTTTTTGAGGCTCTAAAGCGCCAGTGAATCGGCTCTGGGACTCGATTCGTGTCTTTCATTGATTCGAACCATAGCAAAGTAAAATCCGTTTATGAGGCCAAGGCCGAGTTCAAAATCAATTTTGAAGACGGTTCGAGCGCGACACTCTCCCTGGCCGATCCG
>Ga0306926_10010937_pt1 | contig 10049 bp, 10 predicted proteins | sample flu12Cox44000178_FD_203759 | JGI IMG/M metagenome (GOLD analysis project Ga0306926, IMG submission 203759) | Lab enrichment of tropical soil microbial communities from Luquillo Experimental Forest, Puerto Rico - flux8day.12C.oxic.44.000.178 (v2)... | ecosystem: Environmental > Terrestrial >... | reverse complement strand
CGGAAAGGGGTACCCATGCTCATCGCCCAGCGTCCCACCCTCACCGAGGAACCGGTTGCTGACTTCCGGTCGCGGTTCGTCATCGAGCCGCTGGAGCCGGGATTCGGCTACACCATCGGCAACTCGGTGCGGCGGACCCTGCTCTCCTCCATTCCCGGGGCCGCCGTCACCAGCATCCGGATCGAGGGCGTGCTGCACGAGTTCTCGACCGTGGCCGGGGTCAAGGAGGATGTCACCGACATCATCCTGAACCTCAAGGAGCTCGTGGTTTCCTCGGAACAGGACGAGCCGGTCGTGATGTACCTGCGCAAGCAGGGGCCGGGCGAGGTGACCGCCGCCGACATCGCGCCGCCGGCCGGGGTCGAGGTGCACAACCCGGGCCTGCACATCGCCACCCTGAACGGCAAGGGCAAGCTGGAGATGGAGCTGACGGTCGAGCGTGGCCGCGGCTACGTGTCCGCCGCCCAGAACAAGCAGCCCGGTCAGGAGATCGGCCGGATTCCCATCGACTCGATCTACTCGCCGGTGCTGCGGGTCACCTACAAGGTCGAAGCCACCCGGGTCGAGCAGCGCACCGACTTCGACAAGCTCATCCTGGACGTGGAGACCAAGCCGTCCATGCGGCCGCGGGACTCGGTGGCCAGCGCCGGCAAGACCCTGGTCGAGCTGTTCGGCCTGGCCCGCGAGCTGAACGTGGAAGCCGAGGGCATCGACATCGGGCCGTCACCGACGGACGCTGCGCTCGCCGCTGACCTGGCACTGCCGATCGAGGAACTCGCCCTCACCGTGCGTTCCTACAACTGCCTCAAGCGCGAGGGCATCCACACCGTGGGCGAACTCGTCGCCCGCAGTGAGCAGGATCTGCTGGACATCCGCAACTTCGGCGCCAAGTCGATCGAGGAAGTCAAGCAGAAGCTGGTCGACATGGGGCTGGCGCTGAAGGACTCCCCGCCCGGCTTCGACCCGGGTACCGCGGTGGACTCCTACAGCGCCGACGACGACGAGAGCTACGTCGAGACCGAGCAGTACTGACGATCCCGGCAGCCGAGCAAGGAGAACGTTCCGATGCCCACGCCCACCAAGGGCCCGCGGCTGGGCGGCAGTGCCGCCCATCAGCGGCACATTCTGGCGAACCTTGCCACTGCTCTGTTCGAGCACGGCAAGATCACCACGACCGAGGCGAAGGCCCGGCGGCTGCGGCCGTTCGCCGAGCGCCTGATCACCTTCGCCAAGCGCGGTGATCTGCATGCCCGCCGGGAGGTGCTGACCGTGGTCACCGACCGGGGCGTGGTGCATACCCTGTTCACCGAAATCGGCCCGAGCTTCGCCGGGCGCGACGGCGGCTACACCCGGATCACGAAGGTCGGGCCGCGCAAGGGCGACAACGCCCCGCTGGCCGTGATCGAACTGGTCCGTGAGGAAGCCGCCGCCGCGGCGCCGCGCCGCCGCCGCGGCCGCCGGGCCCAGCCTGCGGCCGCCCCCGCCCGGGCCGCCACGGCCGCAGCCGCTGCGGACGAGCCGGCTGCGGACGAGCCGGCTGCGGACAAAGCCGCCGGGCCGGCGGCCGCCGGGGACGTGGCCGCCGGGGAGACGGCGGCCGCTGACAGCGTCACCGAGGACAGTGCTGACGTCACCGGGGACAGCGCCGATGTCACCGGGGACACCGCCGAAGACGTGGCCGAGGACGCCGACGGCGGCGGCGACGCCGAGGACAGCGACTAGCGTCCCGCCCGGCGCCGGGCTGGTCCGGATCCGGGCCGATGTCGGCTATGACGGGTCCAGGTTTTCCGGCTGGGCGCGGCAGCCGGGCCAGCGCACTGTCGAGCAGTCACTGGCGGAATCGCTCGGCCGGGTGCGGCGGCTGCCCGAACCGCCGGAGCTGACCGTGGCCGGACGGACCGACGCGGGCGTGCATGCCCGCGGCCAGGTGGCTCACCTGGATGTGCCCGCGCCGTCCTGGGCGGCGGAGCAGACAACCGTCGCGCGGCGGCTGGCCCGGGCGTTGCCGGCCGATATCCGGGTCCGCCAGCTCGCTCCGGCGCCGCCAGGCTTCGATGCCCGTTTCTCCGCACTCTGGCGCCGGTATGCCTACCGGGTGTGTGACCACCCGCTCGGGCCTGATCCACTGACCCGGCACGAGACCCTGTGGTATCCCCGGCCGCTGGATATCAGCGCTATGAACGCCGCCGCCACCGCCTGCCTGGGCGAGCATGACTTCGCCGCGTTCTGCCGCCGCCGGGAAGGGGCCAGCACGGTGCGGGAGCTGCTCCGGCTGGAGTGGGCCCGGCCAGCGCCGGGCCTGGCGGTGGCCGCCGTGGCTGCCGACGCGTTCTGCCACAACATGGTCCGGGCCCTGGTCGGGGCGCTGCTCCGGATCGGTGACGGGACCCGCCCGCCGGGCTGGCTGGCGGACGTGCTGGCCGGGGGCGAGCGCCAGCCAGAGGTACCGGTGGTGGTCCCGTACGGGCTGTGCCTGGAGGAGGTCGGCTACCCGGCCGATGACCAGCTGGCGGCCCGGGCCGAGGCCACCCGGCGGCGGCGGGACCGGCCGCCGGCTGGCCGCTAGCTGCGTGCCCGCCGGCCCATGGCCCGCGGTGGCCGGAAAACGCTGGCGGTCAGCTGCGGGTCACGGGTAGCGCGGCTTGCCGGTGACCATCCGGCTGGTCAGGCTGATGTTGGCGGTCCCGGAGAACAGGTCGGAAGAGAACCTCGCCAGCTCCTTGCGCTGCTTGGAACCGGACGGGGCGTGCAGGTTCGCGAACTCGGCCCAGATCAGGATCAGGTAGTGGCCCTTGACCTCCGCCAACTCCAGGCCGGTGCCCTTGGCCAGGTTGCGGGTGGGGCCGTGCGCGGCGGGCAGCTGGCGGATGAACCCGCTCGCCCCGGACGCCCGGCCAGCCTGGCCGGCGGCGGTGACGTCGGTCAGGTTCAGCACCCCGATGGTGGCCATCATCTTGTGGTCGGCCGACAGGTAGCTGGCCCGCAGCACCTGGGTGCAGCCGGCCTTGTGGACGGCCGCCCGCAACGCCGAGCCCACCAGTTCCTTGGTGCACTTGGTCTGCGTGGACACCACGGTACGCACGCCGGAGCTGCCGTAGATCGAGAACGTCGCCGGGAAGAGCTCAGCCACCGAGACTGGCCGGGAGTCGACCGACTGGCTGGTGATGTCCTGCCACGGCCCGAGCGCCGGCGATGAGGCGGCCGCACCCGGGTGGGCCGACGGGCCCGTGCTGTGGCCGGTCGTGACCACCGGCTGGCTGCCCCGCCAGACGATCACCGCCACCACCGCGATGACGGCCACGACGGGCGCCATCAGCAGCCCTATCAGCGCACGGTGGGAGAGATGGCGGCGCCCCCGCGGCTTGCCTTTCCCGGCGGGCTGGCCAGCGCTGACCTGGCCGTCTCCGCGGCGGCCAGCGGGATCTGGCCCCGCCGGGCCGGCCGCCGGCGCAGCACCGGCGCGGCTATCTGTGGCCTGGCCACCCCCGGCCGGCCCCGGCCCGGCCGGATCGTCAACGATCGGTATCTCCCCGGATTCCCACGGGGCCAGCTGGGGGCGGCGGGCGGCCCGCTGGCCGGCGGCAGCCTCGAACGCCGCGCGCGGCTGGCCGGCCGGGCCGGCTGGGCCGGCCTGGCGACGGCCTGGCCCGACCCGCGGGAAGCCCTCCCCGTCGGTGTGGGCGGACACGTCCCGGGCCAGTGGCGGCGGGGACCAGGCACCGGAATCGTCGATGGCGCTCCACGTCTGGGTCGTTGTCGCATCCGCCGATGGGTCACTGATGGCGAGCGCCGAGTAACCGGGCTCCGCTTCGAGGTCCGGCCCGCCGCCGTTGACGCCCAGCCAGGATGCCCGTACCGACGGCCTGTTCCAGGCTGAGAACTGGCCCGGCGGGTACACCGGTCCCGGCTGGCCGGGCGCCGGCGGGTAACCCAGGATCGGGCCGCGCCGCCAGGCGGGGCCGCGTCTGGCGGTCCGCACCGCACCCGTGGCGGTGGCCGCAGCCTCCGGCGCGGAGCCGCCGCCGTGGGCAGGCGGGCGGCGCCCAGACGGCTGGCTGGCCGGTGGTGCGCTCAGTGGGACGGCCCCGGAGCCCTGGCCGGGGTGGCCGCCCCGGGGGGGCAGCGTCGGTGACGGGCGGGTGCCCGCCCGCGGCGGGGGGGCGGGGGAGGGGCCGGCGTAGCCAGCGGGCGGTGCCGCCCGCGGTGGGCCGCCCCGGGGTGGCAGCGTCCCGGCCGGGCGGGCCCCGGCATGCCGGGGCGGCCTGCGTACCGGCGGCTCCTTGCCGGGGGACGTCCCGTGCTGGTCGGCGCCCGGGTCGGGCGGGCGCTGGGGTGCCCGGGGGTCTGGCCGGCCGCGCGGCGGCGGGTCGGCATGCCCTCCGGGAGAACTCATGGCGCGAGCGTATCCCGCTGAGCGGCTGCCAGCCTGCGGTCAGCATTTTTCCTGCCGCCGGTGGCGCGAGGCCACGGCCGGCGGCAGCCGCCGGCAACATTCTGCGCAAGCCCGGTCACATCACGTCAGATCAGTGCCTGCGGTCTGGCCCGCTTTGCCGTCCTTCGCTGCGGCCGGTATCCTTTGGGAGCGTCCTGCGCCTGCGCAAGCCCGCGTGACCGCTCACTGTGGCTGGTTATGCGGCGGCGGGCGCGAGGGCCCCCTCGCCTGGCGGATCACCCGGGCGCGGGCCACCGATCAGGTCCACCTGTGAAGGCTTACGACTGTGCGCACTTTCAGCCCCAAGGCCGGTGACATCCAGCGTCAGTGGCACGTCATCGATGCCTCCGACGTTGTGCTCGGCCGCCTGGCCAGCCAGGTAGCGACGCTGCTGCGCGGCAAGCACAAGCCGATCTTCGCGCCGCACCTGGACACCGGCGACTTCGTCATCGTGGTGAACGCCCGGAAGGTTGCGCTCAGCGGCAGCAAGCTGGAGGACAAGCGCGCCTACCGGCATTCGGGGTACCCCGGCGGAATGCACTCCGTGACGTACTCCGAACTAATGGCCAAGCACCCGGAGCGGGTGGTCGAGAAGGCGGTCCGGGGCATGCTGCCCAAGAACTCGCTGGGCCGGAACATGCTCCGGAAACTGAAGGTGTATGCGGGCCCCGACCACCCGCATGCCGCACAGCAACCGGTCCCGTTCGCGATCAACCAGATCGCACAGCAGGAAGCACGAGGTAGGTAGTGGCCGAGCCCACTTCCGCGCAGACGCTCGACGAGAGTGCTGACGCGCAGACGGAGGACGAGACCGGCGAGCACATCTCGGAGTACACCACCGAGTCGGGCGCCGAAGCGGAGATCCGCCCGGCGGCCCGCCGGCCGGTGGTGACCGGCAGCGCGCTCGGCACTGGCCGGCGCAAGGAAGCGATCGCGCGGGTCCGCATCGCCCCGGGCACCGGCCAGTGGCGCATCAACGAGCGCTCGCTGGAGGACTTCTTCCCGAACAAGGTGCATCAGCAGCTCATCAGCGAGCCGCTGGTCACCCTGGGCGCGGAGGGCCAGTTCGATGTGACCGCCCGGATCACTGGCGGCGGCGTCACCGGCCAGGCCGGCGCGCTGCGGCTGGGCATCGCCCGGGCGCTCACGCTGGTCGACCCCGAGAACCGGGCTACCCTGAAGCGGGCAGGATTCCTGACCAGGGACGCCAGGATCAAGGAGCGCAAGAAGTACGGGCTGAAGAAGGCCCGGAAGGCGCCGCAGTACTCCAAGCGCTGACCGGCACGGCTGCCCCGCATGGCGCATCCGCCGCTGCGGCATACCCAGACCGGGGAGCAGGTGTCATGAGACGGCTGTTTGGCACCGATGGCGTGCGCGGGGTAGCGGGGGAAGACCTCACCGCCGGGCTGGCCATGGATCTGGCCGCCGCCGCCGCCGGGGCATTGCGCGAGAGCAGCCGGGCCCCGGCCGGGCGCACCCGCCCGCTGGCCGTGGTCGGCCGTGACCCGCGCGCGTCTGGCGAGTTCCTGGAAGCCGCCGTGGTCGCGGGGCTGGCCGGGGCCGGCATGGACGTGGTGCGGCTGGGCGTGATCCCCACCCCGGCCGTCGCCTTCCTCACCGCAGACCTGTCCGCCGAACTGGGGGTCGTGCTGTCGGCCAGCCACAACCCCGCTCCGGACAACGGGATCAAGCTGATCGGCCGGGGCGGTTTCAAGCTGCCCGATGCCACCGAGCACGAGATCGAGGCCAGGCTGGCCCACCCGGAAACGGCCCCAGCCGGGCCGCCGGCCGGCGGCTTCGGCCGGATCACCGGCAGCACCGACGGCGTCGAGCGGTATCTCCGCCACCTGCTCGCCACCCTGCCGCCAGCCCCGGTGGCCGGGCCGCTGGCCGGGCTGCGGGTGGTGGTCGACTGTGCCAACGGCGCGGCGTACCGAACCGCCCCGGAACTGCTCCGGCGTGCGGGTGCGGACGTGATCGCGATCGGCGCCGAGCCCGACGGCGAGAACATCAACGACGGCTGCGGCTCGACCCAGCTGGCGCCGCTGCAGGCGGCCGTGGTCCGGCACGGCGCCGACGCGGGTGTCGCGCACGACGGTGACGCCGACCGCTGCCTGGCGGTTGACGCCAGTGGCCAGGTCGTCGACGGGGACCAGATCATGGCCGTGCTCGCGCTCGGGCTCAAGGCGAGTGGCCGGCTCGCCGCCGACACCGTGGTCGCCACGGTCATGTCCAACCTGGGCTTCCGGGAGGCGATGCGGGAGGCCGGCATCACCGTGATCGAGACCACGGTCGGCGACCGGTACGTGCTGGAAGCCATGCGGGCCGGCGCCTACACGCTGGGCGGCGAGCAATCCGGGCACATCATCATGCTGGAGCACGCCACCACCGGGGACGGCCTGCTGACCGCGCTTCACCTGCTGGCCGCGGTCGCCCGGGCGCGGGTGCCGCTGGCCGAGCTGGCCCAGGTGATGACCCGCTACCCGCAGGTGCTGGTCAACGTCCGGGACGTGGACAAGCAGCGGGTGGCCGGCTCGCCGGAGGTCGCGGCGCAGATCGCCGCCGCCGAGGCGGAGCTGGGCCGCTCGGGCCGGGTGCTGGTCCGCCCGAGCGGCACCGAGCCCGCGGTCCGGGTCATGGTCGAGGCGCCCGACCATGGCCGCGCCCGGCGGCTCGCGGACCGGCTGGCCGGAGCCATCCGGCTGGCTTCGTCCACGCGTTAGCCTGGCCATCATGTGCGGCATCGTGGGTTACGCGGGCCACCGGCAGGCGGTCGAGGTGGTCGTCGAGGGCCTCACCCGGCTGGCGTACCGCGGGTACGACTCGGCTGGGGTGGCGGTGGTCGCCGAAGGCACGCTGGCGTGCGAAAAGCGCGCCGGCAAGCTCACCAACCTGGTCGAGGCGCTCGCCGGCAACCCGCCGCTGCCTGGTCAGGTCGGTGTCGGGCATACCCGGTGGGCCACCCACGGCCCGCCGACGGACCCGAACGCGCATCCGCACCGCGACTGTGGCGGCCAGCTCGCGGTCGTGCACAACGGGATCATCGAGAACTTCGCGGCGCTGCGGTCCGAGATCGCCGCCAGCGGCCACACACTGGTGTCGGAGACCGACAGCGAAGTGGTCGCGCACCTGCTGGAAGCGGAGATGGCGGGCGGGCGCGACGGCAGCGACCGCGGCCCGCTGGCGGCCGCGATGCGCCGGGTATGCCGCCGGCTGGAAGGCGCGTTCACCCTGGTCGCGGTGGACACCAGGGACCCAGGGGCGGTGGTCGGCGCCCGGCGCAGCTCGCCGCTGGTGATCGGCCGGGGCCGCGGCGAGAACTTCCTGGCCAGCGACGTGGCGGCGTTCATCGCCTACACCCGGCGGGCGGTCGAGCTGGGCCAGGATCAGGTCGCCGAGATCCGGGCGGACAGCGTCGCGGTCACCACCTTCGCCGGGGCGCCGGCCGAGGTCACCGAATACCAGGTGAACTGGGATGTATCGGCCGCCGAGAAGGCCGGCTACGACTACTTCATGCTGAAGGAGATCGCCGAGCAGCCGCGCGCGGTTGCCGACACCCTGCTCGGCCGGGTTGACCCGGACGGGCAGCTGGTGCTGGACGAGATGCGGCTGCCTGCCCGGGAGCTGCGGGAGGTTGACAAGATCATCGTGGTCGCCTGCGGCACCGCCTACCATGCCGGGCTGATCGCGAAATACGCCATCGAGCACTGGTGCGGCATCCCCTGCGAGGTGGAGCTGGCCAGTGAGTTCCGGTACCGGGATCCCATCCTCACCCGGACCACCCTGGTGATCGCAATCTCCCAGTCCGGCGAGACGATGGACACGCTGATGGCGGTCCGGCACGCCCGCGAGCAGCGGTCCCGGGTGCTGGCCATCTGCAACGTCAACGGCTCGTCCATCCCGCGTGAATGCGACGCGGTGCTGTACACCCGGGCCGGCCCGGAAGTGGCCGTTGCCTCCACCAAGGCCTTCCTCACCCAGCTCGCCGGCTGCTATCTGGTCGCGCTGTACCTGGCCCAGCTGCGCGGTGCCAAGTTCGGCGACGAGGTGCACGCCGTGCTGGGCGAGCTCAGCCAGATCCCGGCCGCCGTTGACACGGTGCTGGCGACCATGGAACCGGTCCGGCAGCTGGCCCGGGAGCTCGTGGGCGAGCGGTGCGTGCTGTTCCTGGGCCGCCACGTCGGCTTCCCGGTCGCCCTGGAGGGCGCGCTGAAGCTGAAGGAACTGGCCTACATGCATGCGGAGGGGTTCTCGGCGGGCGAGCTGAAGCACGGCCCGATCGCCCTGATCGAGGACGGCCTGCCGGTGGTGGTGGTGGTGCCCTCCCAGGACGGCCAGGCGGTGCTGCACGACAAGATCATCTCGAACATCCAGGAAATCCGGGCGCGGGGCGCGATGGTGATCGCGATCGCCGAGCAGGGGGACCACCAGGTCAAGGAGTTCGCCGACACCCTGATCGAGGTCCCGCAGGTGCCCACGCTGATGCAGCCGCTGGTGACCACGGTGCCGTTGCAGGTCTTCGCGTGCGAACTGGCCGCTGCCCGCGGCCATGACGTCGACCAGCCACGTAACCTGGCCAAGTCCGTCACGGTGGAGTGAGCGCCGGGTGCGGCTGCCCGATCACCGTACCCAGCGTGCCGCCCAGCGCGCTGCCCACCGGCAGTGTGCCCACCCGATCCAGCGGACGGCCGCGTTCATCGGCTGGGCAGGCCACCTGGGCCGCCTGGCCCGGCTGCGGCGCGCCATCCATCCGCGCCAGCCTGCCGATCTGGAAAGCTGGGACCGTGATCGTTGGCATCGGCGTCGACATCGTGGCCATCGAGCGGCTGGCGTCCGCGCTGCGGCGGACCCCGGCGCTGGCGGGGCGCCTGTTCACCGACGGCGAACGGGCCCGCGGGCCGGCCTCGCTGGCCGGCTGTTTCGCCGCCAAGGAGGCGGTAGCCAAGGCCCTGGCCGGGCCGGCCGGGCTGCGCTGGACCGATGTCGAGGTTGGGCACGACCCGGCGGGCCGGCCGGTGCTGTCGGTCCGCGGCACGGTGGCGGCGGCGGCCGCCAGCCGGGGAGTCCGCGGCTGGCACGTGTCGATCTCGCACGACGCCGGCCTGTGCATCGCGATGGTGGTGGCGGAGGGATGAGCAGAGCAGCGGTGGCGGCGGGATGAGGACGGCACACGAGGTCGCGGCCGTCCGGGCGGCCGAGCAGGCGCTCATGGCCACGCTCCCGCCGGGCACCCTGATGCAGCGGGCGGCCGCCGGACTGGCCGCGGTCTGCGCCGGAATGCTGGGGCGTGTCTACGGCACGAAGGTGGTGGTGCTGGCCGGCAGCGGCGACAACGGCGGCGATGCGCTCTACGCGGGCGCCCGGCTCGCCCGGCGTGGGGCACGGGTGAGCGCTGTCGCCGCGGGCAGCCGGGTGCATGAGCAGGGCGCGGCGGCGCTGCGGGCCGCGGGCGGCCGGGTCACCGGGCCCGGTGACCCGGATCTGGCCGGCCTGGCCGGGGGGGCCGACCTGCTGGTAGATGGGCTGCTGGGCATCGGCGGCCGTGGCGGCCTGGCCGGGCCCTACGCGGCGCTGGCGGCACTAGCGGGGACCGGTCCGGCGGTGGTGGCGGTGGACC
>Ga0306926_10010936_pt1 | contig 10049 bp, 7 predicted proteins | sample flu12Cox44000178_FD_203759 | JGI IMG/M metagenome (GOLD analysis project Ga0306926, IMG submission 203759) | Lab enrichment of tropical soil microbial communities from Luquillo Experimental Forest, Puerto Rico - flux8day.12C.oxic.44.000.178 (v2)... | ecosystem: Environmental > Terrestrial > Soil... | reverse complement strand
AGACGTGCGCCACCCACTGCACCCAGCGCGGCGAGCCCTCGAGCGAGAACCAGATGCCCGAGAGCAGCATCATCGGCCAGGTGAGGAGGTTGAGGAGTCCCCCGACCAGCTCCTCGCTGGCGAAGCGCGCCGCGATGGTGACTCCCAGCGCGATCATCGACAGGGCGCCGATGACCGCGAGCAGGAGCAGCAGCAGCGTACTGCCGGCGTTGCGAAAGCCGATGATGGCGCCGATGCCGACGTACAGGATCGCGGTGACGAACAGGATGAGGCCGAGGCGCGAGAGCACCTGCGCGCTCAGGAACTCGAAGGCCGTGAGGGGTGTGGCATACAGCCGCTTGAGGAAGCCGCTCTTGCGGTAGCGCAACACGACATAGCCCACGCCAAACAGGCAGGAAAACATCATATTCATGCCCAGAATGCCGGGAAACAGCCAGTCGACGTAGCGCAGCGCCGCACCGCTCACCGGCTCGCGGCGGGCGGCGGGCTCCGCGGCGAGCAGCAGCTTCTCGGCGATGTAGCCCTTCGGCGAGTCGGTGTTCACCCAGTAGCGCGGCGGCGCCCTGAGGTCCACCAGCAGGTCGACCTGCTGGTGAGTCAGTTTCTGCAGTGCCTGTGCCTGCTGGGGCAGCGGAATGAATTCCACGTATCGCTCGCGCAGGAAGGGGTGGGTGGCGGGCTCGATGCTCGGCGCGAGCACGCCCACTTTGAAAAGCGGCCGCTCGGGGCCGCCGAACACGAAACCCATGCCGATGACGAGCAGCACCGGCAGGAGCAGCGTGAAAATCAGCGTACTGCGGTCGCGCAGGAACTCGAGGTTGCGGGCGTGCAGCACCGCGAGCAGGCGCCCCATCATGGCCGCAGCTCCGTGCCGGTCAGCTCGAGGAACAGGTCCTCGAGGTTGGCCGGGCGGATGCGCAGGTGCGTGAGCGGCACGCGCGCGGCGAGGAGCGTGCGCAACGTCCCCTCCAGATCATCGGTGGTGATCTCGATGTGATCGCTGCTGCCCCGGATGTTGAGCGGCAACGAGCGGGCAGCGGCCGGAAAATCCTGGCGCGGCAGCTCGAGCAGCACCTCGTCGAAGTGCTCGTGCAGCAGACGCCGCGGCGGCCCCTGCGCAACGATGCGGCCGTGGTCGAGGATGACGATGTCATCGCACAACAGCTCAGCCTCCTCCATGTAGTGCGTGGTCAGGATGATGGTCTTGCGCTGTGCCTTGATCGATTGCACCAGCTCCCAGAAGTTGCGGCGCGCCTGCGGGTCGAGGCCGGTGGTCGGCTCATCGAGGAACAGCACGCGCGGGTCGTTGACGAGTGCGATCGCGAGCAGCAGCCGCTGCTGCTGTCCGCCGGAGAGCTTGCGGTTGTCGCGCCCGGCGAGCTTCTCCAGGGCGCACAGGCGCATGACCTCGTCCACATCGAGACCGCGATCATACAACCCGCGAAACAGGCTGATGCACTGGCGCACGGTGAGAAAATCCTGCAGCGCGGTTTTCTGGAAGAGGATTCCCGCCTCCTGGCGGAAGCGCGTGCCGAGCGGCTCGCCGCGGTAGCGGACCTCTCCTGAGCTCGCTGGCAGGATTCCCTCCATGATCTCGATGGTGGTGGTCTTGCCGGCGCCGTTGGGTCCGAGCAGGCCAAAGCAGATGCCCTCGGGGACGGTGAACGAGACGCCGGCAACCGCCGTGGCCGTGGGGTAGATCTTGGTGAGGTCGTGGACCTCGATGATGGGTGTGCTCACAGTGGCTTAAGTTACAGGCTCGGCTGCGGGACAGGCGCGCGATCCTAAACCACCCCAGGAAATTGCGCTTGACGTCTGTCAGTGAGCGACCGTCGACCGACGCGGACGGTGCGCGGGCGGTGTGCCGGTTGCCGCCGCGGCCGTGACGTGTACCATCGCTACGCATGAGCGAAGGTCAGTACGACAAGACGCCACGCGTGGAGCTCGCCGATGAGGCGGTGCACTGGGACCTCGGCTCCTCGCTCTCCTACGGCGAGTACCTGCAGCTCGAGAAGCTGCTCACCGCGCAACAGCCACTGTCGAACCAGCACAACGAGATGGTGTTCATCCTGGTGCACCAGGTATCGGAGCTGTGGATGCGGCTGATGCTGCACGAGCTCACCGCCGCACTCGAATGCGTGCGGCGCGATGACCTCGATCCGGCGCTGAAGATGCTCGCCCGCATCTCGCGCACGCAGACCCAGCTGCTCACGGTGTGGGACGTGCTCTCGACGCTCACGCCCTTCGAATACTCGGCGTTCCGCAACGACCTCGGACGCTCGTCCGGTTTTCAGTCCGTGCAGTACCGTCTGCTCGAGTTCCTGTTCGGCAACAAGAACGCCGCCATGATCGAGGTCCACAAGCGCGACCCGCGGGCTTACGAGATACTCTCCCGTGCGCTCTCCGAGCCCTCGTTCTACGACGAAGTGCTGCGGCTCCTCAGCCGCCGCGGCTACGGCATCCCCGAGAGCTACCTGACGCGCGATTTCAGCGAGCCCTATCAGGCGAACAAACAGGTGGCGGGCGCATGGCTCGGCGTGTACCACAACGCCGACCAGGCGTGGGACCTGTACGAGCTCGCCGAACGCATGGTCGATCTCGACTACAACTTCCAGCTGTGGCGCTACCATCACCTGAAGACGGTGGAGCGCATCATCGGCTACAAACCCGGCACCGGCGGCACGGCCGGGGTCTCGTACCTCGCCAAGGCGCTCGAGCTCAAGTTCTTTCCGGAGCTGTGGCAGATCCGGACGTCGATGTGAGAATAGACCGAGCTGAAAGGGGCACTGTGAGCAAAACGACGAAGGCGAAGAAACCCGCGGCGAAAAGAAGTCGACAAGCGGGAGCAGGGAAAGGTAGCCCAGCCCGAGTGGTGGCTGCTGCTCCATCCGCTCTTGCCTTCGGAGTGTACTCGATTCCCCAGACCTTCTATGGCGCGCTGCAGTTGACGCCGATGTCTGCTGCCCAGCCGATCAACGCGACTATTGCGAGCTATGAAAGCACCAATGGCGCTCCAATCACACTCCAGATGACATCAACGTGGATTGGAGAATCAGGACAAGACCCACACAAGCCGCAACGGTTGGTCGTCTTCGACGGTGTCGTAGACAATCAGCTTCCAGCCATACTTTGGCAGGACCAGGGGATTCCGTTTGGCAAGGCCGGCCACTGGCCAGCCAGGTTACTGGCCAACAAGACCGGCTATCTGACCGTTCTTCCCTTGCACATGGAGGGTGGACCACTGTGGACACAAAACACAAACGCTGGAAATCCGTACATCGGAGCTTACGGAAATTCGGCGACCACGGTATATGAGGACAAAGCTGGCGGCCCTGGGAGCAACAGACCGGATATCATCGCGACAATCAGTGCACCGAACGTGCTTTTCGCGCGCCCCAGCCCGCAAGAGCTCGCGGTCCTCTTAAAGCAGCGACGCTGATTACTTCGATCGGATTCAGACGGGCGCAGGCTCGGACCACATCGGGACGTCGATGTGACCGGGTCTGCCGGGCGCGCGGGCGTTGAGTGCATCGCACGGCTCGCAGCGGCGCGGCGCCGGCGGCGGAAATAACGGAGCCCCGAACCGCACGTTACGGGGCCGGTCCGGGGCTCCGAACGGTCTCAGTGCCGCGCCTTGCTTGCCAGAGGCGACATGTCCATACGCCCCGCCTCGCAAGTACGACAACCCCTCCCATCGGGGTTACGAGTGGCGGTCGGTGGGCATTTGACGCCTCACCGGAACCCGTGCTTCGGTCCGCAGGTGACCGTTTATTCCTGCGGACCCCACTACAGCTAACATTACTCCGAACAAGCGCGCGCGAATGTGCGTACATGTGCTGCGGAACTAGGTATTGACCCACCAGCCGTGGATGTTCGAGGAGCCGTTGCAGCAGCAGCGTACTGCCGGCCTTGCGAAAGCCGATGGTGGCGCCGATACCGACGTACAGGATCGCGGTGACGAACAGGATGAGTCCGAGGCGCGAGGGAGGCGCCGCCTTTCGGGCGGCGTTTTTTTGGAGTGCTGACGGACTGTTAAGTTAACTTCGCAAGTCTCTGCCGTTCGGCCCGTGTATGCTGACCGCAAAATAAGAACAGCGGGCACAGGAAAAGCCTGCGAACTCGTAATCCGATGGAGGTATCTCATGCCGCGACTCGCGCCGCGTATCGGTGTTTCGCTTTTAGTCACGCTGCTGTTCGGTCCGTTGAGCAGTACGGCGCATGACTCAGATGACAAGAGTTCTGAAGGAACGTGGTCAGTAATCGTTGCCGGCCACATCACGTGGACCGGCGAAGACCATCGGGACTGCGCCGACCGCGCTACGGCAACCAGCGGGCAGTGCGTGCGGACGCCGCCCGAGCAGGACGCGTCGAACCGACCCTGCCCCGAGGTCACTCCGGGGGGGATGCAGCCATCGGGCCACGGCGTCTGGGCGCACTGCTTTCTCCGCACTGAGCACGACCCCGACCGACGCACTGAGCACGACCCCGACCGAACCCGCACTGAGCACGACTCCGACCGCTGAATTCCCGAGCAGGTGGTGGCCCGGCACTCCTCCTCGGTGCGCTTCTCGGGCCGGGAGTGGCGGCGGTGCTCGCACCGCGCGATTCGGGGTGACGTTACTTCAGTCTGACGCCGACGGGCGCAGGGTCGGACCACTTCGAGACGTCGATGTGACGGGGTCTGGAGGGCGCGCGGGGGTGGAGTGCACCGCGCGGCTAGCAGCGGCGCGGCGCCGTACGATCGCGCGCAACACGCGATAGCCGAGCAGGACCGCCAGAATGCCGGCGTACAAGAGCGGCTCGCGCACGTCGCGCTTCACCTGCCAGTAGAAGTGCCACACCCCGAGCACCGCGATCACGTAGACGAGCCGGTGCAGCGTCTGCCAGCGCCGACCGAGGCGGCGCATCATGCCGTTGGTCGAGGTGACCGCGAGCGGGATCAGCAGCAGGAGCGCCGTGAACCCGATGGTGATGTAGGGGCGCTTGGCGATGTCGGCCCCCAGGGTGGCGAAGTTCAGCTCCAGATCGAGCACCAGGTAGATGGTGAAGTGCAGCACCACGTAGAAAAAAGCGAAGAGTCCCAGCATGCGCCGTAACCGCAGCAGTTGCGGCTGCGAGGTGAGCTCGCGCACCGGGGTCACAGCGAGCGTCAACAGGAGAAGGTTGAGCGCGGTCTTGCCGCACTCGTGCTCGAGCTCCTTGACCGGATCGGGTCCGAGGGTCACGCCGAACCAGCCGAACGCGCCGCAGGCGAGCAGAGCCGCCGGCACGAGGCAGGCGATGAATACCAGCGGCTTGTAGATGAAGCGGTAGCGCTGCGTGAGGGTCATTCAGAAATAGCGCCGCAGATCCATGCCCTGATAGAGGCTTGCCACCTGCTCGGCGTAACCGTTGAAGGGCAGCGTCGGGCGCCGCGCGGCGAGGAAGGGCGCACCGATGCGCCTCTCGGTCGCCTGACTCCAGCGCGGATGATCGACCTGGGGGTTGACGTTGGCGTAGAAGCCGTACTCATTCGGCGCCGCGACGTTCCATGCGGTGCGCGGCTGATTGCTCGTGAAATCGATCTTGACGATCGACTTGATGCCTTTGAAGCCGTATTTCCACGGCACGATGAGCCGCAAGGGTGCGCCATCCTGGTTCGGCAGCGCCCGGCCGTACAAGCCGACCACCATCAGCGTAAGGGGATGCATGGCCTCATCGATGCGCAGCCCCTCGACGTACGGCCAGTTGAGGACCGCCACGCGCTGCCCCGGCATCTGCCGCGGATCGTAGAGAGTCGTGAACCCGACGTACTTGGCGCGCGATGTGGGCTTGAAGCGCGCCAACAGACTGCTCAGCGGGACGCCCACCCACGGGACCACCATCGACCAGGCCTCGACGCAGCGGAAACGATAGATGCGCTCTTCCAGCGCGAGGCCTTTCAGCAAATCATCGAGATCGAACGTGCCGTGGACTTCGGCCTCGCCCGACACGGCCACACTCCAGGGACGCGTCTTCAGGGTGTGGGCGTTGTGGCTCGGTTCGTCCTTGTCGGTACCGAACTCGTAGAAGTTGTTGTAACCCGCGATCTCTTCGTACTTGTTCGGCGTGTCCTTCACGGAGTACTGCGGGTTCGCTGTGTAAGTGAGAGCCGTGCCCTGAGCCTGCGGCGCTTCCGCGGCCGGCAGCAGCGCGCTCGCGCCGGTGGCGAGCGCACCGGCCAGCAGCGCGCGACGGCTGAAGTAAACCTCGGGTGGCGTGATTTCCGAGGGGGCAATACGAGGGACGCGGGTAATCATGAATCGGCCTCCGTGCAAGTAGACCGTCCGGGAGCCCAAAAGGTCACACGGCGGGCGTGCGATCCGTCACCGCCAGGTCACAGACTCGATGCTCAGGCCTGCCGCGGCTTGCCGGGCGCGCGCGCTGCCATTCACGAGCGTAGCCCGCTCCACGAGCGCGAGGTGCTCGAGGTCGCTGGCCGCATTGCCATAGGCTACCACCGCGAGCCCCGGATGCTCGCGGCGCAGCGCGGCCACCGCGTGCGCCTTCTCGGGACCGCGCCGGTTCGGCGTCGACAGTCGGCCGGTGAGGCGGTCACCCTCCCATTCGATTCCCGTGCACAGCGACTCGGCGAAACCGAGTGCCTTACCGATCGCCGGGACGTACAGGTCGGGACTCGCGGAAAGCAGCACCAGCAGATCGCCGGCGCGGCGGTGGCTCTCGAGCACCGCGAGCGCATCGGCGCGCATTCCGCGGGCGAGCAACCGCGGCACGAATTCATCCGTCCAGGCCTCGATCTCCTGCCGGGTGCGGCCCCCGAGTACGGCGCGGATGGCCGCTGACTTCACTGCGCCCTCATCGGCACGCCCGAGTGCAAAGCGCGTCAGCTCGGGCAGGAGCAGCGGCAGGCGTGCGAGGCGTTGTGGATGCCGGCGCAGGAAGCCGGCGAGGTAGGGGAGCAGTGTGTCGTGCCGGGTGAGCGTGCCGTCGAGATCGAACAGCGCCAGCGTGGCGCCGGCCGTTGCGGTGGCGGCCGCGGGCGGCGTCGCGTGGCGATCGGTCAGGCGGCGCCGCCCGCCGCGGCGAGCTGCCGCAGCACGTACTGCAGGATCCCTCCGTGGCGGTAGTACTCGCGCTCCTTCGGGGTGTCGATGCGCAAGCGCACGTTGAACTGCCGTGGCTTGCCATCGGGCGGCGTCGCGGTGACCGTGACTTCGCTGGCGTCGGGCCGCGTGAGCCCCGCGATGTCGATGACCTCGCGCCCGGTGAGCCCGAGCGCCGCGACACCCTGTCCCGGCAGGAACTGCAGCGGTGCAACACCCATGCCGATGAGGTTGGAGCGATGAATGCGCTCGAAGCTCTCGGCGATGACCGCCTTCACCCCGAGCAGCATCGTGCCCTTGGCCGCCCAGTCGCGCGAGGAGCCGGTGCCGTACTCGCGACCGGCGAGCACGATGAGCGGCGTGCCTTCGCGCTGGTAACGCATCGAGACGTCGTAGATCGATCCCTGCTCACCATCCGGAAGATGGAGCGTGACACCACCCTCGACGCCCGGGACCATGAGGTTGCGCAGCCTGATGTTGGCGAAGGTGCCGCGCATCATCACTTCGTGGTTGCCGCGCCGCGCCCCGTAGGAGTTGAAGTCCTTGGGCTCGACGCCCTGCTCGATGAGGTAGCGCGCCGCCGGACTGGTCTTCGAGATGTTGCCGGCGGGCGAGATGTGATCGGTAGTCACCGAGTCGCCGAGCACCGCGAGCACACGCGCGCCGCGCACGTCGGCGAGCGGCTTGAGCTGCATGGTCATGCCCTCGAAGTAGGGCGGATTCTTGACGTAGGTGGACTTCTCGTCCCAGGTGTAGCGTTGCCCGGTGGGCACGCTGATGTTGGCCCAGTTCTCATCGCCCTTGAAGACGCTCGCGTAGCTCTGCCGGAACATCTGCGAGTCGATCGAGCGGGTCGCGAGTTCCTGGATCTCCGCATCGCTCGGCCAGATGTCGGCGAGATGGACGGGCTTGCCGTCCTTGTCGGTTCCGAGCGGCTCGCGGGTGAGATCGATGTCGACCGTGCCGGCGAGTGCGTACGCCACGACGAGGGGCGGCGAGGCCAGGAAATTCATGCGCGTCTCGGGATGCACGCGGCCTTCGAAGTTGCGGTTGCCGGAGAGCACCGAGGCGGCTGTCAGATCGCCGGCTTTCACTGCGGCGGAGATTTCGGGTTTGAGAGGGCCGGAATTTCCGATACAGTTGTGCACTGCAACATTTCCCGCTAGAAAGGCGTGGAGACCACCCACAGCGATGTCGAACACCGGACGAGTGCCAGCGGGGCGTACGTCGCTGACTTGGAGCGACAGAGTCGGGAGATCGAGCGCCATTTTGTCCAAACAATAGCGGCGGCGCGTTGGTGCAGTACCGCTGTCCCGCGCTTGCAGTCGAGCGAACCAATCGCGCGCACCGATCTCTCTAAGCAGTCGAGCCGGTGAGGGGAAATCAGAATTATCCCGATGTCGGGCGCCGAACCAATTTCGCCCGCCCAGCGGTGGTAGACGGTTGAAACCGGTGTGACGCTCGAGGAGCGCATGAGATATGAACAATGTGGTCTCGAGTGTCATCAACTCGGCCGCCGAGATTCGGCGCGTTTGCTCAAAGCTAAAGTCGTAGTTCTCGTGCAGCGCTTCGATGCGATCGGCCATCCACAATCGTTGCCGGTTGACAGTGTCGACCGTGCGCCAGTACACCGCTGCGGCGCTCGCGCGGAGCGCCTTGTCGACGCAGTAGCGGAAGCCAACGCGCTCGACAAAGGAGAGACCTTCTGACAGAACGAGGCGGACCTCGGTCCGCTGCACACCGTCGCGTGCCGCTGGATATGTAGACGTCGAGCGTCGAGTGGGATACGTGTAGAAGCGCGCTCCACGGGCCTTTACACCGCATCGGACCAGCAGTCGCATGGTCTGCTGCATGACGTCCTTGAGTGTCTCAACATGCTCAGGCTTGGCGCTCTGCGCGATTGCCGGCGGTATCAATACCGCGTTGTCTTCGCTCTCGGTGTGTCGCTGTAACACTGGTGCATGCCCGTCCGCACCGAAAAGGGCAGCGAGAAATTCGCGCACCAATGCGACCGGGCACTTCTCTTCCAGCACGAACTCCGGCAGAGCTGGCGCTTGATGAATACGCCGGCCACTGCTCACCCCCGGTAGCGAGGCGATCGCTGCCGTCAGCTCCATCGGCAGAACGATCGTCCACTTACGCGAGTCGTAGCGTGTGCCGGCCGGACGCTTGCTCGTAACGAGCTCGATGTCATCGAGCGCGGCTTCACGGTCGAGGGCCTGACCAAGGTGCATGCGCCCCTGACCCAGGACACTGATCGAGCCGTCGCTGATCAGATGGCCGACCAGCCGGGCGAATGCCAAGGTGCGCGCGCGTTCGTGCTCGTTGGCAAAACCGAAACTCATCTCACCCGCGTGGAGTTCGTAGCCGGCCTCGTCGGTTCCTGGCTCATCCAGCGGCCCCTCGAGCCCAACCACCACTCGATCGCGTCCGCGTACCAGTTTCCCGGCCTCGACCCAGCGGCCATCGGCGCACAGGATCTTGTGATCGTCCGTGCACACCAACCGGCGGCCATCCTGCAGCACTATCGAGATGCACTCGCGCTCGCCCTGCACCATCATTTCGGTCTGGTTGGCCATCGCGAGGCGGCAGTCCGCCGTGGGACCGAACAGGCGCACACCGCCTGCGGCGGGCAGGTGCTCGATCCGGCGGGTCGTCCCGTTGGCGAGAAGAACCGGAGTACCCTCCGCGATGCAGGTCGTACATCCGTACCCGACCAGATCAAAACCCAGCGCGTCCAGATCCTCGAGCACACCCGCTCGCTCGAAATAGTCGGTGACCACGCGCGAGCCGGGCGCGAGGCTCGTCTTCACCCAGGGCTTCGAAGTCAAGCCGCGCGCGCGCGCCTTGCGCGCCAGCAATCCCGCGCCGAGCATCACGGACGGGTTGGACGTGTTGGTGCAGCTCGTGATCGCGGCGATGAGCACCGCACCGTCCTTGAGCTCGTAGCTCTGCCCGTTGAGCTTG
>Ga0306926_10010933_pt1 | contig 10050 bp, 6 predicted proteins | sample flu12Cox44000178_FD_203759 | JGI IMG/M metagenome (GOLD analysis project Ga0306926, IMG submission 203759) | Lab enrichment of tropical soil microbial communities from Luquillo Experimental Forest, Puerto Rico - flux8day.12C.oxic.44.000.178 (v2)... | ecosystem: Environmental > Terrestrial > Soil... | reverse complement strand
AATTAGGTTCTTGCGAGCCGTCTTCTCGATCGCGGCCACGACCTTCGGATCATCCCACGCGCAGATGATTCCCGGCCGATCGATCACCGGCACGTCAGGGAACATGCTCACCACCTCTGGAATAAACGGGCCGTTTGGACCTTGACCAAGGCTTGTGGTCAGCACGGTGGGCAGCTTGAAGACTTTTCCGAGCTTCGCGAGTACGATTACGTTGTTGCGAAACTCAGCCGGTGAATAGTCGTGCACCAGCTGCATGATTCCTGACTGGTGGTCGATCAGGACGAGTGCCGTATCGTTCGCGGAGAAACGGCTTTGTACATAGTTGTTCGTACTCATGGCTGTTTGGCTCCTGTTGATGGGCCTTCAATTGGGAAGCGGCACGACGACTAGCGTCTCCAGCGCATCGTTGTCGTTGACAGCCGTAAGCAGACGAGTTGCTGCCAAATTGACCAGAAAGGTATCAACGTCTCAATCCAGTGACCGCTGGTCATGATCAAGCTACCGTGCGACAAACACTCATCGAACGTAGCTTTGATGCGGGCTAGCGGACAGGATCGATTGCGTCTATTTTGATACCTTTGAGGTATAAAGATGGAGCTTCGACATCTGCGTTATTTCGTGACCGTCGCAGCTGAGCGCAGCTTCAGCCGCGCGTCCGAGAAGCTCAACATCGCGCAGCCACCCCTGAGCCGGCAAATTCAGCAACTTGAGGAGGAGCTAGGAGTACAACTCCTCCATCGGGGACGGCCGCTCACACTGACGGAGTCTGGGCGTTATTTTTTCGAGCAAGCGCGGCAGGTGCTGCAACGAACCGATGCGATCCAGGCCGTAACTCGGCGCATAGGCACGGGCAAGAGGCGGCAGTTCAGCATCGGGTTCATAGAATCCACGCTCAATGAGCAATTGCCTGAGCTCATTCGCCGATTTCGACTGACTGCGCCAGATGTCGAAATCGTGCTTTCGGACCTCACCACGCTTGAGCAGACTGTCGCCCTGAAGGAGGGACGCATCGACATTGGCTTTGGGCGATTGCGATATAACGATGATGCGATCACGCGCCGCGTCATCCGCGAGGAGAAGCTATCGGTTTGCACACCGCGCGGCCATGTCCTCAGCCGCAGGAAAGGTCCACTCAAGCTGAAGCATACCGCCGGCTTGCCTCTCATTCTCTACCCAAACGCGCCGCGTCCAAGCTATGCTGATCAGGTCTTGTCGTTCTATCGCAACCTGGGTATCGAACCGAACGTTGCTTTCGAAGTGCGCCAGCCATGGACCGCGCTGGGCTTGGTCGCTGCAGGGCTCGGCATTGCTCTCGTTCCGTCCTCGGTGCGCCGGCTCGGGCGTGACGACATCGAATACCTCATTCTCGACGAGCCGGAAATTTCCTCTCCGATCATCATGAGTTGCCGGACCAACGACAGATCCCCGCTGCTTGCACACTTTCTCAAGCTTCTCGACGAGTTCGACGAGTGGACTGAGACGAAAGTCGCCGAGTTCTCATAGACGATCGTCGGAAAAATTCAGCGAAGCAATGGCCAGTGAAGCCATGTCAGCACGAGCCGGCACGGCAGGACTTTGCGATCAGCAAAATGGGGTTTCGGGGTCGTGTTGCAAAGCAGCAATCGTTGACCGCGCATGTCCGCTTTGTGCCAAAAGCGGACATGCCGCGGGGCACTGCGGCTATCCGGATTTCAATGGGAAACGCCCCGGCCCGTCGATAACACTGAGCACTATATTCAAGTGCACAGCGGTTAGTGTTCCCCTGCGTTGCTGCATCTCCTCAACTATGCGAGCACGGCATAGCCTATCGCACATTTCAGCCGCCCGGTTTCTCATGCTCTCGTTCTCTTCGTCTTTACGAAACTGCCTTTCACATTTTGCAAGGCGTGCGCGCACGCCCTCGCGGACAAGGTTCGAATGCTTGCCCTCAAGTGCCGGAATATCTCTCAGGAAGGCCTCAATGCGCTTGTCCAATGTTGCCCCGCCTTAACAGCATTGGCCCATAGATCAGTAGGAAAATACCGAAGGCCGTGAACCAGCCTACGCCGGCGATCATCAGTGCCCGGTAGTAGATCGCGGGCATTAATGGCGCTGCCATCCGCGCCAATGCCGCTACCAGCATAGCGCCATAAATCGCGACCGTTGTAGGGGTTGAAAGCACATCGTGACCGGTATGCCCAAGAGTCGCGCGCGTCATTATCGCAAGGGTCATTAACCCCATTGCGCCTGTCGTCCAGGCGTGCAGCGCGCTGCTGGTCGGCACAATTTCAGGCCACAGGATCGAGATCGATAACACCAACGCGCCAAGCGGCACAAAAGAATACCCGAGATGAAGAACGAACAGGATCGGCTCACGCCAAGTCTGCGCGCCCGCCCAACGCGAAAGCCTTGCTGCCTGCGCGATGGCCATGAGAAGAAGCAATGCCGCGGTGCCGTACCAATTGGGCACGGCGATCCAAGTGACAAGCGCAATAGCTGCGAGCGCGATTGAGCCAATATCGAAGCGACCGAGCGGGGCAGGTCGTTTCTGGTTGCCCTGCCGTGTCAGCCAATTACTGGTGAAGCTCGGCGTGACGCGACCGCCGACCACGATGATCAGCGCAACGATCGCAGCAACGGCAAGTCGAAGACCATAATTTGGGCCCCCATAGATCAGAACCTCGGCTTGAAACACGATGTTGGCAACGGCGGTAAGCGCGACCAGGACAGCAACTCGTAAATTGCGCCAGTTGCTACCGGCAACAATTTCGCGCGTCATGACCGTGGTAAGTGTGACGAGATAGACACAATCAATAATCGCCGCCGCGACGGTTCCAATCTGATCGGTCGCGAGCATCGCAGCGCGACCCGCGAGCCACAATACTAACAACGCGAGAAGCCGCCTACCTTGCAGTGGAAAGCGCCCGGTCCAATTCGGGATTGCGGTCAAAAGGAACCCGGTCATGACCGCGGCGATGTACCCGAAAAGAAATTCATGCGCGTGCCAGGCAATCACGCCGTATCCGGTCGCGAAGCTCCACCAACCGGAGAGCAACCCGATCCACAAAACCATGGCAATGAGGGCCCACAGCGCGGCGCCGAGAAAAAACGGCCGGAAGCCGTAACTCAGCAATGGTATCGCCTCAGGCCGGAGCCTCGGAATGCCGCCGCGCGGCTGTGAACTGCTGATACTGTGCTGGGGGCCCGCCATCTTTAACTTCAACTGAGACGAGTGAGTTAAAACTCCATGCCGGACATCGTTTGGCCGTCATAGATGTCTCGATTAGGCGGCCCCTCGACGCGGTTTTGAACTTGACAATGAGTCGCACGGCCGGACGCGACGCTTACTGTCCCTATTCCTTCGAGCGGCTTTGGAGATGGTAGTCGCCACGCGCAGCATGGGATCTCCGACCACCCATTCTCATTGAACTAGGGGTGTCTGCGCGCCAGCCAAATCCACTCCCACAACTTTCGCTTGGCCAGCAAGGATTGAAATGTACTGCTTCAAGGCCCGCTCCTCGACGCTAGCCTCCAGTCGCTCGGCGATTTGGTCCCGCACCGCATCGAAGGGAAGTGTCTTGCCTGGAATGCTTTGGTCTACTGCTACGATGTGAAAGCCGTGACGTGTCTTGACCAGCTCCGGTAAAATTCCGCTTGCGCCCAGCCGGAACAGCGTGCGCTCGAATTCCGGAACGGTCTCGCCTCGACCGATTTGGCCGAGATTGCCGCCCTGCTGTCCGGACGGGCAATTCGACAGTTCGCTGGCCAAAGCAGCAAACCGGTCCGGCTGCACCAAAAGCTCCGAAAGCACGCGTTCGGCGCGGTCACGAATCTCGGGTACGGATACCGATGGCGTTACCTGAAATAAGATATGCCGCGCGTACACCAAATCTCCGGACTGGAACTCTTTCAAATGGCTCTCGTAATAGCGCCGGCATTCGGCATCTGTCGGCGACGGCACGATTACTTCGTTGGCGAGTAGGCGCTCAATGGCCGCGCTTATGGCTTCGTCGTCATCGCTGTCGGGCAGCAAGATGCCAATGGCAATCGCCCGCTGCCGCAGCAATTCGCGCACAGCCGCGACTTCCGCAGTCGGCCATCGTGAGACTTCTACTGCAATGCCGTTGACCGTGACGGTCATGATCGCACCGGCACTCTTGCGCGCGTTCGTGGCGAGCGCACGATTTGGTACGGGCGGAACAAATACGCGAGCGCGCCGGCACCGCTCCAGATGTGGATCATGCGGGTAAATGATGAGATCAGGAAAATCGTGAACCCCAGCAGGACGTGCAGCTTGTAGACGAGCGGCACGCCCTCCATGAGCGACGACGCGCTGCCGTCCAGTGTGACGATTCCCTTGACGTAACTGGTCAGCGTCTCGAATAAGATCCCATCCATGTGAAAAGCCGATAGGGGGACCGTGAGGAGACCCAATGCAAGTTGCAGCCACAGCATCATGGCCACGGCGATATCCCACTTGCGGCTGTTCAGCCGAATACGTGGATCGGCAAGTCGACGGTGCAGCAGAATGGTCATGCCGATGATAGCAACAAGCCCCGCAATTCCACCGACCACCATCGCGAGAAGCTGGTGACCGACAGGGCTGAGCGCCCAATCAACGGCCCAATGTGGTGCAAGGAACCCGGCAAAGTGGCCAAGTATCACAACGATGATGCCGTAGTGGAAAAGATTCGAACCAAGGCGAAGCTGTCCCTTACGTAACATCTGCGAGGAATCGCTCTTCCAAGTATACGGCTCGCGATCGAAGCGTATCAGGCTGCCGATCAACAGCACGGCGAGGCAGAGATAGGGATAGATGCCGAAGAGGAAAGTGTTGACGTAGTCGGCGGACAACATGGGCATTCTCCGCTTACAGAGGCGTTTGGATATTGCGCGGCGGACTCGTCGCCGAAGTGTCGCCAGGATTCAAAGTCGAGACGAGTGGCTCTGCGCCGAAGGCGGGCTGCTCGAACCAGTCCCGATCGAGATTCTCAGTCCGCTCGGTAACGCGAGGTACTGTCGCGACGTCAATTGGATCTTCACCGGCAATGACCAGCAGCGCTTGAAGCACGGTCGCATAGCTGCTGCCGCGGGCAATGAGCGATTGGCCGATGCGCCGCAAAATATGGGCGCAGTCGCCCAGAAGCTCACGTGTCTCGCGAAGGTCGCAGCAACTGAGATATTCAAGAACGACGGGCAGATAGTCCGGCAATTCGCGTAACGATAGTTCATAGCCGGCACGCTCATAAAGGCGCGTAAGGTCGACCATAGCCTGTCCTCGGTCGCGTCCCTCGCCGTGCAAGTGCTCGAACAAATGCAGCGACGCTGCGCGGCCCCGATCGAAAAGCTCGACATACCGTTCTTCGACCTTGAGGAGATCGTCCGCACGGAGCTCATCGATCAGCGTTAGTAAACCCTCACGCTGGTGTGCCGGTATGAGTTTCGAGGCACGGATGGCTTCGGCAATTTCCGGCAATGCCTGCCGAATCTCTTCCCGCGGGTAAGACAGCAAAGCGCCAAGGGCCCTGAGTACGATCATGCTTGGCCTCCATCAGGTATCAAGCGGCCTGATCGGCGTGAGTGTGCGGCGACCCATCTTGCCGCCAAACAGGGTCGAATGCGGCGGACCGAAGTCACATCCGTTGCCGAAGGTGAAGCCGCAAGAACCCCGCAGACCGTAAGCATCTTCAGCCTGCTCGCGGTGACTGGTTGGGATGACGAAACGATCCTCATAATTGGCGATCGACAGATACCGATGCATCTCCTCAACCTGAGCAACACTGAGATCGGCTTGCGCCAGCGCCTCCTGGCCGCCGCCTTCGCCGAGTTGCCGGTGCCGGTAAAAGGCGCGCATTGCCAGCAAGCGTTCGAGCGCTGCGACGATGGGGGCCTCAGCGCCCGCGGTGAGTAGATTGGCCAAATAACGGATAGGGATGCGTAGCGAACGCACGTCGGGGAGTTCACCGACGGTATCAATGGCACCAGCGTTTGCGTGGGATTGGATCGGTGACAACGGCGGCACGTACCAGACCATCGGCAAGGTCCGATATTCCGGGTGCAACGGGAAAGCAATCCGCCATTCGACCGCCATTTTGTAAGTCGGTGAACGCTTGGCAGCCTCGATCCAGGCATCTGGAACGCCATCTGCGCGTGCCTGTGCGGCAATGTCGGCATTGTTGGGATCGAGGAACAGCCTGAGTTGGGCCTCGTAGAGATTCTGTGGGTCCTCTACGCTTGCTGCGCTTTCGATCCCGTCGGCGTCGTAAAGGAGCACACCGAGATAGCGAATGCGCCCGACGCAGGTTTCCGAACAGACTGTAGGCTGCCCGGCTTCGATGCGCGGATAACAAAAAATGCATTTTTCCGCCTTACCCGACGTCCAGTTGTAGTAGATCTTCTTATACGGACATCCCGACACGCACATCCGCCAACCGCGACACTTGTCTTGGTCGATGAGAACGATGCCGTCCTCCTCGCGCTTGTAGATCGAGCCCGAGGGACAAGAGGCGACGCAGCTCGGATTAAGACAATGCTCACACAAGCGAGGCAAATACATCATGAAAGTATTTTCGAATTGGCCGTATATGTCCTTCTGCACCGACTCGAAATTGTAGTCCTGTGAACGCTTGTCGAACTCGCCGCCGAGAATTTCCTCCCAGTTCGGCCCCCATTCGATTTTGTCCATCGGCCGGCCGCTCACGAGCGACAATGGACGCGCCACTGGCGCGGTCGGCAATTCCGGCGCAATTTGCAGGTGTTCGTAGTCGAACGTGAACGGCTCGTAGTAGTCGTCGATCTCAGGCAGGTTCGGATTGGCAAAGATGTTCGCCAGGATGGCCCAACGTCCGCCCTGCTTGGGCACGATCTTGCCGTTGTTCTTGCGCTTCCAGCCGCCCTTCCAGCGCTCCTGATTCTCCCAATCCTTCGGATAGCCAATGCCAGGCTTGGTCTCGACGTTATTGAACCACGCGTATTCCATGCCCTGACGCGAGGTCCAAACATTTTTGCATGTTACCGAACAGGTGTGACACCCGATGCATTTATCGAGGTTGAGCACCATCGCGACCTGAGCACGTATCTTCATGATGCGATCTCCGCAACGGCTTTGTCGACCGGATTTGAATGATCGAGCCATTCGACCTTGGTCAACTTGCGCATGATGACGAATTCGTCGCGGTTCGAGCCTACCGTGCCGTAATAGTTGAACCCGTAGGAAAGCTGCGCATAGCCGCCGACCATGTGCGTCGGCTTCAGCACCGTCCGCGTGACGGAATTGTGAATGCCACCGCGTTGCCCAGTGATCTGCGAGCCTGGAACGTTCACGATCTTCTCTTGCGCGTGATACATGAGGCACATGCCTTCGTGCACGCGTTGGCTTACGACGGCGCGCACGGCAAGGGCGCCGTTCAAATTGTACAGTTCAATCCAGTCGTTATCGACGATGCCCGCTTTCTTTGCGTCAATCTCGGAAATCCATACGATCGGTCCGCCGCGCGACAGTGTCAGCATCAAGAGATTGTCAGTGTAGGTCGAATGAATGCCCCATTTCTGATGTGGCGTAATGAAGTTCAGCACGACTTCGGGTTGGCCGTTGCTTCGCTTTCCGAGCATGCCGGCAACCGTCCTCGTATCGATTGGCGGTCGATACACGGCAAAGCTCTCGCCAAAATCTCGAAACCAGCGGTGATCCTGGTAAAACTGCTGCCGGCCAGTCAGCGTCCGCCAAGGAATAAGTTCGTGAACGTTCGTGTATCCGGCGGTGTAGCTGACATGCTCGCTCTCGATGCCGGACCACGTGGGTGAGGAAATGATCTTGCGCGGTTGCGCCACCAGATCGCGATAGCGGATCTTTTCGTCCTCGCGCTTCTCCGCAAGATGCGTGTGGTCGCGGCCGGTCGCTTGTCCAAGCGCCTTCCACGCTTTGACTGCGACCTCGCCATTGGTCTCCGGCGCAAGATAGAGAATGACTTCGGCTGCATCGATGTCGGTTTCGATGCGTGGGCGGCCGTGGGCCGGCCCGTCGCCATCGACGGTGTAGTTCAGCTCCGCAAGGCCGTGCACCTCATCTTCGGTATTCCAAGTGATGCCCTTGCCCCCATTGCCGAGCTTGTCAGCGAGCGGCCCGAGCGCGGTAAAGCGGCGATAGGTGTTCGGGTAATCGCGCTCGACCACCGTGATCTGCGGCGCTGTAACACCCGGTAATAAATCGCACTCGCCCTTCTTCCAGTCCCGAACTTCGGATTGCGCAAGCTCTGCCGGGGTATCGTGGAGGATCGGTGTCAGCACGACATCGCGCTCGACACCGAGATGACCCTTTGCGAGTTCGGAGAAGCGCCGAGCAATGGTCTTGTAGATTTCCCAGTCGCTGCGCGACTCCCACACCGGGTCCACGGCAGTGGACAACGGGTGAATGAACGGGTGCATATCTGTGGTGTTTAGATCGTTCTTCTCATACCAGGTTGCCGTCGGCAGCACGATGTCGGAGTAAAGGCAGCTCGTCGACATGCGAAAGTCGAGCGTCACCACGAGATCGAGTTTGCCCTCAGGTGCCGGATCTCTCCACGCTACTTCCGTGGGCTTCTTGCCGCCCAACTCGCCCAGATCCTTACCCTGCAGCCCATGTCGGGTGCCGAGGAAATGCCGCAGAAAATATTCATGTCCCTTGCCCGACGATCCGAACAGGTTCGAGCGCCAGATGAATAGATTACGCGGGAAGTTTTTAGGTTCGTCCGGATCCTCGCAGGCCATCCGGATGCGGCCTTCTTTCAGACCGGCGGCGATATAGTCCTTGACTGCGACCGTGGCCCGGTCCGCTTCGCGTGCCAATGTCAACGGATTGACCGCGAGTTGCGGGGCTGAAGGCAACCAACCCATCCGCTCCGCGCGGATGTTGAGATCGATCATGCTGCCGCGATAGGGCGTCGGATCGGCCAGCGGTGAAAGTAACTCCTCAACGCCCAGCTTTTCATAGCGCCACTGGTCGCTGTGCGCATAGAAGAACGACGTGCCGTTCATGTGCCGCGGCGGTCTCACCCAGTCGAGCGCAAAGGCCAGCATGGTCCAGCCGGTCTGCGGTCGCAGCTTCTCCTGGCCCACATAGTGGGCCCAACCGCCGCCCGAGACCCCAACCGTGCCGCACATCATCAAGAAATTGATGATGCTGCGGTAGTTCATGTCCTGGTGATACCAGTGGTTCATGCCGGCGCCGATGATGACCATCGACCGACCTTGCGTCTTCTCCGCGTTATGGGCGAATTCGCGCGCGATCGTGATCGCCTTGTCGGCTGGCACCCCAGTGATGGTCTCCTGCCACACCGGCGTGTAGGGAACGTTGTCTTCGTAGCTTTTCGCGCAAGCCCCTCCGAGCCCGCGATCAAGCCCGTAATTCGCGCACAGAAGATCGAACACCGTGGTCACCAGCACTTCGCCATCGGCCAGTGCAACGCGTTTCGTTGGCACGCTACGCACGAGCACGTCTGTACCCTGATTGTTGGCTTCAAAACGTTCGTGCGGTCGACCGCCAAAATATGGGAATGCGACGGACACCACCTCGTCACGGCGCTCAATGATGCTCAACGCCAGACTTAGGTCGCTACCGGTCTCTCCGTCTTTCGCCTCAAGGTTCCACCGTCCTTTGGCTTCGCCCTCAGCCGGCCAGCGATAGCCTATCGAACCCTGCGGCATGACCAGCGTTCCGGTCCTCTCATCGATCGCAACGGTCTTCCACTCAGCGCGCTTGGATTGCGAGGCGGCCGGCAAATCACTTTGCCGCACATAACGGTCGGCGACATAGCGGTCGCCATCACGGCGCAGCCGCACCAGCATCGGCATGTCCGTGTAGCGGCGGCAGTAGTCCTGAAAATAAGGGACCGTTCGATCGATAAAGAACTCGCGCAGGATGACATGACCCATCGCCATAGCGAGCGCCGCGTCGGTCCCCTGCTTTGGATGAAGCCACAGGTCCGAGAGTTTGGCGACCTCCGAGTAATCGGGCGTGATCGCTACGACCTTCGTGCCGTTGTAACGCGCCTCCACAAAGAAATGCGCATCGGGCGTTCTCGTCTGCGGCAC
>Ga0306926_10010932_pt1 | contig 10050 bp, 5 predicted proteins | sample flu12Cox44000178_FD_203759 | JGI IMG/M metagenome (GOLD analysis project Ga0306926, IMG submission 203759) | Lab enrichment of tropical soil microbial communities from Luquillo Experimental Forest, Puerto Rico - flux8day.12C.oxic.44.000.178 (v2)... | ecosystem: Environmental > Terrestrial > Soil... | reverse complement strand
GTGACGGCAGTCGCCGGATCCGCGCTGTTGCCCGATTTTCTAGCGCCGCGACCTGCCGTCCCGAATCCTTCCACTGATTCAGTGCCGGCCTTCGAACTGGATGAAATCACGATTGCAGCCTTGCGCGACGGACTAAATTCCGGCAAATACACCTCGCGCACCTTGGCCGAGAAGTACATAGCACGCATCGCGGAAATCGATCGCAAAGGGCCTGCGCTAAAGTCGGTAATTGAACTCAACCCGGAGGCGCTCGAAATTGCCGATCGTCTTGATGAAGAGCGCCGCGCCAAGGGTGCACGAGGGCCGCTGTACGGAATTCCTGTTCTGCTCAAAGACAACATTGCCACCGCCGACAAGATGCAGACGACAGCTGGATCGCTCGCGCTGGTCGGATCGGTCGTACCGAAAGACTCCGCCGTGGCAGCGCGCCTGAGAGCGGCCGGAGCGCTCATCCTGGGGAAAACCAATCTGAGCGAGTGGGCCAACTTCCGATCGACACACTCGACAAGCGGCTGGAGCGGACGCGGTGGGCTAACGGCGAATCCCTATGCACTTGATCGCAATCCGTCGGGATCGAGCTCCGGCTCAGGGGCTGCTGTCGCTGCCAACCTGTGCGCAGTAGCTGTAGGCAGCGAGACCGATGGCTCGATTGTTTCCCCATCGTGCAATTGTGGCATCGTCGGCATCAAGCCAACGGTGGGATTGGTCGCGCGCACCGGAATCGTTCCCATCTCGCACACCCAGGACACTGCCGGACCGATGGCACGCACAGTAGCCGATGCTGCAGTGTTGCTAGGCGCCATAGCCGGGACAGATCCCGGAGACGCTGCCACGGACGCCGCCCGGGTCAAGATCGAGAGCGACTACACCCGCTTCCTCGATTGCAACGGGTTGCACGGTGCAAGACTCGGTGTGGTGCGCAAGTATGCCGGCTTCGGCCGCAATGTTGATCGCATGTTCGAGGAAGCCATCACTGCGATGAAACGGGCGGGAGCCGAGATCGTCGATCCCGCCGAGATTCCCACCATCGGCAAGTTCGATGACGCCGAGAACCAGGTCTTGCAGTTCGAGTTCAAAGCGGATCTCAACAATTATCTTGCGTGGCTAGGTCCCAATGCGCCCGTTCATTCGCTGAAGGAAATCATCGAGTTCAACGACAAGCACTACGATCAGGAGCTGCCATACTTCGGCCAGGAGATCATGTTGCACTCGGAGGCCCGCGGACCCCTCACTAGCCCCGACTATCTTAAGGCGCTGGGAGATTGTCGCCGCATGTCGCGCACAGAGGGCATCGATGCGGTGATGGATAAGTTGAAGCTCGATGCCCTGATCGCGCCGACGGGAAGCGCTGCGTGGAATACCGATCTGATCAATGGCGACCACACGGTGGGCGGAAGTTCAACGCTGGCCGCCGTCGCGGGCTATCCGAACATCAACGTTCCGATGGGGTGGATCTTCGGGCTGCCGGTGGGTATTTCATTTTTCGGCCGCGCCTGGAGCGAGCCCACGTTGATCAAGTTTGCCTACGCGTACGAGCAGATATCGCGAATGCGCAAGCCACCACGGTTCCTGCCAACAGTGGATCTGAGTTTGCCAGGCTGATGCCCCGCTGCGAAGCCGGAGAAAACAGCTGGCTCCTAGTGAACATTGGCATTCGGCGTGAACAACTCCAGACGCACGCTCCACTCTGCCCACTGGCCGGGCTCCAGCAGGACCATGCCAGTGTTTACGCGTCCCCAGCCCCGGTTGTAGGGATCAGGAAAATTGAATTGCGGCTCGATGGCCACGAAGTTTTTTGCCGGTGGCGCGTATACCTGAATCGCCCTGATGTCCGACGATTCGGTGATCAGCCGCAGGCCATACTTGGCTGCGGGATCGATGATCTCGGAAATCGTGCTGCCATCAGGTCGACGCTCCAGAGCAGAGAAGCTGTCGTCCAGGTACTGATCTCCCAGAGCCCGGCCCTCGGGCGCATCAAAGTCATATGGCGTTCCCCGCACCGCGACGCGTTGGCCGGTAACAAAGGTGTCGTCGTAGTTGTTCATCACCGCCCGGGTATCGCTGGGGATGTGCAGCCGGACCTGCTTGCGATCGCCGCTAGGCAAAGCGAAATACGGGTGCCAGCCAATGCCCATTGGCAGCGTTTGTTGACCTACATTCTTGGCCGTTACCGACATCTCCACCGAGTCATCCGCCAGCCTGGTTTCCACGGTCACATCGGTCTGGGAGAACCAGTGGCCGCCGAAATTGCCAGCATGCAGTACGGCGGAGACACCGAACGCATCGTCGGTGTGCTTCTCTTTGAGGTCCTGAAATTTTGATTTCAGCATCAGGCCATGGATCGCGTGCTTCTCCGCACCAGGCTTTCCGCTGCTCCAGTTTGCGGGCAGCACCACGCTTCTGCCGGCAACTATCGCCGTAATCGTCTTGCCATCGGGAGACGGCTTGCCGCGGATGCGGTTGGCATAGGGCAAGAGAATCGCGCCACCGATCTTAAACACACCGTTGCCAAACTCGTCGTCTTCCTTGTCGAGCAACTTCTCCGCTTGCGCCAGCGGAGGCGCATAGAGCAAGTCGATCTCACCTTTGCCCGGAATGTAGGCCTTCACCTGCAGCCATGCCATACCCCGCCCGGGCATCTCGATCAGTTCCAGGAACTGTGGTTTGCTGCGATCGCTCAAGCGCGGACGCTTGAGGATTACAACCGGTTCCCCCCCGATGGAGATGGTTTGTGATGACCTGGACGTAAACGCTGGGGCTGCCAGATCGCTTGTTGTAAGGACCAGGGTCGTGAAGAGAACGGTTATGATCTGAGGCACCCAGCAGCGGACCGGTTGATTGATCGTCATTGCGTGGACTAAGAAAATGTGCAAACCGACTATCATAGTCGCTTCGCGGATGCGGTGGAATCGGTCGACGGCCCCCTGTCCGCAACTGTGCAATAGACAACTGTCAATCTGCCGCGATAACTTGTTGCCGCACTGCAGTTCATTCTCTTTCCCCAGGAATCCACCGATGATGGGATCTCGCCTTGTACTTTTGATTGCTGTTCTTGTTTTGCTCTCAATCGATTACAGCTTTGCGCAGAGTGCCGAGATCGCTCGCACCCCGCCCATGGGTTGGAATAGCTGGAATCTCTTCGCCTGCAAGGTGAGCGATGCGGTGGTACGCGCGCAAGCCGACGCCATGGCCTCGAACGGTATGAAAGACGCTGGATACGCCTACATCAACGTGGATGACTGCTGGCAGGGCACGCGCGACGCCCAGGGGAACATTCGGGGCAACGAGAAGTTTCCCGATATGAAGGCGCTGGTTGACTACATTCACAGCAAGGGACTGAAGGCGGGCATCTACTCTTCGCCCGGACCCAAGACCTGTGCGGGGTACGAGGGCAGCTATCAACACGAGGGGCAGGATGCGCAACAATACGCGAAATGGGGTTTCGACTATCTGAAATACGACTGGTGCAGCGCAGAAACAGTCTATAAGAACAGTGATATGCCTGCTGTCTACAAGAAGATGAGCGATGCGTTGAGGGCAACCGGGCGATCCATTGTCTTCAGCCTTTGTCAGTACGGTCTGACCAGCGTATGGACGTGGGGCGCACAGGCGGGCGGCAATCTATGGCGTACTTCTGACGATATCCAGCCCAACTACAACAGCATTCTCGCGCTGGGGTTCGGACAGAACGCAGGCCTGGAACGCTTCGCCGGCCCGGGACACTGGAACGATCCCGACATGCTCGAGGTTGGAAATGGCAAGCTCACCGCGGACGAAAACAAACTTCACATGAGTCTGTGGGCCATGCTGGCAGCGCCTCTGCTCGCGGGCAATGATCTAGCTCACATGAATCCGGAAGTCCTATCCGTTTTGACGAACCGTGAGGTGCTGGCGATCGACCAGGATCCCCTCGGTGAGCAGGGACATCGTGTGTGGCAGGACGGTCCGATCGATGTCTGGGTCAAGCCGCTGGGGGACGGCTCGAAGGCCGTCGGCATCTTCAACAAAGGCGGGCCCCAGGATCCGGTCACGGTTCAGTTCCGCACACTCGCTGTCGGCAAGTTTGCGGAAGTGCGTGATCTGTGGACAGGCAAAGATCTCGGCCGCTTGGAGAACAGCATTACAACTGAAGTTCCGGCGCACGGAGTTACATTGCTGAGGATGCGCTAGGCCCCGCGCGGAGAGAGGAAGGCGGCTCGCAAAGCCCCACCAGCATCATTCTGTCTTTCGTCTCGGACGGCGCACCAGTTCTCCTCCACAGTTCGGACACTCGTACTGATTCGCCGCCGCGCAATCTGGACAGAAGGTACACACGTAAGAGCAAATAAACGCGGTAGCTTCTCCCGGCAGTTGAGCGCCGCACTTCTCGCATTTGTGCTTCATGGCAAGCTCAACAAGCAGGGACTGACACTCCCCGCCCTGCGAGACGTTCAGTGCAGCCGTGATTTGCTCGATGGCGGAGCGATAGCTGCGGCTTATCGTCAGGTCCTTCCCGTCGGTGAGTATCAGTACGTACTCTCCCGTGTACCAGGGCTTGATTTCGCGTACATGCTCGACGTTGACCAGGACCGAGCGATGAATGCGTACGAACCAGGTGCTGTCGAGCCTCTTCTCGAATTCCGCCATCGTGATGCGGACGGTGTAGCTCTCGTTCGGTACATGAATTTTCAGATAATTTCCAGCTGCTTCCACCCAGCGGATCTCGCGCCGATCGATAAAAATTGTCCGGCCGCTCGACTTAATCGAGATGCGGCCGCCAAAGCGATCGCGGTGCTCCTCGACCAGCAACCTGATTCTTTCCAGAACATCCGCCGGATCCATGCTCCACCGCCTGGGCTACAGAAGGAGAAGATATGTGCCGACCTCAGATGAAACGCGGACCGCTTTCGATTTCGGCTCCGCAGAACGCTCTCCACTGGCCCCATATGCTCTTTGACGTGCGCCTGGCCATTTCAGCAGCGTTGAAATATGCAAGAGGGAACGGGCCATCGTCCCGCGACCGAATGCGTCCGGTTTTGACGGTTTCAGCCTATCGAATAACTATCCCTTGCTTATGGGCGAGGGCTGAGTCGCTGATTCGCGGGGAGGAGCGTAGATGCGGATGTGGGCCGAATTCTCCGGCACATGCGGAATTTGTGCTCGCGAAAGCAGATAGAACGTCGAACTTCTGTCCTGGTTTTACTGCTGGGGCGCCATGACCATCGTTCCCTGACTCGCCGGACACGACTGGCTGGCGGCATTGGTGTAGGTGCCGGATTAGAGAGCCAGTTTGGCTGAGGAGAGATCCGTTGACCGCGATGACGGTATCAGTCGAGGTATCTGTGATCGGCATGGTGTAGTTGTTGCCGTTGGTGGTCGCTGCGGCATTCAAGGACTTGGGATTAATGCACATGTTCGGTGGAGCAGTAACACTGCCCGTGTAGTGATCGATCCTCCACTATAGTTGTCGCTTCCTTCCTGCGACATTGCCAAGGCAAAAACGTAGACCGGATTTGTGTCGTTGGTGGGCACATGACGATGTTCCAATACCCAAACAGGCCTACATTACTTGTCGCATTGTTGTTGTTGCCGCAACCACAGAGAAAGATCAGGGATAGCAGTGTGAGTGCGTAAAGCCAGCCTCGCATAGATTGACAAAGTGTTTGGTTCTGGGGCCAGGGCGGCGGGATGGAGCGCAGTCGCTATTTGCCTAGGCGAATCCTGTAACCCCGCGCCCGACAGCAAGTTCTTAACCCACCGTATTTGACGAAAACAATGTTTTTGTTCTATGCAAATGGCCGCTCTGGGGTCCCCACTATCGTCTCACCTTGGACCAGAGTGCCACTCATAATCGGGACCTTGGTGGGGCCGTCGATCTATCCCCCGCACTCAAGTAGGTCGTCGTATGCTTGCGTGAGATGAATTCAGTGACGCAAGTTACCGGAAGTCAGCTGCGGCCAAGCCTGCGGAATCTCGCGCCTTTTCTCAGTGTTATCGCGATTGTTCTGGCGGTAGCGGCCGCCTACTGGTGGTATCAGCGCACTGGAACTCCAGAGTACTCGCTGTCGCAGTTGGGCAAAGCCGTCAAGGAGAAAAACTACGGCAAGGCCAGCTATTACGTCGATGAGGATCGCATCGCAAGTGCGGTAAGCCAGTCGCTCACTGACGTCTTGGTGACCAAGTACACAAAGGCTATCGAGGACGACCCTCTTCCCTTCACTGAAACTCGAATCGAGATCCTGCACAAGATTGCACCCCGCTTCCACGACCTCGCGCTGCTTGGCGTGCAAAACGGAATTCGGCTGCTGCTAAGCGGCAATGCGTTGCTGACGGGGACATCCCATATCAGCCAACTAGATGTGCACAACTTCTCGCAGCTGCACCCTGTGCGCTCGAAGGTTGACGGCGACATCGCCGACCTGGTGATCGGAGGCTTGCCCCAGCCCAATCCCTTCGGCCTGACGGAACTCCGCATCCGCATGGTGCGTATTCCCAACACGCGGCGGTGGAGGATCGAAGAGGTGCCGGACGCCACCGCTATTTTTACCAAGTATTTTGGAGTAGGCACGCAATGACGCGGGAAGCAGAGAGTCGTTCTTTTTAAGCATGTCGCTGTGGCATCGCCGCCTTTGGCAGTTGCCTGCCGCTCGCCGACTGTCATTGCCGAACTCAGGGAACTTGCTTGATCCGTTATCCTGAGCGCAGTGAGGTCGCCAACGGGAACGAACGAAGTCGAGGGATCTGCGGTTGTGTAGCTCTCAACCGGAAGCCTCGGAAGACGACAATCGAGACTTCGTCAGGTCCGCGGTAGAATCTCAGGACATGTGCCTAACGCCTAAGACTGAAATGGAGACCGAATTCGCCTCCGGCATATTACGGGCGAAGGTACGCCCAACCCTGACACGGAAAGCGCCTGTCTTTAACTTGCTTTTTCTCGCATGGTTCCTATGGATTGACCTATCCATGTGGTACAGGCATGGTTACGCACCCCGAGCTTTACCGTGCTAGCCACCTCGTCGGCGATTGCCCTCTAGTCCCACCTGGTCGTTGGGCGGGGTGTTCGAGTTTAGTGACCTGAAAGTATCGATCCGCCGCCAGGTCCTCGGTTGGATCCGCACTTCAGAATATGAGCTCGAGCGCTGCAGCAAGCTGCCAGTGTGCACGTCCGGAAGTCGCGGCTATCTTGATGTTGAAGGTGGGCTGGCGCACGATCAATCTCAGCCGTTATCTCTCGGCGATGCAAGCCGTACGCATCGTGGAGGAATTGATCGCCTTTCTGCCCTTGGCTGCCACGGAAATTCGCACCTGAGATCGACGGCGAGGAAATTTCGACCGCAAGTTGGCGGCAAACGCGCAGGTTACCATTCCGCGAGCCGCTACGGTAATAGTGCTTCTACCACCTCGTAGCTTCCAGCCAGCGCGCTATCCAGCGCCGCCGGGTCTCTGCCTCCGGCCTCGGCCATGTCAGGACGCCCACCCCCTGAGCCGCCGACTTTCTTCGCGACCTCCGCAATAATCTTCCCGGCCTGCACGCGCGGGGTCAGGTCCTTGGTTACACCCACGATCAGCGCCACCTTGCCATCATTCACTGAGCCAAGTACCACCACACCCGAGCCGAGCTTGTTACGCAGATTGTCGATGAGCGTGCGCAGTTGGGGCCGCTCCAGGTTGTCGGCGCGAGTGGCGAGGACTTGCACGCCCTTTACCTCCCGCACGTTTTCCATCGCCGACTGGATCGAGCTCGAGGCCGACTTCATGCGCGCCTCTTCGAGTTCTCTACGTAGCTTCTTCACTTCTTCCTCGCGGCGCTCGAGTTCATGCTTCAGCGCCTCGGCCGGAGAGTGATCGTCGCCCACTCGCACCAGCGTCGAGACGACGTTTTCTAGTTGGTGGTCCTGACGGAAGTGCCGCAGCGATCCCTCGCCCGTAACCGCTTCGAGCCTGCGTACACCACTGGAAACGCTGCCTTCCTTCAGGACTTTGATCAGTCCGATCTCGCCGGTGGCTGCCGTGTGAGTTCCGCCGCAGAGCTCGGTCGAGAAGTCACCAATACGGATCACGCGCACCCGGTCCCCATATTTCTCGCCGAAGAGCGCCATGGCTTTGTATTCGTTGATGGCGACATCGATCGGAACATCTTCGATGACTTCGACCCGATCGTTGCGCAGGACCTCTTTGTTGGCAAGATCTTCGATGTCCTGCAACTCTTCGTCGGCGACCGCAGCGAAGTGCGAGAAGTCGAAGCGCAGGTGGCCGGGATCGACCAGCGAGCCCGCCTGTTTCACATGCTTCCCCAGCACTTCGCGCAGCGCGGCATGCAGCAAGTGCGTGCCGGTGTGATTGCGCATCGTGGCAAGCCGGACGTCGGCATTTACGACTGCGTCGACTTTATCGCCGACGTGAATGGGCTGCCTGGCAATGACGCGATGCGCACGCACCCCTTGTACGGGATAGGTAACGCCTTCGACCTCAGCCACGAGTGTGTTGTGATCTTCGGCGTAAAGCCAGCCGATATCCCCAACTTGACCGCCGGCCTCGGCATAGAACGGTGTGTGGTCGAGCACGATCTCCGCACCTTCGCCGGGCTTCAGTTCACGCACGCCGATACTCATGCGGTTATCGCGCGTGATTATCGCGAGCACCTCGCAGCCGGCCGAGAGCGTCTGGTGGTAGCCCTCGAAGACCGTTGGGGGCAGGGCCTGGTAAACCGGACTTGCCGTTGCTTTGCCGCCGCCTTTCCAGGAAGCTTGCGCGCGACGGCGCTGTTCCTCCATCGCTGCATCAAAACCGGCTTGATCAAATAGAATTCCCTGATCTCGTGCCGCATCGATCATGAAATCGAGGGGCAGGCCAAAGGTGTCGTATAGCTTAAATGCTTTTTCCCCGGAGTAAACCGGTTGGAACCTCGGTCTCACAGAGCCCAGGGACTCTTCCGTCATCCCTTCGCCGAATGATTTGCGACGTTCTTCAGGAGTGGCGTGCGGATTCGCGGCAAGATTTCGTTCCACTACTAGAGGTGCCAGATCGCCTTCCAGCCGCTCCAGTCCAAGATCCAGCGTATGTGCAAATCTGGTTTCCTCCCCCCTGATTGTCTCCGATACGCGACGTGCTGATTCGGTTAGCTCAGGGTACGCATCCTTCATCAGATCGCGGACAGCAAACACCATCTCGTACAAGAATGGTTTCTCTTGCCCAAGCAGCCGACCATGACGAATGGCGCGGCGAATGATCTTTCGCAGCACGTAGCCGCGTCCATCGTTCGACGGCAACACACCATCGGAGATGAGAAACGTGGAGGCGCGCGCATGATCGGCGATCACACGCAGGGAGGCGGCCTGATGGTGCCGCTCATCCGCATCCTCCTTCCTCAGCTCGGTCTCAAGCGGCGCGCCTGTTAGCTCGGCTGCACGCTGAATCAGGGGAACGAAGAGATCCGTCTCATAGTTCGAGATTACGCCTTGCAATACAGCAGTCACGCGCTCCAAGCCTGCTCCGGTGTCGATCGAAGGCTTGGGCAATGGCGACAGCGTGCCACCGGCGGCGCGGTTGAACTGCATAAACACGAGGTTCCAGATCTCCATGTAGCGGCCGCATTCGCAGCCGAACTGGCAATTGTCGTGGCCCGCGTCGCTGGCGTCCGGTCCCATGTCGTAATGGATCTCACTGCAGGGCCCGCAGGGACCGGTGTCGCCCATCTGCCAGAAGTTGTCTTTCATGCCGAATTCGTAGATACGTTCGGGGGCAACGCCCGTTTCCAGCCAATACCTGTAAGCTTCGTCATCACGCGGCACCCCTTCCTCGCCCTTGAAAATCGTCGCATAGAGCTTGTCTTTGCTGATGCCGAACCACTCTGGCGAAGTGACCAGCTCCCAGGCGTAGGTGATGGCTTCTTTCTTGAAGTAGTCGCCGAAGCTGAAGTTGCCCAGCATCTCGAAAAAAGTGTGATGGCGATTGGTGAAGCCCACGTTCTCCAGATCATTGTGCTTGCCACCCGCCCGCACGCACTTCTGCGAGGTAGTGGCGCGCGAGTAATCGCGCTTTTCGATGCCGAGAAATACATCCTTGAACTGG
>Ga0306926_10010931_pt1 | contig 10050 bp, 9 predicted proteins | sample flu12Cox44000178_FD_203759 | JGI IMG/M metagenome (GOLD analysis project Ga0306926, IMG submission 203759) | Lab enrichment of tropical soil microbial communities from Luquillo Experimental Forest, Puerto Rico - flux8day.12C.oxic.44.000.178 (v2)... | ecosystem: Environmental > Terrestrial > Soil... | reverse complement strand
GGCGATGCCGCGCGACAGCAGGTAGAACAGCTGGTCGTCGCTGATCTTGGAGGTGCTCGCCTCGTGCTCGACGGTGGCCGAGGGATTCTTCACCTCGACGTAAGGGAAGGTGTGCGCGCCACACTTGCCGCCCATCAGCAGCGAATCGCACTGGGTGAAATTGCGTGCACCGTGCGCGCTCGGCAGGATCTTCACCAGCCCGCGGTAGGTGTTCTGCCCCGCACCCGCGGAGATCCCCCTGGAGATGATGGTGCTGCGCGTATCGCGGCCGATGTGGATCATCTTGGTGCCGGTGTCGGCCTGCTGGTGGTTATTGACGGTCGCCACCGAGTAGAACTCACCGATCGAGCCCTCACCGCGCAGCACGCAGCTCGGATACTTCCAGGTGATGGCGGAGCCGGTCTCCACCTGCGTCCATGAAACGTGAGAGTGGCGGCCGCGGCACTCGCCGCGCTTGGTGACGAAGTTGTAGATGCCACCCACACCGTTGGCATCGCCCGGGTACCAGTTCTGCACGGTCGAGTACTTGATGTAGGCGTTCTCGAGCGCAATCAGCTCCACCACCGCGGCGTGCAGTTGGTTTTCGTCGCGTTGAGGTGCCGAACACCCCTCCAAGTAGCTCACGTACGAACCAACATCGGCGATGATCAGCGTGCGCTCGAACTGCCCGGTGTTCATCGCGTTGATGCGGAAGTAGGTCGACAGCTCCATCGGGCAGCGCACCCCCTTCGGCACGTACACGAACGAGCCGTCGGAGAACACCGCGGAATTCAGCGTGGCGAAGAAATTGTCGGAGTAGGGCACGACGCTGCCGAGGTACTGCTCGATGAGCTGCGGATGCGTGCGTACCGCCTCCGAGAACGGGCAGAACACGACCCCGGCCGCCGCGAGGCGCTCCTTGAAGGTCGTGGCGACCGATACGCTGTCAAACACCGCGTCGACGGCGACGCCCGCGAGGCGGGCACGCTCGTGCAGCGGCACGCCGAGCTTCTCGTAGGTCTCGAGAAGCTTCGGGTCGACCTCATCGAGACTCTTCGGCCCGTCCTTCCTGGCCTTGGGCGCCGAGTAATACGAGATCGCCTGGTAGTCGATCGGCGCGATCTTGAGGTGCCCCCAGTGCGGCTCCTTCATCGTCAGCCAGTGGCGCAGCGCCTTCAGCCGCCACTCGGTGAGGAAGGCGGGCTCGTGCTTCTTGCGCGAGATGAGGCGAACCACGTCCTCGTCGAGCCCGGGTGCTACGGTGTCGGCCTCGATCTCGGTGACGAAGCCGTGCCGGTAACCTTTGGCGATCAGGTCTTCGAGCTGTCGGGCACTTTCACTCATTTCTGGATCCGTTCCTAGCGCAGCGGATTTCGCGCCGCCGCGGCTTTCATCTCGCGCTCGAGCGCCGGCAGGCGCGCCGGCGGCGCGTCGAGCCCCGCGAGCTGCGCGAGACTCACCTCGTAGAGTGCCCGGCGCATGGCGAGGTTCAGTCGCTGCCAGACGCGTCCCACACGGCAGGTCTCCTCGATTTCGCACTGGCCGTGACCCGCCGCGCAGTCGGTGAGGGCCACCGGCCCCTCCAGCGCATCGAGGATCGCCGCGGCGCTGATCTGCGTCGCGGGACGCGCCAGCTGGTAACCACCGTGCAGCCCACGGGTCGAGGTCACGAGCCCGGCCCGGTGCAGCTGCTTCAGCAGCTTGCTCACCGTCGGCGGGGCAATGCGGGTCCGCTCGGCGAGCGAGGCCGCGGTCTGCACGCGCTGCGGCTCGCTCGCCAGCGCCGCGAGCAGCACCGTGGCGTAGTCGGTCAGCCGGCTGATGCGCAGCATGGGATACCTCTCAAAGTAGGACCATTTTAGTACTAATTCAAGGCATAAACCAAGCACTGCAACGGCTGCGCCGCAGGCGCCGCCGCGCGCCGCTAGCCTGCCGGCGCCGGGGGTTTGCTATCCTTCGCGTTTCCATTCAACAGGGAACGATCGCATGAACCCGAGTGAGCTCGCGCGTGTTGCCGGCGCGATGGTGGCGAAAGGCAAGGGCATACTGGCGGCGGACGAAAGCACCGGCACCATCAAGAAGCGCTTCGACAGCATCCGCCTGGATTCGACCACGGAGAATCACCGCGCTTACCGCGAGCTGCTGTTCGCGGCCCCGGGCGCCGCCGAGTCGATCAGCGCGGTCATCATGTACGATGAGACCATTCGGCAGAAAACCAAGGACGGCACACCTTTTCCGCAGTATCTCGCCCGGCAGGGGATGATCCCGGGCATCAAGGTCGATCTCGGCGCGAAGCCCTTCGCGAACTTTCCCGGCGAGACCATCACCGAGGGGCTGGATGGGCTGCGCGAGCGGCTCATCGAGTACCGCTCGCTCGGTGCGCGCTTCGCCAAGTGGCGTGCCGTCATCGACATCGCCGACGGCATTCCCACCGACTTTGCGATCGAAGCGAATGCCCAGGCACTCGCGCGCTATGCAGCGCTCTGCCAGGAGAACGACGTCGTACCGATCGTCGAGCCCGAAGTGCTGATGGATGGAGCGCACAGCATCGATCGCTGTGCCGAGGTGACCGAACGCACGCTGCAGAGCGTATTCGACCAGTTGTTCAAGCAGCGCATCCTGCTGGAAGGCATGGTGCTCAAGCCCAACATGGTGATCTCCGGCAAGAAAGCCGCCAATCGCGCCCCGCCTCAGGCGGTCGCCGAGGCCACGGTGCGGGTGCTCAAGCGTCACGTTCCGCCCGCCGTCCCCGGTATCGCCTTCCTCTCCGGCGGCCAGTCACCGGCGGAGGCCGACCTGCATTTGTCGCTCATCAACCAGCTGGGTCCGCTTCCCTGGTCGATCACCTTCAGCTACGGCCGAGCGCTGCAGGACGAAGCGCTCAAGGCCTGGGGAGGGTCGGCCGCAAACGTCGCCGCCGCCCAGAAGGAGTACGTCCGACGCGCCAAGCTCACCGCGCTCGCAACCACCGGGCGTTACGCGAGCGACATGGAAAGTCGGGCCGCCTGAGCCTCGCGACCGGCGCCACGCTCGCGTGACCAGTCCCCCCTCCGCACAGGCCGCGGCGCAAGCCGACGCGGTCGTCGCGGTGCGCGACGTCCACTACGCCATCGGCGGCCGGCAGATCTTCGCCGGCCTCGACCTCATCGTTCGCCGCGGACACATCACCGCCATCATGGGACCGAGCGGCGGCGGCAAGACGACGCTGCTCAAGCTGATCACCGGCCAGATCACTGCCGATCGCGGCACGGTGCAGGTGTTCGGGCAGGATGTCGCGACGCTCGGCCGCAGGGCCCTGTACGCGCTGCGGCAGCGGCTCGGACTCCTGTTCCAGAACGGCGCGCTGCTCACCGACATGGACGTGTTCGACAACGTGGCCTTCCCGGTGCGCGAGCACAGCGATCTGCCCGAGACGCTGATCCGCAAGCTCGTGCTCACCAAGCTGCAGGCCGTGGGGCTGCGCGGCGCCGCGCACCTCGCGCCGGCCGAGCTCTCCGGGGGCATGGCGCGGCGCATCGCCCTGGCACGCGCGATCGTCATGGACCCGGAAGTGCTCATGTACGATGAGCCCTTCGTCGGGCTCGATCCGATCTCGCTCGGAGTCATCCTGCGCCTCATCAAGCAGATGAACACGGCGCTCGGTATCACGAGCATCGTGGTCTCGCACGATGTGCACGAGCTCGCCACGATCGCCGACGACAGCTATCTGCTCCTCGACGGGCGCATCGCCGCGGCCGGCACACCCGAGCAGCTGCGCACCAGCCTCTCCCCGGCGGTGCACCAGTTCATGACCGGCAGCGCCGAAGGACCGGTGGCCTTCAATTACCCCGCCCTGGACTACGCCACGCAGCTGCTGGCCGAGAGCGATGAGTAACGGCGCGCGCGGCAACTATCTGCTCGAAGGCCTGCGGCGCCTCGGCTCGGTGGCGCTGTTCCTCCTGCAGCTGCTCGCCCAGAGCCTGTCGGCGCTCGCGCGCCCGGACCTGCTGCTGAAGCAGATCTACAATGCCGGCGCCCGCTCGCTCATCATCATCATGCTGTCCGGCCTGTTCGTCGGCATGGTGTTGGGACTGCAGGGCTACGACCTGCTGCAGCGCTTTGGCTCCGAGGAGGCCCTCGGCACCGCCGCGGCCCTGGGACTCCTGCGCGAGCTGGCACCCGTCATCACCGCGCTGCTGTTCGCCGGCCGCGCCGGCACCGCGCTCGCTTCCGAGATCGGGCTGATGCGCGCCACCGACCAGCTGACCGCCATGGAGATCATGGCGGTCGATCCGCTGCGCTACGTGGCGGCACCGCGCTTTCTCGGCGGTGTGATTGCCATGCCGCTGCTCACCGCGATCTTCAGCGTGATCGGACTCTACGGTGCGCAGTTGGTCGGTGTGCAGCTCATGGGCGTCGACAAGGGCGTGTTCTGGTCACAGACCCAGGGCGCGGTGGGTCTGCACGATGTCAGCGAGGGGATGGTGAAGGCCATGGCGTTCGGTGTGGCCTGCAGTCTGATCGCGGTGCACGAGGGCTATCATTCCGAGCCCACCGCCGAAGGCGTGGGCCTGGCGACCACGCGCACCGTCGTCGCCTCCTCGGTCATGATCTTGTTGCTCGACTACGTGTTGACGGCGGCATTCCTGTAGGAGGAACTTCGAGTTATGCGTGCCAATCGAACACTGGAGATCGGAACGGGACTGTTCGTGCTGCTCGGATTCGCGGCGCTGCTGTTTCTCACCACGCAGCTGCCGGCGAGCGGCCTGAAGCTGGGCGCCGCCAAGGCGGGCTACCACGTAACCGCGGAATTCGACGACGTCGGTGATCTCAGGGTAGGGTCCCCGGTCACCATGTCCGGTGTGCGCCTCGGCGAGGTGTCGGGGATCCACTTCGATCCCAAGAACTTCAAGGCGGTGGTCAGCATGCGCATCGACCCACAGTACAACCAGATCCCCGACGACAGTTACGCCAGCATCCAGACCCAGGGGCTGCTCGGCGGCAAGTACATCGGCCTGAGCCCGGGAGGTTCCGACACCTTCCTCAGGAATGGCAGCCACATCGATCAGACCCAGTCGGCCATCGTGCTCGAGAGCATCATCAACAAGTTCTTTGCCAACTACGCGAGCAGCAGGGGCAGCGGCGAGGGTGGTGCGGGCGATGCGCAGGGCAAGGCCACGGATAACTCAGGCAAGGCGGAGTCGCATAAATGAAGAGCATGGCAACCAGGAGCCGGTTGGGCGGCATCGTGCTGGCGCTGGGCCTCGTCGCGGCGCAGGCGCAGAGCCCGGCAACCCAGGGCACGGCGGCGCCGGGCACACCGGCGACCAGTGCCACAGCGACGGGCGTGGGGACGGAGCAGGGCCCGTCGGAAGTCGTGCAGGCCGCCGCGCAGGGCATGCTGAACGACCTCGACAAGGATCGCGCCGCCTACAAGCGCGACCCGCACAAGGTCGAGCGGCTCGTCGACAAGTACCTGCTGCCGCACTTCGATACGGAGTACTCGGCGCGCCTGGTGCTCGGCAAGTACTGGCGCACCGCCACCCCCGACCAGCGCCAGCACTTCATCGACGCCTTCTATCACTCGCTGCTCACCAACTACGGCGCGGCGCTCACGGAGTTCACCGCCGACCGGCTGAAGATCTATCCGACTACCGCCGATCCGGCGAAGGCGATCGCGACGGTGCGCACCGAGGTCAAGCGCGACAACGGCGATCGCGTGTCCGTGAACTACTACATGCACAAGACGCCCCAGGGCTGGAAAGCCTGGGACGTGGTCATCGACGGCATCAGCTACGTCAATAGCTACCGCACCGACTTCGGCGAGCAGATCGAGCAGCAGGGGATCGACGCGGTCATCAAGCGACTCGAGGCGGGCGAGAAGCCCGGCGCGATCGGCAAGCAGACCGCCAGCAAGAGCTGAATGAGCCTGCCCGAAGTTACCGCCCCCGCAGCGGACGGCGGCGCCTTCCGCCTGGCGGCGGGTGCTCCTGGAACGCTGAGCGCCCAGGGCGCGCTCACCTTCGCGAGCGCGCGCCGCGCGTCCGAGCTCGGGGCGGCGACGCTTGCGCACGCCGCTCCCGGCAAACTCGAGATCGACTGCCAGGGCATCACCGCATCCGACAGCGCCGGGCTCGCGGTGCTCCTCGAGTGGCTGAGCGTCGCCAAGCGCGCGGGCCGCTCGCTGCGCTACGCGCAGCTGCCGCGGGGACTCACCGCGCTCGCGCGCATCAGCGAGGTCGAGGAGCTGCTCGAGCGGGGCGTCTAAGGGCGCCCCACGAAATTGCGCTTGGCATGACCGCGGCCGCTCTCACGGCTTCGGCGGCGATGTCTCGGGCGGCGTCTCAGGTGGCGTCTGGGACTTTGGCCCCTCAGACTCTGGCGTCGGTGGCGTGGGCGCGGGAGGCGCGGCCGTGCCTTCGTTCTCCTCCTGCGTGGCTTCCTCCATGAGCTTCCGCTCCTGCTCCTCCTCGGTCTGCGACTGGCCGCCAGTCACCATGAAATCGCGATTCTGCAGGTAGGCGTTGCGGATGAAGGCATAAGGGTCATAGGCGCTCTGTATCGTCGCATCGAGCGGCAGCAGGCGGGCGCGACGGTCGACGCCGCGTACCAGCCACAGGCTGGTGCTGACCCAGAACTTTGTGTAGTTGCTCGGATTGGCGTAGTAGTCGACGGTTACGGCTCCGATACCGTCGCGCACGGTGTAGGGTCCGAAGACCGGCACCACGACATAGGGCCCCTTCGGCACGCCCCATTTGCCGAGTGTCTGCCCGAAATCGCGGTAGTTCTTGTCCATGCCCGCCGCGGTTGCCGGATCGAAAAATCCGCCGAGTCCGACGGTGGTGTTGAACACGAGCCGTCCAATGTCGGAGAAGAACGATTTCACCTGTCCCTGCAGCAGGTCGTTCACGATGGTGATCGGGTAGTTGAGGTTGTCGAAGAAATTGTGGACCCCGGTCTGCGCCGGCTGTGGCAAGTGCGTGTAGCCCTTGGCGGTCGGCTTGACGATCGCGCGGTCGAGTGTGTCGTTGAACTTGTAGAAGCTGCGGTTCATGCGCTCCCACGGATCACGCGGGTCGCGCTTGCCGGGTGGAAGCGTCGCGCAACCGCACAACAGCAACAGGCAAAGCGAGAGCAGTGAGATCCGTGTCGTCGATCGCATGGGGGACACAAGCCGCGGCAGGTGTTGCGGCATTGTAGCAGCCACACTGCGCCGTCCGGATTCTGTATGGCGCCCGCGACAGTCGTGCTGCCGCCGCAGGCTGTTGGGTCAGCGTCCGCCGCCGCGCTGACCCTGACCGTCGCCGTTGTCGCTCGCGAGTTGTCGCTTGCGCATGCTGGCGAGGTAGTCACGCACCTCATCGAGTCGCGCCTGATAGCGCTGGCGCTGGATCTGAGTGATGTGCGGAGAGGCGAGGGCGAGTTGCAGCTGCTGCGCTGCGAGAAACAGATCGCCGCTCGCGATCTGGTACTCACCCATGTAGAAGTAGGCATCCCCGGGATCGCCGGCGGCGCTCGCCGCGAGGGCGGTGAGGCGGATCTGGTCGGGCGTGGGCGGCACGTTATTGAAGAGGTCGAGCAACATGTTGTGGGCTTGCCCCGGCCGGCCTGCGGTCATGAGCGCCTCCGCGTAGCGCACCGTCACCGGCACGTTGCGCGGGAAGAGCTCCTCGGCGCGTTGGAAGGTGGCGAGCGCCTCTTTCATGTGCCCCGCTTTCTGCTGCGCCTGGCCGAGCGCGGCATGCAGCAGCGTGAGTCCTTCGTGCTGCTGCACCAGCAGGGTGAGGATCTTCACCGCCTCATCGGCCCGGTTGCTGTTCATCAGGGCGAGCGCCTCACCGTAGCGGTTGCCGAGATTGTTGCCGCCGTGCGCGATCTTCTGCGCATACTGAGCGGCGAGGTCGGTATCGCCGGTCGCGGTCAGCACCCGGACGCGCTCGCGGATCAGCTCGTAGCTCAGCGAGTCCTGCGCCTTCACCGGTGGAAACTGCGAGGCGCGTGCGCGCTGCTCCGCGACGCGGTCCGAGTCCATCGGGTGATCGATCAGCATCGCCGGAATGTAGGTGGTGGCGAGCCCCTCATGGCGCGCCATGGTCTCGAACATCGAGCCCATGCCGTAGGGGTCGAAGCCCGCCCCGGCCAGATAGCCGATGCCGACCCGGTCGGCTTCCCATTCGTTGTCGCGCGTGAAGTTGATCTGGTGCTGGACCGCCATGCCCTGGGTGGCGGCGATGGCCCCTTCGGCCGCCTGTCCGCCGCCGAGTGCGCCGAGGAGTATCGCGCCGATCATCGCGGCCGCAGTCGTGAGGCTCTGCTTCGACTGGTCGGCCAGCATGCGCGCAATGTGATGCTGGGTGATGTGCGCCGTCTCGTGCGCCATGACGCCCGCGAGCTCCGATTCGCTCGAGGTCGCCAGTATCAGTCCGGCGTTGATGAACACGTAGCCGCCGGTCACCGCGAACGCATTGATGCTCGTATCCTTGACCACGAAGTAGTGGAAGTTCTGGCCACCCATGGCGCTCTGCGCCGCGAGCCGCTGGCCGATGTTGTTGATGTACTCGCTGACCTCCGGATCCTCGATGAGCGCGGCCTGATCCCGCAGCTCTTTGGCCACCATCGCCCCGAGGCGGTACTCATCGGTCTGAGACAGCACGGTCGCTGCCGGGCTCCCGAGGTCCGGCAGGTCGGAGCCTGCCGCCGGGGCGTTCCGGATCGGCTGCGTGTTGGACGGCGGGTCCGCGGCAGCCACCAAGGTTGCGGCGGTGAGGACCGCGGTCGCGAGCAGAACGGTGAGGCGGCGCATCATGCACTTTGACCGCGTCGGGCGGTCAGGGTTTCGGAGCGTTTACAAGCCCTTACAAGCGTGTGCCGCGGCTAGGGCACGCACCCCGGCCTCCAAGGGTAGCACCTAGAGGATGTCGGAGGCGAAGTCCGCGAGCCGTGAGCGCTCGCCCCGCACCAGGGTGATGTGCCCCGAATGCGCCCAGCCGCGGAAGCGGTTCACCGCATATGTCAACCCCGAGGTCATCTCGGTGAGATACGGGGTATCGATCTGCGCGATGTTGCCGAGGCAGGCGAGCTTGGTCCCGGGACCGGCGCGGGTGATGAGTGCCTTCATCTGCTTCGGTGTGAGGTTCTGCGCCTCATCGAGGATCAGGAAGCGGTTGAGGAAGGTGCGGCCGCGCATGAAGTTCAGCGAGCGGATCTTGATCCGGTTACGCAGCAGGTCGTTGGTGGCGGCGCGGCCCCAGTTGCCGCCCTCCTGCGAGCCGGTGAGCACTTCGAGATTGTCCATGAGCGCGCCCATCCACGGCTCCATCTTCTCCTCCTCGGTGCCCGGCAGGAAGCCGATGTCCTCGCCGAGCGGGATCGTCACGCGCGTCATGATGATCTCCACGAAGCGGTTGGTCTCGAGCGTCTGCATGAGCCCGGCCGCGAGCGCGAGCAGTGTCTTGCCGGTGCCGGCGGGCCCGAGCACGGTGACGAAATCGATCTCCGGGTCCATGAGCAGATTGAGGGCGAAGTTCTGCTCACGGTTGCGCGCGGTGATTCCCCAGACGTTGTGGCGCTCGTTGCGATAGTCGCGCGTCAGCTCGATAGTGGCGGTATCGCCGTTGATCTTGCGCACGATACCTTCGATCCCCTCGGGGGAGTCCTCGAACACCCCCTGGTTCGGTTGCCACTCGCGCACCGCGGGACCGGTGATCTCGTAGAAGGTGCGCTCGGCATCCTTCCAGGAGCGCATGTCGCGGCCGTGCTGCTCCCAGAAGTCGTTCGGCAGCGCCCCCATGCCGCTGTAGAGGACATCGGCGTCTTCGAGGGTCTTGTCGCTGTAGTAATCCTCGGCGTGCACTCCGAGCACGGCCGCCTTGATGCGCAGATTGATGTCCTTCGACACCAGGATCACGCGCGCGTCCGGATGCTCGGTCTGGAGCGCGAGCGTCTGCTCGAGGATGGTGTTGTCGCCCGCCTGGCCCGGCAGGCTTTCCGGCAGCGCACCGGCGAGCTGGCGTGTCTGGAAGAACAGCCGGCCAGTGGAGGGTTTCTTGCCGTGGTTGCCGGAGTAGCCGCTCGGCAGCTTCAGTCCCTGAT
>Ga0306926_10010927_pt1 | contig 10051 bp, 11 predicted proteins | sample flu12Cox44000178_FD_203759 | JGI IMG/M metagenome (GOLD analysis project Ga0306926, IMG submission 203759) | Lab enrichment of tropical soil microbial communities from Luquillo Experimental Forest, Puerto Rico - flux8day.12C.oxic.44.000.178 (v2)... | ecosystem: Environmental > Terrestrial >... | reverse complement strand
CGCGCTCCGCGGTTCAGCCAGGGTTCCCCCGCCACGATGCCGTCATAGATCCGCGGGCCGCTGAGCCGCACGCCGAGCGCGCCGGCCATCGCGGCTTCCGGCCAGCCCGCATTGATCGAGCGATGACGCCTTGCGTCTTGCATCATGCACGATATCGCAACCACCGGCCGCGCCGCGAGCAACGCAAAGAGCCAAGCGGTAAGGCGTGCCGGTATGAGATTCGCGACGTCGTCGATGCGAGCTGCGGCCCAGCCGAACGCCTCGTGACGCGACGTGCGATGGCCAATCATGGAATCCAATGTGTTGACCGCCTTGTAGCCGACGATTCCGGGTAACCCAAACAAGGCGCCCCAGAACACCGGCGCGACGACGCCATCGGACGCATTCTCGGCGAGGCTCTCGATAGCCGCTCGCGCGATGCCTTCTTCGTCGAGAGTTGCCGGATCGCGGCCCACGATTTGGGCGACCGCGGTACGCCCGAGCATGAGATCGCCGGAGCGCAAGGGCTGCACTACCGCGGCCACGTGATCATGGAGTGAGCGCAACGCGACCAGCGGCCACGCCAAAATCCCAACGAGGACGATGCGGCTCCATGCCGGGACGAGCAGCGCCTGGATGGCCCACGCGACAGTCACCGGCAGCGCAATTGCGAAAAGCGCCGCCGCGACGCCTTTCGCGCGCCGGAGCGAAGCGGGGTCGGAACTACGATTCCAGCCCGCATCCAGGACATCAATCAGCTTGCCGAGCCAGGTGACGGGATGACCGATGAGGACGAACAGCCCCGCCGGCCAACCCAGCGCAGCGTCCACCATCATCGCAACCACCATGGCTCCTGCAAATGCCACCCGCACCTCCCGTTCCCGCTCGTCCCTGATGCGCGAAGACATCGACCGGAAGCAAGCCCGATTGTCCGGATTTCGGCTTTGTTTTTACCGTTGATTGGTGGTTAGTGCTGGCTAGTGGAGTGGATTTGACATTCGCTACCCTCCCGGCCTCAAGCCCGAAAAGCGAATGTCAAATCCTAAACTCCACTGGAATCTTGTAGTTTTGCTAGTGGTCCATTGACTCCAACATTCGCAAAAGTGCGTGCGGCAATGGGGTGCGAATGTTGGAATCGGACCGCTAGCCCGGAGACACTCATGCCCATCATCTTGATTACGGGGGGAGCCCGATCGGGAAAAAGCCGGCGCGCCGAAGCCCGCGCCTGCGCCTTTCCGGGGCAGCCCGTCTATATTGCCACGGCGGAGGCGCTCGATGCCGAGATGTCAGAGCGCATTGCAAGGCATCGCGCACGACGGGGAAACGGCTGGATCGAACGGGAGGTACCGCTTGACCTCGCGCAGACGCTGATCGAAACCGATGGCGGCGGCGCCCGGCTGATCGATTGTCTTACGCTTTGGTTGTCCAACGTGCTTCACTCGAAACGCGACTGGATGGACGAAGTTGCGCGTCTCTCTGCCGCGCTGACCGGCCAACGCAGCCCCGTCGTCGCGGTCACGAACGAGGTCGGGCTTGGGATTGTGCCAGACAACGCGCTGGCGCGTGAGTTCCGCGATGCGGCAGGTCACATGAATCAGACGATTGCCGGCGCGGCGAACGAAGTGGAGTTGGTGGTGGCCGGATTGCCGATGAAGCTGAAGTAGCTTGCTTGCGGCAAACTCGTGATACTCGGCGAACGGCGGGTTCGAAGGTCTGACTTTAAATGAACCATTTCGAGCTTCTCGGAAAGATCGTGACGGACATCCGGATTGCGGTTGCGCTCTCCACGATCCTTCCCGTTGGCCCGCAGGCGCCGGTCAAGGATGGTGAGATCGCCCGCGCAAGCTGGGCACTGCCGGTGGCGGGACTTCTCGTCGGCTTCGCCGGGGCGGCGATCTTTTCCCTCGCGCGCATGACCGGCTTGACAGCCGGTCCAGCCGCGATGCTCGCGGTGGCGGCTACTATGCTCATTACCGGCGCCATCCATGAGGATGGCCTCGCCGATACCGCCGATGGGTTCGGCGGCGGCAGGACACCCGATCGCAAGCTCGATATCATGCGGGACAGCCGGATCGGCACTTACGGCGCCTGCGCCCTTATCCTGTCATTTGCGTTGCGATGGAGCGCGCTGGCAGCGATCGGCAAGCCGGGATCGGTTGCAGCGGCTCTTGCGGTATCGCATGCAGCGGCGCGCGCCGCATTGCCGATGTTCATGTGGCTGGTCCCAACGGCGCGATCGGACGGGCTTTCGGCGGGAGCCGGACGGCCATCAGGTCAAAGCGCAATGATTGCCATGGGTCTGGGGATGCTTTGCCTGATTTCCGGTCTCGGTCCGAGCGGCGCTATGATCGGAGTGATCTTGCTGGTGCTCGCCGGACTGATAATGGGTTGGCTTGCCGTTACGCATGTCGGAGGACAAACAGGCGACATACTCGGGGCGATGGAGCAGATTGGCGAAATCGCGATTGTATTGATGGCGGCAGCTCTTTTCGAGACGGAACTGCACCCGTGACGGTCTCATTCGATGAAGTCTTTCGGCGGCAGCTAGGCGAACTTTTTATGTGGCGCCGCGATGTGAGGCGCTTCCGTTCCGAGCCGCTACCGAGCGGCGCGGTGGAGCGATTGATCGACATCGCCTGCCTTTCGCCTTCTGTCGGGTTGAGCCAGCCTTGGCGGTTCGTCATCGTCGAGGCTCAGGCAAGGCGGCGTGCCGTCATCGAGAATTTCAAGATCTGCAACGCCAAAGCGTTGCAATCCTATTCAGGCGAACGAGCTGGGCACTACGCCATGCTCAAGCTCGCAGGGCTCGAAGAGGCGCCCGGTCATCTGGCGGTATTTGCGGAAAAATCAAGCGAAATAGGTCACGGCCTTGGCCGAATGACGATGCCGGAAACGACCGAATATTCGGTTGTCGCGGCAATCTGCTCGATGTGGCTCGCAGCCCGCGCCGAGGGGATCGGGCTTGGCTGGGTGTCGATACTGGAACCGACAGGCGTCAGTGAGATTCTTGCCGTGCCGAGATCCTGGAAGTTCATCGGCTATCTCTGCCTCGGTTATCCCGACGCAGAGTTCGACCGGCCGGAACTGGAGCGCGCGAATTGGGAGCATCGGCGCGGCGGGGAACAATTTACCACTCGACGCTGATTGGGCGTGAGGCGGTTCGCTGGCCGGAGTACCGCCGGCGCCAAAGAGCAGCAGCGAATATCCGAAGTTTTCGGACCGGTTCCCCGTGCCGCGAAATCGCCCAATATCTGTTAAGCCGCCTTCACGTTGGAAACTTATGTTCATCAACATGGATGACCATCGTATCGTGTACTGTTCGACAAAGTTGGCTCGGGAGATCGCGGCCGCGCAATGTGCTCGCCGAGATATCGATCTGGAAGACATGCAAACGCACCTCGAGCAACTCCAGGCACAAGTCGCCGACTGCGAACTGATCCGGGATTTGACAACGGACAGGGCGGAACGTGATTTATTTAAAAAATTTTCGGAGCACTTCCGGGTTCTGGCAGCGGAAGTAGAGAGGGCGATTGCAGCGAGGACGTCGGCTCAGCATCGTCGAGGCGATTGGTCTTGACGACGTCGCGGCGTTCATGGCTTGGCCCGCAAAGCCATTTTTCCGAGATGGGTAAATCGTCCTTGCGATCGTCGCAGCCGAGGGCTCACTTCTATCATTTGAACAGATCGCGCTGTGCCCCCTGCCCGGCTGCATAGACCAGACGACCGTCGGCTCGCAATCGCGCTACATCCGTCATGTGAGCTTCTTCCACATGGTCCGCTCCGAGAATGTGAAACACCCTCTCGCCGGCCGCCAGGAGATAGTCGGTGATGATCCGTCTGTGACAGCGCCACCACACGGTTTCCGCGCACATGATCACGCAGCGCCGCGCGCGCCCGAGCTGACGTAGACGCGAGAGCCCATCACGAAAATCATCGCCAAGCGCGTAGTCGGCATAGTTATGAAAACTGTCGTTTTGCCAGAACGCGTTGAGTTCGAGCGGCACCTCGCGCGCGCGCCCACGCAATCCACCGAGCGAGGCGATGTGCTCGTAGCCGATTCCGAACGGCTCAAGCGATTGGGGCAGGGCTTCGCGGTTATATTGCGGATTGGTGCGGGAGCGCGGGACTGTACGGACGTCGACGACGAGCGTCACCGCGACGCTCGTCACGAGTTCGACGAAGTCCTGCAGCGGCCGAGTGCCGTGGCCGATTGTGTAGAATGGGGCGGCCATTCCCTACCCCTGCTCCAATCTCGCTTCGGTCCGAAGGGCGCGACAGCGACTATGAATACAGGCGTCGTAGCGTCCGCCCCTTGTGCAGGGCTACGTGCTCCGTCTTGTCGCTCTTGATCTCATATTGCGGATCTTTGCGGCTCGCGCAATGGATGTAACCCTTGTAGTTCACGTCCCTGGTATGCACCCGCACGATTCGCCCGCGGACCCTTCCGGCTTCCGAATTCCAGCTCACGTGATCCCCGACTTTGAAATCCCGACCGTGGACCATTTTTCAGTGTCTCCAATTGCCGCAGCTGACACGAGCACCAGGCATAAACAGGCCCCATTCGACAGTTTGCGCGGCCCTTAAATGAAACCCGGCTCGCCGACCGTGGTTCCCATGCAAAAGCGGCGGCGTCCATCATGGCGAAGTCCAGAAGACGGCCCGCAAGAGCGTCCAATCGGCAAAATGAATCTCGGGCCCGACTGGTTACTACCTTGAGCAAATCGGCGGCGACGCCTGACAAATGCCGGTCCGACACGCAGACGGTGCTCTGGCGCGATAGCGAGCTATCTCAACGGCAGGCCCGCGCAAGAGCGTTCTTGCCGATACGTCAAATTAATTCCAAGGTATTGCGTGATACAAGAGGTGCCGTGCCGTTTAAAAACCTGACGATTCCGCCACTGGCGGCGGTTGCAAAGGCTTTCCAAAGAGGCGGCTATTGTGACTACTCGCAATAGCTAACGGGTCTCCACGGTAACGGCGATTTTTTCCGGGCATCCGCCCGGGCATGGTCTGCAAATCGGCCTTAGCATGGCCTACGGAATTGCACTCGAACCCAAGGAGCCGACATGAGCAGTATTCGCACCCTGGCGCACAGCGAAGCAAGACTCACTGTGATGCGCCTCTTCATCTTCGGTGTGCTGTTGATCCTCCCTGAGACTTCCAGATCGCAGCAGCCGCCGATCGCACAACAACTCGCCAAAACCTACGGCCTCGATTCCTTCGGACAAATCGAAGCGATCCGCTATACCTGGAATGTTGATGCTCCTGGTCGCAGCATTTCCCGGACGTGGGAATGGAGCCCGAAGACTGACGCGGTTTCTTACGAGGGGACAGACAAGGAAGGCAAACCGGTAAAGGCCAGCTATCGGCGCTCGCAGCTCGACAGTCAAAGCGATGACATAAAGAAGCAAATCGATCCGGCGTTCGCCAATGATCAGTATTGGCTGCTGCTTCCCTTCCATGTCGCATGGGATGGCGCAACCGTGACAGACGAGGGCACACAGAAGCTTCCCCTGGGTACGGGCTCCGCCCGGCGTATCGTGGCCAAGTATCCGTCCGAGGGCGGCTACCAGCCCGGCGACACCTGGGACCTCTACGTTGGCGCCGACAATCGCGTCGAGGAGATTGTTTACCACCGCGGCGCTCCCACCCCGCCGCCCACTCTCGTGAGCGCCACCTATACCGACTACAAGAAGGCTGGCCCGCTGCTGATCGCGACGGATCACCACGGGACCATTGATGGAAAACCGTTTCGGCTTTTCTTTACGGATGTGTCGGTCAAGTTGACTGGATCAGACAAGTGGATCAACGCGCAGTAACCGTCGGAGGGGTTCATCCGAGCGAGTGATGGTGAAAGACAAGACGTACCGCCGGATTTACACAAGGCGGTACGCCTTGTCAGTGAATTGACACGAAAGGTAACGACTCGATCAGCGGAAGCGTATTATAAGTAACTGTCCGGTTTCTGGAGCAGGCGCACATGCCCACCAACCCCTTCACCGATGTCTGGCATTTCCTGACCGCGACAACGGGCGACTATCTCCGTCTGGGAGGCTGGCGCTATCTCGTCCTCGCGCTATTCTGGGCGCTCTTGATCGCCGGCATTGCAGTAGCCTTGCGGAATTGGCAGCAGGATCCAGCGCAACGCACCGGCCGACATTTTGGAATCTGGCTGGTCCGAATCCTGATCGGCTGCATGTGGTTCCAGGGCATGTTGTGGAAACTGCCGCTTCCCGTCTCCGACGGTCTGCACTACTGGACCGAACAGGAATCGACCAACGCGGCGTTCGAGTTTCACCGCACTTTCATGAAGGACGTCGTGCTGCCTCACATGACCATCTTTGGGCCAATCGTCTTTCTTGCCGAATTGGTATTCGCTGGATCGATGTTGCTTGGGCTCGCGGTGCGGTTCGTGGGCGTGCTGGCCGTCGCCTATACGCTGCAACTATGGCTCGGTCTCTACGACAATCCATCCGAGTGGCCGTGGACGTACATGTTTCTAGCCATGCTGATGTTCCTGTTCGCGCTCGAGGGAGCCGGCCGCAGTCTGGGCCTTGACGCCTGGTTGCGCCGCGAAGTCCCTTCGGTGCGCGACGCGAAAGGCCTTCTTGGCTGGTTCTTCAACATGGCCGGTTAGTCGTCGTTCTGCGGAAGAAACGATCACTTGATGGCATGGGCCCGTGCAGTGGCGCTCCTTGTGGCGCTGGTCGCAAGTCGCGCATACGCGACGGATATCGGTTATCTGGCTTCGCCTGGTGTTCCGGCAATAGACTTTCCCTCAGCCCAGCGCCCGGTTGCCGGGATCGTCAGCCCAAGCCGATCCGACGAGGAGCACCGAGACGCCCTGAACGAGGCCGGCGAGATCGCTCGTCTACTCGAACTAAAGCCGGGCATGACGGTCGGCGACATCGGTGCAGGCAGCGGCTACCACACGGTCAGGCTCTCTCACCTCGTTGGCCCGACCGGCTCCGTCGTCGCCGAGGACGTGACGCGGGATTACCTCGTCGAGCTTGCCAGACGAACGCAGCAACTAAAACTGACAAACGTCAAATTCGCGCTCGGCGATCCACACGACCCTCGCCTGCCCGCCTCCTCGCTCGATGCTGCCATCCTGGTCCACATGTATCACGAGATCGCTCAGCCCTACGCCTTCCTCTACAACCTCGCGCCCGCCTTGAAGCGGGGTGCGCGTATTGGAATTGTCGATCTCGAGCGGCCGACGTCGGAGCATGGCACGCCGATCGAACTTTTGCGTTGCGAGCTGACTGCGGTCGGCTATGGTGAAATTGCGACCTATCAGCTCGCAGGCGACGGCGGATACCTCGCGGTGTTCTCTCCGCCGCAACAAGCGGGACAAAAATCTCCCCGGGACATCGTTGCCTGCGGCAACCGCGGCAGCACGCGCTGATCCTGATCCAGGCCGCAAGCCCGGTTGAGTGGATTTGACATTCGCTGCTCACCTGGTCGCAAGTAAAGCGAATGCCAAATCCAAAACCTCGACCAGAGTCTCGTACTTGCCAGCGGTCCTTTGATTCCAATATTCGCTGGAGTGCCCGCTAAGAAGCCAATATTGGAATCGGACCACTACGGACGGTTGCCTGCGAAGGGTTTCGATCCTCGCAGCTCAAACGCGAGGCGAACAAAGGTCGTGGAAATGGACCAGGCCGCCTTGAGGCCAGCGATGAGATTGCCGGAGACCTTCGACACGCCGCCGATCCGGCACCGCTGCCCGACGGCGATCTCAGTTGCCGGCAGGCGGGCGGCCGCGACACGCATCAGCATTTCCAGGTTCCAGCCATATGTCTCCTCCTTCATGCCGAGGTGTTCGAGCTCATCGCGCCGGATGGCACGAAACGGCGACAGGTCGGTGAAGCTTGCGCCATAGACGAGACGCAGGAGCAGCTTGCCGATGTGCGCGGCGAGGAGCTGCTGTGGCGCAAGGCTGCCGGGCTCACGCGGACCGCGAACGCGCGAGCCGAGGACGAAGACGGCTTGGCCTGCGACGATCGGCGATATCAAATCGGGAATGAACTCCGCAGGATCGCTGCCGTCGCCGTCGAGGAAGAGGAGAATATCCGCGTCATCGCGCACCGTGGCAATACCGGCCTGGATGGCGCGACCATACCCGCGTCGCGGCTCGACGACCACGCGAGCTCCGGCGGCCTTCGCCCGCTCGACCGTACGGTCGCGCGAGCCTCCGTCGACAACGATGACTTCACTCACCTTCTGCGCCAGCGCCGCGGTGACAACCGGGCCAATCGCGGTTTCCTCGTCAAGACACGGAATGATGGCCGAAACGACGGTCACCTCGTTCACAGGCTCCAGCGCAGGCCGCAATTGGCGCAGCATTCAGGCGGTTTGTCCGACAGGAGCGCTGCGCGAAAATCCCGGTACGCGGGCCCGTTCCAGATCTCCCGCAGGGTCTGCTGCCCCGCATGACCGAGGGTATAGTTATCGTAGCCATGTTGCGAAAACGGCGCGATACAGCACGGCAGGGCACGGCCATTGGCCGTGAAATACATCAACGACCAAGGCCGACGGCACAGCGACCAGGGCGAACCGTCTCCGCTGCTCTTCAGGCTCAAGCCCGGCTCGCTCGCTGCGCCCGACGCGCTGAAGGTCACGCCAAGCGAACGCGCCAGATCCTCGGCCTGTTTCAGGCAGGCCGCTTCCCCCTCGGTGAGGCGCTCGAACAGGGCCTGATCGGGCTGTGCCTTGCCGATGGCCGATTCAGCGAAAAAAACCAGCCGTTGCAGATAGACCTCCTTGACGCCGATCTCCGCTGCAACTTTCACGAATGCCGGGAGCTCCTCGACCGTCTCTCTCAGGCCGGTGAGCCAAACGGAAACCTGCGGCCTGACGTGTCCCTCCCGTTCCTGCAGCTCGCGAAACGCGCGCACGTTGCGGATGATGCGACCGAAATAGTCGCGGCCGCGGATGGCCTTGAAGCTTTCGCGATTTGATGCGTCGAGCGACACACGCAACTCATCAAGTCCGGCATCGATCAGCGCACGGCCGTTGCGTCCGCCAAGCACCGTTCCATTGGTGTTGAACAGCACGTAGACGCCGCGGTCCTTCAGGTATCTGACCATCGCCGGCAGGTTCGCGACCAGCATCGGCTCGCCGACACCATGCAGAACGGCTCGTGCAAGATCGGGAACCTGGTCGACGATTGAAGCGAACAGGTCCCAGCTCATGTCCGCCGGCGGCTCGAGCTCCTCGTAGGTGCGAGGACAGGTGGTGCACAAGAGATTGCAGCGGTTGGTCACCTCCAGATAGAGGCAGACCGGCGGACGGTTGGCGATCTCGGTGCGTTCGCCCGTGACCGACTCGTGATAGCGGCGCGGATCGAAGGGCGCCCGAGTGTCTTCAATTTCACCGGCAGGGCTCATGGCGATAACTCTGCGTGCGCGGTCCGCGGCATGCGGGCTCTCCAGGCGGTAAAGGCCCAGGCCAACAACAGGCCTCCGAACAAAATCGATTTTGTCACCATTCTTGGAATGTAGAAATCCCAGTCCAGCTGCTCAGAGAGCAAGAGCGCCCCGATCGAAACGACCCAGTTCGGCGATGCGCCAATCAGGGCCGTGAACGGTGCGATGACCAGAAAATACCAGGGATAATTGGGCGACAGTAACAGCAGGGTGAGAAGTAACAGCTTGTTGACATCGGCAAGCGTCGAGGCGACGGTGCGATCGATGCTGCGGGCCACGGAGAACCCCTTGAACAGGAGGACCAGCGCGGCCAGTACGACATAGGCGACGACATCACCTCGATGCTCGCCGAACACAAGCCGCCACGCCGACAACAGCCAGAGATCGTTGCCGTCTCTGACGCCCTCTTCGACCAGGTAGCCTTTGGTCAGGAATCCGAGCACCCCCGAGCCGACCGACAAATAGGGAAGGTAACAAAGCGCGATCGTTGCGATCACGACGAGCGGCATTTTAAGGTCCCACGGGCGCCAGATCGCAGCCAGGACGGGTGCCGCGATTGGCTTCACCAGCACCGAAAACGCGATCAAGACCGCCCCACGCAGCGCATGGCCGGTGAGAGCAACCCACAGGCCCGCCAGCAT
>Ga0306926_10010926_pt1 | contig 10051 bp, 8 predicted proteins | sample flu12Cox44000178_FD_203759 | JGI IMG/M metagenome (GOLD analysis project Ga0306926, IMG submission 203759) | Lab enrichment of tropical soil microbial communities from Luquillo Experimental Forest, Puerto Rico - flux8day.12C.oxic.44.000.178 (v2)... | ecosystem: Environmental > Terrestrial > Soil... | reverse complement strand
CGCAGCTGCTCTTTGAACTCGTCGGGCGGCAGCCCTTCCGCCCAATGGATCATGAAATCCTCGAGCCCCGGATATTTCGCCTCGACCGACTTGATGCCGTCGATAACGTGGGAAGGGGGCCCGCAGAACCAGGCCTTTTGCTGCACGCCGTCGCTGAGTGAGGGCACCCTAGCCGGGGCTCCGGGGGTGCCCCAGGTCCGGCCTTCTTCGTCGGCGTAGCGGACAAAGCCAAACGGCGCGAACCACTTGTAGCGTTCGTCATGCGAGGGCTCGAGCCGGCGGGTCGCCTCTTGCTGGGTGTCGGCGAGATAGATGCCGGCACCCCAAATCATGTCCTGGCCGAGTTGCTTCGGGCGGCCGTGCCGGGCGCAGGCGGCATGATAAGCGCGCACCACATCGTCGAGGATCTTCTCGCCGTTCAATGTGACCATGGCCTTGAGACCCTTCTGCGCCATCAAATCGATGGTCTTGCCGCTGGCGATCGGCATCCAGATCTCGACCGGCAGATGCTTGGGCCGCGGTACGCAGGTGATTTCTTTGAGCTGATAGCCGCGATAGGGCACCGCCGGCGGGCACTCGAAATACTTGCCTTTGTGATGAAACGCCTCCTCGTTGAAGCATTTCAGCAATAGGTCGAGGCCCTCCTCGAACAGCGCACGGTTGGCCTCGGCATCGAGCAATGGGGCGCCGAGGGTCTCCATCTCGCGGGTGTGGTAGCCGCGTCCGACCCCCATGACGACCCGGCCGTCGGTGACGATGTCGGCCATCGCGTAGTCTTCGGCCAGACGGATCGGGTGCCACATCGGCAGGATGTTGAAGGCGCAGCCGAATTTGAGCCGACGGGTCTGGGTGGCGAGCCACAGCCCGAGCTGGATAAGGTTCGGCAGGCACTCATAGCCTTCGCGCTGGAAGTGGTGTTCCGCGGTCCAAAAGCAGTAATAGCCGAGCTCGTCCATCAGCCGGGCGACATCGCGCGCCGCCCAGAAGACCTCGCTCAAGCGCTCGTTCGAATAACGGCGGTCATTGGCCGGCGTGCCGTCGCGGCCGATGTTGTCGAGCTCGATTTGACCGACATAAAGCGCGTGAAACCGTTTGATCATGTCGTCACTCCTTTAAGCTCGACCAACGCCGATCAGCATTTCGGCGCTCATCTCCAGCCGCCCGTTGGATACAAACGGCAACAGCGCCGCCCTCACCTCTTCACGCACCGCCCGCCGCTGGGCCTCCGAGAGGGTGACATAGGCGAGGGGCATCTGCCCGGTCCCCGCCTCGATGGCCGCCCAGTACTCGTCAAACGATCCGATGATCCCGGCCCGCGTTTCTCGCTCGACCCGGACATCGCGAAAACCTGCGGCGATGAACATCTGCTCCAGCCGCCCAGCATCCCCCAATGAGAAGGAGAGCTGGAATGCATCGCGCTGCTCGGGAAGTTGTCGGCTAAGCGCATCGGCGAGGGGACCCCACATTGGCGCTCTGTCTGGGGCCGAGTTGACACACGCTGCCGCGCAACGACCGTTACGAAGGACGCGTCGAAATTCGACCAGCCCTCGCGCCGGGTCGGGAAAGAACATCAGGCCGAGCTGGCACAGGACGGCATCGAAGCTGGCGTCTTGAAACGCCAACGCCTGGCCATCGGTGACGATCGCCCGATAGGACCGGGGAAGCCTGGCACGGGCCGTTCCGAGCATTGCCGCCGAGATGTCGGCGCCAACAACCACGCCCGTATCGCCCACCAAGGGAATGGCCGCGATGGCGGCTTCGCCTGTCCCGGTGGCCACGTCGAGCACCTGATCGCCAGCGCCTACTTCGGCAGCGGTCAACAGGCTCGGTACGAACAGCCGGGACCAGCGCCCAATGTACCTGTCGTAGGCGTCGGCGCTGACTTTCTGATCGGCTGCGGCGTGGAGTCCCCGATCCGAACTCATAAGCGGCCGTCCGCCGGCTTACCTCGTCCACGCCAGGATCGCCGTGGCGACCTCATCTGGCTTGTCGAGCTCGGCCAGATGCCCGGCGCCGGGAATCGTCCGGATCTCGGTGCCTCCGGCGATCGCCGCAGCTAAGCGGTCGGCATAGCTGCGCGGCATGATGCGGTCCTCGGCGCCCCAGATCAACAAGGTCGGCGCTGCGATCAATGGCAAGCGCTTTTCGAGCCGCGTATTGCCGAGCGGCCAGAAGGCGCGCGCCGCGGCTTCGCTTGCACGTGTCTGCTCGATCGGCCATTCGGGCGAATTGGCGCCTTCGGGCTCGGCCTTGAGCTCGTTCCAGCGCTCGGGGTCGGCGCAGAGCAGCGCCGGGACCTCGGGCGCCCGCTGCGCCCAGGGGTCGGTCATCGGCTCTTTTTCGTCGAACAGACCCCAAGGGGCTATTAGTGCCAGCCGGCGCACCACATTCGGCCAGATTGCCGCGATTTCGGCGGCAAACGAGGCGCCGACCGAGCTGCCCGCCAGATCGGCGCCGTCGAGCCCGGCCTTCTGCAGCAGGCGGCGGACGGCGAGCATCCAGTCGAGGTGGCTGTCGAGCACGGTGTGCCCGCGCTCGCCGCCGGGGAAGCCGGGCAATGACGGCACAATGACCGTGCGCTCGCGCGCCAATACGTCGAGAAACGGGATCCAGCGCGGCAATCCGCCAAAGCCTGCGAGAAAGCCTAGCGGCGGCCCTTCACCCTTCTTCCACACGCGGCTGGAAAAGCCGTTGAGGTCGACCGATGACGTCTCCAATTCGCTCGCCACTGGTGCGACCTTACTCCGCGGCCATGGCGGCCGGCCGGAACTGGGTCAGCGATGCCCGCGACTCGCGGTTCATCGGCTGCGGCCACCAGCGGTCCTCCCATTCGGCGAACAGGTCGGTGAGCCGCGGCATGACCTTGTCGGCGAAGAGCTTGGTGTTGTACTGCGCGAGGTCCTTGCCCATGTTGCCGAACTGCATCAGCAGCATCAGGTGGCCGACATTTAGGTTGACCGCGACCTCCTTGAGTTGTGCTGCGACCTCATCCGGCGAGCCGATGATCACATAGCCCTTCTCGACGATCGCATCCATCTCGCGCGCCAAGGTGTCGAAGCGGCGCATCCGTGCCACCTGGGCGACCTGGCCGACGACCCCGGCGCGCTGTGTCGCCTCGCTGGTATAACCCGGCGCATTGGCAAAGCGCGGGTCGACATGCAGACAGCGGCCGTAGAAATACTCGGCCGGCTCACGGTAGAGCCGGTACGCTTCTTCGCGGCTCTCGGCAACCCCGACGAACTGCAGAAAGCCGGCGCGATAGGGGTTCCGGTCCTTGCCGAGGCGGTCCATCTCGGCCCAGAAGCCGTCCATCGTCGCTTGCCCGGCTTGATAGCCAAAATACGACAGATAGGCGTAAACGTGATCCATCTCGGCGCACCATCGCCAGGTCTCGATCGAGCCGCCGCCGGGGATCCAGATCGGCGGGTGCGGCTTTTGCACCGGGCGTGGCCAGATGTTCACATAACGCTGCTGGTTGAAGCGGCCGTTGAAGGCGAAGGTGTCGGTCTCGGTCCACGCCCGCAACACCAGGTCGTGCGCCTCGTAGTAGCGCTCGCGTAAGGTCGATGGGTTCTGGCCAAAGGCAAAGCAGGTGTCCATCGGCGTGCCGACCGGAAAGCCGGCGATCAGCCGACCGCCCGAGATCACATCGATCATCGCGAACTCTTCGGCAACCCGGGTCGGCGGGTTGTAGAGCGCCAAGGAATTGCCCATCACGCAGAGGGCCGTGTGGGTCGTCCGGCGGGCCAAGGCCGAGGCGATCAGGTTGGGCGACGGCATCAGCCCATAGCCGTTCGAGTGGTGCTCGTTGACGCAGACCGCGTCAAACCCGCACTCGGCGGCGAATTCAAGCTCGTCCATGAAGTCGTTGTACATGTGGTGGGCGCGCCTGGGGTCAAACAGCGAGGAGTGGATGTCGACCCACACCGAGGGGTGCTTGTCGCGGAAATCGTCGGGCAGCTCGGTATACGGCATCAGGTGAAAACACATCAGCTTCATGCTCGTTCTCCGCAACAAACGGGATGGTGCGGGGCCTGCAGACTGATCGTCCGCCGTGCCCGCGTCAAGCCGAACCAAACGCTTGGTAGGGAGCTGCTGATATCCCAAGTCTGCCCGAGCATTCGCGGCTCTTTTCAGGGTGTGCTGCCGCGCATCGAAGCCGGATGTCCTGGTAGCGGGAAGCTCGCCACTTTGGTCAGCCCGTCTCCTTCTAGCCGCAGGATGTCGATGTCGCTATCGGTGAAATTGCCGACGTAGAGGTAGTGTCCGTCCGGGCTGAACGCGATGCCCTCAGCGAGCCCGCCTACATCGGCCTGCGCCACCTTGCGCACCGTCTTCCCGTCGATCTTGAGCAGCGCCACGTAGGATTTTTCGTGCCGGTAGAAGGCGGTCTTGGGCGTACCGCCGGTGCCGTTTAGGATCAACGAGGCGGCATAACCGCCGGCAGGATCCATGGCGAGCCCTTCCGGACCGTCGCCGACGACCACTTGGTCGATAACTCGGGGCGGGTTCGCCTCGAGGTCGATCACTCCGACCGTGTCGACCTGACCATCCTGGCCGCCGCCGATGTTGTTGACGATCGCCAGCTTGCCGTCAGGCGTCACCTGTACATTGAGCGGGGTCAATCCGCCCGCCATGTCGTAATTCTTGCCGTCGACCTTGGCGTAGCTGACCTTTTGGCCGTCGATTTCGAGCAGGGCCACGCGGTTGGCGCCGGTTTTGGCGACGAGCGCGCGTTTGCCGTCGGGGGTGATCGCGACGGCGGCGGGCCGCGCCGGGGGTGTCGGCGGCGCTCCCGCGGCCGCCGGGGGGCTCGCGACCGAGACCGTATCGATGAGCTTTACGTTATTACCGTCGATCGACAGAACGCCGACCGATTCATCCGCGAGGTTCGCGACGAGCGCCAGCGTACCGGCGCGGTTGATCGCCATCCCCGAGGGTTGCTTGCCGGCCTCGACTGTAGCGATATGGGCAGGCGGAGAGGCGGAGAGGTCGATCACATAGATCTTGTTGTCCGGCACACCCCTCCAGCTGTCGCCGTCCTTGACCCAGTCGAGCGAATTGGCAACCAGGGCCAGGTGCTGGTCGGGAGTGATCGCGAGATTGACCGGCGGTCCGATGATCGTGTTCATCAATGGCAGGTTGGCGACGATCCGCGGCTTGACCGGGTCATGGATGTCGATGATCGATACGGTGTCCTTGCCCGGCGCTTGGTTCACGGTCTTTCCGGTCTCGTCGAACCACACCTTCTCGTCGTTGCCGGTGACCAGCAGTTGCGCTCGGGCGACGCCGGTTGGCACGAGCAGAGCGCCGGCAGCGGCACAGAGCGCCAGAGACTTTACGAACGCCTTCACGGTCCCCTCCTTCCGCCATTGTTGATCTCAGTCTGGCACGCGAGCGCCGGGGATGTCACTATCGGCGCCCAATCCCGTACTGATCGCCCACTCGGCTGATCTTGCCGTCGGTGAATTCAATCTCGATCATGTCTTCGGTGGAGTCGATGAGGCCAATGGAAGCGTAGGTGCGGGCATTGAAGATTTCAGTTCCGTCGCTGCTGTTTTTGCTGGGCGCGACGTAGCCATAATCGCCATTTATATCGAAGGTCAGCCAGTGCGATCCCCGACCGCTTTTCAAGGTCAAGGTTTGTTTGAGAACCGGCGCCATGGGATTTTCCATCGCCCAGACGTAGACGTGCGGATCATTCCAGCTGCTGTTCTCCCATACTTCGCTCTGGTCGGGTTTCCAGCCAATTCCGTGCAGCAGTCCGGCGGCGCCCGGCGGATGATCGGGGAGGCTCGCGGTAATGATCCGACCCGTCTTGAGATCGGCGACCTGCATTCCCCAGAGGTTCGTCACGTTGTTGACCACATAGGAGCTCGAACCATCCACGGCATAAGGGCCGAGGATTCCCGAGTAGGGACCGACGCGCGAGACGGCATAGCTGTTCGGGTCGATCAGATATAAATAATTGCCGCTGCCGTCGGCGGCCTTCGTCTCTTGGAAAATCGGCCCGGAGAGCGGGTAGAGCGTGTCGTGCGATCGATTGGAGAAATGTATTTTTCTGACAACCTCGCCGCTATCGGCATCCAAGACGTTGATGTAGTCGGCCGATCCGCCCTCCCAGGTCGGAACATAGAGCCGTTGTCCGTCCGGATTGATTGCCAGCCGATCGACGCCAGGGCTGACCGGTCTATTCCAGAGAATAGTGTCATTGTAGATGTTCAGGCAGTATATCATTCCGGTGCCCAAAACATCGATATAGGCGACGTAAAGCTTTCCGGTGGCGGCGCTCGCCGCCACTCCTCTGACATCGGCGACTTTGGGAACCGTATTAATGGTCTTGATCAGCCGGTGCTCTGCGGCAATGTCGTATACAGAGATCGATCCCCGGAGGTTCGCAGCTTCATCGACTGCATAGAGCAATGCGCCGCTTCCGTGAAAGGGCGGGTCTGCCGCCTCCGCGGTGCTCGCGAATAACCAACACAAAATGATAACAAGAGGCACGAAGTTTGGTTTTCTACGCATCGGCTTCCATATGCTGAGCCGGGCCTCATTGTCGGACTGTTCGGCCTCCGGGGCAACAAGTACCGGAAACCGTCGTCTTCGACGGCTCGTTTTTGGGAAAAGTGGTGAGAAGCTTCGGCCGATGTGTAAAACGAGACCAGCGAGGCGAAGAAATCCCCGGATTGGCCAATGACGAGCTTCTCTATCGTTCCTGCGTCTGAAGGTCCTCGGCGCGAGTTCAAGATCACCTGGGGCTTGCGCGCCGGCTATGGCCCATCGGGCCGGATCTATGATCTCGAGGAGGCGATCCGTGCGGGCCACCGCTGGATGAGGGAGCGGGATGCGCGTGCTGAGCCGTTTCTCTCGGGGATGTTTACGCGCGGTGAGGTCGTCTACGCGGGATCGGATGCGGAAGCCGTTCATGATCGGGAGCCGGTCGCAATTTTCACCGGCGAGGTGCTGCCGCTCTACGCCGCCGATCTGGATGATGACGCGGTTCGCATACTGCTCAACGAGTTTGCATCCGAAATCGGGAGAACCCTCGGGCAAGAAGAGGTCCACGTCGCGTATCGCGAACGGACATGGACGCTAAAAGCTGTTGATGATTGACCCGGCGGCGGACATGGCGGCAGGCGCAGCACAGCGAACTGATTTCCTTCGGAAGCTCCCGCTGCGGCCGACGCGCTAGGCCGGCGCCCTATTGAACATCAGCAACTCGAGGGTTGGTCGGAATCGAGTTTCGTCGCGGACAGTCGAGCCGAGATCGACATTGCCGCGCTGGTTGGACATAAGGGGCAGACAATCACCAGCCGCTAGGTGCACTCAGCCGACGGCGTGCTGCTCGCCGCTGCGGATGCAGTAGCCGGTCGAACGGCCGAGCTAATGGGCGAGGAGACCCCCGCGGGCGAGGTGGTGCCGCTGCGCGCGGCGGCGATAGTATATCAACTGGAGGGGATAGGCCGGCCAGCCGATAAGCGCGGACACCGCACCGCGCTTCCCCCTGTCCGAGAAGGTGCACATGTGCACCGCTGCTGCGGGCTGCGGGCGCCTACGGGGGCGCACGATGGTTTATATCCGGAGGCTAGCGGGCCGCGAGGTAAGGACGGGACTGGCCGTGCTTGCTCACGTAATGCGTGTGGACAGTTGCAACCCCGAACAGACCATCAAACAGATTCTGCAGGCCACCCACGATGATAGTTCGTGGTGGGGTCCAGCGCGCGGCAGCGGCTGGTGGACGCCAATGCGTGGCATTTTTGGGATGAAGTTCTGAGGCGTTGGCCCGAGCCAGAGATTGCAGGGCGAGCGGCACCTGCGCAAATTTCCGGGCATGAGCAAGCCGCCGCTCGTGAAAAGGCATCCCGCGAAACAGAGAGCCGGCTTCGATCGATGAGCCGGGGGCGGTCAAGCCGCGCGGTTTGTAATTCCGCAAATGCCGTCAGTCAGCCCCATCCTCCGCATCCGCCTCCGTACACCCCCTGCTGATCAACGACTCTCGATCCTCTAAGGAGGGTTCGGGGGCTATCACCCGGTCTGCGCCGCTGAAGTATGTGGTGCCGTTCACGTCAAACGTTTGGTTGGGCTCTGGTGACAGAAGGGGCATCAGCTCCGTCTCCCGGTTAAAGAACCAACTCCGAAGCGTCTCGAATTTATCAAACACGGCGTCAAACAGCGGTCAGCTCTCACGGAGAACACCCGCCCAATTGCCGTCCGTACCAACGTCGAAGCATAACCGGCAGCGGTCGCCACCTTCCTTAATTGGTGGCTCCTCGTTGGCTACGTGCGTCTGCTACATAATTCCGCAAAAATCTAACGCTTGGCCCCGGTGCTCGGGCCGCTCTCGATCCGATTCCGGCCGTTCGTGGGGCCGTGACCCAGCGGCAAGGATCGACCCATCGCCGTCATTTGATGGCATGCAATAGGCTTTGCCTTGAGGACACCTACACGGGGTGCAACCTCAAGGTCACTTACTCGGGTTGACTTTCGCTTAATCGAAATCGCAGAGTGCGGGTGACATGCGAACGGCCAGGGTGGTCGCCCCGGCCGTTCAAATCCCGCCAGCACTTTGTCCAGCCGTCGCGGGACGTTCGATGCGAACACCAACAGCCTAGTTGCTGGCGTTCGGACGGTCAAGGCGGCTCTCGCCCTTTAGCGGAGCCCTTTCGAATGACCGCAAAATGCAGATCCGTCTATCCAAAATCTCAGACCAAAGAGGCCGTCGAGGTAGTCGCGCATAAGCGGCCAAAACCTCGGAAGGTAGAACAAAAAGCGCTTTTTCCAATAGTGCTCGCCCTCGCGACGATAATCCTCGCGCCTCAGGTTGCCGCGCAAGCACAAGACGGGCGGGAGGAAGGACCGATCGAGATCGAGAAATGCCGGACGATCGATAAACCGGGCTCGTATAAGCTCGTCAACAACCTCACCTTCACGAGTACGGACGGCACCTGCTTGCTGATTACCGCCGACTGTGTCACGATCGACCTCGCCGGTTTCACGATCACTGGGCCTGGGACCAACCTTATACTCGGCACCACGACGGCGATAGCGACGCAGTCGTCCTCGAGCAACCTGCAAGGCATCGCCGTGCGGAATGGGTCGATCTCAAATTTCACCGACGGGGTAGAGCTCTCCTCGGCTGACGGCTCGATCGTTGAGGCGTTGCGCGTTTCTCGCTGCCTCGGGTTCGGGATTTCCGCCACCGGGATCGTGAAGGGGAACACCGTAGTTGGGTGCAGCTCCCATGAGGGGTTCGGAATTTCCGCTACTGGGATCGTCACCGGCAATACCGTCAGCGGCAGCGGCACGTTCGCCGGGATGGCGATCGGCCAGGGGAGCACGGTAATCGGCAATGCCTCCACAAACAACGGTGTAGGTGGTGAGGGAGCAGGATTTGGCATAGCTGTGGACTGTCCCTCTAACGTGACCGACAACACCGCCGTAAATAATTTCGGTGCCAATCTCGTGCTGAACGGCGACGGCTGCACCAACACAGACAATGTGGCGCCGTGAGCGTGTGACTGTTTTGACTCGCGGTCACTGGGAAGGCCGGCAGTCCCTCTTTTAATGCCGCAACTAGTGCGGCGTTCGGTTAGCCCACCCCCCGCGCACTCTCGGCGGCCGTGCTATTCGCGGAACAGCGCATTAGCGGGCTGTCGACCTGATTTCTATACCTGATTTCTATAAGGCGACGGTTCGGCGATTCCGGCCCTTTTCTGGTGTGCAGAAAATGAAGACGCTTCGCACCGCAGTGCCGGTGTTGGCGGAACAATCAGTCAGCTCGCGCCGAAATCCGGTGCGAATGTCTCCTTTCCACGTGCGCCGTGACAAGGCGGCGCTTTCCAGTGGGTGCAAGGCCCACCCGGCTATCGCTCCAGCCGGAAGCAACCGGGGCAGGCATGGAGGTGACGAAATGTCTGAAGCCCCCGGATAGCGGTCACAAAATACGGTGACTGCGCGAGTGTGCAGGCCGCAACGTGAGTGAACGCCGAGCAAACCTCGAAAAGGACGATGTGCAGGCCGACCCGACAGTGGAATCGGGGAAGGCTGATAC
>Ga0306926_10010925_pt1 | contig 10052 bp, 11 predicted proteins | sample flu12Cox44000178_FD_203759 | JGI IMG/M metagenome (GOLD analysis project Ga0306926, IMG submission 203759) | Lab enrichment of tropical soil microbial communities from Luquillo Experimental Forest, Puerto Rico - flux8day.12C.oxic.44.000.178 (v2)... | ecosystem: Environmental > Terrestrial >... | reverse complement strand
GGAGGCCGGCATGGCAATCGAAATCGGTGTCTTCCACAACGGCGCCTCCGATTTGAAGGCAGTCACCACGCCGAACGGGGTGGTGGTCAACGACGGCTCACTGGAGGAGGTGCACCGGAGCTACCAGCGCGTCCTCGTCGGCCAGGTGCGGCAAGGGATCCTGGCCGACCGTCTCGGCTATGACTACTGGTTCATGACGGAGCATCACTTCATGCCCGAGGGGCCGGAGTTCAGCCCCAGTCCGCTCTTGACGGAGACTGCGATCGCGTCCCAGACGAAGCGCATCCGCTTCGGGCAGATGGCAAACATCCTGCCCTGGTGGCATCCCCTGCGTATCGCCGAGCAGGCGGCGATGCTGGATGTGATCAGCGGCGGGCGGCTGGAGTTCGGGATCGGGCGCGGCTACCAGCCGCGCGAGGCTGAAACCTGGGGCTGGCGCTACGGCTCGACCATCCAGGATCAAGAGCGCAACCGCGCCTATTTCGAAGAAGCCTTCGAGATCATCATGAAGGCCTGGACGCAGCCGTCCTTCTCTCACCACGGCGATTATTGGTCGCTGCCGCCCCGGCACACCAAGTGGAATCACAAGGCGACGATGGCCTATTTCAGCATGGCGAAGGCGGGGCGTAAGGTCGAGGACGTGCTCAAGGTCGGCGCCCCCGACATGTACTCGGTGGGTAGCCCGATCATGGCCTCGACCACGACCCTGAAGGAGATCAGCGTCTTCCCACAGCCGGTGCAGAAGCCGCATCCCCAAGTATGGGAGCCGGTGACGAGCGAGCGCTCGATTCGCTGGGCCGCGCGCAACAAGGTCAACGCCTTCACCGTGCCCGAGCCAACCTCACGCCTGAAGCGGAACATCGAGATCTACTACGAGGAGGCGGAGAAGAACGGCTGGCCGGACCGCTTGAGCCGCGGGCCCTGGAAGTTCGGCTGGGATGCCGAGAAGCACCGCGGGTTCGGCTGCTGCCGCTACGTGCACATCCTTCGTCCCGGCCACGAGCGGGAAGACCTGCAGCGCTACAAGGAGCCGATCGAGCTGCAATGGGACTACTACGGTCCCTTCGGCTTCGCCGCCGTCCTGTCCGATCTGGGTGAACCGATGTACGACCTGAACATGAAAGTCACCGCCGATCTGATCATGCAGAAAGAGATCGCGATCGTCGGCACCGCGGACGAGGTCGTCGACAAGATCCTGCTCATCAAGGAGCGCGGCGGCTACGACGACTTCATGTTCACGGCCTGGTTCGAGGCGGGCGGCTACTCCACGGAAGAGATCGAAGAGCAGATGCAGGTCTTCGCCTCGGAGGTGATGCCCACGCTCCGGCGCGAGTGTGGCGGCGGACCGACGCTATCGGAATCCACCAGTCAGTTCGTGCCGGAGCGCGGATTGGCGGGGGTCGCCGGATCGTAGAAGGACAAACGACCTGAGACGAGGAGGAGGAGGACTAGAAATGCCGCAGTACCTATACCAGGTTGCCTACACTTCGGAGTCGCTTGCCGCGCAGATCAAGAACCCCCAGGATCGCCTGGAGGTCGTGGGCAAGCAGCTCAACGATGCCGTCGGGGCCCGGATACTGGCCGGCGGCTACTCGTACGGGGAGTACGACATCTCCGTGGTCGTGGACGCGCCGGACGATGTCACGATGGCCGCTGTCGCCGTCGCGGTCGCAGCGGGAGGGGCAGTCCGAGCCGCCAAGACCACGCCGCTGCTCAACGGCAGCCAGTGGGTGGCCGCTCTGAGAAAGGCGCCGGCGGTCAGCGCCCAGTACCGCCCGGCCCGGTAGGCACGACGGCGCCCGGCAGCCGCCTCGGTCGCCGGGCCGCCGTCCCAACCTTTCCGCGTGGAGGGAACAACCATGCCGCGTTACGAGTTCGTCTGCGAGAAGTGCGAGAAGGCGTTCGAATTGATCATGACCATCGCGGAGCGGGAAAAGGGTCAGGCGAAATGTCCCAAGTGCAACAGCACGAAGGTCGTGCCGCAGCTCGCGGGTTTCATGGCCCAGACGTCGAAGAAGAGCTGAGCGGAGGATAACGATGGGCGTGCTACCAGAAGTCCTGAAGGCGAACGCGGGCTACGCGGCCACGTTTGGCGCCAAGAGCAAGCTGACAATACCTCCGGCGCGTCACTTTACGATTCTCACGTGCATGGACGCCCGGCTCGATCCGGCGAAATACGCCGGGCTCGCGGAGGGCGATGCCCACGTGATTCGTAATGCAGGCGGACGGGCGAGCGACGACGCCCTCCGCTCCCTGGTCATCTCCTACAAGCTCCTCGGTACGAACGAGTTCTTCGTCATCCACCACACTGACTGCGGCATGCTGTTCTTCACCGACGAGGCGATGCGAAATCTCCTTGCCAGTAGCCTCGAGACCGCCGAGCTCACGCCCAGCGGTTTTCGCGACGTCGGGAAAGGTCCCGGATCGACGGAAGGGGAGTTCATCGATTGGCTCACGATGAAGGACAATGCGGCCGCGGTCCTCGCCGACGTGAGGCGCATTCGCAACCATCCGCTGATTCCCAAGTCGATTCCGATCCACGGGTACATTTACGACGTCAGAACCGGCAAATTGGAAGAAGTCCCAGAAGCGACGACCGCTGGCAAAGCCAAATAAGCTACGCACCGGCCCACTGCTCCTGCGGTGAGCCCTTGCACCATGTAGCGCTGGAAGACCACGGCGAGCAGAACGGCGGGAAGCGACGACAGAACCCCGAGGCCGCGATGACGGAGTAGTCGATGTTGGCCTGGCCCATCATCCCCGCGATGATCGGCGGCAGCTCGGTTTGCGGAGATGGCGGAGGAGCAAACGGGCTCGGGTGTGCACGATTCGACGCATTGACGTACAGCAACGACGCGGTCTAGCCTCGCTCATGGGCACGCCGTCGTGAGCCGAAGCTGACGGATGCCCACAGTTCTCCGGATCGGCCCGTATCGCTTCTACTTCGTGAGCCACGATCAGCATGAGCCGCCTCACGTCCACGTAGATCGCGATGATGATTCGGCGAAGTTCTGGTTGGCCCCAGTCGCGTTGGCGAGTAATCTCGGATTCACGACGGTTGAGCTGCGCCGGGTCCAAAGGCTCGTCGTTGAGTACGAATCCCGGCTGCTAGAGGCTTGGAATGACTACTTCGGAGAGGCGCCCTGGCGAGCGTGTGAGGGACGTGCGGGTTACCGAAGACGTCCTGGTCGTCGATCTGCTGGATGGCCGCACCATCTCGGTGCCACTAGTATGGTACCCGCGCCTGCTGTCGGCGACTCCTGAACAACGAGCGAATTGGCGCATTGCCGGTGGCGGATTTGGAATTCACTGGCCGGATGTCGATGAGGACCTGAGCACGGAAGGTCTGCTCCGCGGCGCCCCGGCTCCGCGAGGCTCTGCATCGAGCGGGCGGGCGTGAGTCACCCTTTGACCGACCCCGCCGTCAGCCCTTGCACCATGTAACGCTGGAAGACCACGGCAAGAAGAACGGCGGGAAGCGCCGACAGGAACCCGGAGGCCGCGATGACGGAGTAGTCGATGTTGGCCTGGCCCATCATCCCCGCGATGATCGGCGGCAGCGTGGTGGTTGTCGGCTTCGAGTTGAGCACCTGGGCGATGACGAACTCGTTCCAGCAGAGCATGAAGGTAAAGGCGCCGCTGGCCACCAGCCCCGGGCCCGACATCGGCAGGACGATCCGCCGGTAGACCTGAAGCCGAGTGCACCCGTCGACGAGGCCGCTGCCCTCGAGATCACGAGGGATCGTCTCGAAGTAGGACTTCATGATCCAGACGGTGAAGGGCAGGGTGAACGACGAGTAGGCGATGGCCAGCCCGGTCAGCGTGTTCTGCAAGCCGAAGGACCGCAGCATGAGAAAGAACGCCGGCATGAGCACGATCGTCGGGAGCATGCGCGTGAACAGGATCAGGTAGAGGCTGACGCGCTTGAGCGGAAACGCGCAGCGCGCGTACGCGTAGCCGGCGGCGCTGCCGATGACGAGATTGAGCGTCGTGACGGCGACGGCCACGATGACGCTGTTGAGGAGGGCGGGGAGAATCCGCGCCGCCTGCACCTCGGCGTGGAAGCGCACCAGCCCGAAGATCATCCGGTAGTTCTCGGTCGTGATCTCGGGCGGGATCAGGGTGAACGGGCGGGCGAGGAGGTTCCGCTGATAGGAGACGCTGGTGACGAAGAGCCACACGAAGGGACCGAGGACCCAACCTGCGAGCGCGACGACCAGCCCGTAGAGGACGACTCGGTGGATGAGACGCTGTGCGCCGCCCACGCGCAGAGGGGCGGGCCGGACCGCCACGCTCACGCCTCGGCCTCGAACTTCGCGAGGATGATCCGCTGGTAGACGAAGGTGAGCAGGACGCAGAGAACGGTTAGCGTGTACAGGATCGCGGTGCCCGGGCCGAACTTGAAGAAGACGAACGCGGTCTTGTAGCCGAGCCACGCCACAGACGTGGTGTCGTCGCCCGGACCGCCCATGGTCATCACGAAGGTCAGGTCGAGCATCAGGAAGCCGTTGACGGTGCAGAGGACGACGACGAGAAAGATCATCGGCTTGAGGGCGGGCAAGACGACGTACCATAGCTCTCGCCAGAAACCGGCGCCGTCGACCGCCGCCGAGGCGTGAAGGTCCTCCGGAATGGCCTGGAGGCCGGCCAGGAACAGAACGGTGGCGAACGGCGCCTGGTTCCACATGTAGACCGACACGAGAACGTTCAGCGCGCTGAATCCGTTCGCGAAGAATCCGATGTAGCTGTCGATCAACCCCAGGCGATGAAGGATGCCGTTCAGGGCGCCGAAGTCCGCGTCGAGGAGCCCTTGCCAGAGAATCCCCACCGCCACGCGGGACAGCGCCCAGGGGATGAGGAGGACGGCGCGCATGAGCGGGCGGCCGCGGAAGCGCTGGTGCAGGACGAGCGCCATGCTGAGGCCGACCAGGGTGGCTTCCACGACGAACGCCGCGACGAAGTAGACCGTGCGCGCCAGCGAGCTCCAGTAGAGAGGGTCCGTGAAGACCCGGATGTAGTTCTCGAGTCCGACGAAGCGGAAGAGGGGCAGACGAATGCCGAAGAATTCCAGCGCCGGGCCGGACGTCTTCAAGAGATTTACCTCGGCCAGGCTCATCCACAGCGAGTAAAGGAGAGGGAACGCGACCACCACGAGGATGATGAGCAGGGCTGGTGCGCTCATGAGCGCGCCGAAGCGCGCGTCGGAACGCGCCATCGACCAGCCTGACGTCCTCGCCCGCACGGGGAGGGCGCCTAGCCGGCCGCTATCCGATTCGACTCGAGCGTCCATGCGACGGCGCGAGCGCCGCCCGGATCAGGCCAGGGACTTCTGAAGACCTGCCAGGTCTTTGAGCCCCTTCGGCACGGTCAAGCTGCCGCGAATCATGTTGTGCACGATGGGGACGGCCTTCGTGTCGTACTCGGAATACCAGGGCTCCTTGAAGGCCCCGATGACCTTGGCCTTGTCGTACTGCTTGCGCAGCAGTCCGAGGTCGATCCACTGATCGTAGGACTGCACGACGCGCTGGTCCTGATACATCTCCGGATACGGGTTGTCGAGTCCGGCGAGCAGGCACCACTGCCGCTGGACGTACCAATCGCCGTTGAGATTGCCGCCCAGGAAGCGCATGAACTTCCACGCGTCGTCGAGGACCTTGGTCTTCGCGCTCAGCACGTAGGAATCGGTCCACAAGTACGTGCTCCCGGCCGGGCCCGGGTATAGGGTCATCTTCGCCTTCTTGGGCGCGAGCTGGGAGTTCTGCGGCTCGCCCGCAATGGTCTTGAGGAAGTAAGAATGGTTCGTGTGATACGCATAGCGGCCGGTCCACATCATGCGGTGCGTGTCCGTTGACGACGGCTTGGTGAAGATCTCCGGGGTCACCAGCCCGAGCTTGTAGGCCTTCTGCCAGCGCTCCATCGCGCGCGCCGCCGCGGGCTCCTGATCCACGATGAGCCGGTTGTTCTTGTCGAAGATCTGAGCGCCCTCCGCAAAGCAGTCGGTCATGAACTGCGGCATGGTCCCCGACTGCGTCGGATTCCAGTTCGGTAGATACGGCGTGTCGCTCAGCTTGTCCTTCTTGAGCTTGAGGCAATGGTCGACGAGCTCGTCCCAGCTCTTCGCCGGCTCGTTGAAGCCGGCCTGCTTCAGCATGGGCTCGTTGTACATGAGCACGAACAGGCTCGTGAAGTAGGGGAGTCCGATGACGGCCTTACCGTCCTTGCTCCGGAGGCCATCGAGGTTGGCCGGGCTCATCTTCTTCTTGAGCTCGTCCATTCCCTGGAGCTCATCGAGCCCGCGGATCATCCCGCTCTCGTACCAGCGCTCGCGGTTGTTGTGGGTGCAGTACATCACGTCGACGATGTCGCCGCCGAAGGCTCGCGTCTCCAGACTGGGGTGGTACTGCGGCCACGGAACGGTCTCGTACTTCACGTCGGCAGCGAACTTCTGATTATAAAGATTTACGTAGTCCTGGACGGTCTCGGGCTTGAATGTCCATCCCGCGAACTTGACCGTCTGGGCCGCGCGCGCGCGGCCGAACGTGGCGCCCGTGGCCACCGCCGCTCCGAGCAGACCCGCGCCCTTCAGAACGCTGCGCCGCGTGATGTTGGTCGCCATGTCGCCCTCCCCATCGTGTCGTCGATCATGCGGATGACGGCGGTGCAGAACAAAAAGGTGTCGAGACCATGGCACGCGACTGGAGGGCTGTCAAGACAGCGGCCCCTCGAGGTTCGGGGACAGGATCTTTTCCGCCACGATTGGGGTGAAACCCCCATGGAAATCCGAACGCGGCGATCCACGCTGGTTCCGATGGAAATCCTTGGCCAAAGGAGACCAGCTCATGACGCGACGACTCGTGTCTTCGATCCTCTGCGGCGGCGTCGCCATGCTCGGCGCCGCCTGTGCGACGAAGGATTTTGTGCGGGAGGAGGTCGGTGCGACGGAGCGCAAGCTCACCGGGCAGATGACCGCGGCAGAGACCTCCCAGGAGGCGAAGCTGCGTGAAACCGCGGATCGCGTCGGCGAAAACCGCCAGGCGATCGACGTTGCCGACCAGCGGCTCAACGGCCTCGACCTGAAAATGGGTGAGGCGCGCGCCCGCGCGAGCAGCGCCGAAACACAGGCGCGCGACGCCGAAGCGCGGCTCTCGCAGCGCCTCGCGAGTCGCAACCGGTACCGACTCGTGGACACGAAACTCGTCTACTTCGACTCCGATCGGACCGAAATCCGAAGCCAGGACGTCCTTGTGCTGGAGTCCGTGGCCAAGGCGCTCACGGCGGACCCCAACGCAGTCCTCGAGCTGCAGGGCTTCGCGGATGCGCGCGGGAGCGAGCGATACAATCGCGAGCTTGCCCGCGAACGCATGGAGGCCGTGATGCGCTATCTCGTGCAACATCACGGCATCGAGCTACGTCAGGTGAGAGCGATCACCATGGGGAAGGTGGCGCTACCTGCTGGCGAGAAGCCAAGCCAAGAGGCCCTTGCCAGCGCTCGGCGTGTGGACATCCGCCTGCTCGCTCCCTGGTCCTCTTGGGAAGACACTCTCGGCCAGGTCGAGTCGACCCCAGAGGCGCAAGGATCCGCGACGATTTCTTCCGTGCCCGCCGGGGTGACGCCTCGGGGAGGGATGCCGGAGTTCCTCAAGACCATCACGCCAAGCGATCTCGGCGGCAAGTGATGAGCCGCCGCAACCGCCATGCCGGAAACGGTCGCGCCATGCCACGCATGCTATGGCCGCTGTGTCGGTTCGCGGCGATGGCGACGGCCGGGGGCCAGCCAGGGTGACGGAACTACAGGCCGAAGTCTTCTTTGGGAATGCGGGAGCGTTGACAAAGGTCTTCGAGCGCTTCCCTAGTCAGTCGATCGCTTTCCCGCATGGCAGGCAAATCAACGAGCTCCGAGGTAGCACCGCGTCTACGCCTGAGGTATATGAGGCGGGCTCCGAATTCGGGAATGCGAATGGTGCGCTTCGTATAGCCGTAGTGTCGAGCGCGACCGATGAATTCTCCCAGAGTGGGCATCTGGGAGAAGGCTGAAGCCACGTACTAGGCGGCGGCGGTGGGGGCGGCGACGCGTATCTGGGGCGGTGCGACGACAATGCCGTGCGACTTCAGCATACGGAGCTTGAACATCGGCGCGGGGAGCTTCAGTCGTGAACGTCTGAACATCGCCCAGTACTTCTCCGGTGCCCGGCGGAGGTCATGGAACGGCCGCTGCTTGTGGCGGAGTCGGACAGCTATGTGTCCCACGATGAACAGCTGGAGCGCCCTGGACAGCTGTTGAAGCGTCTTCGCCTGCACCACGAAGTCGTACTCCAGGCAGCGAGCGCATAGCCATTCACCTTCCTGGAACACGACCGCGCGAATCACATACTTCCTGGTGCCCGAATCGCGGCGATATTCGTCTAGCCGCTCCTTCGCAAGACGCAGGTGCGACTTGGGTACCGGGACTCGGCTAGCCCTGTCGGCAATACGGTCCCAACGGGCCTGTAGGTAGCGGATCTGCCTGGCCTTCGACAACGATTTGAAGCCGGGCGGCAGCGCGAGCGCGGTACGGACTTTCCGGCGTGCTCGTTTTCGCTGGCTGGAAGCCATCTCATGAACTCTACGCAGCTGAGAGCAGTCGCGTCAATGTCCCCGAACCGATACAGCCGCCAGAAAGCGCTCGAGCTCCTCCATCAGCCGCGACTCCGCGTGATACGACACGCACAGCTCCTCACGCGCACGAGTCATCGCGATGTAGAGCAGCCGCCGCGCCTCCTCGTCCTCGCGAGCCTCCAGCTCGTGGGCGGCGAACAGCAGCACACACGCCGCGTCCAGGCCCTTGGCGCTGTGGATGGTCGAGAGCCGCACGGCCCCTGGGACGTGATCTGTCAGGAGCGAGCAGGCGGGAATGCGTTGGGCCTTGAGCCAGATGCTCAGGCGCTCGATGGTCGGCCGCGAGAGGCCGAGCACCAGGATGTCCTCGGGCGAAACTCCCCGGTCGAATCGTGCTTTGATCCACGCCTCTGTGAATTTGCGGGCGACGGCCAGCGCCGCGTGGCGATGAACTTGGGCCCTGGCCCGTCGCGCAGCGCCCTGTCGGGGGTGACGTGGTCGTCCGACTGGGAACCAGAGCGCGAGTCGAGCTCGCCGATGAGCCGGTAGGCGGCGTCCAGGACGGGTCGCGTGTTGCGGTAGTTGACGCGCAGGACGCTGCTGTGCCCAATGACTTGCAGGCCCAGCTCGCGCCAGCTCGCCTTACGCCTGTAGATGTTCTGAGACGAGTCCAGGGCGACCAGCAAACTATTGGTCGCCGGATCCAGCCCTTTTCAAAATTGCCCGATACCAGTCGTTGGCGAAGTCCTGCCCCTCGTCGACGAGGATCGCTTGATACGTCCCCGCGCGGGCTTTGCCCGCGGCATAGGCGTCGAGGAGCAGAGCAGGAACTTGCTCCCAGTACTCGTGCCACGCCTGACTGCGCTCGGGCGTTGGTGGCATGCGGATCTTCGCGCGGCGCAGCTCGCGGGCGCACCAGGCGTGGAAGGTGAGGACCTCGAGCTGATCGCCGGCGCGCATCGTGCGCGCGAGGTGCTCGGCCAGCACGCGGTTGAAGCAGAGGACCAGGATCCGCCAGTCCGGGTGCAGCTCGCGCAGGTAGCGCGCCCGGCACATGAGCACGATCGTCTTGCCGCTGCCGGCGACGCCGCGCACGAGACGATGGCCTGAGCCCATCGATTTGGCCAGGCTCTCCCGCTCTCGGTCCATCACCTCGAGAATCTCCGCGTCGTCGCGGGCCCAGCCCACGCGGATCTCTGGATAGAGAGCAGCGCGGATCTCGTCCACCTGCGCGTCGGTCAGACGCGGCGTGCGGGCAGCCCATGGTGGCAGGAGCCGACGAAGCCGGGGAAGGAGGCGGTCCGCAGCCAGGTCGTCCCCAGTCAGGATAAGGCCGGGGCCGAGAGCTTCCTCGAGACTCGGGCCGATGAGCGAGGGCGTCCGGACGTCGTCCGCGCCGAGCAGGGGCAAGACGGCGCCGAATCCCCATCCACAGCAGAGTCGATCACCCTCCCAGA
>Ga0306926_10010924_pt1 | contig 10052 bp, 8 predicted proteins | sample flu12Cox44000178_FD_203759 | JGI IMG/M metagenome (GOLD analysis project Ga0306926, IMG submission 203759) | Lab enrichment of tropical soil microbial communities from Luquillo Experimental Forest, Puerto Rico - flux8day.12C.oxic.44.000.178 (v2)... | ecosystem: Environmental > Terrestrial > Soil... | reverse complement strand
TATTATCGTCCTGCTCCCGGCCATCGAGAGCAATTGGAAAAAATGCTTGGCGAGGTGCCGAGCGCGCCTAACGACACGACTGCGGGCAACGTGTTGATGCAACACCTGGAAGGCGCCAATTGGACATTCCTCACCATTGCCCGGTACAATTCGTGGGACGATTTCGCCAAAGGTGAGAAAAACAGCCTGGCAGACACAACAAAGAAGGACAGCCCCTGGTCCCAGTTACGCGACCACACGGATTTTCACACCGACACGCTCACCGATCGCATAGCGCCGTAAAACTCAATAATTGTAGGGCGCTTCTGTGAAACGCCATGCGGCGGTTGACACAACCGGCTCTACAACGCCATGCGGCGGCGGTAGGGCGGGCAGTCCTCTGCCCGCCAAGAAACGGCGCGCACAGGACTGACGCGCCCTAGCAGCCAGTTCGGACATTCGGCATTTCTTCGGCATTCGTCATTCGGATGTCGTCATTGGCATCTCTGACGCGGATTAGATCACGACCGACCGGCGATTATGATTACGAGCACGAGACTAGAAACACATCTACGCATCATGATGCGTCAATTTGTTTCTTGATCAGTAGCCGAAACGCCGTTTAGTTGCCGGACATCATGACAGCAAACGGCATTCATCCTCTGGAAGCGTTGATGCGCGAGCGGATCGTCGTGCTCGATGGCGCTATGGGAACGATGATTCAGGGCTACAAATTGTCGGAAGCGGATTACCGCGGCGAGCGGTTCCGCGATTGGCAAGGCAAAGACCTCAAAGGCAGCCTCGAATTATTGAATCTAATCCAGCCACAGGTGATAGAGGAAATTCATTCCAATTACCTCAAAGCCGGCGCGGATATCATCGAAACCAACACCTTTAGCGGAACAACCATCGGTTTGCACGATTTCCTTTTCCGAGGCGAACCCAACGCCCGGCGAAAAGACCAGGAATTCTTTCAGCGCGTGATCGACGATGCGGCCCTTCGTGCGCTAGTTCATGAAATAAATTTCGAAGCAGCGCGAATCGCACGTCGCGCTGCGGACCACACCGCAAATCAAACCGAACAGCGGCGATTTGTCGGCGGATCGATGGGTCCCCTTCCCGTCGCTGGTTCCATTTCACCTGACGTAAACGATCCGGCATTCCGCGCGGTCACATTCGATCAGCTACGTCAAACTTATTTCGATCAAGCGAAAGCGCTGCTCGAAGGTGGTGTCGATCTTCTCATCGTCGAAACCATTTTTGACACGCTCAACGGCAAGGCTGCGTTGTTCGCCATCACCGATGCGTTAGCAGAAGCCGGCCGCAGGGTTCCATTGATGATCTCGGGCACCGTGATTGACAAATCGGGACGGAACCTGAGTGGGCAAACCATGGAAGCTTTCCTTATTTCAATGGCACACGCGCAACCACTCATCCTCGGTTTGAATTGCTCGCTCGGTCCCGATGAGATGGAAGCGTTTATCGAAGAAGTTTCGCGGATCGCGCCGTTTTACGTCGGCGCGTATCCAAATGCAGGATTGCCCGATCCGCTTTCGCCGACCGGATTTCCTGAAACGCCAGAATCGTTTGCACCCAAAGTTGTGGCGTGGGCAGCAAACGGCTGGCTGAATCTGGTGGGAGGTTGCTGTGGCACAACGCCCGAACACATCCGCGAAATCGCGGATCGCGTGCGGAATCTGCCGCCGCGCGCTGCCCCCGTCATTCCGAGCAAAGTCGAGTAACCCCGTGGACAAAACCATTAGTTTAGCTTCGCGGGATCCTTCGACTCCGCTTCGCTCTGCTCAGGATGACCATGGTTCCAATGCCCTGCAGCTATCCGGGCTCGAGCCGCTGAAGATCACACCGGAGTTTGGTTTCGCTGTGATTGGCGAGCGCACTAACATCACAGGTTCGCCAAAATTTTCGAAACTGATTCTGGCCGGCGATTTCGAAGGCGCGCTGACTGTCGCGCGTCAACAGGTGCAAGGCGGCGCGAACCTGCTCGACGTGAACATGGACGAAGCGATGATCGATTCGGAAGCGACGATGATTCGCTTCCTGAATTTGATAGGCAGCGAGCCGGAAATCGCGCGCATCCCTATCGTAATCGACAGCTCGAAGTGGAGCGTTATCGAGGCCGGACTCAAATGTCTACAGGGGAAAGCGGTCGTAAACTCCATCAGCCTGAAAAACGGCGAAGAAGAATTTCTACGCCACGCACAATTGATCAGGCGATACGGCGCAGCCGCCATCGTGATGGCTTTCGATGAGAAAGGTCAGGCTGACAATTGCCCCCGGAAGATCGAGATCTGCGCACGCGCTTACGATCTGTTGACGCAAAGGGCAGAGTTTCCGGCGAGCGACATCATTTTCGATCCAAACATTCTGACAGTTGCGACGGGTCTCGATGAGCACCGCAATTACGCTGTCGATTTCATCGAAGCGACGCGTTGGATCAAAAAAAATCTGCCAGGTGCGCGTGTCAGCGGCGGGGTCAGCAATATTTCGTTTTCGTTTCGCGGCAACAACACCGTGCGCGAAGCAATGCACGCTGCTTTTCTTTACCACGCAATTCGTGCCGGCCTGGACATGGCGATCGTGAACGCCGGCCAACTCGCAGTCTACGAAGAAATCGAACCGGAACTGCGGGGACGCGTCGAAGACGTGCTGTTGAATCGCCGCGACGACGCAACCGAACGTCTGATCGAGTTCGCAGAACGCGTAAAAGCGAAAGGGAAAACACCGGTCGCCGACGAAACATGGCGCAAGCAGCCTGTCGAAGAGCGGCTGAAGCATGCGTTGGTCAAAGGCATCATCGATTACATCGACACAGACACTGAAGAAGCACGGCAAAAATGCAGGCGACCCCTCGACGTGATCGAAGGTCCGCTCATGGCTGGAATGAGCGTGGTTGGCGACTTGTTCGGCTCGGGCAGAATGTTTCTACCGCAGGTGGTGAAAAGCGCGCGGGTCATGAAAAAAGCTGTGGCGTACCTCATGCCGTTCATGGAAGCGGAAAAAACCGCCGACGCGAAACCGCAGGGGCGCATCGTCATGGCGACGGTAAAAGGGGACGTGCACGACATTGGAAAAAACATCGTGGGCGTGGTTTTGCAATGTAATAACTACGACGTGATCGATCTGGGCGTCATGGTCCCTGCGGCGACGATCCTGGATACAGCGCGCGAGAAAAAGGCGGACGCGATCGGCTTAAGCGGTCTAATCACGCCATCGCTGGACGAAATGGTTCACGTCGCGCAGGAGATGGAGCGAGAAGGGTTTCGGTTGCCGCTTTTGATCGGCGGAGCCACGACCAGTCGGGCTCACACCGCGGTCAAAATCGCGCCGCATTATGGCGCCAGCACTGTGCACGTGCTCGACGCGTCGCGCGCGGTAGGCGTGGTGAACGCGTTGCTCAATGAGCAACTAAAATCGGACTTCGATAAAAAAACGCGCGAAGACTACGAGCGCTTGCGCCGGGAGCACGCGGCCAAAACACAACAGAAGAAGCTGCTGACGCTTGAGCAGGCGCGTGCCAATCGAACACCGATCGATTGGAATGGGTACGTCCCACCGAAACCGGAATTTCTCGGGGTGCGGGTTTATGGCGCGAAAAAAATATCGATCGCCGTGCGCGATCTGATCGAATACATCGATTGGTCGCCGTTCTTTCATGCGTGGGAATTGCGCGGCCGTTACCCGGCGATTTTTGATGACCCAAAGGTCGGCAAAGAAGCGCGCGAACTTTTCAATGACGCACAGGAACTCCTTGAGCGCATTGCCGCCAAAGATCTGCTGATCCCGCGCGGTGTTTACGCTTTTTGGCCCGCAAACGCCGTCGGTGACGACGTTCATCTCTACGCTGATGAGACGCGGACTAAAGAGCTCGCCATCTTTTATTTTCTGCGTCAGCAAATGCAAAAGCCGTCGGGACAATTCAATCATTGTCTCGCGGATTACATCGCGCCGGCGTACGGCGGTCAGAGACAGCCGGTACACGATTATCTGGGTGGATTCGCGGTCTCGATTCATGGCGCCGATGAGCTTGCAGAAGAGTTCAAGCGGCAGCACGACGATTACAACGCGATAATGACCAAAGCTTTGGCGGACCGATTAGCAGAAGCGTTTGCCGAATATCTGCATAAAGAAGCTCGCATCGCGTGGGGATTTGGGCGCGACGAACGACTCTCCAATGCTGATCTGATCCGCGAAAAATATCGCGGTATCCGGCCGGCGGGCGGTTATCCAGCCTGTCCGGATCACGCCGAGAAACGCACGCTCTTTGATTTGCTCGAAGCGGAGGACAATACAAGGATCAAACTAACGGAATCGTTTGCGATGCATCCTGGCGCCAGTGTGAGCGGACTCTATTTTTCGCATCCGCATGCAAAATATTTCGGGATCGGGCAGATCGGACACGATCAGGCAATTGATTACGCGGCCCGGCGAAGCGAAGCCGTATCTGCCGTCGAAAAACGGCTCGCACCGAATTTGGGCTAGAACCGACATTGGACACAAAGCAAGAAGATTGGCGAGGCCGCCAATCGCAGGTCGCGAGCCAGGTACGCTCCCCAGATGCGCGAGAACAGAATCCGTGGTAAACAACACCCTGCATTTTCGGGGCGTAGCTTAGCTTGGTAGAGCGCGTGGTTTGGGACCACGAGGTCGGAGGTTCAAATCCTCTCGCCCCGATTGCTTAGGCAAAGTGAGCTCGAAGGGAGGCCTAACTGACAACAATAACGACAACACGTCCGAAAGTATCCGTCTTCATTGTCATTGTGCGCCAACGTCGCGAAGTGGCATGATGCCCCCCGCATCCAGATGCTCGCCATGAGCAGGTACGCACCGCACCGATACCGATGGAGTGGCCTCAGCAACTTTCAGGTCGGCAAGTACGCTGAATATTTCGTGAAGATGGAGCTCACAATGTATGGCTTCGAGGTATTCGCGCCTGAGGTGGATGACCGCGGCGTGGACTTCATTGCACGGTACCGTCGCGGTCGCTGGATTGAAGTGCAGTCAAAATCCAAGCGAGAGGCTGGTTACGTGTTCATGACCAAAGATAAGTTTCTTCCATCTTCAATATTGTATGCCTCAGTCGCCGTATTCACCGAGGGCCGTCTGCCGGATCTTTACCTCATCCCTTCGACAGCTTGGCAGACGCCAGATAGATTGCTTGTAGATCGGGCGCACTATGACGTTCCCGAATGGGGTATCAACATTTCGAAGCGCAATAAAAGTCTTCTCGAACGGTTTCGGTTTGACGAAGTCGTTGCAACCCTACTCCACGAAAAGACCTAACGAAATCGCTCCAGCCACCGACTGTGCGTCCATCCACGTTTGCGAAGTTCGTCCCCCACAAACATCATCGCGGTGTAGATCTCATCCCCCGATGTGCTGCCATTCGGTCGGCTGTGGTATGACACGCCGGATAATGCAATCGGCAACGCGAAGCACCGCAGCCGTTCACATGACGCTGTGATCCGCGTTTACGATACGGCTGGCAACGTGATCGAGACGCACGAGCACAAGGGCAGAGAGGATGCAACCACGTCGCTCCTGGCTCGTGAGCCCGCAGCCGCGGCTGCGGCTAGCGGGCGTCGAGCCGCTTTACTCTCGTTGTCAGAGTCAGGAGCAGGGAGGCACTTGCGGACAACCCGGGTCCGGCATGTCTTGCCGTCGAATCGCACCATGAGGGACAATCTGGACTGAGACAGTTTTCGCCACCACGGCACTTTCGTTTCGCAAGTTGTGTACGTCCCCGCAACCGAGATCAGTAAAAGTCTGACCTACAGTGTACGTCGTGGACGTGCAGTCGTCTTCATACACCGTGACGGTTCCCTCTGTCACTGTGACCATACTGGGACCCGGATGCGTATGCCATCCACTTTGACCCCTGGGCTGGATGGTATTTTGGGTGATGTAAAGATCCGAATCGCCTTTTATCCTTGTGATGAGAAGCCAGTCCGGCAGGTTGCTTCTACACATCAGGTTGAGGGAGCCGGCTGGAAAGGAGGCTCCGTTCTGGGTGCCCGGAAATAAGAGGTTCGCGCTACTGAAACCGCACGACAGCGTTGCGAGCGCCGGCGGGGGTGTGAACGCGGCAACGACGACAAGCGTCGGTGCGATGACGAGTGGTAGGATTCGTATTTTTTTGAACTGAGTTCGTTGATGCATTTTTGTTCCTTTCTTTTTGGTTTGTTGATTCTTGTTGGCCACAAATTCGCTGCCCGTGCGATCTCGCCGGGGTTTGCAAAGGTGGCCTAACTCCTAAGGCGGAAAGTCCACTGCCAAACTCACCACGCTCGGTGAAAAAAGTTTTGGATGGCAGCCACGATGCTAAATGATCAGAAATCGGCTGGTTTCTCGCGCGATCTGGACGGATAATGGGAGGCGTTCATTGCATGTTGATGACGCGTGTATCGCAAAAGCAACAAGTCACCCAACTGCTCTGCGAGTGGCGTGGCGGAGATTCACACGCATTGGAGAAACTGATCCCGCTCGTTCAACCAGAGCTTCAACGCCTGGCGCAGCATTATATAAGGCGGGAGCGTCCCGGCCATACCTTGCAAACCACTGCGCTGCTGGACGACGCTTACCTCCAGCTCGCGGAGAAGAGCGGTATGCAGTGGCAGAACCGCGCTCATTTCTTTGCGGTTGCGGCACAGATCATGCGCCGCATCATGGTCGATCACGCACGCCAGCGGCACGCGCTTAAACGCGGCGGAGGCGCGATCCGAGTAACGCTCGACGAATGCGCCGCCGTGACAGAGACGCGCGCAGCCGAGCTACTCGCCCTCGATGAGGCTCTCGAAAAACTTGCCGCAGCCGAGGTCGACGCCTACGCCACGCCCTGCCCCGACGCTGAGGCCGCGTCCGACTCCGGCGCCTCGCCCGACGCCGTGAAGGATCATCACGGCATCGATCTAAATTTCCGATGTGCTGCCATTTGGTCGCTTGTTGACGCGCCAGATGATGCCGTGGGCTACGCGCTGCACCGCAGCCGTTATCTTGATGCTGTGATCCGCGTTTACGATGACGCTGACAACGTGATCGCAACGCACGAACACGCTGGCGACTTCGTTGAACCGTGACACCGCACACAGGATCGCGCCAGCCGCGCCGATGCTCGCGGATTCAATCGGACTGTCCGCGATCCAGCCTGATGTGATCAGCGATCTTCGGCCTATTTGTGGCCGTGTAGTTCTACATGGCGCTTGGCCGCTTCACTCGCATGATGCGTCGCATGCAGATGATGCCCATGGGCAGCGTGCGCATGATGCGCCGCCACTTCGTGTTTTCCAGCACCATGATGCTCCGCCGCTTTGCGATGGTGCCTCGCGGCGTGTTCATGATGTTCAGCGGCTTTCGTGTGATGTTCTTTAAGTTTTTCTGGCATAGAATTTCCTTCTTTCTTTTTTGAGCTTCCGTGCAAGCTGCCTGCCTCGCCGTGCTTCTCCAAGTTACAATTGGGTGACAGATGTCCGAACGATCCCAGCGCAGCGTCGTCAAAGATTCCTGCACGCTTTACAACGCACGACAACGGATAACGCAATCGGCTACGCGATGCACAGCAGCCGCTCACACGATGCCGTGATCAATGTTTTCGATGCGGTTGGCAACGTGATCGAAACGCATGAACAAGGGCGATTTCAAAGAGCCGTGAATCAGAGAAAGATTACTGTCCAAGCGCCGCCATTGATTCCGAAACCTGCAGGCGGTAAAGGCCGTGCTTTTCTTCACGTTAATGGAGACATCATTACCCCCGCATCGTTCTGATCGCAGGCTTTACACCTCACGGAAGGTAGTGTTAGTCCTAAGCGGAAGTCGTATGAAAACAAGCATCTCCGTTATCGTCGGCGCGTTGGTTGTCGTCGTACTCGCCAGCTGCGGGAAGAAAACCATATCTGCTGAATACCGCAGCGAAGCACATGTATCTACAGCGACAATCGGTAATGCACATCTGCTGCAAGTTCTAGACTTCCGCTCCGATGGCACGTACTCCATTAACGTTAACGCGGGGGATCCCAAGAGAAGCTCAGTAACCAGCACTAAGAAAGGAACCTATACAATTAAAGGTAACAAAATCTTTTTGACGCAAACCTCTGACGTTCTTCGTAGTGTTTTCAATGGCTCTGAACGACCGTCAAAGACTTCAACGAGAGTGCAAAAGTGGACAATAACCATTGAGCCAAACGGCGATTTGGTTGACGGCAACACCCAATTTAAAAAGCAATAATTTACCGGTTAACTAATTCGCTTCGATCCGGCTCGTGGACGTTGGTGGACAAAATGTGTGACTCCTGATCCTGCTTAGGAAAACACTCAATTCACGGTTCGGGGCTAATGCTCTACGGTTACTATGCACCCTTTACGAAGTCCGCCCCCGCAAAGATAAACGCGGCGTCGATCTAATTTCCGATGCGCTCCCGTTCGGTCGGCTGTGGTACGACACAGATCATGCAATCGGTTACGCTTTGCACAGCAGCCGATCACACGAATGCTGTGATCCGCGTTTGCGATGACGCTGGCAACGTGATCGCAACGCACGAACACGCTGGCGATTTCAAGGAGTGGTAGTGGCTCGACAACTTTACTGATCGATACCACCCCAAATCTCTTTCTTTATCGCAGCGGAAAGATCGAATGCTCGACAAATGCACAAGACAATTTAGAATCGAAATTTGTTAACTCCTAAATCTCAACAAGATGAAAAAAACAGTAACACTGTCGTTATCGTACCTTTTTGTTGCCTTTGTCGTCCTGGCTGCTCCGTGCAGAATGGCTGCTCAAGGGTCCTCCGGTAAAATAACCGTTACACAAAGAGGCGCATACGTCGCGTCGCTAAAACTGACGTACACACAAAAGGGGAAAACGGTTGTCGCCAAGGATCAGCAGGGGCTGCCGCTCGGCTGGGGAGACACCTTTGTTATTCCGGCGGATGCGACAAATATCGCGCTGGAAATAAAGGCTGACACAGGAAACAAGTCAGACCGCTGGAGGACTGTCTTTTCTAAAACATGGCCGACGCCACCCACTGTATGTGTCGAAGTGAAGGGAACAGTGTTGAATCCGAAATGGAGTGATTGCTGAGCGCTAATCCTTCTCCTAAGCACTTCCCCGTTCCTTCGCCCTAACGACGCGACGCTGCCAACAACCACGTTTCCCTCGCCTTTGATCGCCAAGATCGGCGAGGGCGCTCCGGTCAAATGAAGTGGCTTCGTCCCTGACCCGTCCCTGAGCCTGATTTTGACCCCTACCCCTGAAAACTTTGATCGAGACGCACGAGGACACCGGCGATTTTAAAGAACGGTGAGGGTTATCGCGTGAAACAAAAAGCCGCCACACGGTGAAGTGTGACGGCTGATTGTGAAGTGCTGCTGCTTTGTTGAGATGGTCGCGGCCTTGGGGATTTTAGGGGCACTTGGCAAAGCTGTCGGAGTAAGTAAGGCTTTTCACCTTATCGTTGTCGTTCCAACTCCAGTCTACCTTTTTGTACACAGCCGTAAAGGTAAAGGTCTTTCCTGGGCTAACGTCGCCTTGGGCAGTGTTTACGGCGTTGGGTTTAGAGACAAAGAAAATCCTGATCGTCATGGTGCCGAGAGTCACGCCCACCGTACCAAATTCCACTTCCACTTTATCTACCTTAAAGGTACGATTCGGACGCAATGCCAGTGCGTCAGCGCCGACGCCGTTCGAGGCATCCTTAGGCAAAAATTTCTGGCCGTTCTGTTCTACGAGCAATTTGCGAGCGCGTCGTAAAAGCCCGTATTCGCGTTTTGTGTTCGCAGCCATATCGGAAACGGGAAAGCGCATCAAACGCAGGAAATCGCGCGCTACTGCGCAGCGCCGCTATTTCTGCTCGCGCTTCGCCAGCCGGATTGCGAAAAGCTCGTTAGGCGTTTGCATAGTGTTTTGCATAGCATTAAACGCGAATTGCGCTCATTTGCGAGCATTTGATTGATTCCTGCGGTCCGTAGCCATTTAGCTTCGAAATCCGGCTGATCGAGCGCGCGCGATATTTGCTCCCAAACCACGCGCTCTACCAAGCTAAGCTACGCCCCGAAATGCCG
>Ga0306926_10010922_pt1 | contig 10053 bp, 9 predicted proteins | sample flu12Cox44000178_FD_203759 | JGI IMG/M metagenome (GOLD analysis project Ga0306926, IMG submission 203759) | Lab enrichment of tropical soil microbial communities from Luquillo Experimental Forest, Puerto Rico - flux8day.12C.oxic.44.000.178 (v2)... | ecosystem: Environmental > Terrestrial > Soil... | reverse complement strand
GCGCGCCTTCGCGGCCGCGACGTCGATATTGGACGGCGTAATCGATTGAGCGGCAATCATGCGCAAGTCGGGATTGGCCATGATCACGTCGCGGTTGACCGCGTCGTGAAGGAGACAAAACAGAATGTCAGTTTCGCGCACCGCCTCGATCAAAGTGCGCTTGGGAATGATGCGGCTCGCATCGGGAAAGACTTTGACATGCGCCGCGGCGCGCAAGCGCTTGAGCGCATGCTCGGAGATCGGCTGGGTCACGAAGATCCGCAGTCTTCGCGATTTTTTCGGCATTAGGCGAGCCACCGCACGACGCCCGCGACCCCATCGACCGCAACCTGTGCGCCATCGGGAATCCGGCGGGTCGCATCGAGCACGCCGAGCACCATCGGGATGCCTCGTTCGCGCGCCAGCGAGGCAAGATGCGAAGTCGAACCGCCAAGTTCGGCGACAACGCCGCCGACCCGCGGCAGGATATGGCTGAGCGCCGGCCCGGCAACACGCGTCACCAGGATATCGCCCGGCGCGACGCGCGTGAGCTCGCATTCGCAGTTCACCACGACCCCGCGGCCCGAGCCCCAGCCGATCCCGGCGGGATGGCCGTTGAGGCCGGGATGCTTGAGCCAGATTTCATCCGGTATTTGCGCGGGCTGCATGTGGAGCGGACGCGCTTGCAGCAATTTAAAGCAGGTCTCATCCAGCGCCCACTCGATCTCGACCGGCATGCCAAGCACGGTTTCGGCCTTGCGCATCAGCCGCCCGAGTGTCGTAGCCTCGCCGGCTTCGAGGCAGGGCGCGCGAACGAAGGCCTCGGGCACGGCCTGCGGCGCGGTTCCGGCACCTCCACCATGGCCGCACGTTTCGCGGTGACTTTTGCGCCCCGTTTCGTGAGACCGCAGGAAACCGTGGCGGCTGAGTACGATGCGGTCGGGCACCACTTCGCCCTGGGCGATGGCCGATCCCAATCCCCAGGTCGCGCTGAGCAGCATCTGGCCGTCCGCCGTCTCACTCAAGCCGCCGCCGGAGACGCGTGCGGCGACAAGCGGTTGAACGAGAACGGCCATGGCGGTGCCGGCCGGGCTTTGCGCGTGCTGTGCCATGGACCGGCGCGCATTGGTGTTCCACAGAGCCGCCCAGCAAGCGCGTAAGGCGGTGAGGAATTCCGCGTCATCCACCATGCCGAGAAAGCTTTCGAACTGGCCGGCGAAATTCGCATGCGCGCGATCTTCGATCAGCGCCGAGGATCGCACCGCCGCGGGCTTCGGCTCCGCCCACCAAGCGGCAAGCACATCGGAGAGGATATCGGGAGCAACATCGCTCAGATAAAGCTTCAAACGGATTTCGACGGCAAGGCGCCGCTGCGCCGGCCGATCGGCGTAGTCATACGCGTTCACCATGCCGCCGAGGCCGAGATGCTCGATCTGCCGCCAATAGGCATCCGCGGTAATGCAGAAGCCGCCGGGGGTCGGCAGGCCGGCGCGCGCCAGCGCCGCGAGGTTCGCCGCTTTCGGCCCGACCAAAGCGGCGGCGGCGGCGTTTTCGGCATTGAGCGGGAGAATGAAAGAAGACCTCATCGCTTGATGCTCTGCCGTCACCCTGAGGCGCTCGGCCGCAGGCCGTGCCTCGAAGGGTCGCGTTCGGACCGTTCATCCTTCGAGGCTCGCTTCGCTCGCACCTCAGGATGACGGCACCAGCCTCTACTATCGCACATGGTCGCCATAGCCCGGCAGCGGATCGACAACCGTAATCTGCTTGACCGGGAAGTTCGACACGATCTCGATGGAGTCTTTGTGCACGATCAGCATTTCCTCGATCCGCACGCCGTAATGGAATTTTTTCCCGTGCTGCGTTTCGAGGGCGAAAGTCATTCCTTCTTTGATCTCCACCGGATGGTCCAGCGACCAGATGCGCGAGATGACCGGGGGATCGTACTGGGCAAGTCCGAGCCCATGCCCCCATAGATTGGCCGCGGCCTGGTCTTCGTCCTCGTAGCCCCAGGTCTCCATCGCCGATGGCCATTTGAGAGCGATGTCGCGGGTGGTGGCGCCCGCTTTCACCGCGCCGATCGAGTCGTAGAGCCACTTGAGCGCGGTCTGATAGGTTTCCTGCTGCTCTTTGGTCGGCTCCTTGCCGACGCAATAGGTGCGGTAGTAGCAGGATTTGTAGCCGTTCCAGGTGAGCGCGGCCAAATCCATGAACACGATGTCGCCGGGCTGGATGATGCGGTCGGAAAAATTGCGCCAATTCGGCCAGGTGTTCGGGCCGGACGAGACGATGACGTCCTCGACATCCTCCATTCCCGGAATGTTGTAGAGATATTGCATCAGATGCGCCGTCACCTGGTTCTCGGTGATTCCGGGCCGCAGGAATTTCATGCACTCCCAATGCGTCGCGTCGCCGATCGCGCCGACGATGCGGAAGCATTCCTGCTCGTCCTCGTTCTTGACGGCGCGCGCGTCCATCATCGCGGTCATGCCGTCGGTCCAGTTGATATTGTTCTCCTTGAAGATGTCGATCATGTTGATGTCGATAAAATCGACACCGAGCTTCTGTCCGGCAACGCCGTTCTCCCGCATCGCCTGCAGCACCGCCTTGGTGAATTTCGTGACCTGCTGGGTCGAGGCCGGCCCGGCGGCGCCTTTGATCCAAGCGAAGGAATGACGGACGTTTTGCTTCGGGATCCATGGCGAATGGCGCTCGATCTGGAAGCCGAGATCGCCTTGCTCGAACAGGATCGGCGCGCCGTCGCCACAGAGCATCGCGTAGCGCAGTCCGGGCTTGAGCCTGTTCCAGCCGGGCGTAAGCGTGCCGGTGAGGTACCGGACGTTCTCGTCATACATGCATAGGAGCGCGCCCAGACCGTGCTTTTTCATCATTTCGCGGGCTCGCTCGGTCCGGTATTTTCGCAGCCGGTCCCAATTGACCCGCTGCTGCCAATCCATACCAGCAATTCCGAAATTCGCTCCCATTCAATCCTCCTCAACCCTCCCACGCGGGCGCTTGCGGGCGCGTCACCTCTGTCCGAAAAAGCCCGCTCGCGCAAGCGCCGCGGGATGATTTGCATAGGGCATGGTCCGGAAAAGTGGAAACCGGTTTTCCAAAAAGATCATGCCCCATCAAAAACCTACAGTCGCGTCGATTCAATTTGAAGCGGTTGCTCACTGGCCGCGATTTGGTGTCATAAGGTGTCGCAATAGGATGGTTCTCGCGCGCATTTCGAAGGATCTGCGATGACAAGGATCACGCGCCGCAACCTCACGCGGCGAAATGGAGCGGCTTAATATCGAGGCGCTGGCCGCGCTGACCGGAAAGGACAACGTTCAGCTGCGCACCTTCCCGCCCGATCTCATCGCCGCCGCGCGCGCGACGGCGAAGGATTTGCTCGCCGAACTCGCCGGCAAAAGCGCGGCCGCCGCCAAGGTCCGCGATTCCCATGTTCGATGCACGGCGTGCTGCAGGCGCGGGAGGGGGTAATACCGCGAACTACTTAGCAAACTCACCTTACGCATGCACGCCGCGGGCTAGCGTGCGACTCACATCTTGAACTTCACCACCTTCTGCCGCTGCTCGCCGAGGCCTTCGATGCCGAGTGTGACGACGTCGCCGGCCTTTAGAAAGGTCGGCGGCTTCATGCCGAGCCCGACGCCGGGCGGGGTGCCGGTGATGATGACGTCGCCCGGCTCCAAGGCGAAATATTGCGAGCAGGCCCAAACGATATGCCGGCAGTCGAAGATCATGGTCGAGGTATTGCCGCGCTGGCGTTTCTCGCCGTTGACGTCGAGCCACATGTCGAGCTTCTGCGGATCCTTGATGTCGTCCTTGGTCACAAGCCAGGGGCCGAGCGGGCCGAAAGTCTCGCAGCCCTTGCCCTTGGTCCATTGCCCGGCGCGTTCGATCTGAAAGACGCGTTCGGACACGTCGTTGGCGAGGCAATAGCCGGCAACCACATCGAGCGCCTTCTGTTTGCTCAGGTAGCGCGCCGGGCTACCGATAACGATGCCGAGCTCGACTTCCCAATCGAGCTTGGTGGAGCCCTTCGGGATCATGGTGTCATCGTCGGGCCCGCAGATGCACGATGGCGCCTTGTTGAAAATGATCGGCTCTTTCGGAATCGGCATGCCGGCTTCGGCGGCGTGATCGGAGTAATTCAAACCGATGGCGATGAAATTACCGACCTTGCCGACGCAAGCGCCGATGCGCGGGTTGCCGCGCACCGGCGGCAGCTTTTCCGGCTTCAGCTTGCGCAGCTTGTTCAGCCCGCTGGGCGAAAGAACGTCGCCGGCAATGTCGAGAACGATTTTCGACAGGTCGCGCAGGCGGCCGTCCTTGTCGATCATGCCGGGCTTTTCGCGGTCGGGCGCGCCATAGCGAACGAGTTTCATCGATTTTCTCCTTGGGAGTTCTTGGGATGTTTGTTCTTCAGAACGCGCCGGGAAAGGTCCCGCCGTCGATCAGATGTTTTGTCCGGTGATATAACCGGCATGCGCCGAACAGAGGAACGCGCACATCGCGCCGAATTCGTCCGGCTGGCCGACGCGCTTGGCCGGCACGGTTGAGACGCGCTCGGCCAGCGCCGCTTCGGGGCTTAGCCCTTTCTTTTTCGCCATCGTATCGATGTAGGTGCGCAAACGATCGGTGGCGAAAACTCCGGGCAGCATGAAATTGATCGTGACGTTGGAGGCGGCGACCGATCTGGCCACGCCGGCAAGGAAGGCGGTCAAGCCGGCCCGCGCGCCGGAGGAAAGGTCAAGGCCCGCGAGCGGCATTCGCACCGAGCCCGACGTGATGTTGACGATGCGGCCGAACTTCTTGGCGATCATCGGGTCGATGACTTTCTGGACCAGCTCAACCGCCACAACCATATTAGCGGTGACGCCGTCGAGCAGCTTTTGCCGGTCGAGCTCGCGGAAGTCGCGCGGCGGTGGGCCGCCATTATTGTTGACCAGAATATCCGGCTCGGAACAGGCGGCGAGCAAGGCCTTCTGCCCACCGGGCGAGGCGAGGTCGGCCGCCACCGGCGTCACTTTGACGCCGGCAAGTTTCTTCAATTCGGCAGCGGCTGCGGCAAGCTGCTCTTGGTTTCGGCCATTGATCACGACCTCGCAACCGGCCTCGGCCAGCGCTTTGGCGCAGGCAAAACCAAGGCCGCGGCTGGAGGCACAAACGATTGCCTTGCGGCCGGCGATTCCAAGGTCCATGCCTAGTTCCCCTTGCAGGTTTCTTGCGCTTTCCGTCGGGCGACTGTTCTCCTGACTGGACGGCTCCAAGTCAACGGCTGATTCCGCTTTGCATTTGCCTGACATATCGATTGTGCAGCTCGCCATCATTGTCGCCCTGGCGATCTTCTCCGCCATTGCCGGCGGCGTTGCGGGTTATGGCACGGGGGCGCTCATGCCGCTGATCCTGGTGCCGATCGTCGGGGCTGCGCCGGTGGTGCCGATCGTCGCGATCACCGCGATGTTCACCAACACGGCGAGAGTCGCCGCATTCCGCCGCGCACTCGAGCCGCGGCGGGCCCTGATTGCGCTTATTGCCGCGCTACCGACCTGCGTGCTCGGGGCGTGGCTCTATACCCTCCTGACCGGCCGCGGCGCCGCCTTGGTGATCGGCTCAAGCTTGATCGCGACCGTGCCGTTGCGCCGCTTGCTCAAACGCCGCGGTCATAAACTCGGCGAGAAAGGCTACGCCGCGGCGGCCGCCGGCTGGGGCATCGTGGTCGGCGGTACTACGGGGGCCGGCGTAATCATGCTTTCGATTCTGATGGCCGCCGGTCTCGAAGGAGCGGCGATCATTGCGACCGATGCGGCAATTTCGCTCGGCATGGGCGTCGTGAAGATTTCGGTATTCGGCATTGCCGGCGTGCTGACGCCGAAACTGCTCGTGATCGCGCTGTTGATCGGGGCCGTCGCCTTTCCGAGCACTTTTCTGGCGAAACTGATCGTCGAGCGAATGCCGGTTCATCTGCATACCGCGATGCTTGACGCGGTGGTCATCATCGGCGGTGCGGCGATGATCCTCGGCGGAATACGAGGCTGAAGCGCAAGCGCTTCAAAGAGGTCTTAAGGCCACTTCGCCACCGGCGGCATGGAAGACAGGATCGATTCGATATTGCCGCCAGTACGCAGCCCAAAAATCGTACCGCGGTCGTAGAGCAGGTTGAATTCGACGTAGCGGCCGCGCCTGATGAGCTGCTCGTGGCGTTCCGCCTCGGTCCAGGGCTTGCTGAAATTCCGCTGCACAAGTGCCGGATAGATTCCGAGGAAGGCGCGGCCGACCTCCTGCGTAAAGGCGAAGTCGGCGTCAAAATCGCCGCTGTCGAGCCAGTCATAGAAAATGCCGCCGATGCCACGCATTTCGCCGCGATGCTTGAGATAGAAATAGTCGTCGCACCATTTTTTGAATTTGTCGTAAGGGGCGACGCCGGAATGGGTGTCGCAGGCGGCATTCATCGCGGCGTGGAAGGCGACGCTGTCGGGGTCGTCTTGGCTGCGTCGGCGATCGAGCAACGGAGTAAGATCCGCCCCGCCGCCAAACCACGATTTCGTGGTGACGACGTAGCGCGTGTTCATGTGGACCGCCGGCACATGCGGATTGTGCGGGTGTGCGATCAGCGAAATGCCAGTGGCGTAAAAGCCGGGGTCGTCGGCAGCGCCGGGGATCTCCTTTCGAAATTCCGGGGCGAACTCGCCGAACACCGTCGAGACGTGGACGCCAACCTTTTCAAACACGCGGCCCTTCATCATGGCCATGACGCCGCCGCCGCCCGGCGCGCCGGTATGGTCGGTGCGGGGCCAGGGCGTGCGTTTAAAACGTCCCGCCGGACGGTCGCCCAAGGGCGCCTGCGTCGGCAGGGCGTCCTCCAATGCTTCGAAGGCGGTGAGGATGCGCTCGCGCAGCGTTTCGAACCAGGCTTTGGCCGTTTCTTTGCGCTGTCCGCTTTTGGCACTATCCATATCGCTCTCGGCTCGATCGTTCCGCGATGGCTGGCGTGAGAATGTCACAAAAACGGTTCAAGATGTTGGTTGATTGCAACTGCTTTGCCAGCATGAAAATGAAGCGAGAGACCCTCGCCACTCGTGTCAGCCGGCGCCGCTTCATTGGCGGGGCGGGCGCCAGCATCGGCTTCATCGCCACACCGGGCGTGATGCGCATTGCCGCGGCGCAAAGCTGGCCGGCCGGCAATCCGTTCGGTCTCGGGGTCGCCTCCGGCACGCCCCGGCCGGATGGCTTTGTATTGTGGACACGGCTTGCGCCCGAGCCGCTCTCGACCAATCCGGAAACTCCGGGCGGGATGAGTGGCGGCGACGTAACGCTGCGCTACGAGATCGCAACCGATCCCGGTATGGCGAATCTGGTGCGGCAAGGCAACGCGACCGCCGAGCAGGCTTTCGCCTATTCGGTCCATCTCGATGTCGGCGGCCTGCAAGGCGGCCGGATTTATTGGTATCGCTTCTTGAGCGGCGACGCGACGAGCGCGATTGGCCGTGCAGTCACGCTGCCCGCGCTGGGCTCCGCAGTCGACAAATTGCGATTCGGTTATGTCTCGTGCTCCAATTACGAACATGGATATTTCTCGGCGTATCGGCATCTCACCGAAGATGATCCTGAATTCGTCCTGTTTCTCGGCGACTATATCTACGAAACGATAGAGGAAAACCGGCCGATCGTTCGCCAGCACAGTGACGGCGTCGAAGCTGCGACACTGCCCCAGTACCGCAATCGCTATGCGCAATACCGGCTCGATCCGGATTTGCAGAATTTGCATGCGCGAGTGCCGGCGATCGCCACCTGGGACGATCACGAAGTGCAGAACGATTACGCCGATAAATGGTCGGAATTTTTCGACGATCCGGCGCAGTTCTTGATTCGGCGCGCTGCGGCCTATCAAGCATTTTATGAGCACATGCCGGTGCGGCCGATCCTGTCCCGCCCAAACGGTCCGGTGATGCGCGTCTACGATCGCTTCGCATACGGCGATCTCATCGAAATATCGCTCCTTGACGGCCGGCAATACCGCTCACGCGAAGCCTGTTACAGCGCGCCGAACAAGGGTGGGGGCCATTTGGAAACCGACGGCAGCTGTCCGGAGCGCCTCGATGCCGGCCGGACCATGCTGGGCTTCGATCAGGAAGCTTGGCTTTACAGCGCATTGGAACACACCAAGGCACAATGGAATCTCATCGCACAGGATGTGCTGATGGCTCAGGTCCGTAAAAAATTGGACGGCGTCGATGCCTTTTGGACCGACGATTGGAACGGCTATCCGGCCAACCGGAAGCGGCTGTTGCAGCGAATCCATGACAGCAAAGTATCCAATCCAGTCGTCATCTCCGGCGACATACATTCGTTCTTTGCCAACGACCTGAAGCTCAATTTTGACGACCCGTCATCGCCCACGGTCGCGGCCGAATTCGTCGGTACATCGATCTCATCGTATGGCCCGCCATACGAACCCATTGCCCAGGCGCTGCCGGACAACCCGCATGTTCATTTTTTCGAAAGCCGGCGACGCGGCTATGTCATTGTCGATCTCGTGCCGGACCGTATGCAGGCGCGCATGCGCGTCGTCTCCGATCCGCGCGATCCCAAGGCCAATATCGATACGCTGAGGACCTTTGCGGTCGAGGGCGGCCGCCCCGGCGTCGTCGCCGTCTAATGTCGCCGACGCCAACATCCCGCAAAAGCGACTAAAGTCAGTCGCGCATCTCTCCGGTTTGCCGCAACGCTTCGCCGACGGCGAGCGCCGCAGTGATCGCGACATTCAGGGAGCGCATGCCCGTCCGCATTGGGATCCGAAGCCGGGCGTCAGCTGCGGCATGCACCTCTTCGGGTACGCCGGCGGATTCGCGCCCGAAAAGAAGGACATCATCGGCCCGAAAGCCGTAGTCGAGGTAGGACAAAGTTGCGCCGGTTGTGAAGAGCACAAGCCGGTGAGGCGCAAGTCCCCGCCACGCCTCGAAGTCCCGCCAGGAGGCATGCCGCGTGATCGCCACCGCGTCCAGGTAGTCCATTCCGGCGCGACGAAACGCGCGATCGGAGCTGGGGAAGCCCGCCGGCTCGATAATATGCGCCGGAAGCCCAAAACAGGCACATAGGCGCAGTATCGTCCCCGCGTTCTGGGGAATATCGGGCTGGTAGAGGGCAAGGTGCATGATCAATCCGGGCAGCGAACCGCCTATGGCGGCCACGCAAGATGCATTGTGGGCGCCGTCGAAGCCAGACTTGCGCTGTCCCTGCAAGGGTGCCAATAAAACGCCGCCGGAATGCGTTGCCTCGGACCTTCCCCAGGTCGGGGGCGAGCGATTCTTCCGCTGTCGAAAATCCGCGTCCCGCTCTTGCTTACGGTAAGAATTAAGGGGTGCGGGCGGTCTGCAGCGCGGATGGGAGTTGGGATCGGCGAGACGAACGAGGATCGCGCCTGTGACAGCAATTTCGACGGCGGGGCCCACACGCCGCAATTTCCTGGACATCGCGACGGCCGGCGCCACCACGCATCCGCCGTGCAGCGTCCAATCAGACATATAGGGTTCGACGATGAGCGGACATTCGACCTACCAGCCGCAAAGCTCCTTTATGAAATGGCTTGAGCGGCGGCTGCCCATCGCAAGCCTGGCCTATTCCTCTTTCGTGGCCTATCCGACGCCGCGAAACCTGAACTATTGGTGGGCGTTCGGCGCCATTCTCACCTTCATGCTCGGCGTGCAGATCGTCACCGGCGTCGTGCTCGCGATGCACTACACCCCGCACGTCGATTTCGCTTTCAATTCGGTCGAAAGCATCATGCGGGACGTGAATTATGGTTGGCTGTTGCGCTATATCCACGCCAACGGCGCGTCGTTCTTCTTTGTTGCCGTCTATATACACATGGCCCGCGGCATGTATTACGGCTCCTACAAGGAGCCGCGCGAGGTGCTATGGATTCTTGGCGTGATGCTGTTCCTGCTCATGATAGCCACGGGCTTCATGGGCTACGTGCTGCCGTGGGGCCAGATGAGCTTCTGGGCGGCGACCGTCATCACCAATCTCTTTTCCGCCATACCGATATTCGGCGACTCAATCGTC
>Ga0306926_10010921_pt1 | contig 10053 bp, 7 predicted proteins | sample flu12Cox44000178_FD_203759 | JGI IMG/M metagenome (GOLD analysis project Ga0306926, IMG submission 203759) | Lab enrichment of tropical soil microbial communities from Luquillo Experimental Forest, Puerto Rico - flux8day.12C.oxic.44.000.178 (v2)... | ecosystem: Environmental > Terrestrial > Soil... | reverse complement strand
CGACGACGTGGAATTCGTCGCGACCGGGTTGCTCTTCCCGCAGCCGGCGAGCGACGCCGCGACGAGAAGAAGTGAAAGGGCCCCGAACCAGCTGGTGCGTGAACTCATGGGCAAAAACCTCCGTGGGGTTCGGACCGGCGGGGGACGGTCCTGCGACGAGAGCGGCACAGGGCTCGGGCAGGAGTGGTGAGCAGCCGGCATGCCACCGGGGAAACGTCAAACAAGCCGCTGCGGCACAACGAGGCTTCGACTCCCGGCGGCGGCGCGGTGTACGCGACGGGCCAGGCCGGGCGCGGCGCAGCGGACCATGCGGGGCAACCCTTGCGCCCCCACAGACGACAAGGGCGCAAAGAGGAGACGATCCTCTCTGCGCCCGGTCGCGCTGAAGGACTTATGAATTCTACACTATTCCTTGATGGCGACCGCCTGATTTACATGGAATTTGACAGTTTGGCCCTCGTCCAGCGTGACCTGATAGCCCTTGCTCGCTGCGACACCGGCAGTTGTGGCGCCGGCGCCGAGCAGGCCGCCGATCAGCGCGCCCTTGCCGCCGCCGACCGCATGCCCGATCAGGGCGCCAGCCGCGGCGCCTCCCGCGACCGTGCTCACGTTCCGCGTCCGCGTCGAGCCCGCGATCATGCTGTCGCTGGTCGCCGAGATCGTGTGGGACTTGCCATCCACGGTGATCGATTGCACCGACAGGAGGAGCATCGCGCGATCGCCCTTCTGTGCCGGCTTTGCCGCTTCGACCACGCCGCTCACGGTCGAGCCGGCGGGGAACGGTGCGGCGGTTCCGACCACGACCGCATCCTTGATCACGCCGCTCCACGGATCACCCGCATGCACCGTCTCGGTGCTCATCTTCGCGTTGACGGTGATATCCATCGGCGTCCCGGCCGGGACCATCACGCCCGGGTTTTCGTGCACGGCCGGCGCCGCTGCCGCGGTGTGATGCACCGGCTTCGGCTCGTGCTTCGGGGCCGGCGCGGTCTTCGGCTCGGCCGCGGGCGGGGCCTCGCTCCGCGGCGGAGTCTGGTTCTGGCCCTGATACTGGGTCGACGGCGTCATGTTGCCCTGCGGCTGCTCCACTGGATTCGAGGCCAGCAGGCTGTCGCTGCCGGTCGTCGAAGCCTGCTCGGCCTTCTTGCCACAACCGGCGAGCAGACCGAGCGCAAGCAGCGCCAGGGCGAGGGTCAAGCGTCTCATGGGGAAGTTCTCCTTTCGGTTCGAACCTACGGAGCGATCCGTCGCTCCACCGGATGCTGGCGGGGAGCCATCGAGAATCACGCGCCTCGGCCTGGCGCGGCGCCGGCTCGCAGCATGCCAGCCCGGATGATCGCGTGGCAAGCCGCAATCCGTTATTTTCGTGCGGCAATCCACCTCTCTGTCATCGGAGACTCGGGGCATGGACTTGAGGATTCGACGCTCGAAAGTCGCGGCCAGCACGGTCGCAATCGGAGTTTTTCAGGGCGAGCGGCGCCTCGATCCCGCGATCGCCGTGCTGGATCGCAAGGGCGGCGGCGGAATTGACGCACTCATTGCATCGAAGGACTTCGCTGGGCGTGCAGGAGAGGTCGCGGTCGTGCATCCCGCGCGCGGCGGGGTAAAGCGCGCAATTCTCATCGGGCTCGGAGCGCGCCGCGATTATCGCGAGAGTCGCGCACGCCAGGCCGCCGCGCAGGCCGCGCGACGCGCGCGTGATCTCGGCGCGCGCAGCGTCACGCTGATGTTCCCGCCGCTCGCGGACAGCGCGCCGCGGCCGGCCGGACGTCTCGCCGCCGCGCTCGCCGAGGGCGCTACGCTCGGGCACTGGAAGCACACCGCCTACCTCCGCGATCCCGGACCGCCGCCGCTCGATCGGATCGAGATCGCGGAGCAGGACGGCAAGGGCGATCGCGCGACCGCGACCGATGCGGCGCGCGGCGCGAGCATCGGCGAGGCCGCGTGTCTCGCGCGCGATCTCGCCGCGACGCCGGGGCAGGATCTGACGCCCGAGATGCTCGCCCAGCGCGCGCGCGAGGTCGCGAAGAGCGCGGGCGCGAAGATCGAGGTGCTGGGCGTGCCGCAGATGGAGCGGCTCGGCATGGGCGCGCTGCTCGGCGTCGGGCGCGGGAGCGTCCATCCGCCGCGCTTCATCGTGCTCGATCGCGCGCCGCAGCGCGGGCGCGCGAAGGGCGCGGGCGGCGCGGGCCCGATCGTCGTGATCGGCAAGGGCGTCACGTTCGACACCGGGGGCATCTCGCTCAAGCCGCGCGAGAACATGCAGAAGATGAAGTACGACATGTCGGGCGCCGCCGCGGTGCTGGGATTGTTCAGCGCGCTCCCGGCCGTGGAACCCGCGGTGCGAGTCGTCGGCCTGATCCCGAGCGCGGAGAACATGCCGGGCGGCCGCGCGCTCAAGCCGGGCGACATCGTGCGCGCGCTGGACGGCACGACGATCGAGGTCACGAACACCGATGCCGAGGGCCGGCTGATCCTCGCCGACGCGCTCGGCTACGCGCGGCGCTCGAAGCCCCGCGCGGTCGTGGATCTCGCGACGCTGACCGGAGCGATCAGCATCGCGCTCGGGCACCTCGCGGCCGGAATGTTCACCGACGACGACGGACTCGCCGCCGAGCTCGGCCGCGCCGCCGAGCGCACCGGCGAGCGGCTGTGGCGCATGCCGCTCTGGGACGAATACCTCGCGGAGATGAAGGGCGACAGCGCGGATCTCGTGAACTCCGCAGTGCCGCAGGGCGGCGCGATCCTCGGCGCGGTGTTCCTCAAGCACTTCGCGCGCGGGATGCGCTGGGCGCATCTCGACATCGCGAGCACGGCGTGGAGCCCGGTCGACCGGCCGCTCGAGCGCCGCGGGCCGACGGGGTTCGGCGCGCGCCTGCTGCTCGAGTGGATCGGCGGGATGAAGGCCGAGAGCTAGCGCCCGCGCTGCTCGAAGGAATGCGGCGCGCTGAGTCCCGCGCCGTCTCAGCCCGCGTCGGGGCGCTTGCGCTTGACCGGCGCCGCCTGGCGATCCACGCGCAGTCCGCTCGCGTGGTGCTCGAGCCGGAGCAGGTGCCCCTCGCTCGTCATCCAGATGTGATACGCGGCCGGCTCCGCGCCGAGCGTGAACTTTCTCGCCTGCACCGCCTTCGTCTCCCAGCGGAACGGCTCCTCGCCGTCGTCCACGAGGGGGGAGGCGAGCACGGTGTCGCGCGCCGCTCCCAGCACGACGAGATTCACAGTGCGGTTCACGAACGCGTGGCCGCGCAGCATGCGGCAGATCAGCTCGAACGACGAGAACACGCCCGGGTCCACGACGAACAGGTGGCCGGGCGGGCGCGCGAACGTGTCGCCGTAGCCGCGCCCGTCCACGTCGCGGAAGCTCGTGAACATCGTGTCGTGGAGCGCGAAGCTGTGCTGGACGCGATGGCCTTTGTAACGCTGGATCGAGGCGTAGCTGCGCAGGTTCAAATCGTAGCTGTCCGCGCCGATCGCGGCGTCCTTGATCAGCGAATCCGACCCGGTCGGGCCGAGCAGCTGGACGGTGTTCGAGACCACCGAGATCGAGTCGCCGTCATCCGAGATCGTCATGGTCTCGGCACCCACGATCTTGTCGTGCACGCGGATCTCGAACTTCGCGCGATCGGGGACCTGGGCGTTGTCGGCGCGGGCCGGGGGGGCGAAAAACACGGCGGCGGCGGCCAGAAGCGGCAGCGTGCGGACTCGCATACCCACAGAGTCTAGCACGGCGAATCGGCCTGCCGTTGTCAGCGCTTCGTCAGAATTCGCGACAACGGCTCGAGCAGCGGCTGGTATTCCGCGGGGAGCTTGCCGAAGGCACGCCGCAGCGAGCCCTGGCCGTCCGCCTCGCGCAGCGCCTCGCACACCCGGTGCACGCGCGAGGCGACGCGCGGCACGAGATCGGGCTCGAGCGCGACCGAGAGTGCCGCCACGTCCTCGTCGCCCGCCGATTCCGTGAGCGCGCGCAGGATCTCGCCGGTCAGATAATATGTGAGCGCCGATCGTTCGCTGATCGGCGGGCGCTGGCCGCCCTGCCGCTGGCGCTGGAGGTCGCGCGCCGCGTCGATCAGGTTGAAGCGCGCCGCGCGCGAGCGCTCGAGCACCCACGCGCCGATGCGTGCGTGATGAACCCGCGCCGGTTTCGCCGCGAGCTTTCCACCCTGCCAGGGCAGCGGCTCGCCGGCGTGCTGGCGCCGCCACACCTGCTCCAGATTGTCGAGCCGGATGACGCCGTCCTCCCCGGCGCGCACGGTGAGTGTCGCGCACAGGTTCACGAGCTCGCGCAGGTTGCCGGGGAAGCGGTGACACTGGAGCGCCGCGATCACCTCGGGCTCGATCTGCCACTCTCGGATCCCGCGCTCGCGGCCCTGCGATTTCAGGAAGTGCAGCATGAGCGGGCGCAGGTCCTCGAACCGCTCGCGCAGCGGCGGGATCTGGAGCGCGAACACGTTCAGGCGGTAGTAGAGATCCTCGCGGAAGCGCTTCTCGAGCACCGCGGCCTTGAGGTCGCGGTGCGTGGCGGCGACGATGCGGACGTCCACCTCGATCGCGGTCTCGTCGCCGACGCGCCGGATGCTGCCTTCCTGCACGACGCGCAGCAGGCGGGTCTGGAGCTGGAGCGGCATGTCGCCGATCTCGTCCAGGAACAGCGTGCCGCGGTGCGCCATCTCGAACGCGCCGCGCCGGTCCTTGTGCGCGCCGGTGAACGCGCCGCGCACGTGGCCGAACAGCTCGCTCTCGATCAGCTCGCGCGGAATGGATCCGCAGTCGACGACCTGGAACGGTCCGCTCGCGCGATCCGACAGGCGGTGGAGCGCCTGCGCAGCCACTTCCTTGCCGACCCCGGACTCGCCGGTGATGAGCACCGGGAAGCGCGTGTGGGACGCGGTGATGAGATCCTGCGCGGTCTCGAGGACTGCCGCACTCTCGCCCATCATGCCGGCGAGCACGGGGTGGCGCTCGCGCAATGCGGCGAGCGAATGCGCGCGCTGGCGCGGCGCCGCATCGTCGCCGGGCCGCGCGCCGGTGTCGCGCGCCGTCGCGTGGCCGGAAGGAATCTTGAGCGCGAGCGCCGCGAGCCCCGCAAGGCCATCGAGCAGCGCGAGCGCTGCGTCGTCGTACGGGTAGCCGAGCAGAGTGCGCCCGAAGAGCAGGATCGCGGTCAGCCCCGAGGCATCGCTCACCGCCGCGCCGATCTCGGCCTCGAGATCATCGCGCAGCGTGTTGCGCAGCTCGCCGAGCCCGCGCGCCGCCGCCGCGCCCGCGAGCGGGAACGCGGACTGCTCGAGCATCCACTCGCGTGCGGACTCCGGCACGCGGAACGCGAGATCGTCGGCCGCGCACTGCTGCGTGTCGAACAGCACGCGGAAACGGTCGCGTCCGTCCGCGATCAGCAGCACACCGGATCGGGCGCCGAGGATGCCGAGGCCCGAGTGCAGCAGGCGGGAGGCGATGACGTCGGGCTCGGTGGCGCCGAGCAGCGAGCGCGCGACTTCGTAGTGCGCGGTCACTTCGGCGAGCCGACGCTCCAGATCGGCCCGCGCGGACGCATCGGGGTGCGCGTCGAACGGGGTCTTCATGTTCACCTCGGGCGGCTTCCGAGAGCGCGGCCACCGGCGGTGGCGCGCGTACGGTCCGAAAAAGCTTATCAGCCCGCCCCCGCCGGCTCCAGTGTCGCGACGCACTCGATGTGCGGCGTGTGCGGGAAGAGATCGAACGGCCGGGCCTCGATCAGCGCGTAGCCGCCGGTCCGAAAGTCCGCGAGATCGCGCGCCAGCGTCGCGGGATTGCACGACACGTAAACGATGCGTCGCGGCGCGAGCTCCGCGACCCGCGCGACCACGCGTGGATGGAGCCCGGCGCGCGGCGGATCCACGATCACGACCGCGGGCCGCACCGGCTCGGATCTCTCGCCGCGCGCCCACTCGCGCAGCACCGCGCGCGATTCGCCGCACACGAAGCGCGCGTTCGCGATTCCGTTGCGCCGCGCGTTCCGCTCCGCCGCGGCGACCGCGTCCGGCACGGTCTCGACGCCGACCGCCTGCGCCGCCTTCCGCGCGCCCATCAGCGTGAGCGTTCCGGTGCCGGAATAGAGATCGAGCACGGTCTCGCCCGCCGCGATCCCGGCGCACTCGAGCGCCGTGGCGTAGAGCGCCTCGGCCGCCGCGCTGTTGGTCTGGAGGAACGCGTTCGCCGAGGCCTCGAACTCGAGCCCGAGCAGGCGCTCGACGATCACGCCGCGGCCTTCGATCATGCGCTCCTCCTCGCTGAACGCGACGTTCGCGCGCGATCGCGCGAGCCCGAGCGTCACGCCCTTGAGATCGGGCGACAGCGCCATCACGGCGCGTGCCCACTCGCCGAGCCCCGGCACCTCGTCGCGCGCGGCGATCAGGTGCACCGCGCACTCGCCGGCGCGCGCGAGATGGCGCACGGTGAGAAATCGCACCACGCCCTCGTGCCGCGACGGGTGATACGCGCGCCACGCGTGCTCGCGCGCAAACGCCTGAGTGAAGCGCACGATCTCGACCGTGAGCGGGCTCGGCAGCAGGCAGGTTTCGAGCGCGAACACACGATCGTGCGTGCCGCGCTCGTGCAGCCCGAGCAGCGGCTCGCCCGCGGCGCCGGGGGCGAAGCTGAACTCCATCTTGTTCCGGTAGTGGAAGGTTTCGGGCGCGGGGACGATCGCGCGCACCGGCGGCGAAGCGATCCCGCCGAGGCGCTCGAGCGTCTCCTTCACCTGGCGCTCCTTCTGGCGGAGCTGCTCGGCGTAATCCAGGTCCTGGAACCGGCACCCACCGCAGCGCGCGACGTGCGGGCAGCGCGGCTCGATCCGCCACGGGGAGGGCGTCAGGACCTGCTCCATCCGCGCCTCGGCGAAGCTCCGGCGCACGCGCGAGACGCGCACGGAGGCCTGGTCGCCCGGCAGCGCGCGGTCCACGAATACGACCCGGCCGTCCGAGCGGGCCACGGCCTGGCCGCCCAGGGCGAGGGACTCGACCTCGATGTTTAACAGTTCGTTGACCTTCAAGATGGGCTCGGAAAGTCGAATCGGGAGGAAGCAACCTGCCGGGAACCGCGCGGCGCCTTCAGGGTTTCAAGACCCGAACGCCAGCGGAAGGCCGGGAAATCCGGACCGGCGCCGCGAAATTAGCACAGGGGGATTGACCATGCGTTCGCATCTCCAGCCCGCGAGTGGGGCGCTTCTGGCCGCGCTCGCCCTCGCCGCCCTCACGCTCGCGGGACCGGCCCGGGCGTTGGAAACGAAGACGGAATCCAAGACCGAGACGAAGACCAAGACCTCGACCGAGACCAAGTCCGAAAGCCACACCTGGCTCGGAGTCGGCACGCAGTCGCTGAGCGACGAGCTTCGCGACGGCATGAGCTACAAGGGCAACGGCGTCCTCGTGAATCAGGTTATCGACGAAGGTCCCGCCGCCAAAGCCGGCGTCAAGGAAGGCGACGTGATCATCAGCCTGAACGGGACCACAGTGAACTCGCCGGACGAGTTGCGCGATGCGGTGCGGGCCGCGAAGCCGAACGACAAGGCGAGGCTCGATATTTCGCGCGACGGGAAGCGCATGACGCTCCCCGTGACGCTCGGCGAGCGGACCACGACCTCGTATTCGACCCGCGAGGAAGACGGGGACGAGAGCGGCCCCATGGTGTTCAAGATGGACGGCATGATGCCGAAGATCGACATGAAGGAACTTCCGTTGGTGACCATGCCGGGCCGCGGGCGGCTCGGCGTCCAGCTCCAGGATCTGAATGCGGATCTGGGCGGCTACTTCGGCGTTCCGAACGGCAAGGGCGCGCTGATCGTCGAGGTCTCGAAGGATTCGCCCGCCTCGCGCGCCGGGATGAAGGCCGGCGACGTGATCACGAAGGTGGACGATCAGGTGGTCGAGGGCTCCGACGACGCGGCGAGCGCGATCCGCGAGCGCGAAGGCAAGGTCGCGTTCACGATCGTGCGCAAGGGCCAAAAACAGACGATCACCGCCGATATCGAGCGGCGCGCGGACGTTCAGCGCGTCTACCGCGGGCGCATGCCGATGAGCGTTCAGATCGCGCCGATGGCGCCCGAGCCGCCGTACGAGCACCGCACGTCCGAGCTGCAGAAGCAGATGCAGGAGCTGCGCGACGAAATCCGCCAGCTGCGCGAGGAGCTGAAGACCAAGAGCAAGGACTGAGACGCGCGGATTCCTTCCCGCGCAGCGCCACTCGAGGGAGCGCCGTCCCGACCGCTGGCGCCGTCGGGCGCCAAGTAAAGGGCGTTGGGCAGTCGCGGAAGGGAGCAGCGCGGCGCTCCTTCGAGAGGCGGAATTGCCAGGCCCGGCCGTGAAGTGACGGTCGGGCCTGAGCGTTTGCGCACGTCACGCCGCGTGCGAACGGCCGCGCGACCCTTGCGCGCTCCACCGCGCGCCCGTAGTGTGCTCGCCCAATGCCACGGCACGTGTTCCGCTTCTGCCCGCGTTGCACGACGAAGCTCGTGCGCCGCGACGATCACGGCTCGCCCAGGCCCACATGCCCGAACTGCGGCTACATCCACTATCGGAATCCCGCGCCCGCGGCCGGCGTGATCCTGATGCGCGGCCGCGACGTGCTGATGGTGAAGCGCCGCTATCACCCGCGCGCCGGAGCCTGGTGCCTGCCCGCCGGCTTTCTCGAGTACGGCGAGACGCCCGAGCACTGCGCGGTGCGCGAGCTGCGCGAGGAGACCGGCATCGCCGCGCGGCTCACCGGGCTGTTCGGTGTGTACGCGGGCTTCGACGATCCGCGCGTGCGCGCGGTGCTGATCGTCTACACCGCCGAGCGCACCGGCGGGCGTCTCACGGCAGGCGACGACGCGATGATTGCGCGCTACTTTCCGCTCACGCGCCTCCCGCAGTCGATCGCGTTCGCGTCACATCGGCAGGCGCTGCGGGATTTGAAGCCGGGAGCGGTGCGGTAGGACTCGCCGTCCTCAGCTCCACGTCGCCGCTTTGCGCGCGCGCTCCTGGCTCGCGAGGACCATGGCGAGCACCGAGCCCGCCAGCACGGCGCGATCGAAATCCTGCTCGTCGAACGCTTCGCCGTCCGAGCGGTTGCTGAGGTTCAGCACGCCGCCGAGGCGATTGTTGTGGACGAGCGGGACGGAGATGAATGAGTCCGAGTTGTAGGCGTCCTGCCCGGTGTGCGGAACCTCGGCCTCCTCGCGCACTCTCACGAACAGCGGCTTCCGGTTGTGCGCGACCCAGCCGGCGATCCCCTGTCCGATCCGCACGCGCACCTTGCCGGCGACGGCGGGATCGATGCCGCGCTGCGCGGCGATCTCGAGCGCCTCGGCGGAACGATCGAGCACCATCAGACTGCAGCGCTCGATTCCGAACTGCTCGCTGAACCAGCTCACCATCGTGCGCGCGAACTCGTCCTCGTCGTGCTCCTGGGAGAGCACCTGGAACGCGTCCTTCAGGAAGTCCACGGTGCGCTGCGTGCCGGCGAGCCGGCTCTGCGCCTGCGTGAGCTGCGCGTACGCCTCGCTCAAGTGCTGGGTCGCGGCCGCGGACTGCTCCTCGAGCGCGAACAGCGTGTCCTTCACCCGGTCCAGCTCCTGAACGTACTCGCTCGAATGCTCGTCGAGCTGCTCGAGCTGCTTGGTCAGGTACTCGAGCCGGCGCGCCTTGATGTGATTCTCCTCGCGCAGCTCCTCGCTCTGGGCGTTGAGCTGGCGGATCTTCTCCTGGAACTCGGCCGCCGCGACGCGCGCGTGCTGCGGCTCGGTAGCCGCCTCGGGGCGCGTGTTGCGGTAGAGATGCTGGGCGAGCGCGAGGGCCGCGAGGCTCTTCACCGGGATCACTTCGCCCACGACCCTGCTGCCGAACGAGCCCTGCCGGTCGCTCGTGATCACGAGCATGGCGAGGATGTCCTCGCGATCGGCGAGCGGCAGGCACACGCACGACCGCCAGTTCGCGATCGGGGTCAGGAGCCGGAGCGCCGGGGCCTCGAGCGCGTCGGGCTCGTAGTACGGCGAGGTCTGGAACAGCTGGGAGAGCACAGTGCTGCGCGTCGCGCGATTGA
>Ga0306926_10010919_pt1 | contig 10053 bp, 5 predicted proteins | sample flu12Cox44000178_FD_203759 | JGI IMG/M metagenome (GOLD analysis project Ga0306926, IMG submission 203759) | Lab enrichment of tropical soil microbial communities from Luquillo Experimental Forest, Puerto Rico - flux8day.12C.oxic.44.000.178 (v2)... | ecosystem: Environmental > Terrestrial > Soil... | reverse complement strand
TCGAAGTGGACCGTCCGGTCGGAGTCAGCTGGAAGGAGCATGCCGGGAAAGTGGTTCATGCCTCGGGACCATGGCGGTTGTCCGGGACCTGGTGGGGGGAGAACTCTTGGCAGGAAGATGCGTGGGAAGTCGAACTCAAATGTACCGGCGGGGCGGCACCAGCTTCCGGCGTCTATTGCCTTGTTTTTGACACCTTGCAAAAAAAGTGGTTTGTGCGCGGGAGATACGACTGATGTATGTGGAACTTCACGCGCGGTCGGCATTCAGTTTTCTGGAAGGCGCATCCACTCCCGAACAGCTCGCCAGCACCTGCGCGTCCCTCCACATGCCATCCATGGCGCTGCTGGACCGCGACGGGATGTATGGTTCCCCGCGATTTTATTTGGCGATGAAAAAACTGGGACTCGCAGCCCATATTGGAGCGGAGATTACCTGCAACGATGGCGGCCGGTTAGTTTTACTTGCCGCATCACGCGAAGGCTATCGGAACCTCTGCCGGCTTCTGACCCGCATGAAACTGCGTGCGGAGAAGGGGAAGGGCGCAATCCGTCTCGATGAAGCAAGAGAGTTCAGCACGGGACTGATCTGTCTGACCGGCGGCGACGAAGGTCTATTGGCAGGTGCGCTTCGCCAGGGCGGGCTGGAAGCGGCAACCGCGCTTTTGCTCCAGCTGTCCACCATTTTTGGCAAAGACAATCTATACGTTGAGCTGCAGCGCCATTTGCAGCGCGCAGAGGAACGCCGCAACCAGGCGGCGGTGGAGCTTGCGCGCAGGCTGCGCTTTCCGCTGATCGCGACAAACGGAGTTTGTCATGCGGTGCCGGTGGAGCGCGAAATCCTCGATGCCTTCACCTGTTTGCGCCATCATCGGGTTCTCGACACTGCCGGCAAGCTGCTCTCCGCCAACTCGGAGCGCTATCTCAAACCACCCCAACAGATGGCGGCGCTTTTCGCCGATCTCCCCGAAGCTATCGCCAGCACCGGCGAACTGGCCTCACGCCTGCAATTCACGATGTGCGATCTGGGCTATCGGTTTCCAAACTATCCGACGCCCAGCGGAGAATCGCAGATTGCATTTCTGCGGGCGCGCGCCTGGGAGGGAATGCTGGGCCGCTATGGCCCGGGAAACGAAAAGGCTGAGAAACAGATCCGGAAGGAGCTTGTTCTCATCGAGAAACTGGAACTCGCGGGATACTTCCTTATCGTCTGGGATATCGTCTGTTTCTGCCGCGAAAACAACATTCTCGTGCAGGGACGCGGCTCCGCGGCTAACAGCGCCGTGTGCTACGCGCTGGGAATTACTGCCGTCGATCCGGTGGGCATGAACCTGTTATTCGAACGGTTTCTCTCCGAAGAACGCGGCGAATGGCCGGACATCGATCTTGACCTGCCCAGCGGCGATCAACGGGAGCGCGCCATCCAATACGTATACGAACGATACGGGAAATTCGGCGCAGCCATGTGCGCGAATGTAATCACCTACCGCGGAAAATCCGCGGCCCGCGAGATCGGCAAAGTGCTGTCTTTCGACCCCGAGACTCTCGACAAACTTTCCAGCCTGGTCAGCGCGTGGGAGTACACCGATTCCCGAGACACCCTTGCGCGCCAATTTAAGGACGCTGGCCTCGATTTGGGCCAACATCGCATTCTTAAGTTTTTCGAGCTGTGCCAGAAAGTGCAGGATTTGCCGCGTCATCTGGGCCAGCATTCCGGCGGAATGGTGATTTGCCAGGGCCAGCTTGACTCGGTGGTTCCTCTTGAACCTGCCACCATGCCGGGCCGTGTCGTCGTTCAATGGGACAAAGAAGACTGCGCGGACATGGGCATTGTCAAAGTGGATTTGCTGGGTTTGGGCATGATGGCGGTCCTTGAGGATACGATTGGCCTGGTTCGTGAACATCAGAACGAGGAAATCGATCTCGGCCATCTACCGCCCGACGATCCTGCGGTTTATTCCGCGTTGCAGACGGCGGATACCATCGGGTTGTTTCAGGTGGAAAGCCGCGCGCAGATGTCCTGCCTGCCCAGGCTCAAGCCAAAATGCTTTTACGACATCGTGGTGCAAGTGGCGATTATCCGTCCCGGGCCGATCGTCGGCAAAATGGTACATCCTTATTTGAACCGTCGCCAGGGCCGCGAAACTGCCGAAACGCTGCATCCTCTCTTGGAATCGACGCTCGCGCGCACGCTGGGGGTGCCGCTTTTTCAGGAGCAGCTTCTTCGCATGGCTATGATTGCCGCAGGCTTTACCGGGGGAGAGGCCGAAGAGCTCCGTCGCGCGCTGGGCTTTAAACGCTCGGAAGCGCGCATGAAAGAAGTGGAAATCAAGCTGCGCCGGGGAATGACCGAAAAAGGAATCACCGGCGAAGTACAGGACAAAATAGTGCTGTCCATCACCTCTTTTGCCTTGTACGGATTTCCGGAATCGCATGCGGCAAGTTTTGCGCTCATCGCCTACGCCAGCGGTTTTTTGAAGTGCCACCACTTGGCTGCGTTTACTGCTGCCATGCTGAACAACCAGCCAATGGGCTTTTACAGTCCTGCGACCTTGATCAAAGATGCCCAGCGCCACGGTTTGAAGTTTAAGCCTATTGACGTAATGCGGTCGCACTGGGGCTGCACAATTGAGGAATACGCCGGTGATTTGCGGGTGCGAATTGGATTGCGTTACGTCAAAGGGCTGCGCCAAGAAACCGCACAGCAACTTGTCGAGCAGCGGACGAAATGCCCATTTGCGTCGATTGACGACGTGAAGCAGCGCATCCCGCAAATGCAGATCAATGAGCTGCGCGTTCTCGCCGCAATTGGCGCTTTCAATTTTGTTTCCGCCAAGGCGGGATTGCATCGCCGCGACGCACTGTGGCAAGTGGAGCGTGCCAATCGCCGCCCCGGCCCGCTGATGGAATCCGTCGCAGAAATGGTCGAAGGCCAAGCGCCGACCATTTCCCCTCTGAAACCAATGACTCCCGAGGAGCGCATCTTCGCTGACTTCCACGGCACAGGACTGACCGTAGGCCCGCATCCGCTGGCGCAACATCGCGCGCAGTTGAATGCACGCGGAGTTTCCCCGGCGGCACTGCTAAAGCAGCTCCCTGACGGTCAACCCGTTCAAGTTGTGGGGGCGGTGATCGTTCGCCAGCGCCCGGGTACTGCCAAGGGATTCGTGTTCTTGAGTCTCGAAGATGAAACCGGTGTTGCTAACGTGATCATCACGCCGCAACTGTTTGAGCGCGACCACACCGTCGTCGTCCATCATCCCTTCTTGCAAATTAGGGGATTCCTGCAAAACCAGGACGGCGTGGTGTCGGTGAAAGCAGCCCGCATTGAGCCGTTTGAGCTGGAGTCTGCTGAAGTGCCCTCACATGATTTTCACTAGCCGGCAACGGCAGCGCCCTAGGAAGCAGGCCGACCGTATTTCTGTGCCAGGGTCCTAAACTCCGGTTCATCGTGAAGGATTTGCAGGTCGGGATCCTTCAAACACCAGTCCAGATTGGAGTACCCGGCATTGACGGCACGGCGAAATGTTTCGAGCGCATCCACCTTCATTCCCATCAATCCGTAAGTGCACGCGGCATTGTACAGAACATTGGCGTCATGGGGGCGCATAGCCATGGCGATCTTCACGTGCATCAATGCGGCCTCGCTATCCCCGGCGCTGGCACGGTCGGAGGCTAGCAACACCCGGGCACGCACGTCATCCGGGAAGCGCTGCAACTGATTTTCTAGCACTTCCAGCTCGCGGCGCCGCAAGCGTTCCGCATCCGCCATACGACCCACTTTTTCAAGGGAGTTGATCAGCGGGACCAGCGCGTTGTAGTCGTTGCTGACAATTTCGAGGGCGTTGTCCGCCAGAGAAGCAGCCTCCTCGTAACGGCCGGCGGAGAAATAGGCGCGTCCCAGGACGTCATGTGCTCCTTCGCACTCGGGCTGCTGTTCGACAGCGCGGCGCGCCAGGGCGATGGCCTGGTCGTAGTGATGCTGAGCGTATTCGATACGGGCCCGTGCGGAAAGCACATCGGCCAGATCCGGCGCAAGCCATTCCGCTTTCGCACAAGCCGCCAGTCCCTTCTGCACAAATTCGGGGTCGGGGCTGCGGAATTCGTGCATGCCGCCCCAAACGTGGGCGATTCCCGCGAACGCCAGGGCGAAGTTAGCATCCTGCTTGATGGCCTCTTCATACATGGCCAGAGCATATTCAAACTGCCGTTGGCGCAGATAGTTTCTGCCGCGAAGATAGAAGTCGTAGGCCTGCGGGTTAATCGTGGATTTGCGCGCAATCACTTTCTCTTCCTGCGGAGAAAGTGTGATTTCCAGGGCCTTGGCGATGCTGCGTGAGATCTCCTCCTGAATGGCAAACACGTCTTCCATTTGGCGGTCGTAGCGTTCCGCCCAGACCGAATGTCGCGTCGCGCTTTCCACCAGTTGCGTGGTGATCCGCAGCCGGTTTCCGGCACGGCGAATGGAACCTTCGAGAACGTACATGGCGCCGAGCTTTTCGCCCACTTCCGGAGCGGTTGCCGGCTTGTCGCGGAACTGCAGCATCTCCGAGCGTGGATAAATCTCGAGCCGCGCGATTTTGGAAAGCTCCGTGACAATATCTTCGGTCATGCCATCGCGGAAATATTCGTCCTCCTTGGCGCCGCTCAGATTCTCAAAGTACAACACCGCGACGGTCTTCTTGGGCACGGCAGGGCGCGTTACGGAACCGCCCGCTGGCGAATGTCCCACCGCAGCTTGCGCTGTCTTAGCGGAAGAATCCGTTCGCCCGGAATCCAGATCCCGCTTCAGTCGCTTCAAGTCCGCACGAAGCTCCGCTGCGGTCTGGCTCCTCAGGTCGCGGTCTTTCTCGAGGGCCTTCGAAAGGATCCTTTGCAGCTCCGCTGGCGCCTTGGCGTTGTATTTGCTGATCGGTTCCGCCGCCTCGTTTAAGATGTGGTGGAAGATCACCGCCGAAGTGTTGCCGGCGAAGGGCTGCATGCCGGTTGCCATTTCATAGAGCACCACACCAAACGAAAACAGATCGGAGCGATTATCTAGTTCCTCGCCTCGCGCCTGCTCCGGAGACATGTAGGCGATGGTGCCGAGCGAACTCCCCGGGCTCGTGAGGTTCTGGTCCGGCGAGTCCGCTGTTACTTTCGTGGCGGGATCGACGAGATGGGTCGAACCCTCGCTCGCACTAAGCGACATCACCTTTGCCAGACCAAAATCGAGAATCTTGGCATGCCCCCGCGAAGTGATGAATATATTTGCTGGTTTGATGTCGCGATGCACGATCCCCTTCGTGTGTGCGACATCAAGCGCGTCGGTGATTTCGATTGCCAGGGTTAGCAACAGCTCAGTATCCAGCGGTCTCCCGGCAATTCTGTGCTTCAGAGTTTCGCCTTCCAGGCATTCCATGGCGATGAACGCTCGTCCTTCGTGCTCTCCGACGTCGTAAATGGTGCAAATATTAGCGTGATTCAGGGTCGAAGCGGCCTGGGCTTCGCGGCGAAACCGGCTGAGCGCCTGCGGGCTATGAGAAAGCCCCTCGGGAAGAAACTTCAGTGCTACCGAACGCCCAAGGCGAGCGTCCTCGGCTCTGTAAACGACCCCCATACCCCCGCCACCGAGGCGCTCGGTAATCCGGTAGTGAGAAACGGTCAAACCTATGAAGGTTAAAGGGCCGGCCATTGCGAGCGTATTCTAGATTTCCCCCGTGAATCCGTCAATTCAGCGTATCGCACCGATCGCGTACTTGGTAATTGTAACCGAATCAAGGACGCCGAGCTATTTAGGGCCTAACCCAAGCAAAAAATGCGTTTTTGAGAAGAAAAGCCGACTGGCCAAAACGCCCTTAAATCCAAGGGCACCGCTGAAACTGTCGCAGAAGCAGCGAATATGGTGAGCGAATGGTTCGACAGCCAGTACGTTTCATTTTTGCTTCCGAAACAGAGCGGTCCCCCAAACATCGGGCAGTTCGATCAGCGCCTCCGGCTTATCGCGGAGGAATTCATCTGCGGCTCTTTTGATGGCATGGTCTGATTCCGGCGAATTGTAGTCGTGCAACATGAAGTACCCACCTGGCGAAAGACGTGGATAGAAAAACTCCAAAGCAGCCCTCGTAGGCTCGTACTTATCGGTATCCGACAAAACAAAGGCGAAACGTTCATCTTCGAGGCCGCCCGCAGTTTGGGGGAAAATCCCTACGCGAAACTCGACGCCTTCCGTGTTACCGATATTTCTTTTTACAAGCTCAACCCCGGTGCCGCGGAATCGTTCATGCCCGTTATCGTTGGCGTACAAACTTGGGAAACCTGAGAAGGTGTCAAAGAGGTAGAGCTTCCGATTGGGCGCTTGGTCATGCATGAACCGACTGGTGTAGCCGCGCCATACGCCCACCTCGGCGAAAGACCCCGCGACGTTCTCAGCCGTCAGCCGCTCGAGCGCCAGGGCCAGAGACGCATAGCGAACAGGGTCAGGGGAGAGGAATATCCTTGTGCGAACAGAATCCGCGTAGGTCGGAAACTTCATCTCATAACGAAAAAGGCCACGCAAACTACGATAGAGCGATTTAAGGAGCATGGGGCAAAAGTTTACCAATGGCTGTCCACTCCGACAAGGTAACCTATGGCGTTGGAATTTTCCCGGTTCATTAGAAATGGCTTGGTAATTTCAGCTCGATGCTAGCCCTGGCCCACATCCAGGATCATAGTGTTTGCAACGAGGTGTTCGTTCTTTGGTGTTTTGCAACTGGGTGGCTTTAAATAGTAAGGTAGCAGACCAACCGGAGACACTAATGAAGCCCGTACTCCAAGCTGCCTTGTGGGTTGCAGTGACCTTGCTGGCCTTTTCGGCGAACCGCGAGCCGGTTTCCGCCGAAGATGAGGTCCGTGATCTCGAGCAGCGGGTCAACGCCGCTTACGAAGCAAACGACCTGCCCAGATATTTTTCCTTCTACGCATCCGACTTCTCGCAGTTCTTGCCGGAAGGCCGGAGTGATCTCGCTGCGTACAAAAAGGAATGGGGCCAGTACATCGGGGAGGGCAATCGCATCGAGAAAGTGGGCCTCTCTGACCTGCAGGTCGAGATCGGCCCAAGCAAGGACAGTGCGGTCGCCAGCTATCTGCTTCACGTGCGCACCAAGCTGAAAGACGGAAAAGTCACGGATGAAGACAACCAGGAATCCGATGTCCTCTTCAAACGGAATGGAGAATGGAAGATTGTTTTTCTGCACTATTCCGCCGCGCCAAAGAAATAGTGCTGCGCCACGCGGATCTCTTTCGGGAATATGAGCAAATCGGACGACAAGAAACTAGGCATGGACCGGCAGATTGCCCGCCGAGACTTTCTGAACGGAGTCGCCGTCGGCGCGGGCGGCGCCTGGGCCCAGTCGATGCTCCCCTCGTTCGCGCGGGCCGCTCTTTCGCGATCCGGCGCCGCGCAGGACCAACCCGGCTACTATCCCCCGGCGCTCACCGGAATGCGCGGCAGCCATCCGGGCTCTTTTGAGGAGGCGCACGCTGTTCGTGACGGAAGCTTCCCGAAAAAAGGGGCCAGCGCCGCCGATACGAAGGAGAACTACGATCTGATCATTGTCGGCGGCGGAATCAGCGGCCTCGCCGCGGCTTATTTCTGGCGCGCACAGGATCCGGGCGCCCGTATTCTCATTCTCGACAACCACGACGACTTCGGCGGCCACGCCAAGCGCAACGAATTGACCGCCAACGGCCGCTTGCTCCTGGCTAATGGCGGCACCTGGGCCATAGAGTCGCCTTTCCCGTACAGCAAAGTCGCACGCAGCCTGATGGACGAACTCGGCATCGCTCCCGAAGCGCTGGCCAAGAAATGCTACCGCCCCGCAGTCTACAAGAATCTCGACGCCGCGGTTTTTTTTGATCGGCAGACTTTCGGGGCCGATCGTCTGGTCACCCGGGCTCCGGGCGGCCTATGGGGCGAGCGTGCCGGCGACGAGGAATGGCGCACATTTCTTCTGCAGACGCCCCTGGCTCCCGAAGTGCGCAAGGATATCCTGCGTATCGAAACGGAAAACGCCGACTATCTTCCCGGCCTCACCTCCGACCAGAAAAAAGACAAGCTTTCCCGCATCAGCTACCGCGACTACCTGCTCAAAATGGTGCAGGTAAACCCCGGGGTAGTACCGTACTACCAGACGCGGACGCATGGGCTTTTTGGCGTCGGCATCGACGCGGTGAACGCGCTCGATTGCTGGGTGCTGCGCCAGCCCGGGTTCAAAGGCCTGAATCTCGAGCCCGGCCCGCATCCGCGCATGGGCTACACGGCAAAGGGTTTTGCGACGCCCAAAGAGCCTTACGAGTTCCACTATCCCGATGGCAACGCTACCATCGCGCGCCTGCTGGTGCGCAAAATGGTTCCGTCCGCAGCCCCCGGCCACGATGCCGAGGACATCGTCACAGCAAAATTCGACTACTCCCAGCTCGACAGGCCGGATGCTCCCGTGCGCATTCGCTTGCTTAGCAGCGCGGTTGCCGCGCACCATGCCGGCGATCCGGCCGAGGCCAAGCAGGTGGACGTTACTTATGTCCGCGAAGGCCAGCTCGCGGTGGTACACGGCAAGAACGTGGTCATGGCCTGCTGGAACATGATGATTCCGTATCTGTGCCCCGAACTGCCGGACGGGCAGAAAGAGGCGCTCCACTACGGCGTCAAAATTCCGCTGGTCTATACTTCCGTGGCCATCCGCAACTGGAAGGCCTTTGAAAAAATCGGCGTCTACCATATTGCCTGCCCCGGTATGTATCACTACCAGATGAATCTCGATATGTGTGTGGATATCGGAGGCTATCAATCCCCCAAAACTCCCGATGAGCCAGTTCTCGTCCGCATGGAACGCACGCCCTGCCTGCCCGGCCTCCCCGAACGAGATCAACACCGCGCCGGACGCGGTGACCTGCTTTCCACCTCCTTCGAAACCTTCGAACGCAACATCCGCGATCAGTTTGCGCGTGTTTTGGCCGCAGGGGGTTTCGATCCGGCCCGCGATATCACCGCCATCACCGTCAATCGTTGGCCCCACGGTTACGCCTACGAATACAACTACCTGTTTGATCCGGAGTGGGCGGCAGGCCAAAGCCCCTGCGAGATCGCTCGCAAGCGCTTCGGCCGTATCGCCATCGCCAATTCCGACGCCGGTGCCGCCGCCTACACGGACCAGGCAATGGATCAGGCCTGGCGCGCGGTCGAGGACCTGCGCAGCGTCTGATATGCTCTTCCCGCAATCTCAGGAAAATCCCAGATGAGCGAAAAAAGGCCTCGACAACTGTCCGACCGCGAACTCGGAATGGATCGTCTCATCCCGCGCCGTGATTTTCTGAATGGTGCCGCACTGGCCGTCGGCGCCGCGCTTCTCCCGGACCCGTTGCGGGCCACCCCTGCGGCGGGCGACGAGCCGCAGAATCACGCCGGTTACAATCCACCGCTCGCGAACGGCCTTCGCGGCAGTCATCCCGGCTCTTTTGAGGTCGCCCACAGTCTTCGCGACGGAACGTTCTGGAAAACCGCTTCCTCGCCACGGCCGCTCCCAGAAAAGTATGATTTGATCATCGTCGGCGGTGGCATCAGCGGGCTCGCGGCCGCACATTTCTACCGCGATCGCGCTGGCGGCAGCGCCAGAATACTCATCCTCGAAAATCACGACGACTTCGGCGGCCACGCCAAGCGCAACGAATTCCATCTCGGCGGCAAGCTGCAGCTGCTGAACGGCGGCACCATGCTGATCGACAGCCCGACGCCCTATAGCCCTGTCGCCTCCGGGCTGCTGAACAAGTTGGGCATCGACCCGATCGCTTTAGATAAGAAATGCAGCGACCGCTTCTTGTATCGCTCCCTGGGGCTCGGCACCGGCGTCTTTTTCGACCGCGAAACCTTCTCTGCCGACCGGCTGGTCAGAAGTCCCCGCGGAATGGAGGAAGAAGACGATTTGAGCGATGGGCGCGCGCGCTGGCAGGAGTTCGTCAGAGAAGCTCCGCTGTCCGATGCCGTCCGGCGCGATATTCTCCGCATCGAGACCCAGAAGATCGACTACCTCCCGGGCTT
>Ga0306926_10010914_pt1 | contig 10055 bp, 7 predicted proteins | sample flu12Cox44000178_FD_203759 | JGI IMG/M metagenome (GOLD analysis project Ga0306926, IMG submission 203759) | Lab enrichment of tropical soil microbial communities from Luquillo Experimental Forest, Puerto Rico - flux8day.12C.oxic.44.000.178 (v2)... | ecosystem: Environmental > Terrestrial > Soil... | reverse complement strand
AGGGTACGGGGGGATTCCGTGGTGAAAATCGATGGCTGCCTCACCGGCATTGTAGGCCGCGACAGCCATGGTGACATTCCCCCGATAACGATCGAGCAGATATCGAAGATGCCGAACGCCGCCCCTGATGTTCTCTCGCGGATCGAATGGGTCGAGCACCCCGAGGGCCGAGGCGGTTCGCGGCATCAATTGCATGAGACCGCGGGCTCCTTTCCGGGAGACGGCAGAGGGATTGAACGCCGATTCGACTCGGGCCACTGCTTGGACCAGAAGCGGGTCGACGTCGTGCTGAAGAGATATCTCGCGAATGTCCTTGGCGTACTGGCCCCACGGGAAATCAGATCGCGAAAACCAACCCAGCGCTGTGCCAGATGCGCCACGCACATTTCTGTAGCGCGGATCCTCAGGGACATTCGTGAAGTGAACGATCCCGTCTCCATCAATGAGGCGGGCTGCGCCTGCTGACGCCAGGTGAATCGCTGGAGGGACGGCCACACACATCGCGACGGTGAGTAACGCGCTTGTGGCCATCTCGAAGAGTTGCCTTAGCCGCATCTCGCTCGCCCTCGGCTCGCGCGCGGGCGCGCCGGTCCGTCGGCTGGGCCGAGATCCCGCCGGCATGGCCCCGTCGTCGCTCGGTCCACGCCCGACCACGCTCGATGGCTTGGACCTACACGCCACGTCTGGGTGCTCCATCGGGACCGCGCGGCACGAGCGACTTTGCCGCTACGTGCTCCGGCCGCCGGTGTCCCAGGAAGGATTTCCGCGCCGGCCCGACGGGCGCGTGCTCGTTGCGTCATGGTGGGCCACCGGCACATGGGCGCTTATGCTGCCTTCTGCAGAAGCGGTCGTCAAGCCCCTTCTTGGATGTGACCATCCTCCCTGGTCTTTTGAGCCGTTCTTTCTCCGCGCTGTCGATCTCGAGGATCACCCTTCTATTCGCGGTGCCGCATCGCTTCCGTCGAGGCGAGATGGTGATGGAAGGGCTGTGTGTCGGGGGAATCACCTAGGGTGAGAACAGGTGTGAATTCGTTCGCGATTCGGAGCGACGGCGGCATTAGCGCCATCCGGCGGCGATGGCTTCGCCTCGTGCTCAGACGCTGGCCCTGCGCGCGGACCCTCCGCTTGAGTCGCAGACCCAGGGGCGCACGCGGCGCAGCTCAGGGCCACTCGAAATATCGCCTCAGCTAAAGCTAAGACAACTCGTCACGACAACGTCATTCCTGTGTTGCCGTCGAACGGTATCCATGCTCCGCAAGGCGCGGGGGGCCGCGCCGTTCCCGGGGATTTCACCCAACACGTGGCATGGAGGGCGAACTATGAACAGACCCTTGCGGAAAGGGATCGCTCTGCTGGCGCTGGCCACCCTGTTCGGCGGGCAGGTCGGAGGCTCGGTGGCCTTCGCCGACGACCACGACACGGTGACGCCGATCAAGCACGTGATCGTGATCATCGGTGAGAACCGCACCTTCGACAATCTCTACGGCACGTACGTGCCCAGGCGCGGCCAGCGCGTGCTGAATCTATTGTCGCAGGGCATCGTGCGGACGCCCGACGGCTCTCCGGGACCGAACATGAACGCCGCCGAGCAGTTCCAGATCTCGACGATCAATCCAGTCTCGTACTTCATCAGCACGAAGTCGCTGACCAATCCGGGCAAGGCGCCGTACGCGACACTGCCGACACCGGAGGCCGGGGGCGCGCCGCCGCGCGCGGTGACGCTCGGGCAGCTCGACGCCCATCCAGCGGACGCGGCGCCACCGTTCGACGCGCACACGTTCTCGACCGACCAGCTCGCGACGCTCTCGCCCGAGATCGCGCGGAAGGATCTTCCGCTACTGACGACCGGCGCCACCGGCCTGACGAACTGCACGACCGACGCGACGAAGCCGCCGTCGGCGTGCGCCGAGCCCGACACCCGAGTCGCCGGCTTCGCGCACCTGCCGAACACAGTCTTCCAGATCACCGGGCCGAGTTTGCCCTATGACAGCTACACCGGCGACATGGTGCACCGCTTCTTTCACATGTGGCAGCAGTCCGATTGCGACGTGACCAGCGCGACACCGGGTAACCCGTCCGGATGCAAGAACGACCTTTACCCCTACGTCGGCATTTCGCGCGGTGACGACTCCGGCAGCAACTCGATGGGGTTCTACAACATGCTGAAGGGCGACGCGCCCGTCTTCAAGCGTCTCGCCGACGAATACACCATGAGCGACAACTACCACCAGCCGGTGATGGGCGGCACGGCGGTTCAGCACACGATGCTCATGACAGGCGACGCGCAGCCGTGGTTCCCGGTCTCGGGCTTTCCGACTCAGCCACCGGCCGCGCAGGTGGCCAATCCGAATCCGAAGAGCGCCACCAACAACGCCTACGTCAACGACAGCCGGTGGACCAAGTGCGGAGACCTGACCCAGCCTGGGATCCAGCCCATCATGACTTACCTGAAATCGCTGTCGTGGCGGCCCGATCTCAGCGCGACGAAATGCGAGGCGGGCGTCTACTACATGATCAACAACACGCGGCCGGGCTTCCTCTCCAACGGCCAGCTCAACACGGCCGCGATCAATGCCGGAACAGCCGTGCCGCCGTCATCCCTGCGGACCATCGGCGACGTGCTCAACGAGCGCGGCATCAACTGGGCGTACTACGGTGGTGGATTCGATGCCGCCGCGCGCTTCGACAACGGCTCCCAGGACCCGTTCGACGTGCTCATCGGCACCGGCGGGAACTGGTACTGCGACATCTGCAACTCGTTCCAGTACTCGGCGTCGATCATGGGCGACCCCGTGCAGCGCGCCGCGCACATCAAGGACGCAGCCGATTTCTTCCAGGCCCTCGAGCACGGCGGCTCGCTGCCCGCGGTGTCGTACCTCAAGCCGGACAGTTTCGGGGATGGCCACCCCGCCAGCTCGAAGACGAGCATTCTCGAGGCCCTGATCGAGCGCGTCGTCGACGGGCTCAAGGCGCGGCCGGAGCTGTTCGCGCAGACCGTGCTCTTCATCACATTCGACGAGGGCGGCGGCTACTGGGACTCGGGCACCTTCGTGCCGCTCGATTTCTTCGGCGACGGCCCGCGCATTCCGATGATCGCCGTCTCGAAGTACTCGCGCGGCGGCCGCATCGTGCACAGCTACGCCGATCACGCCTCCGTCCTGAAGTTCATCGAGCGGAACTGGCGTCTGAAGCCGGTCACAGGGCGTAGCCGGGACAACTTGCCGAACCCGCTGGTGTCGGCACGCAATGAGTACATTCCGCTGAACATGCCGGCGATCAGCGATCTGTTCGAGATGTTCGACTTCGGCGACAATCAGGGTCAGGATCAGAACAACCAGGGTCAAGATCAGAACAACTAGACGGACAACCCTGAGCTCGGGGCGGGCGACTGCCCCGGGCTCAGTCTGCCTCACATATCTGCCCGACCACGAGCCCGCGCTCGGCCGCGCAGATTTCCCGTCGACGGAGGCTGGCGCCCCTGTCTAGAAGGCTCCTCGTCTTCAATGGCATCCTCGGCATCGTGAGCGCTCTCCTCATCGCCGGGATCGTGAGCACCCTCCGGGAGCCGATCCGGATCCCTCGCCCACCCGAGGCACGGGCCACGAATCGAGCGCCGAGCCCGGGCGATGCTGCGGCGGCGGGGGAGGTCGAGCTCACGGGCGAGATCGTGGGGAAGAATCTCTTCGACCCACACCGGGTGGACGGCCCAGGCACGGCTCCCCCGAGCGTGCCGCTGGCTGGCCGCCCGATCCTCCACGGAGTGGTTGTTGGCGGCGGTCTCCGGCGAGCTTTCCTCGAGGAGCCGGGGACGAAGCGAGTCGCCGGCTTCTCCGTCGGCGATGCCATTGCTGGTGGCACGATCCGGTACATCACCGACGATCGTGTGGTGATCGAGACGTCGAGCGGGCTGGCAGAGGTTCTCCTGCGGGATCCCTCCAATCCTCAGCCCGCTCCGGTGCTCGCGGCCAACGTGCCGGTCACGACGACCGCCGTTGCCGCATCGTCGCCGCCACCACCCAGCGCGCCCGCGAGCGCAACGCCTCCCCCGCTGCTCGGACGGCGCATCCGCGAGTGAACGAGTGATGCGTTCGGGAGCTCCGGGCCGACCGCTCGTCCTGGTCATGTGTGGGCTCCCGAGTTCGTATCTGGCTGGGCCACGCCGATCGAGGGCAGCGTGACCGGCGACGTGTTCAGGTTCAGAGATGCGCGAAACCTCTTCGTTGGGCAGCTGACGGTGGGCGGGGACGAGATGACCGGTCAGGGCACTGTCGGCCAGAATCGACAGGTAGCCTTCACCCTGCGAAGGGTCGAGAGGGCCGCCACCCCGCCGAGGTGAGAAGATGTGTCCCGTCGAACGAAGCCGTCCCCAGTACCAGACCACGTGCGGCTTGTCCTCGCGCTCGAACCTCGTCGTGAGCTTGCGGAGAAGCTGAGTGAATGGGAGCCATGCGAGAAGAGCGGAACATCGAGGCCATCGTCATCACCCTGATCGAAGCGGCGGCGAAGCGATGGCGATGACTGAGCCGCAGCTCAGAGTCAAGGTCCGAGACCTCATCGCCACCGGGTGAGCTACCAAGCAAGCCGCCTCTGACCCAGAGCAGCGGCGAGGGTGGATGGCGGCCAGCGCGCGTGCGCCGCCAGAGGCCCCGAGGTGAAACGCCAATGTCGCGTGATAAGCAGAGCGGCCCCTTCTGCGCCTACTACCCTGCTGACTGCGATCCTTCCGCCTCCGATTCTGGCTATGTCGGAAACCCTGTCAAGAGACAGATGCGCTGCCTCGTCGGAAGGGGCAAGGGCCCGCCAGGCATAAGTTGGTACGGCGCGTGCTCTTGCCTTGTAGTTTCTCAGCGTTTCAGCTTAGGGAGGCGTGCTCATGACAAGCCTTCGCTTACTAGGAGCGGCTCTGGTAGCTCTGCTCATTCTGGTCGCTGGTCTTTGTAGCCCAAGTAGGGCTTGAATGTCCGAGAGTACGACGGGAGTACCGGGGCGTTCTGGAAGCGGGTCCGGGCTCGCCGCAAATTAGGGCTTATCGATAACCGCGGGCACACCCATAGGTAGCTGCTGGAGGTAGCCGCTGGGCAACAACCCCGCACTCCGTGAGGCGATCGTCTGAAGCTCTTGATCGCCCATGCGGGTGTTCGCAACCTGTCGGTTACGAACACTTCAGTAGTGGCAAAGAGGACAAAGCTCAGCTTCCCTCCGGTGATGCGTCACCGTCCATTCTGAGATACAGTCAAGAAGAATATAGATCATGGTCGTCATCTTCGGAGCGTCGGGCATCGACGACCGTGTGGGCATGATCGGCGGGGACGGGCGCAAAGTGAAGCAGGTCCTCTTGAACCTTCTTTCCAACGCTCTCAAGTTCACGCCGGCGGGCGGCCGGATCGACGTGCGCCGCGATGAACGACGGCATGGCCGAGATCTCCGTCGCTGACACGGGCGTGGGCATCGCGCCCGAGGATCAGGAGGCGATCTTCGAAGAGTTCCGGCAAGTGGTCACGGCTGCCACTCCGCGAACTCGATACTCTCTTGTCGGAGCTGGCAGCCTTAACCGAACATTGGATCAGGGCCGAGCTTGTCCGCCGGCCCAAATGACAGACTCATGCATGCATTGGAATTGATTGTTCTTTTGCTAGCCGCGCTGGCGACGGGCGGGCTGATCGTCAACTGGGTGGGACTAACGCGCGCCATGGCGCAGCTCTCGCCTTCCACATACGTCGAGTTTCACCAGAGCACGAATCGAACCTTCGATCCGTACATGCCGGTCGTTGTCGTGGGTGCAATTGTCGGCGGGGTTGCGCTTGCCGTCGCATCTGGTATTCACACAGCCTCGGGACGACTCAGCGCGTTCGGCGCGGTGTGCTATGTGGCCGTGATCGCGATCGGCGTTCCCACGTGCGTGCGGATTAATAAACAGGTTGCCCGCTGGTCAATCGAGAATCCACCCGGCGACTGGATCGCAGTGCGTGCACGTTGGATTCGTTTTCACGTGATCCGCACTCTTTTTTCGGTTCCGGCGTTTGCTCTCTATGCAGCAGCCGTGATTTGCAGTAGTAATTGATTTGCAGTAGTAATTTCATCTGTCGGTTAACGGAGGAACAAATGGATCAGCCAAGCACAAACAAGGAACCTGTAAAGCGTCACTTCGAAGCGGTGAATCGTCGAGAAGTTCAGACCGTTCTTGGGAATATGCGACCGGACCTATACGATCATGAACTGCAAGGCGACTACGAATGATCTGCAGGAAGGTGCGCAAAGGCTTCAGGTTTTGATGAAGCACATTCCGGATCGTTGTTCGAGCTGTTTGGTCTGGGACAGAGACAGTGAGCCAGAGAGAAGTAGAGTTTCACGGATTTGTCCAATGGAGGATTGTGGATGGCAAATTTGCTGAACGTTGGGCAACCGTGACGCCAATAGCAGAAATCCCGGAAGGCGCGAACGTCTGGTGAAAAATGCCATCGTCAACCGTGAGAACGATTCCTGGTGCAACGGCCTCATCGGCGCTGTTGATATTAACTTCAAACGAGGCGGGCCGGCGAGAGGCCACTGATCACTTACGCATGGTCCCCGCCAAGTACAAATCTCCGCTATGACACGAGTGAAGCTAGACGGTCGGCGATAACACGTTCAGCTGACGCACTTGCCGGCAAACAGGCCGCTGGAGTTTCGTTTCAAAATAACCGCGTGATTCGTAGGCTTTGTATCCCGCTGATCTGCAAAATGTGGGTGTAACACCGTCGTCATCATGTCCAGGTCACACTCGTCTCGATCACGCACTGACATTGCTCATGACGGGGTTCTTCGCCGTGGACCACGGACAGGTTGCGTGACATCACGGAGCACTTACAGAATCCCCCGCCACCGAGAGCCCATCTCAAGGGCAGGTGGAGGAAACCATGACAGCCAAGCGAATCCTTGTTCCATTGGACGGCAGTGAATTCGGAGAGGCGGCTGCAGCATTCGCCGCCGATCTAGCGCGGGGCAGCGGCGGCAGCTTGCGCCTGCTTTGCGTGCGCCCAGTCCCGAAGCAGAGGCTCGGCGAGTATGGCCGGGTAGTCGCATACGCCGACCAGGAGATGGAGCGACTCTCCGCCGAAGGTCGCGACTATCTCGAGACCGTCGGTGCCCAGCTCTCGCTCGTGCCGACGGAGAGCGTGGTGCGTTTCGGCGAAGTCACCCAGGAGATCCTCGCGGAAGCCGAGGCGTTTGGAGCGGATGCCATCGTGGTGGCGCCGGGTAAACCCAGCTGGCTCAAGCGGATAGCCGGCCGTGATATCGGGGACCGGGTTCTCCGTGAGGCGTCGGTACCCGTTGTGCTCGTACGGGCGGCCTAGCTTGGATTGACCACAGGACCTGACAGAGCGAGAAAGCGGCGGTCCTTACCGCCCCGAAACGGTCGACAGCATTCACCGAGGAGTAACCAGAGACAGACCTGTCGTCCTGATCGTCTTCTATGCTGGAACACCTGGGCTAGCACTCTCTAAATAGCAGCCGTACCGCACATAGGAGGCGGAAACGAGGACGCCGGGCTTGTATGCGCTGCCCGCGCCTCGGACGACAGCGCGCGACGTTCATTCACTGACCCCAACTCGGAGACAACATGGACGCAAGACCGTCACCACTGCAAGCCACCATCGTCAGGCCCGAACAGGCGCTGCGGGTCACGCCCTTCGGGCTCGACATGAAAATACTCCTCACGACCGAGGCCACTGGCGGCGCCATCTCGGTTCTCATGGCATGGCACAAACCCGGCGAAGGCCCGCCCGACCACGTCCATTTCGACCAGGAAGAAATATTCTTCATCCTCGAAGGAACCTATGAGCTGACCGTCGATGGCCAGACCACGACGGCCGGTGCCGGTACCATCGTGTTCATCCCGCACAACGTTGTGCACCGTTTCAGGAACGTCGGCGACACGACGGCGCGCATGCTCGACTGGAGCCTGCCGGGTGGACAGGACCACTACTTCAAAGCGATCGCCGATCTCGCCGCCGGCGACGGCTTCACCGGCGAGAAGGTGATAGCGATCAGCAAGCAGTTCGACACGAACTTCCCTGCCCCGCAGCGCAGCGCCCACGATGTGAAACGATGAGCACGACTTCCGCCACCATCGACCTCATCCCCACGAAATCGGCGGATACGACGATGAAAACCGCGCTCTGCCACATGCTGGGGATCGAATATCCCATCGTCGCCTCGCCGATGGGGCCTGATTTGACTGGCCCGGAGATGGTCGCCGCGGTGAGCAACGCCGGTGGCCTCGGTATCCTGCAAGCACAATTCTGCGCGCCGCCGCTTCTCCGCGAGCAAATCCATCAGGTTCGGGCGCTGACTGGCAAGCCGTTCGGTGTGAATTTGCTCCTGCACTTCCCGGCCGAGGACCACGTGGCCGTGTGTTTGGAGGAGCGCGTCCCCGTCCTCTCGCTGTTCTCGGGTGATCCGACGCCGTACGTAGAGCCTGCCCACGCCGCCGGGGTGAAGGTCTTTCATCAAGTCGGGTCTGTACCGGAGGCACAACGAGCGACGGCGGCCAGCGTGGACGTCGTCATCGCACAGGGAGTCGAGGCAGGTGGCCATGTGGCCGGAGAGGTCTCGACGTTAGCCTTGGTTCCGCGGATCGTGGATGCCGTCGCCCCGCGGCCGATCGCTGCAGCGGGCGGCATCGCGGACGGCCGAGGTGTGGTCGCCGTTCTGGCACTTGGCGCGCAGGCCGCCGTGCTGGGCACGCGGTTTCTGGCCAGCTCCGAATCGCGGGCTCACCCGCACTACAGGCAGATGGTGCTGGAGGCGGGCGAGGGGGACGCCGTTCGGACTATCCTCTTCGGTTACGGCTGGCCGAATGCGCCGCACAGAACCCTGCGGACGGCATTCGTGCGGCAATGGCTCGGCCAAGAGGAGCGTGGGCAAGAATCCCGCTCGGACGAGCCGGTGGTCGGCCGAACCGTCATCGGAGGCCAGCCCATGCCGGTGCTACGCTTCATGGGATTCCCACCGAATTCTGAGGCCACAGGCAATATCGATTCGATGGATCTGTTAGCGGGTCAAAGCGTTGGCTTGATCCACGAGGTCAAGCCGGCCGGTCAAATCGTTTATGAGTTGGTCGCCGAGGCGGGCCAGATCATCTCCCAGCGCTTGGCCGGGCTCATCGCGACAAAGGCCAGCGGAGGCTAAGTTTAAGACTCGTGGCCTCTGGGGCGTCTGCCCACCATTCGACGCTGCCCGTTGCTGGTGGTCGCCGCGTCCCCGCGGCCTTTTCAGGAGAGCGACCCCTCTGAACCTCCGAAACCCGGCCTCCTCGACCGGCGCGCGGCTGAAACACAAAGGTGATGGCTGTTCGTAGTTTCGCGAAGTAATACGCAATGACACCCGTCTAACTTCGCGGCCGAAGCAGACCGCAGGCTCGCACGCGTTCGCTCGCGGCTGCTCACGGCGGCGTTCGGCGGCCCATCGCGACTCTTGTCAATAGGGCTCCAGCGCGCCGGAACGGACCCGAAAGGAGACCGGCCCCATGTTTAGCCTCGACTCGGAAAAGCTGACAGCCGAACAGCGGTCGATGGTCGCGCTGTGGGAGGGGCACCTGAAGGCCGAATTGCAGGACAGGGACGCGCACGCCTCCTGCGAGACGATGGTCGCCAACCCGTACGTCAACCATGTGGCGGTCTTGACCGGCGGAGTCGGCCGGCGTCAGTTGGAGAATTATTACCGTCGGTACTTCATTCCCGGCCAGCCGCCCGATCTCGAGATCGTGCCCATCTCCCGGACGGTCGGCCAGGACCGCATCGTGGATGAGTTCGTCTACCGCTGCACGCATTCCATCCCGATGGAGTGGCTGTTGCCCGGGGTGCCGCCGACCGGGCGACGCCTGGAGGTGGCGGTGGTGGTGATCATCTCCTTCGATGGGGGCAAGATCAAGAGCGAGCAGATTTACTGGGACCAGGCGTCGGTCCTGGTGCAGTTGGGCCTGTTGGACCCTACGGGACTCCCGGTGGCCGGGGTCGAGGTCGCCCACAAGGCCCTCGATCCAGCGGCCGTGCCGTCGAACTTCTTGATGAAGC
>Ga0306926_10010913_pt1 | contig 10055 bp, 14 predicted proteins | sample flu12Cox44000178_FD_203759 | JGI IMG/M metagenome (GOLD analysis project Ga0306926, IMG submission 203759) | Lab enrichment of tropical soil microbial communities from Luquillo Experimental Forest, Puerto Rico - flux8day.12C.oxic.44.000.178 (v2)... | ecosystem: Environmental > Terrestrial >... | reverse complement strand
ATGCTTTCGCGGGGGTTCGGCGGAAATAAAGTGGTTGACAAATCACAAAAAATGTGCGATAATAGTCGGGTAGGATGGGAGATCCTGCGAATGCGCCCGTGTATCGAGTTGACGTATCCGGAGTTCAGTGGTTGCTATGCGCTGTTGAAGGATGGGCACGTCGTGTATGTCGGAAAGAGTATTAACGTACTGAATCGGTTGAGCGTGCACCGAAACCGACAGAGAAGGCTGTTGTCAGGGAGGTCGGACTACGGTGACCAGTCGAAGGGCTTTTTGCAATTCGAATCAGTGCGCATTTACCCTTGTCCAATGAGAGAATTGGACCAACTGGAGCGGGAGTTGATTTTGCTCTACCGTCCACATTGGAACGTGCAAGTACCGCGGGCAAGGGTCATTGACATCGCCGCGCTTGCGGCCAGAGCCAATGTCACTGAAAAAGAACTCGGTCAATGGAAGCGGAACTTTAATCGAACCTACGAGCCAAAGGTAAGGCGGGACTACCGTCGTGTCGCAGCTTAACATTATCGAGAGATTTCGGCATTCGCACCATAACATTGCGATGTTGTTTGCTGCTGGCCTGACGATACAAGAGGTTTCCCGTCGCACTGGATTCACTCCTCGTCGGCTTTCCATGTTAATCGACGATCCAACTTTTATTGAGTTAATCGAGCATTACCGCAAGCCATATGTCGAAAATCTCCACAACGCTATCGGCGACGCCATAGTGGACATGGGCTTCGCTCAGACCAGCTCCCTTCGTCAGATCATCGACCAGTTGGAAGACGCCGACGAGACCGGGGAGCTAATTCCGCTTCAAATCCTCATCAAAATCCACAGCGAAATGGCCGACCGTATCGGCCTGTCCAAACACACAATCAAAACCGTTCTCAACGTAGACTTTGCGACAGCTCTTGACCGCGCGATCGAACGCAGCGGGAAGGCTCATGAGCTCAAGCTAGTCGAGGGTCAGGTGACCCCTATTGGGCTACCGCCAACCGGTGAGCGTGTAGAGAGGCCAAACTCACCTGCCCCTCGAGCCTATCGACGCGCTAGTTAGGAGGCCGTCGCTTGAGTCCTGAGCTGATTGCATGGCTCGCGTCATGTGCTAAGGATCCCTTGGCTTTCGTCCTAGGCGCCTTCCCCTGGGGTGAGAGTGGTACTCGACTTGCAGCGTTCAAGGGACCAGAGCCTTGGCAAGCAGAAATCCTCAGTCGGATTCGCGACGGCCTTCCACTTTCCTCTGCGATCCAATTAGCCACCGCCTCCGGCCACGGGGTCGGCAAAAGCGCGCTCGTCTCCTGGATCTTGATCTGGGCGATGGCCACCAAGCCCGATACCCGAGGCGTGGTGACAGCAAACACCGAAACCCAATTGAAGACGAAGACCTGGGCCGAGCTGGGTAAGTGGTTCCATATGTTCCTTGGAAGGGAACACTTCAAGCTTACCGCAACCGCCCTCTTTGCGAACGATGAAACTCATGAGCGAACCTGGCGAATTGATTTGGTGCCTTGGTCCGAACGTAATACTGAGGCCTTCGCGGGATTACATAATCAGGGACGACGGATCGTTGTTATATTCGATGAGGCTTCAGCTATACCTGACATTATTTGGGAGACGACTGAAGGTGCGCTTACCGACGCCAATACAGAGATTATTTGGTGTGTCTTTGGAAACCCAACTCGAAACACCGGAAGATTTAAAGAATGCTTCCCTGGAGGTTTGCACTCTCGCGCTTGGCGCACCTACCAAGTCGACTCCAGATCCATCTCCTTCACCAATCACCAACAAGTAACGGAGTGGATCAACGCCTACGGCGAGGATTCCGACTTTGTCCGCGTTCGTGTCCGTGGCGTCTTCCCACGCACTGGCGAGATGGAGTTCATCTCTGCCGAGGTGGTGATGGAGGCAGTTGCAAGGGAAGCCATCTCCCACGATCACGAGCCGCTCGTTATCGGAGTCGACGTTGCTCGCTATGGAGACAACGAAACAGTAATCTACGTTCGCAAGGGAAGAGATGGCCAAACTTACCCACCTGTGCGCCTACGTGGCGCAGATGTTATCAAAGTGGCGAGTAAGGTTTCAGAGGTCTCAACGCAATACAATGCTGACGCGATCTTCGTTGACGGGGGAGGCGTGGGTGGTGGTGTCGTTGATTGCCTTCGCAATCTTAGTATACATTGCTTTGATATTAATTTCGGCGCTAAGTCCGACGGCACTCACATCTCCACCGAAACTCAGGGAATGATGTTTGCGAACAAGCGCGCCGAAATGTGGGGCGCGATGAAGGAGTGGCTGAAGACCGGTGCTATTATCAACGACCCCGATCTTCGCGCTCAACTCGTCGGCCCCACATACACATTTAACTTAAGGAACGAAATCGTTCTCGAAAAGAAAGAGGACATGCGAAAGCGCGGGCTCGACTCCCCAGATCTGGCCGATGCGTTGGCTCTGACCTTCGCCTATCCAATCGCAATGCACCTCGGTGCCGGTGGCCACTTTACGAACCCGAAGGTCGAGTCGGAGTATGATCCGATCGCGATGTTTGAGAAGGAGATCGGGCACCAGCGGCCATATAACCCCTATGCGAACGTGGAGGCAGCGTGAGCTGGTTCGAAGGAAAGGTCAGAGCAAACGGAGAGCAAACATGAAGGAGAACGCGTGATGAGCTTCGGAGGCGGCGCACCCCCAGCGATGATGGCCCCACCCACCCCTGCGCCGCCAATGCAGATGACGCAACCAACCTCTGCTAAGCCCCAAAAGAAACCTTCCGCGGCATCCTTCATCGGCGAAGCCCTTACCCCAGGTCAGGCTGAGACTGGCACCCGATCCCTGATCGGTGGAGCACCAACGCCCCTAGGAAGATAATGGCCACCGTCCCCGGCACGCCCGACAACATTACCACCCTCCACCCGGCATTCCGGCCCACTGATGCGGATATACTTCAGGCTGCTTCAATTGTATATGGGCGGCAGCAAGCAGCCGAGAGCCAAGTAGAAACAGATTCGTCGAAGGGGCCTCAGAAACTGGCTGCCGCGACTCCCTTACCGGCCTCTATTGAAGATGCTCTGACCAGCTACGATAAAGGCCAGCTAAACGCAGCGGGGGTTCGAAAGGTCATGACGCCGACTGGTTGGGACATCCGATTTGGCCGAGGTCGAATGGAGCATCAGTTGATCGACCCGGCAGGAAATTATCATTGGGAGAGGGACATTAGGTAATGGCCACCGCCCAATACGGTCCAGGTCGCGGCCGAAACATCTCAGCGCAGGACGATCGCGGCGCTGAGATCTACCGTCTTCCGCCGAAAGAGGATATGGACCTGCGCAAGCAGGCTGAGGGGAGATTGATAGGTCTACGTGTCAACCGTTATTCTTGGTGGGTTCACTGGCGCGAGTGCGCCGACTACATGCTACCTCGCCGTTACAAGTGGATCATTACCCCGAACCAGATGTCTCGAGGTTCCCCTATTAACCAGCATATCCTTGATTCTACTGGTAGTCTTGCTGCTCGTAATCTTGCTGCGGGAATGATGACTGGCTGTACAGATCCAACCAAGCGTTGGTTCAGGTTGAGGGTTGGCCGAGAAGACTCCACGATGACCTCGCCCACGTCCTTGTGGCTCTCTGAGTGTGAGCGCATCCTCAACCTGATTTTTCAAGAGTCCAACTTCTATCCGGCAATGGCCGTCCTCTACTTCGACCTTGTCATCTTCGGCACCGGAGTGATGATCATCTACGAGGACTACGATAATGTTATTAGGTGTTATAACCCCTGTCTTGGTGAATTCTATCTCGACAATGACCAGAGTTTTTGGCCTGCGGTTATGTATCGGGAGTTTACGCTTACAATCGACCAATGTGTTAGGGAGTTTGGCATTGACGCCGTATCACCTTCCACTGCAAGGCTTTATAAAGAAGGTGGTGCTAGTCTCACCCGCGAACTCGTCGTAGCCCACGGAGTCGAACCAAATGACGACGCCAGAAAGTTCGGTATCCCCGAACACTTCAAATATCGAGAAGTTTATTGGGAATGGATGGGTACCGCTTCACCTCAAGGGGGAGCCTCGTCCCCTCCTGGCATCCTACGCAAGCGTGGGTTCCATGAACAGCCATATCTCGCTGTTCGATGGGACCTCGTTTCTAATGATCCCTATGGACGAAGCCCCGGGATGGATGCTCTCCCAGATGTCAAGCAGCTCCAACTCGAAGTAAAACGCAAAGGCCAAGGCATTGACAAACAAGTCAACCCGCCGATGGTGGCGGATATCCAGCTCAAGAACCAACCTGCTTCTCTCCTGCCGGGAGGCATCACTTATATTAGTGGCATGGTGTCTCAAGGCCGGGTTGGATTTGCACCAGTATATCAAGTCAATCCCAACCTTTCCGATATGAAGGAGGATCTCATTGAAGTCCGAGAGCGAATCAAAGAGACATTCTACAACAATCTCTTCCAAACAATTAGCCAGTATGAAACGAGAAGCAACGTTACGGCAGCGGAGATTGATGCACGCCGATCCGAATCAATGGTTATGCTGGGACCAGTTCTCGAGAGACTCTGCTTCGAGGGGCTCAAACCGGCTGTTGAACGCACTTTTGCAATCGCATCCAGAGCGGGCATCTTCCCTCCCGCTCCCCAAGAAATCCGAGGAAAAAACATAGAAATCGACTTCGTCTCGATGCTTGAGCTTGCGCAGGATGCTGCGCAGATGGCTGGAATAGAGCGGATCATGCAGATGGTTGGCCAACTAGAGGGTGTACGGCCAGAGGCCATCGACGTCGTGGACACCGACTATGGGATCATGAAAGCATCCCACCTGCTCAACAATGATCCCAAGCTGATCCGCTCGCCAGCCGAACTCCAACAGATCCGACAGCAGCGCGCCCAACAGCAACAGGCAGCGCAGCAAGCAGCCGCCGCCGACCAAGCTCAGAAACTCTCTCAGGGCGCAAAGAACCTCTCCGAGACGGACGTCGGTGGGGGTCAGAACGCACTTCAACGAATGGCAGGAGGTTTGGGTGGCTAAACGACGTTGGTATTCAGTAGTTGCTTGCAAGGAAGGTGGCTATATTAGCACGATGGGCTACCTTGCCACTTCCGCGATGAGGGCATGGCGCCTACATGCTGTTGACCACCCTGGTTGGGACGTTGTTGAAGCGCGTCGAGCGACCAACAAAGAGCTCCGACTGAACCTCCCCGGCTACGAAATGACGGAGACATTCTATGGCCGATAAGCACGCCGCACTCAAAGCCCATATCGCAAAGGCCCGTCAATCCCACGCCCAGACCGGTCAATCTCTCGACAAGATTGAGGAGATACTCTCTGCGTTGAAGGGCGCTCAACCACAACAGCAGCCTGCCGCACAGCCTGCAATGTCCCCCGGCGCAGGGGTATCTCCTCTTGGTGGGACTGCTCAGTGACAGAATATGACGCTTCGAACGAACGTCACATCGCCATCCAACGTCGTGTCGCTAAGGCGCTCGACGAGGCCCACGACACCGTCATTCACTCCATTATGGGCGTGGCTGATGGTCGGGCTTATGTATACGACCTCCTCCTTTATTGTCACGTGTTTGACCAACCATTTTCACCTGATCCGCATCTCACTGCCTTCGGATGTGGGCAGCTCGACGTCGGACAGCTTATCTTCCGAAAAATCCACGCAATCTGCCCCGACGAATACATCCAAATGATGAGGGAAGCAAATGCCCGATCCGCAACCGACGACGCCAGACGTAGCAGGAGTGACAAGGACGCCAACGGGGGAGATATCATCCCCATCTACGTCCACCCCGGCTACAGAGACGATAGTTCGCCCACCACCAACCCCGGCGACTATAGTCCCATCGAGCGAGACGAAGACTGATGCGCCGGCGTCTGCGAAGCCTCCCAAATCCCTCATTAATGAAGAAAGTCCGACACAGGGCGCCCCCGAGAAGTACGAGGACTTTAAGGCCCCTGAAGGCTTTGTCCTCGACCAAGAAGTTACGGGTGAATTCAGTGCTCTCGCCAAGAAGGGTGGTCTCAGTCAATCCTATGCTCAAGAGCTAGTCGACTTCTACGTCAAATTACAACAGCAAATGAACAACGCTCCGGCCGAGTTCTACGAGACAAAGCAGAACGAATGGAAATCTCAGATCAACTCCGACCCCGAAATCGGCGGTTCGAAGTGGAACGGCACCAGGGCTTCGATAGGAAGACTATTCGACTCACTTGGTGATGCTAACTTGACCGATGGGTTCCGCGAAGCTATGGACTACACCGGCGCAGGCAATCATCCTGCGGTAGTGAAATTCCTTGCTCGCGTCGCCCAACGGTTAACCGAAGGTGGCCCAGTTCGTGGTGGTGGTCCAAGTCTGGACGGCATGCGCCGTCCCGGTGAAGGAGCGCCTAGCGCAGCGCAAGCTATCTATCCCAACCTTCCATCAAGAGGATAACCAATGGCACAGGCAACGATTGGCGCAACTGCGCTGACCTACGCCGACTGGGCCAAGCGCATGGACGACGGCTACAAAGTCGCTCGGATCATCGAACTCCTTTCTCAAACCAACGAAATCCTTGAGGATATGTTGGTCGTCGAAGGGAACTTGCCCACCGGTCACAAGACAACCATCAGAACAGGCCTCCCACAAGCTACGTGGCGCCTGTTGAACTTAGGAGTCCCAAGCGCCAAGTCAACCACCGCTCAACTTACCGATACCTGTGGTAACTTGGAAACCTACAGCGTGATCGATAAGGACATCGCGGATCTCAATGGAAACACAGCTGAGTTTCGACTTTCCGAAGTCAAAGCCTTCCTTGAGGGAATGTCTCAGCAGGTCGCAGCCACGCTCATCTACGGGAACCAGTTCATCAACCCCGAACGGTTCACCGGACTCGCTGCGAGGTACAGCACCAAAACCACCCAGAACTCCAACACCGCCTACAACGTCCTCGATGGAGGAGGCGCCGCCTCAACCAACACCTCTATCTGGACCACAGTGTGGGGAGACGACACCCTCCACGCCACTTTCCCCAAAGGAAAGATCACAGGCCTGCAACATCGAGATATGGGTGAATGGCCAGTGTTGGACACGAGCTCAAACACCTACCAAGCTTACCGTGATCACTTTAAATGGGAGATTGGACTTGTTCTACGAGATTGGCGCTACGTCGTTAGAATTGCGAACATTGACGTAACACAACTGACCGGCGTCAGCGCGGCCAATCTGATCAACCTCTTAGTTCGAGGTCTCTATCGCCTGCCCACTGCCCCGGTTTCCGCCGCTACGGTTCAGACCTCCGACACTCCAGAGGTCCGGGCCAACATGGGGCGGACGGTGATCTACGCCAACCGCGTCGTTCGCACGTATCTGGACCTTCAGGCGATGAACAAGACGAACGTCTTGCTTCGAATCGAAGAGTTCGACGGCAAGCCGATCACAACCTTCCGTGGCATCCCGGTAAGAACCTGCGACGCCATCCTCTCTAACGAAGCTCAGGTCACCTAGGAGCAACCCATGATCCTCGACAACCTCCTCTTGTTCACTGGGACCAGCAACGGTGCGAGTGGCGTCCCGGCGCTCGATTCTCTGCACGACCGTCCAACGACGGGCTCGCAAAGTTCGAGCAACATCCTTGATCTCGCACAGGGCACCGCTACCAACCCAGCCCTCCCGCCATCGCAAGTGCAGTCTGCCGGCCCACCGCCAACTACTGCCCAACCGATCCGGGATCTCGGTATTGGTGACGATCCGGCATTGAAGATCCTGGTCGTGGTAACGACTACCTTCGTCGGTGCTGGTGCCTCAACGATCATCTCTATCCAGGGAGCGCCAGACAACGGCTCTGGCGCTCCATCTGGCTTCGCTACTTGGTGGTCCTCACCGGGCTACGCCGTAGCCTCTCTCATCCAAGGCTCTCGGTTGATGGACATGGATATGCCCCGCCCACCATTGGGCCAGCCTATCCCGCGCTTCCTTCAGCTCAACTACAACACCACCGGTGGCACTTTCACTGCTGGTGCAATCCTCGCTACTCTGGTCCTCGATCGCCATGACCAGATCTACAACAACGCAGGCGTGAACTCCCTGCTCGGTGGCTATCCGGCGGGCATCGTGGTGCCGAACTGATGAAACGCTGGAAATACGGACTTGTGGCTGGGGTTGCATGCGCAGCCCTGGCTACAAGCTGGCTCTGGGCGCAGCCAGTAGTTCCGAACCAACTCTCCGGCAACGAATGCTGGAACGCAGGTCAAGGCCCTGGTGGTCCGTCCACCGGCTTTGTCTGTTCATTCCAAACGCGAGCCAGCCTTGGTTACCTGAACATCAGCACAACCCCAACCGGCACCATCAATCTGACCGCTCAGCAGAATGCTGTCATGTTCACAGGTCAGCCTGGCGCCACTACAACGCTCAATCTGCCAACCACTGGCGTGACTGATGGTGCGGTAGAGACTTTCTGCAATATCACCAACGCGGCGCTCATCGGCCAAACCGTCACTATCGCGGCAATTGCACCAGCAACAATTACCGCAGGTGTGACCACGACTCTAACTACCCTTGCCGCACGAACGTGCGTCAAGCTGTTCTATGTCTTGGCCACCAACACATGGGGCCAGGTGCAATGAAGCACTTTCTCTACGTACTTTTGGTTGCGCTGACGTCGGCCTCTCCAGCGTCAGCGCAAGGCACCATCATTGGTCCTGGGCAGCAGGTTCTCTGCATTAAAGTTGCGGCGATCAATGCGGTCTCAGCTACCACCACTCAGCTAATCAACAATACCAGCACTACTCAATCTATCTTCATCTGTGGTTGGCATGTCACATCAATTCTCTCGACTTCAACGACCTTCCAGTTCACTCAAGGCACTGGTGGGACCTGTGCGGGGGGTACTTCGTCGATTATCTCTCCGCCGCTGAACGTAACCTCTACTGCTCCGTCTGCCGACCATATCGACTACGCCACCGTCTCGCTCCTGCCTGGAAACTCTCTTTGTGTCGTTACTGGTACTGGCACTACAGGCACCGGCGTGCTCGTTTACTACAACCAGTTCTAGGAGGGTCCCATGGCCCGCTGGCGCTTGACCGAACCGCACTACCTCTACACCGACCCCGATACCATCTGGGAGCGCCTGGAAACCGACACCGAGACCGGTCGACAAGTGCGTAGGCAATACATCGTCCCCGCCTATTTCCATCACGAGCTCCAGCAAGACTGGACCGACAAAGAGGAAAAAGGCTGCTTCGTCTGCAATGGTAATAACCCAAAGAAAGGGGACATTATCTTCAAAGGCAATCCTACCCCAGGGATGAAAGCGATCGACGACGAAGCCATAGCTATCTCTGCGAAGTACGCCGACAAGTGGAATATCCCCGATCACATCAAATGGGGCGATGGTCAGTATTCCTCCGCCTTGGCCGACCACTTCGTCGAACAACAAGACAAAGTAAACATGAAGATGGGCCAGCTTACTGAACAGAACGCTCAGAACATGGCTAGGTTCATGGAACAGATGGGATTGCAACAGTCCCAAATGGTGAAGGTTATGGAGATCCTCGCCGAGAAGTCCAAGGGAGAACTCAATGCCACCGAAAGACCTAGTGAACCGGATCCTGTCCGACCTGCAACAGCTCGCCAGTCAGCTGGAAGGCGTTTCTAATCTCGAAGAGCGACTCGTTCGCGCCAAGGCCGATCTCGACTCGATGAACGCTACACGTGATCGCGCTCGTGCAGAAGTGCGTGAGTCGGAGAGCTTGCTGACAAAAGCGCAGAAGGACGCACAGAACACGTTCGAGCAGGACATGTTCAACAAGCAAGGCGCGCTTAAAGAACTATCCGCTCGCGTCAGCGCCATGCAAAAGAAGCTCGCCGAGTTGACCGAAGAGGTCAATACAAAGGACTCCCAACTCGCCTCAGTCAATGGCGCAATGGAAGACGCGCGCCGCAGGCTTGCCGGATGAAGCTATGGCAACCAGAAAACCCGCTCGGTATCTACTACGCCGTGGTGAATATCTCGGTTACCTCCACGATTGTCATCGGCCGACCAAATCAGCAGATCGTGCTGGTCTCGTGCGGCA
>Ga0306926_10010912_pt1 | contig 10055 bp, 5 predicted proteins | sample flu12Cox44000178_FD_203759 | JGI IMG/M metagenome (GOLD analysis project Ga0306926, IMG submission 203759) | Lab enrichment of tropical soil microbial communities from Luquillo Experimental Forest, Puerto Rico - flux8day.12C.oxic.44.000.178 (v2)... | ecosystem: Environmental > Terrestrial > Soil... | reverse complement strand
CAACGCCACGACCAACTGCTTCCCGATGATCCTGATCAGCGGGTCGAGCGACCGGGCGATCGTCGATCTCGAGCAGGGCGACTACGAAGAGCTCGACCAGTTGAACGCCGCCAGGCCCTATGCCAAGGCGGCCTACCGCATCAACCGCCCGCAGGACATCGGAATCGGCATCGCGCGGGCGATCCGCGCCGCCTCATCGGGCCGCCCGGGCGGCGTCTATCTCGACCTGACGGCTGAGGTGCTGGGCTCCGCGCTCGATGTCGAGGCGGCAAAGAAATCGCTGGTCAAGGTCGTCGATCCGGCGCCGCCGCAGCCTCCGGCCCCTGAATCGGTCGCGCGCGCCGTCGAGTTGCTGGCCAAGGCCCAGCGCCCGCTGGTGATCCTCGGCAAGGGTGCCGCCTATGCGCGCGCTGACCAGGAAATCCGGTCGTTCCTGGAGACGACCGGCATCCCATTTCTGCCGATGTCGATGGCCAAGGGCCTGTTGCCCGACGAGCATCCGCAATCGGCGGCTGCCGCCCGCTCCTACGCGATCGGCAACGCCGATGTCGTCGTATTGGCTGGAGCACGGCTTAACTGGCTCCTGTCGCACGGCAGGCCGCCGCTGTGGTCGGAGAGCACGCGGTTTGTCCAGGTCGACATCTCGCCGACCGAGATCGACAGCAACCGGGCGATCGCCGCCCCCGTTGTCGGCGACATCAAGTCGGTCTTCGCGGCGTTTAACGCGGCGCTGAACGGCAGGATCGAGCGCCAGCGCGCCTGGCTCGACGAGATCGGCAAGCGCAAGCAGCAGAACATCGAGCGCATGGCGGCACGCCTCAACGCCGATCCGAGCCCGATGAACTTCTCGAGCGCCTTGCGCGCCGTGCGTAACGCGCTTGCCACCCAGCCCGATGTCTATGTCGTCAACGAGGGCGCCAACACGCTCGATTTTGGCCGCAACATCATCGACATGGACAAGCCACGCCACCGGCTCGACAGCGGCACCTGGGGGGTCATGGGCATCGGCATGGGCTATGCGATCGGTGCCGCCGCGGTAACCGGCAAGCCCGTCGTCGCGATCGAAGGGGACAGCGCCTTTGGCTTTAGCGGCATGGAGATCGAGACCATCTGCCGCTACGACCTTCCCATCACGACGGTCGTCTTCAACAACAACGGCGTCTATCGCGGCGATCCGGCCGGCAAGCCTTACACACCGACCGGGCTGCTGCGTGACGCCCGCTATGAGAAGATAATCGAGGCGTTTGGCGGGACCGGCTGGCACGTGACCGACACGCCGAGCCTGACCCGGGCGCTGACCGAGGCGCTCGCCTCGGGCAAGCCGGCACTGATCAACGCGGTCATCGACCCGACCGCCGGCACCGAGAGCGGGCATATTCAGAGCCTCAACCCGCGCAGCGCCGCCGCCCAGCGGCCCCCTCCCTAACCCTCCCCGCGAGCGCTAGGGCATGGACACATCACATCCGGCGGCCAAGGCCCCGCTCTCCGCCCCTGGGCGCGGAGAGGGTCGGGGTGAGGTGGGGGAAATGCTGAGCAGTGACACCGCCCACCTCACCCTCCCCTCGCTGCGCGACGGGCCCTCCCTCTCCCCCCGCAAGCGGGCGGAGAGGGGCCAAGTCCCGCGACACAAAATGTCCAGGCGAACATGTGTGCATGTCCTAGCCCGCGAGCGGGGGACGGAAGGGTAGGGCATTCGGCAGGCAGAGATCGAACCGAGGGGTAGAATCATGGCCACCAGCAGCAACAAGATCCGCGTCGGTATCGTCGGGGCCAATCCGCAGCGCGGGTTTGCCTCGGTCGCCCATATCCCGGCCCTGCAGGCGCTGCCGAATTTCGAGATCACCGCGGTTTGCACGAGCCGCCAGGAATCGGCTGAGGCGGCGGCGCGGCATCTGGGGGCCCGCCATGCCTTTGCCGATTGCGAAAAGCTGGCCCAGCACCCCGATGTCGACTTGGTCACGGTCAGCGTCAAAGTACCCGACCATTATCGGCCGGTCATGGCCGCGATCGAGGCCGGCAAGCATGTCTATTGCGAATGGCCGCTCGGCCGCGACACCGCTGAGGCAATCCGGCTGCGCGACGCGGCGAACGCCAGGGGGATCCGCCACGCGGTCGGGCTGCAGGGCCAGATGTCGCCGCCGATCAACTACCTGAAGGACCTGGTCGCCGAGGGCTATGTCGGCCGCGTCCTGTCGGCGACGATGATCGGCTGCGCGCCGAACTGGGGTGCCGCGATCGATCGCGCCTATCAGGCCGACCGTGCCAATGGCGCCAATCTGCTGACGATCACCGGCGGCCACACGATCGACGCGCTGTGTCACTGCCTCGGCGAATTCCGCGAGCTCTCCGCCTTTGCGGTCAGTCAGCGCGACCGGATTGCGCTCGCCGGAACCGGCGAGATGGTGGCCAAGACCGTGCCCGACCAGGTGGCGGTCAGCGGCATTGCCGGCAATGGTGCCGTCGTATCGTTTCAGGTGCGCGGCGGCATGGCGCGCGGCACCCACTTTCTGTTCGAGGTCCATGGCGAGGAAGGCGACCTCGTGCTGGCCCCGACCACGCGCAACTCGATGCAGCGCCAAACGCTGGTGCTGAAAGGCGCGCGCGGCGCCGGTGCTGCCCTCGCCGAGCTGCCGGTTCCCGGCAAATACCGCCGGGTTCCGGAAGGGGTGCCCGCCGAAGACCCCTACAATGTCGCCCAGCTCTATGCGAAACTCGGCGAGGCGATCCGCACCGGCAAACCAGTGACCCCCGGCTTTGACGCGGCGGTCACCCGCCACCGGCTGCTCGACATGATCATGCGCGCCTCCGAGACCGGGCAAAAGCAGACCGCATAGGGGCTTTGAGGCGGCGCGGCCGCTCCCCGGGCGCCGCGCCTTTAACTCAGACGCTCGCGGATTACTCGGCGGCGGCGCGCAATGTCGGTTCGGCCAGCACCGCCGCGGCTTCCTTGGCGACGACCGTGCCCTCGAAGAAGCGCGGGTTCTGCGTGCCCCACAGCCGCACCGCGTTGGTAAAGGTGAAGTCGCGGAAATTGGCCTCGGTGATCAAGCCGTCCTCGACCAGTTCCCACGCCTCTGGCAATGGGTCGCGCATGTCTATCACGTCGAAATGCCCGATGTCGGAGCTGTAGATCGCGTTGAGCTGGGCCCCGAACGGGTTGGCGCGGCTGAAGGCGCAGACATTCATCCGGTCGTCTGCCTCGCAGCCGAAGTAATAGGGCCTGGCGTAGAGATCGACCCAATCCTCCTTGCGGGTGATCTTGCAGGCGGCGAAGTCGTCGAGGTCGTCGCGCCCTCCGGTCAGATGCGCCTCGGGATTGGGATAGCCGTCGCGCGCCTTTAAGGCCTCGGCCATGTCGTCATAGCCGTGCTTGACGACGAGATCCATCAACAGCTTGCGGTCGAGCTTTGCCGGATCCATGCGTTCGAGCGCCTTGGCGTTGCGCCGCTCCCAATGCTCGATCAGATCGCCGAACAGCTGGGCGCCCCAGCCGGCGCCGCCTTCGAGAAAGGCGAAATTGAGCTGCGGGAAGCGGCGGGTCACGCCGCCGAGGAAAATCGCCTTGGCGACGGCATGCCCCGCGGCGGCGAAATGGCCGATGTGGTTGTACACAAAATTGGTCGGCGACAGGCGCAATCCCTGGCTGCTGCTGCCGCTGTGAAAGGTCGGCGGAATGCCGAGCTCGACGCATTTCGCCCAGACCGGGTCGTAGTCATAGGGGCTGTCGATACCGAGCACGTCGTACCACACCGTAAAGCGGCGTGACTCCGCATCCTCAGCCGCGGCGGAGGGAACCGAGCGCGGCAGGTTGCTGCCGAACATGCCGACCTTCGAGCCGAGCTGTTTGGTGACGAATTCGAGCTCTTCGATCGCTTCGTCCGGCGTGTGCATCGGTATGACCGCCGCCGGGGTCATCCGGTCGCTGAAGTCTCGGAAATAGTCGGCCGAGACGATGTTGTAGGCGCGGATCACGGCGCGCCGTGTGGCGTCGTCCTTGATGCGCGGCAGCCCGAGCCCGGCCGTCGGATAGATCACGGCAAAGTCGGTGCCGATCTCGTCGAGCCGCTCGTAGAGCAGCTTCGGCATCATCGCGGTGGCGCGATCGAGCGTGTTTTCGCCCTGGCGGTTCCAGAAATTGGGCTGCGCAATGCGCCGCTCCGTCCGCTCGGCCGGGGTCATCTTCAGTCCCTCGCCGGCGCCCCGGGGTGCCAGAAAGCCGTCGGCCGCTTTGTCGCCGCCGACCTTGCGCATCTTCTCGGCGAAGACCGGCGGGAACTCGACCCAATGGCCGTCGCCGTCGACGATCGGATGCTTGACTTTGGCGTGGACCTGCGCGGGGCTCAGATGACCGTTGCCGCTCATGGCGTTCTCCCAAAAGGTGGCGATGAAACCTCGTCCTATGTTGACGGGAAAGCGTGGGCCGGGCGCCGGAACCAAGTCAAATGCAGCCTCGGCATGGCGGGATGACGCGACAAGCGCGGCTTGCCGTTGACAAAAACGAGAATGAGAACGAAAATAGAACATGATCGAGCAGAGAGCCCGTCTTCCTGAGTTGCGCGAGCGCATCAGGCGGATCGAGCAGCCGACGGCGGCGGTCCATGGGGTCTTGCCGTTCGGGGTCGCCGCGATCGACCGGGTATTGCCGGGCGGCGGGCTCGCGCGGGGCGCCTTGCACGAGATTCTCGGGATGGGCGGCGACGAGGAGGATGGTGCCGTCGCCGCCGGTTTTGCCGCCGGTATCCTTGGTCGGCTGACGGGAGCAGGCAACGGCGGCACGGTGCTGTGGTGTCTTCCCCGCCCGGACCTCTACGGGCCGGGCCTTGCCGGCCACGGGCTCGACCCGGCGCGCCTCGTGCTGGTCCAGGCACCGCGAGATAGCGAGATCCTGTGGGCGATGGAGGAGGGGTTGCGGGCTCCCGGCATCGCCGCTGTGGTCGGCGAAGTCGGGACGCTCACTGCGGTAGCAAGCCGCCGGTTGCAGCTCGCCGCAGAGCGCTCCGGCATCACCGCCTTTCTGCTGCGACGCTGGCGCGATAGCGGGCAGGCAGCACGTGAACGAAATCTGCCGGATGCCGCGGTGACCCGATGGCGCATCGCCGCGTCGCCGTCGCAGCCCCCTCCCATTCCCTCCCCCGCTCGCGGGGGAGGGGTAGGGTGGGGGTCCGGGGTGGGATGCCCGCGGTGGCGGGTCGAGCTGTTGCGCTGCCGCGGCGCCGAGCCGGCATGCTGGGAGGTGGAGAAAGCCAATGCGACGGGTTTTGTATCTCTGGCTTCAGCACTGGCCGATCGACCGGCAGCGCCTGTCCCGGCGGAAAGATTCCGGCGCGCCGGCTGAAGAAGTTCCGTTCGCGACGGTCGCCGATGCCGCCGGGCGTCGGCTTCTTGCTGCGGTCAACAAGGCAGCGGCTGCGGCGGGGTTGGCGCATGGGATGCCATTGGCGGATGCGCTCTCCTTTTTCCCCGGCCTCGCCACTGCCGCGGCCGAGCCCGCGGAGGACGCCGCCGCGCTCCGCAGGCTGGCGGAATGGTGCGGCCGCTACAGCCCGTGGACCGCTCCCGACGGGATCGATGGCGTGAAGATCGAGATCACCGGCTCGGCCCATCTGTGGGGCGGGGAGGAGGCCCTCGCTGCCGATCTGATGGCCCGGCTCGATCGCCGGCATCTCACAACCAGCATCGCGATTGCCGACACGCTAGGTGCGGCCTGGGCGACGGCCCGCTTTGCCGAAGCGAGCCGGCTCCCCGTCATCCTGCCGCCGGGAGATTGTCGTGCCGCCCTCGCCCCGTTGCCGGTCGAGGCGCTCCGTCTCGACCCGGCCACCACTCAGGGTCTGCGGCGGGTCGGCTTGAAGCGGGTCGGCGATCTCGCTGCGATGCCGCGCGACGCGCTCGCTCGCCGTTTTGGCGAGACGGTGACGCGGCGGCTCGATCAGGCGCAGGGCGATCTGCCGGAGCCGCTGTCGCCGTTGGGCGAAGCGCCGACCCGGCGGGTGCGGTTGAGCTTTGCCGAGCCGATTGCCGATCCCGCCAATCTGCTGCGCGCCACCGAACGGCTCGTCGAGGATCTCGTCCCCCGTCTGGCGCAGGAGGGAACCGGAGCGCGGCGGCTCGACCTTGGTTTCCACCGCGTCGATGGCCGGGTCGAGCGGATCCGGCTTGGCACCGCTCGTCCGAGCCGCGATCCGCGCCACCTCGCGGCGCTCTTCAAGGAGCGGCTCGACACCGTCGATCCCGGTCTCGGCATCGAGGACGTGATCCTCGCCGCCTTTGCGGTCGAGCCCCTGCCTCCCGAGCAGATCGAGCTCCCCCACCCTAACCCTCCCCGGCTCGCGGGGGAGGGAAGGGAGGGGGCAGGTGAAAGGGGCGGAGACATTGCGCCGCTCCTCGACCGGCTCGGCAATAGGCTGGGGCTCGCCGCAGTGTCACGGTTCGAACCGTGCGAGAGCCACATCCCGGAGCGCGCCTCGGTCCATGTTCCGATTTCCATCGCCCCCGCGAAAGTGGGGGCCCAGAGGCAATCGGCTCCGGTGCCCGGATCCCTGGATCCCCGCTTGTGCGGAGATGGCGAAATACAGCCGCCACGGCCGGTCCGGCTGTTCGACCCGCCGGAGCAGGTCGAAGCATTCTGGCTGCTGCCCGACGATCCGCCGTTCCGCTTTGCGTGGCGGCGGCGCCGGCACCGGGTGACCCGGGCCGATGGGCCGGAGCGGATTGCCGAAGAGTGGTGGCAGCTCGAAGGATCAAGTGCTGTAGACGCGATTCGCGACTATTACCGGGTCGAGGACGAGGAGGGGAGGCGCTTCTGGTTGTTCAGGACAGGTCTGCACGGCCATGACCGGTCCCCGCACTGGTTTGTCCATGGCGTCTTTTCCTGAGATATCATTGCGACCCCCGTATGGCCGCCCTGCGGGCGTTCCGGGGGGAAGCAATCTCGTCGAGATTGCCACGGCGGCTCTGGGTGTCTTGCAATGACGGGCATGTATGCGGAGCTGCAGGTCACCACCAACTTCTCGTTTCTGCGCGGGGCTTCGCATGCGGACGAGCTGGTGGTGACCGCGGCCGCTCTCGGCCACCAGGCGATCGCGATCACCGACCGCAACAGCCTCGCCGGCATCGTCCGCGCCCACCACGCGGCAAAACAGGTTGGGCTTCGCTTGGTCATCGGCTGTCGCCTCGATCTGCGCGACGGCACGAGTCTGCTCGTCTTTCCCGAGGATCGCGCCGCCTATGGCCGGCTGACACGGCTGTTAACTCTCGGCAAGCGCCGCGCCCCCAAAGGCCAGTGCCATCTCGACTGCGCCGATGTAATCGAGCATGGCGAAGGGCTGATTGTTGTGGTTCTACCCCCTCCCGTTTCCTCCCCCGCTCGCGGGGGAGGGTCAGGGTGGGGGCCGGATGCGGCAAATTTCGCCGCCCGGGTAGCGGCCGATTTCCGGGACCGTGTCTATCTCGCCGTCCACCACCTCTATCGCGGCGACGATGCAAGGCGCCTTGTTCGTCTCGCCGCTCTCGGCGAGGCCACCGGGCTGCCGCTCGTCGCAACCAATGACGTTCTCTACCACCAGCCCGAGCGGCGCCCTCTGCAGGATGTGCTGACCTGCATCCGCGAAGGCTGTACGATCGCTGAGGCCGGCTATCGCCTCGCCGCCAATGCCGAGCGCCATTTGAAGCCACCGCAGGAGATGGCGCGGCTGTTTCGCGGCCATCAGGACATGGTCGAGCGCAGCCTCGAGATCGTCGAGCGCTGCCGGTTCAGCCTCGACGAGCTGCGTTACGAGTATCCCGAGGAGCCAGTCCCGAAAGGGCAGACACCGCAGCAGCGCCTCGCCGAGCTCACCTGGCAGGGTGCGGCGGAGCGCTTTTGCTCTTCTGTCACTCCCGCGGATCCTCGGGACGGCCCGCAAGAGGTGGCCACCCAAGGAGGGGTCCAGGACCACTGTTCGGACCCAGGTTCCCTAGATTCCCGCTTTCGCGGGAATGACGATAGTGGTGGGGTCCCGGACAAGATCCGCGAGCTAATTGAGCACGAGCTCAAACTGATCGAGCGGCTGGACTACGCCCGTTATTTTCTGACCGTCCACGACATCGTGCACTTTGCGAGGGCGCGCGGCATCCTGTGCCAGGGCCGCGGCTCGGCCGCCAATTCTGTCGTCTGCTATTGCCTCGGCATCACCGCGGTCGATCCGGCGCGGATCGACGTGTTGTTCGAGCGCTTTATCAGCGCCGCCCGCAACGAGCCGCCGGATATCGATGTCGATTTCGAGCACGAGCGGCGCGAGGAGGTGATCCAGTACGTCTACGACAAATACGGCCGCGACCGGGCCGGTCTTGCCGCCACCGTGATCTGCTACCGCTCGCGCTCGGCGATCCGCGAGGTTGGCAAGGCTTTGGGGCTCAGCGTCGATGTCGTGGCGGCGCTGGCCGGCATTGTCTGGGGCTGGAGCAACGACCCGATCGCCGATTTAAGGGTGTGCGAGGCCGGGCTCGACCCCACCGACCGCACCTTGCGCCTGGCGCTCGACCTTGTCGCGCAATTGGTCGGCTTTCCGCGGCATCTCTCGCAGCATGTCGGCGGTTTTGTCATCACCCGCGGGCCGTTGTCCGAGCTGGTGCCGATCGAGAACGCGGCGATGGAGGGTCGCACCGTCATCGAATGGGACAAGGACGACCTCGACCGGCTCGGCGTTCTGAAGATCGACGTTCTGGCGCTCGGCATGCTGACCTGCATCAGGAAAGCTTTTGCGCTGATCAAAAAGCATTACGGCCGCCGGCTCGATCTCGCCACGGTCCCGGCCGAAGACCCGACGGTCTACGAGATGCTCTCCCGCGCTGATTCGCTCGGCGTCTTCCAGGTCGAGAGCCGCGCCCAGATGACGATGCTGCCGCGGCTCAAGCCGCGCGAGTTCTATGACCTGGTCATCGAAGTGGCGATCGTGCGGCCGGGTCCGATCCAGGGTGACATGGTGCACCCCTATCTGCGTCGCCGGTCCGGGCGCGAGCCGGTTGACTATCCTTCGGAGGCGCTGCGCCAAGTCCTCGGCAAGACCATGGGGGTGCCGCTCTTCCAGGAGCAGGCAATGAAGATCGCGATCGTCGGCGCCGGCTTCGCACCGGAGGAGGCCGACCGGCTGCGCCGCGCGATGGCGACCTTCAAACGCAATGGCGACATCCATCTGTTCCGCGACAAGTTCATCGCCGGGATGATGAAGAACGGCTATGAGCGCGACTTTGCGACGCGCTGCTTTAGCCAGATCGAAGGGTTCGGCACTTACGGCTTCCCGGAAAGCCATGCCGCGAGCTTTGCGTTGCTCGTCTATGTCTCGTCCTGGATCAAATGCTTCTACCCCGAAGTCTTTGCCTGCGCTTTGCTAAACAGCCAGCCGATGGGCTTCTACGCGCCGGCGCAGATTGTCCGCGACGCGCGCGAGCACGGGGTCGAGGTACGGTCTGTCGATGTCAATCACAGCTTCTGGGAGTGCACGCTCGAACCACTAGTCGTCACCCCCGCGGAACCTCGTGACGACCCGCTAGGGCCGCCCGCCCATAGAGGGGTCCAGGGCAACCATTCAGGCTTTGGATCTCTGGATTCCTGTTTTGGCGGGAATGACAATGGCAGTCTACGATGGGCGCTGCGCCTCGGCTTGCGTCAGATAAAGGGGTTCGCCGAAGCCGATGCGGAGCGGCTCGTTGCCGCTCGCGGCGAGGGATACCCGGATCCCCGGGCGTTGTGGTGGCGCAGCGAGCTCGGCCGCGGCGCGCTCGAGCGCCTCGCCGAGGCCGACGCCTTCCGCTCGACCGGGCTCGACCGCCGCCGCGCACTGTGGGCCTTGAAAGCGCTTGGTGAGCCGCCATTGCCGCTCTTCGCTCAGAAAGAACCCTCGTCTCCCTTTGGAGGGAGTGAGCAGAGTGAAGGGGAGCTGGCGTTTCTGGAATCCCCCATCTCTCCACGGCCGGCTGGCCCTGCGGGCCGTTCCGGGAGCCGGCACACACCCCCCCCCGGGACCGAGAGAGAGACATCCACCACCAAAAACCGCCCCCATGCCCGAATTCCGGAG
>Ga0306926_10010911_pt1 | contig 10056 bp, 8 predicted proteins | sample flu12Cox44000178_FD_203759 | JGI IMG/M metagenome (GOLD analysis project Ga0306926, IMG submission 203759) | Lab enrichment of tropical soil microbial communities from Luquillo Experimental Forest, Puerto Rico - flux8day.12C.oxic.44.000.178 (v2)... | ecosystem: Environmental > Terrestrial > Soil... | reverse complement strand
TTACTGAAGGCTCTGCGAGAGGAAGGAGTCGTGATTGATCCCAAAGTCGAGGAGTACGACTATGGCAAGTTCGCCTGGATCGCCGATCCCGAGGGCAACCGCGTCGAACTCTGGGAGCCGCCGGCACAGAAATAGTACTCTCACTTAATACAAAGTGTCGCACTCCACTCCGGGCCCGTTGCCACCCGACCCGCTGCGGGCATTGTTAGGCTCCGGCCGGGACATCTGGGCTGACGAGCACGCAGCCGAATACGTGAGGCGGCTTCGCGGGTAATGGGAATGAGCCTCATCCCTATGGAAGTCGCGCGCAGCAGAAAGCGGTGCGCCACGGCGCACCGCTTTTACACACCAGAAACATTGGCGCAACTCTACTCGGTCCAGCGCCGAAATACAAGACACCCGTTGGTGCCGCCGAAGCCGAACGAGTTCGACATGGCGTACTCCATCTCCACCTTGCGCGGCGCGTTTGGAACAAAGTCGAGGTCGCAATCTTCGCCCGGGGTCTCGAGGTTCATAGTCGGCGGCACCATCTGATCAATGAGCGACATTACGGTAATGCCTGCCTCCAAGCCACCAGCGCCTCCCAGCAGGTGTCCGGTCATTGACTTGGTTGAGCTGACCACCATTTTGTAGGCGTGTTCGCCAAATGCGCGTTTAACGGCCGTCGCTTCCAGTTCGTCGCCCAGCGGCGTGGAAGTGCCATGGGCGTTGACGTAGCCAACCTGCTCAGGCTGGATGCCGGCGTCGCGCATGGCATTGCGCATGACGCGGAAGCCGCCTTCGCCATTTTCTGCCGGCTGGGTAATGTGGTTGGCATCGGCACTCATGCCATAGCCTGCGACTTCGGCCAGGATCTTCGCGCCGCGTTTCCTGGCGTACTCCAACTCCTCCAGGATGAGGATGCCCGCGCCTTCGCCAATCACGAATCCGTCGCGGTCCTTGTCCCAGGGCCGGCTGGCGTGGTGCGGATCGTTATTCCGCGTTGACAGGGCGCGCATCGCGGCAAATCCGCCGACGCCCATCGGCGTGATGGCCGCTTCCGAGCCGCCCGCAATCATCACATCCGCATCACCATAATGGATGATGCGTGCCGCATCGCCGATGGAATGTGCGCTGGTGGTACAGGCCGTGCAGGTAGCTTCGTTGGGTCCTTTAGCGTCGTGCCGGATGCTGACTTGCCCCGCCGCCAGATTCACGATGGCCGCCGGAATGAAAAACGGTGAGATCTTACGTGGGCCGCCGTTAAGCAGGTTGGAGTGCTCGCGCTCAATGATGTCGAATCCGCCAATGCCCGAGCCAATATCCACTCCCGTGCGCTCGGCCATTTCGTCATTTTCGACTTTGTAGTTGGCCATCTGCAGTGCCTCGTCGGCCGCCGCGATGGCAAGATGAATAAAGCGCGCCATCTTACGCGCTTCCTTCTTCTCGATAAAATTCAGCGGGTCGAAATTCTTGACTTCAGCCGCGATCTGGCAGGCAAACTGCGACGCGTCGAAGCCGGTGATGCGCTCTATGCCGCTCTTGCCGGCCAGCAGCGCTTGCCACACCTCGCCTGTGTTGTTGCCGACCCCGCAAATCAGCCCGACTCCCGTTACGACGACGCGACGAGTCAAGCTACTTTCCTTTCGAGTGGGCATTGATGTAGTCGACGGCATCCTTGACGGTGCGGATCTTCTCCGCTTCCTTGTCGGGAATTTCGATATCGAAGGCCTCCTCGAAGGCCATCACCAGCTCCACCGTGTCCAGCGAGTCGGCGCCGAGGTCGTCCACGAACGACGCACTGGGCGTGACCTCGCCCTCGTCCACCCCCAACTGTTCCACGATGATCTGCTTTACCCGTTCGTCTACGGACGCCATGGGATATGCAATCTCCTTTTCGTTCGCCGCCACTGCCGGCGAATGGAACGGCCACATCGCCTGTCTGGGTAGAATGCGCTATGATTTCGCCTTCGCGTGTGCTTCGATGTAGGAAACTGCATCCTGAACGGTTCGGATCTTCTCCGCCTCCTCGTCCGGAATTTCAACGTCGAAGGCCTCTTCAAAGGCCATCACCAGCTCGACCGTGTCCAGCGAGTCGGCGCCGAGATCGTCCACAAACGAAGCCTTGGGCGTTACTTCCGCTTCATCCACGCCCAACTGCTCCACGATGATCTGCTTAACCCGTTCTTCTACCGATGCCATCGATTCGTTCTCCTGTTGCGCACCAGACGCAACGCAAATTCGTTAGTCTACTTGCTCGCGGGAATCCCGTAAAGAATGACCATTGCTCCCGAGGCTACCGTACTACAGCGGGCCTCCCGAGGACTGGGATATAAGATGCCCGCTTCATCCTAAACGGTGTACTTTGCAATGGTCAACGCAAGTTGTGAGGGGATTGAGAGGGACCCCGGGGCAGCACTCGAGTGGTTCTTTGGAGGGGACGGGGTCATCATCCCGGATCGCTTCGCTCTGTCGAAATAGAGCGACCCTGAGCGCACGCGAAGGAGAGTGAAGGATCTGCAGTTCTCACCAGCCAAAGCCGAGCCTACTGCCGGTTCGAATACCGATCCCTCAGCTCCGTTTGCCGGTCCACCAGCGGAGTCTCCCTCCCCTGGATGAACACGTGCTTCACGTCGGTCTTCACGTCGAGCGGATCGCCGTTGGCCACCACCACGTTCGCGGTCTTGCCCACATCCAGCGATCCCAACTGGTCGTCGACTCCCCAGATCTGCGCCGGATACAGTGTCAGCGCCTTCATGGCTTCGTCATACGGCAACCCGAACGCCACCGCAAACCCGGCAGCGTAGGGCAGGTTGCGCACCTGGTGCGCATCGAACGACGCGAACGCAATCTTCACTCCGCGCTTTGCCAGCTCCCCGGGCATCTTGTAGACCGCGTCATACCGCTCCCACTCTTTCGGAGCGTCGTAGATCGATCCCACGATCACCGGCAGCTTCCATTCCGCAATCTTGTCGTAGATGGATTGCGACTGGGTCAACCCGTCGAGCACCATCTTCAATTTGAATTCCTGCGCCAGCGCGTAAGCCGTCTCCACGTCGCTCGGCTCTTCTGCCTTCACGATCACCGGCTTCTTGCCATCGAGGTAGGGAAGCAGCGCTTCCAGCTTTAGGTCGTGCGGCGGAGAAGTTGGCAGAGGATCGCCTGTCTTCATTGCTGCCTTCTTCTTGTAGTACTCATCCCACTTCGTAACGTAGCCTTGCGCATCGACAAATGCCTGCCGCATCTGGGCTGCCATGCCCATGCGCGTTTGCGGATACTGCGCCGTGGTGAACGATTCATTGCGCCGCTGCTTGCCGGTGAAGTTCAGCGGCATGGCGATGTCGCGAACCAGCAGCATCTGCGTGGCATCGGCTCCCGCCAACTGGATGAACGAATCCTGTCCGGGCAGCGTGTCCCCGCTGTCGGGTGCGACGATCGCGTTCGTGATGCCATTGAACCGCGCTACCGGGATCAGCATCGTCTCAGCGTGAAAGGCATCTGCCACGTGCATGTTCGGCATGATCTCGTCGCTCGACTCAACCAGATCGTTGGTGTTCTTCTCTGCGCTGATCTCGGTCAGCCCCAGGTGCGTCTCCGAATCGATCAATCCGGGATACACTGTCATGCCCTTGGCGTCAATCACCTGTGCATTGGCCGGGACCTTTACCGATCCCGACGCGCCCACGACCGTGATCTTGCCGTTCTCGATAACCAGCACCCCATTCTCGATCGTGCCGTGCGTCATTGTCAGTAGTTTGCCGCCGGTAATTGCGATCGGCTTGCTGGGATCGGTCACCGCCGCTGGCGTTGCGGGACCCTTGGCCGCTGAGTTCGTCTTCTTCTGTTGAGCCGACGCCGCTAGTGCCAGCAGCAGGGAAGCCGTGACTGCGAAACGCATCATGGATTTCGTCATCACTGCCCCTCCTGAAATTGCGGCATGCCCAGCCCCGGCAACGCGCGGTCGAAATACAGGTCACCGTCGATCCAGACCCTCTCCGGAACGCCGGTAGTCGACAGCGGATACCCTGTCCACAACACCAGGTCCGCATCCTTGCCCGTATCGATCGATCCCGTCTTGTCGTCCACGCCAATGATCCACGCCGGATTGATGGTCAGCATCTCCATGGCTTCGTCTTCGGTGGCGCCGCCGTAGCGCATAGTTTTAGCCGCTTCCTGGTTCAGCCGCCGCATGTGATCGTCGCTGTCGCTTTTGATCGCCACCCGCACGCCGGCCCGCATCGCCATCACTGCGTTCCACGGAATAGCGTCCCAGGCTTCGTACTTGTAGCCCCACCAGTCGGCGAAGGTCGCAATCGCGATGCCATTCTTGGCCAGCGCCTCCGGTACCTTGTATGCCTCCAGCGCGTGGTGGAAGGCGCGAATCTTGTACCCGAACTCGTTGGCGATGGCAATCTCGGTAAGAAACTCATCCGCCCGATAGCAGTGGATCTGCACCAGCATCTTGCCTTGCAGCACCTGCGACAGCGCCTCCAGCTTCAGGTCTTTCTTCGGCATGGTCGCGTTCTTGTCGCCGCGCTTGAGCTTTTCGTCGTACTCCGCCCACTGCCGCTGATAATCCTTAGCCTGCGTGAAGGCATCGCGCATCACTTCGAAGTTGCCCATGCGCGTTGATGGCAACTGTTTCTTCTCGCCAAATACGCGCTTGGGGTTCTCGCCGCTGGCGAACTTGATCGACTGCGGCGCGCCGGGAAACAGCATCTGGTCGCGGTCGAGCCCGTACTTTGTTTTGATCACCACCGCCTGCCCGCCGATCATGTCGGCCGAGCCGTGCAGTAGCAGCGACGAAGTCACTCCACCCGCCAGCGCGCGGTAGATTGCCTTGTCCGTGTAGTTGAAAGCATCTTTCATCATCATCTGGGGGACCACTGGGTTGGTGGCTTCGTTGACGTCGTCGTCCAGCGCCATGTGCGAGTGTGGATCGATAATTCCGGGGGTGACGTATTTGCCCTCGGCATCGATCACAGTCGCCGACGCAGGTGCATTCGCGTTCGTACCAAAGGCCATGATCTTCCCGTCCTTCACATAGACGCTGCCGTGCTCGATGCGGCCGTGCGTCGTGGTGAGCAAGGTCGCGTTCTTGATCACGAGTTCGTTATGCCCGCTGTGTGTCGCCGAAAAGTTGGAAGGTTGTTGCGCGGCCGCGCATGCGCAGCCAGCCAGCAGAATTGCGTACCTCAGCATCCGAGGTCCTCGCCTCGCCTGCACGTCAGTTGTCTTCATGCGGTCCCCCGACAGCGCAATCCAAGAATTGCAGCATTGTACTCAGACCGAGGCGGGGAAGGGAAACGGCGGCTAACACCCCGCCTGTCATCGCGAGTCGGGTGCCCCAGGTTCGGGCCGTGGTTTTCGGCCCTAACCTGGGAGTGATTCTTCAGACCACCACTAACCATTTGCGTTGGGCGCACTATCCTTGGCACCCTGGCGTTGGGCGCAAGGGGTAGGGCTTAAACAAAGGTATCGGCATTTACTCGAGACTCGAAGCGACCATCCTGCCGTTCTCGCCTATACTGCAATCGTCCGACGCTACCGCATGAAAGCCTTTCCCATCACGGAGTGGTTGCCACCATATCCGCTTGTCAATCTTCGCGGAGACGTCATCGCCGGCATTGCCTTGGCCGGTTTGCTTATCCCTGAATCCATGGGCTACGCCGGCATCGCCGGTTTGCCGCCCCAGGCTGGCCTCTACGCCACGGCATTCGGACTGCTCGCCTACGCCGTGTTCGGGTCGAGCCGCCAATTGGCGGTGTCGCCAACCTCATCGTCGGCGGTAATTCTGGCCGCGACGGTCGCGCCGCTGGCTGCGGCGAATCCGGCGAAGTTTATCGTGCTGGCGTCGGCTGTGACCCTTGTGCTTGCCCTGCTGTTCCTGGTTGCCGGAGCCCTAAAAGTCGGTTTCATCAGCGACTTCATTTCCAAGCCGGTCTTAAAGGGATTCGTTTTCGGAATCGCACTCACCATCGTTATCAAGCAGTTGCCCAAGTTGCTGGGAATCGAAAAGGGAACTGGCCAGGCTTATACCCAGCTTTGGCACACCTTCACGCACATCGCCCAAACCAACCTTTGGACATTCGTCACCGGCACGGCTGCCCTGGCAATTCTCTTTCTGGTCGATAAGCATTTCCCCAGGATCCCTGGCGCCTTGCTCGTACTCATCGCCGGCATTACCGTGTCGAGGGTTCTCGAATTGCATGCTCACGGCGTCGACATCGTTGGGAGCATCCCTGCCGGCTTGCCCCGCCCAAACTTTCCCGTACTCACCTGGACTGACTGGTTGCAAGCCGCGCCGGCTGCGGTCGGTCTGGCCTTTGTGCTATTTGCGGAGTCGCTGGGCGCTGCACGCACCTTTGCCGGCAAGAACGGATACGACATCGATCCCAACCAGGAGTTTCGCGCCTTGGCCGGCGCCAACGCCGCCTCTGCCATTTTTCATGGCATGCCGGTTGGCGGCGGCACGTCCGGCACCGCAGCCAACGACAGCAATGGCGCCAAATCCGAGGTCTCAGCCATCGCCGCCTCTCTGATGGTCATCGTCACCTTGCTATTTTTGACGGAATGGTTTTACCACTTGCCCGAAGCCGTGCTCGGCGCCATCGTCGTGCATGCCGTCTGGCACCTGTTGAACCTGCGGGAGTTGTGGCGCTACCGCCGGATCAGCCACATCGAGTTTAGTGAATCGCTGGCGGCCATCATTGGCGTGATCGCGTTTGGCATTCTGAACGGCCTGATGCTGGCCGTGATTCTTACCCTCGTCGCCCTCATGCGGTTTCTGTCCCAACCGCAGGTGGTTGTCCTGGGACGAATGCAGGGCACCCATGAGTACGTCGATGTGGCGCGCCATCCCGACGCCGAACAGTTTGCCGGCGTGCTCATGCTGCGCGTCGATCGCATCTGGTTTTTTGCCAACGCTGACGGCATCCGCGAGCATGCCAAGCAACTGATTCGCCAGGCGCCCAGCCCGCTGAAAACCATCATCGTCAACCTTGCACCAGTGGCCCTTGTCGATATCACCGCCGTCGACGCGCTGGCCGAGGTGCATGACAGTTCGGTCAAGCACGGTCGTCGTCTGGTGCTGGCAGGGGTACGTGATCCGGTTCGCGATACCCTGGCGCGCGCATCGTTGCTCAGCGTTCTCGGCGAGGAAAACATCTTTCGCAACATGCAGAACGCGGTTGAGTCGGTGACTGGTAGCCTGTCCGGCACGGGTACCGCGGTGGAAGCGCCCGGGCTTCAGCCCGGCGAAGTAGGTCGTGACCAGGAATGGCTTTAGCCGCGGGAGATTGGCCTCCTTGTGGTACAACCCTTTCATGCGCGCTGTCGTACAACGTGTGAGCCGGGCTTCGGTCAAGGTCAACGAAGAATTTACCGGAATAATCGGCCTGGGATTGTTGGTTCTGCTGGGAGTGGCGCAGGAAGACGCCGAATCCGACGCCGACTACCTGGCCGAAAAAATCGCCGGCCTGCGGATCTTTGAAGACGAAAAAGGAAAGATGAACCGCTGTGTGCTCGATGTTGGCGGCGCTGTGCTCGCCGTCTCGCAGTTCACTTTGTTTGGGGACGTCAGGAAGGGAAAGCGGCCTTCGTTCGACGTCGCAGCGCGTCCCGAGCGCGCCAAAGAGTTGTACATGTGCTTCGTAGAGCGCACCCGCGCTCTCGGCCTGCGCTGCGAGACTGGACGCTTCCAGGAGATGATGGAAGTCGAATTGGTCAACCAGGGCCCGGTCACCATCCTGCTCGACTCCAAGAAGCTGTTCTAGGGGAACTCTGAATAACTCGACTCGGTGGAAGAGCTGGCCTTTAGGCCAGCGTCTCCGTCGCTAATGATAAATCAGGGCATCAGCCCCCGGGTGCCAACCGGTACAGCTTTATTGGAACCGCTCTTAATACCTGACTAATCCTGAACCGAGGCTGTGCTGGCTCTTCGACCCGGTCGGCGATCTGCCTTTGCACGGGCGCTTATTGCTTCTGCTGTGCCTTCAGCTGCGCCTGTTTTTTCTTGCTCACCGGTGTCGTCGGAGCCGGTGTTCCACACTTCTCTTCCATCACGCTGACCGCCGTCACCTTGAACCGTCGCGCCGCATCGCCTTTCTTCGCATCAACCCCCGGTATTGCCTCCCACGACCCCGTCAACTTTACCTTGCCCCCCACGCCTTCTTTTAGCTCGTCGCCGCCCACGACGTCCACACCCAGACGATGCTGCATGCTGGTCAGCTTGTAATGATCGTCGGAATCCGGGCCGGCCAGGCAACCGATCAATGTAGTGCCCTTGGCGGTCTGCGTCGCTGGCTTGTCGGCCGCAGCCTGATCTTGCGCACAGCAAAGTGAACTCAACGTCCACGCGCAAGCGGCAACCATCACAATACTCTTCATCCCTCGTGAAACCTCAACGATTCCACAATACGGGATTGCTCCCACAACTCTCAACTGGCCGCTGCGGGAGCCCCGGATCATGCGGTTTTTGACTTCGACCACGCGACGCATTCAGACATTGCACGACGCCGTCAATCACCTTGCTGAGGCCGTCCTGGAGCCTGTGGGTATCGACGATGTCTTTGCCCGCAACCGCGTCGGTCGCTGAAATGCTGAAATCGCGGTCGATGCAAAAGACAGCACAGTGCTCTTCTTGTCAGCGGCCGACTTGTTCCCGAAGAGGCCTTCGGCCCCATTCACAATGGCCGGAACAAACGCGATGGCTTGCAGTAGCTTCGAAAGAAAATTCATATCTATCTCCATGCGCCGGTTAAACCGGCAAGGTGTGGTGAATGAAAGCTTCATACGTTGAAGGATTAGCGAACCACGACGGCCCCGAGTCATGCGGAGCCGCCCGCGAGGGCGGCGTCGAAGCGTTGACAGGGGGACGTACAGGTCGGGTATGGAGCCGTGAACTATGTGCCCGGCTGCGCAAGCGGCAGGTACTCCGGGATGCCGACGCACGGGAGATTGTCGGAAGGCAATACCGGGTGCACCGCCACCGCAAGGTGTAGCAGGATCCCGCGCGGTCAGAGGCCCCGTGCAGGTACGCAAGCAGCTTGTTGGGGAACCGGGAGATCCCACGTCTGTCGGCAGAGGAGAGAACGGCAGACCGTATCGGGAAGTCAAAGGACGTACGCCGAGGAGGAACGGACGCGGGAAGTCGGACAGCCCCACAGTAGCTACGAACTGGCCGAACCAAGCCGAGGGACCGGCCGCGGAGGCGAGGGAGGGAAGGGAGCTGGGCGAGGGGAACTCGCCCGAGCGCAACGCGCTCCGGACTCAGGGCCGGGAAAGCCCGCCCAGCGCGCTCGAGCGGGTACGTCAAGCAGCAAGCAAGGGTAGGAAACAGCGGTTTACCGCGCTTCTCCACCACATCTACGAGGTCGAGCGACTGCGGGCAGCATCTCTTGGCATTAAGAAGGATGCTGCCGCGGGTGTCGACGGCCAGACCTGGGAGCACAACGGCGAGACCCTCGAGGCCAACCTCCAGGATCTCTCCCATGGACTCAAGCGGGGAGCCTACCGAGCAAGGCCTGTACATAGGGTGTACATCCCGAAGGTGGGTAAACCGGGTGAGCTTCGCCCACTCGAGGTTCCTGCGCCGGAAGACAAGATGGCTCAGCGTGTCAGCGTCGAGGTATGGAACGCGATCTACGAACAGGACTTCCTGGGATTTTCGTATGGATTCCGAGCGGGGCGTAGCCCGCATCAGGTGCTGGATGCGCTGGCGGTTGGCATCGGAACGAGAAAAGTGAACTGGGTGCTCGATGCCGACATCCGGAAGTTTTATGACACGCTCGATCAGGGATGGTTGGTGAAGTTTATCGAGCACCGCATAGCCGACCGGCGCGTCGTACGCCCGATCCAGAAATGGCTCAAGGCAGGCGTGCTGGAAGAGGGCAAGCGGGTACGGAGTGAGATAGGAACGGTTCAGGGCGGCAGTATTAGTTCCCTGCGGTGGAACATCTATCGGCACGATACACTCGACCTCTGGGTGCAGCGATGGAGACAGAAGCAGGCGCACGGAGAGGTGATCTTCGTCCGGTTTGCCGATGATTGTGTGGCAGGATTCGAGCATCGTTACGA